>Ga0307415_100001542_pt1 | contig 11075 bp, 7 predicted proteins | sample DK1Cmetagenome_FD_204524 | JGI IMG/M metagenome (GOLD analysis project Ga0307415, IMG submission 204524) | Maize rhizosphere microbial communities from greenhouse at UC Davis, California, United States - DK15-C-2 | ecosystem: Host-associated > Plants > Roots > Rhizosphere > Soil | place: USA...
GGGGCCATGCAGCACGCCGGCAACCTGCTCGCCCCCGACCCCGAGCTGGCCAGCCACTACGCCCGCGAGTTCTACGGCCGCCGCCAGGAGTCGGTGCGGCTGTGGATCGTGCCCCGGGCGGCCATCACCGACCTGGACGACCCCGACCTGCTCCAGCCGCCGTTCGACCGCTCGTTCAAGAAGCCGGCCGGCTACTCCACCGAGATCAAGGCCAAGCTGGCCGCCGCGAGGGCCAGAGCCGGCACCGAGGCCGAGGAGGCCGAGCGATGACCGCCCAGGCCCTCGACGGTCCCGTGCGCACCGCGCTCGCCGATCTCCTCCTGGCCATGGCCGACGACGAGTTCGTGCTCGGCTTCTGGGACAGCGAGTGGACCGGGATCGCGCCCATTCTCGAGGAGGACGTGGCCATCGCGTCGCTGGCCCAGGACGAGATCGGGCACGCCCAGGCCCTGTACCAGCTGCTGGCCGAGCTGGAGGGAGGCGACCCGGACGAGCTGGCCTTCGGGCGGCGGCCGGAGGAGTACCGGCACGCCCAGCTGCTCGACCACCCCCGGACCGACTGGGCGTTCTCGGTGGCCCGCCGGTTCCTGTACGACACCGCCGACGCGGCCCGCCTCGACGCCCTGGGCGCCTCCGCCTACACGCCCCTGGCCGGGGTGGTGGCCAAGATGCGCCGCGAGGAGACCTACCACCTGCTGCACATGCACGCCTGGCTGGAGCGGCTGGCCACCGGCGGCCAGGAGCCCCGCGCCCGGCTGGTCGCGGCCCTGGAGCGGCTGTGGCCCGACGCCCTGTGCGTGCTGGCCGGGGTCGAGGGCGACGACCTGCTGGTCGAGGCGGGCGTCCTGGCCGAGTCCCTGGCCGCGGTCCGGCGGCGCTGGCTGGCCGGCCTGACCCCGGAGCTGGAGCGCCTCGGCCTGCCCGCCCCGCCGGCCGCCCCGCCGGCAGGGTGCCGGGGCCCCGACCGCTCGGATGACTTCCGCTGGCTGTGGGAGCAGTTCACCATGGTCCGCCGGTCCGACCCGGAGGCCGTCTGGTGAGGACCCTCGACGAGACCCAGGTCTGGGAGGCCCTGGCCGAGGTGCCGGACCCGGAGATCCCGGTCGTGTCCGTGGTCGACCTGGGCCTGGTCCACGCGGTCGAGCTCGACGGCGACCGGCTGCGGGTCGAACTGCTGCCGACCTTCGTCGGCTGCCCGGCCCTGGAGCTGATCCGCCGCTCGGTGGCCGAGCGCCTGGCCGGCATGGCCCCACAGGTCGAGGTCGAGATGACCTTCGCCGTGCCCTGGACCTCGGACCGGATCACCGCCGAGGGCCGCCGCAAGCTCCGCGAGAGCGGCTTCGCCCCGCCGGGACCGGCCGCCGGCGGTGACCGCGACAGCCGGCCGCTGTTCGCCACCATCGCGGTGTGGCCCCAGGTCACCTGCCCGTGGTGCGGGTCGCCCGACACCGCCATGGAGAACGCCTTCGGCCCCACCCTCTGCCGGGCGATCTACTGGTGCAACCGCTGCCGGCAGCCTTTCGAGCAGTTCAAGGCGGTTTGACATCCCTCTTCTGCCGAAGGCAGGAGATTCCTAGGAGGCTACGGCTCCTAGGGCGGTTCCTGTTTCATCGGCAGCCGCCGGGATTCCCCCTGGTCTTACACCGCCTCCACAGGCAGCAACGGAGAGTCCCTCCGCCAAGATGTTGCGTGCTGCATTCACGTCCCGGTCGTGGGTGATCCCACAGCTGGGACAAGTCCAAGCCCGGACCTTCAGAGGTTTCGGACCGTCGCGGTGACCGCACGCCGAACACAATTGCGACGACGGGAACCAGCGGTCCATCTTGACGACGGTCCGTCCATACAGGTTCGCCTTATAGACGAGCATCGCCGTGAACTGCCCCCAACCCGCGTCGTGGATCGACTTGGCGAAGTTGGATCTGTCGAGCCCGGCCACATTCAAGGTCTCCACGCATACCGTTTGGTTCTCACGGATTAGCCTGGTGGAGAGTTGGTGGTGGAAGTCCCGACGGGCATCGGCTACCTTTACATGCAGGCGGGCGACCCTATGCCGAGCCTTCTCCCGGTTCTTCGATCCTTTCTGTTTCCGGCTCATGTTCCGTTGGGAGCGGCGCAAGGCCCGCTCCCGCTGCCTTAGCCAGTGTGGGTTGCCCTCCTTCCGCCCGTCCGACAGGGCCACGAAGGCCGACAGGCCCAAGTCCACACCCACCGCCGTCTTGATAACGGGGAGCAGAATCTCCCGCACTTCCACAACGAACGAGGCGTGGTACCTACCTGCACCGTCCATGGTGACTGTGACCGAGGACGGCTCGGCGGGCAGAGGGCGAGACCAATGCACCTTGAGGTCCCCGATCTTCGGCAGCGACAGGCGACCGTTCGGCAGGAGCCGAAAGCGGCTGTTTCTGGTGAACCGGACGGCTTGGCCAGAGCGGCGGGACTTGAAGCGAGGTTTGCGGTCCTCCAGCCGCGCCTTGCGACCCTGAGCCCGTGCAGCCCTTGCCTTCGCGAGAGCTCGGAAATAGTGGCGGTACGCCCTGTTCAGGTCCGCCACCGACTGTTGCAGCACCACGGCCGACACCTCACCAAGCCACGCCCGGTCCTCGCGCAGCTTCGCTGTGGTGGTGACCTGATGAAGCAACGTCCCGTCCCGGACGTACGGCAGCCCAGCTTTGTAGGCGTCCTCTCGCAGCCTCAGCCCGTCGTTGTAGACCACCCTGGCGCAGCCAAATGCCTGGGCGAGCTCCTGCTGCTGCACAGGCGTCGGGTCGAGGCGGTACCTGAACCGGAGTCGCATGCCGACCAGTAAACCTGGTCTATGTGACAGGACGCGGTATTCACTGCCGCGCACCTGACGCGGCTAGAGATTCCGCCATGAAGGGCGGCGCACGACAGGCCAGAGTCGGTAGCGGCCCTAGCCGGGTTGAGCCGGGGCAGCGCGAGCGCCGCCCCGGCCACCAGCCGGCTCACGTCAGGCAGACGCCCACGTCGACCGGGATCCCGCCCACGAACAGGACCACGATGTCCGGTCCTGGGTCCTGGGTGGTGAACTCGGCCACCCCGTTGTTGGCCGGGACCGTCCCGATGTGAACCTCGGCCGGGCGGGTGAAGAGCACCTCGGCGTTGAAGTCGACCGCGAGTGCTTCTGGGTTGCGCACCCGCCAGGTGTGCGGCCCGCCGGTCGTCGAGCAGGATGCGGTGAGCCGCAGGTTGGGCGGGTCGCACCGTTCGCTGACTGTCCTCTCGATCGGAGGGGCCTGCGGGGGATCCTCGAAGTCCTCAGGGGGACCGATAAGAAGCTTGGTCCCAGGGGCGAGCCGCCCGGTATCCCAGAGCAACACGGCGCGTCCGTGCAGCTCGAACACCGCCTCGGGCTCGTCGGCGAGTGGCCTAAGGAACGGATCCACCGGTCGCACGCGGACGGTCTGATCAAGCACCAACGTGCCAGGCCCCTGGCCCGACGCTGGCAGGGCATACGCCAGGATGGTGACGTTCTGGGGGCGGATGTCCTCGGGGGCCTGCCTCGCCACCTCGAGCGACAGATACTTGGGGCAGGACTCGGTGACGTTGACGGCATTGGCGGCCTGCCTGCTGTAGGGGGCGAACGCCGGGCTCGCCCAGGTGGCGAGCAGTCCGGCGGTCATGAGTGCGACGGCGGCGGCTCTCCTGCGACCGGCCATGAGCCCTCCCTGTGTGCGTCGGTCGGCCGACGGGAGCCTCCCGGCGGCCGGGTATGGGGAGACTATGCGAGTTCCGGCGGACTTGTCATTTCCTTACCCGTCTCCCATCGTCGAGGATGGCGGCAGGCATGGTGGCGCGCTTGCGTGACGCGTGTTCGGGGTGACAGACGACCGTGAGCTCGGCTTGGCGACCCTTCGTCCCCGATCAGGTGGTCCGGATGCTGATCGAGCACCCGGACGAGGTCCCCGTGGCCGTCCCGACGCGCACCGACGCGGTCGTGTTGTTCGCCGACATCGCCGGGTTCACGCCGATGAGCGAGGCGCTGGCCAAGGTCGGGCGGTACGGGGCCGAGGAGCTCAGCCGGATCCTCAACGACTACTTCGGCTCCATGGTCGAGCGGGCGGTGGACAACGGCGGCGTCGTCGTGCGGCTCACCGGGGACGCCCTGACGGTCCTGTTCCCCTACGACCGCACGACCTGTCCCGCGGTCGTGCGCCGTGCCGTCCAGTGCGCGCTCGGCATGCAGGCGGCGATGGACGACTTCCAGGCCGTTGGAACCGAGGCGGGGATCTTCAGGCTGGCCATGCGCGCTGGGCTGGCGATGGGTCCCGTGCTGGGCACGATCGTCGGCGACCCGGCCATCCGGCTCGAGTACGTGATGGCCGGACCCGCCGTCGACCGGGCAGCTGTGGCCGAGCGGTGCGCGGCGATCGGGCAAGTGGTGGCCGATGGCCGCATGCTCCTGGCCGACGGGATCGACGCGGTCGAGCTGCGGGACGACGCGTACCTGGTCAGGTCGGTCGAGAAGCCGGTGGAAGCCCTGCCGGCCCGCCATGAGGACGCGCTCAAGGACGCCATCGCCTCCCGCCTGGCCCCATTCCTTCACCCGGCGATCGCCGAGCGCCTGCGCGCAGGGCGCCGCGGTCTGGTCAACGAGCACCGTAAGGTGACCGTGGCCTTCGTCGGCTTCCCCGACCTGCCCGCCGACGACTCGGAGGCGGCGGCGAGCCTGCAGGCGTACCTGGCCGCCGCGGTCCGGGTGATCGACCGCTTCGGCGGGAACCTCAACCAGGTCGACACGGGCGACAAGGGCAGCCTGCTGATGCTGCTGTTCGGTACGCCGGTCGCGCACGAGGACGACGAGGAGCGGGCGGTCCGCTGCTGTCTGGAGCTGCTGCGGATGCCCGGTGGGCCGTTCCGCGCCGGGGTCACCACCGGGTCGGCCTTCTGCGGCGAGATCGGCTCGGAGCTGCGCCGCTACTACACCGTGGTCGGCGACTCGGTGAACCTCGCCGCGCGGTTGCTGCAGGCGGCGCAGCCGGGACAGCTGCTGATCGACGGCCCGACCTTCGAGAGGGTCCAATCCGCCACGGTCGGCGAACGCCTCCGACCGATCACGGTCAAGGGCAAGACCGGACCGGTGACCGCATGGGCCGTGCGCGCCGCCCGGGAGCGGCCCGGGCTCCAGCTGCTGGAGCCGCTGCCGGCCGGCCGGCTGGTCGGCCGTGACGACGAGCTGCGAGCCATTCACGCGCTGGCCACGCGCGCCCGCGCCGGCCGCGGCCAGGTGCTCAGCCTCTCCGGTGAGCCCGGCATTGGCAAGTCCCGGCTGGTGGCCGAGGCCGTTACCGTCGCCGAGCGTCTGGGGTTCGGGGTCCATGGCGGCGCCTGCCGCTCCTACGGCACCGCCGCCGGCTACCTCGTCTGGCGGCCCATCGTCTGGGGCCTCCTGGGAGTGGATCCGACGTTGGCCCCGGACGACCAGCGGGCCCAGTTCACCAGCCGGATGGCGGCATACGGGCGCGACTGGTCGGAACGGGCTCCGCTGTTGGCACCCATCCTCGGGATGGCCCTGCCCGACAGCAACCTCACGCGTTCGCTCGACCCGCAGGCCCGCGCCGAGCTGCTTCGCTCGCTGCTGCTCGACCTCCTGCGGCGCCGGGCGGCGGCAGGCCCGCTGCTGCTGGTGCTGGAGGACTGCCACTGGATCGACCAGCCGTCCATGGCCCTGCTGGAGTTCCTGGCCCGCAACGTGGCCGACCTGCCGGTGCTGATGATCGTCGCGGCCCGCCGCGAGGACGCCGGCCCGGTCCCTGTGGCCCAGCTCGCCGGCCTTGCCCGCCGAACCGAGCTGCACCTCCAGGACCTGCCGGCCGCGGCGGCCGAGGCGCTGGCCACCGAGCGGCTGCGTGCCAGCTACGGCGAGGGGGTCGAGCCGTCGACCGAGGTGGTCCGCGGAATCGCGGAACGGTCCGGCGGCAACCCGTTCCATGTCGAGGAGCTCGTCGCCTACCTGCACGCCCGCGGCGTCGACCCGCGTGACCTGCGCCGGTTCGCCGACCTGGAGCTGCCTGACAGCCTTCACCGCCTGGTGCTGGCGCGCCTGGACCAGCTCAGCGACGGGGAGCAGGCCACGGTCAAGGTGGCAAGCGTGATCGGGCGGGTATTCCGCGCCCGCTGGCTGTGGGGCAGCTACCCCGAGCTCGGCAGCGCGGAGGAGGTCACCCGCCACCTCGAGCACCTCGACGCGCTCGGTCTCACCCCGCTGCGCTCCCCCGTGCCGGAGGTCGAGTACGGCTTCAAGCACGCCATCATCCAGGAGGCCGCCTACGACAGCCTCACCTTCGGCATGCGCCAGACCCTCCACGAGGCGGTCGGGGGGTTCATCGAACGTGCCTATGCGGATCGTCTTGACCAGTACGTGGACGCGCTCGCCCACCACTACGGGCGGACCCTGAACGAGAACAAGCAGCGGGTCTGGTTCCGGGCGGCGGGGGACGCTGCCAAGGCCGGCTACGCCAACGAGGCCGCGGTCGAGCATTTCCAGCGCCTGCTCCCGCTGCTGGCGCCGGAGGAGAGCGGCGAGGTGCTCCTCCAGCTGGGGGCGGTCTGGCACCTGGTCGGCAGGTGGGACGAGGCCGAGCAGGCCTACCGCCGGGCCATGGGGGTCGCCGAACGCGGTGCCGACCGGCCGCTCCTGGCCGCCACCCGGCGCGACCTGGGGATCCTGCTCATGCGCACGAGGTCGTACGCCGAGGGGGTGACCTGGCTGAGGGAGGGGGCCGCCGAGCTGGAGCGGCTTGGCGACCTGCCAGGGCTGGCGATGGCGCTGGACCGCCTTGCCTTCGCGGCCATCCAGCAGGGTGCATATGCCGACGCCGACGCCGTGGCCCGCCGTCACCTGGCCATCGCCACCAGGGTGGGAGACCAGCAGGAGGTGAGTGGCGCCCTGCACAACCTCGGCCTGGTCGCCTGGGATGCCGGCCGCCGCGACGAGGCGCTTGAGTTCCTGCGTCGGGCCCTGGCCGCGGCCGTCGAGGCGGGCGACGAACGCCGCAGGGGCCGGCTCGCCAGCGACCTCGCCGCCCTCCACGCCGAGCGCGGCGACCACGCCGAGGCGGTCGAGTACCTGCGGCAGGCCCTGGCCGTCGCCCAGCGGATCGGCGACGGCTGGATGGTCGCCCACAACATCGGCAACGCCGTGGAGCTCTATCTCGACCGTGGTGAGTACGCCCAAGCCGCCAGGCACGCCACCCACGCGTTGAGGATCGCCTTGGAGCTCGGGGACTGGGTGCTCATCGCCTTGGGGGTCGGGCGGTTTGCCACCATCGCCGCTGCGAGCGGCGACCGCCAGCAGGCGCAGCGGCTGTTCGCCCGCGCGGCGACGTTCGCCCGGGCTATCGGGGACCCGTTCGTGCTCTGCGCCTACCGCTACCAGCAGGCCAGGCTGCTGGCCGGCGCCGGACGGCTCGAGGAGGCCGAACGGACCAACCAGGAGATCCTGGACGCGACCGCCGAGGCCGACGCCCGCACCCGGCTGCGGGCCGAACTGCTCTCCATCCGCCTCCGCGTGGCGCTCGGGCGCCTGGACCCAACCACCGCGCTCGCACGGCTGGAGGAGATGCGCGCGGCGACGACCGAGACCGGCGAGCAGGCGGCCGTCCTGGAGACCATCTGGCAGGTCGACCCCACCCGGGAGGACACGCGCCAGCGCGCGGCCGACCTCTACCGCGCCCACTACGAGCAGGTGCAGACGGTGGAGTGCCGGGAGGCCTATGCGCGGCTGACCGGGGTCGAGCTCCCGCCCGGCCCGCCGCTGCCGTCGCCGTTGGAGCCGTTGGACGACGGGCGAGCCGAGCTGGATGCCGATGCGCTACTGCGCAGGGTGGACCAGGCCGCCAAGGAGCTGGAACCGACGGCACCGGGCCGGCGCTGACGCCCCGCCAGCCCTCGGGCCGAGCCTCCGGTCAGGAGGCCAGGGTCGGCTCGGTCGACTCCTGACGGATCCCCGGACGCGCCCGGGCCAGGTTCTCGCCCGGCTGGACCGGGAAGTGGCAGGCGGCCAGGTCGCCGGACTCCTTGGCCGTCAGCGGCGGCTCCTCGTCGATGCAGCGCTGCTGGGCCTTGGGGCATCGCGGGTGGAAGCGGCAGCCCGACGGCGGGTCGATCGGCGACGGGACGTCGCCCTTGAGGATCACCCGCTCCCGCTTGGCGGCCAGCTCGGGGTCGGCTACCGGCACGGCCGAGAGGAGCGCCGCAGCATAGGGATGGCTTGCCTGGCGGTAGAGGCGGCCGGCGTCGGCCAGCTCGACGACCTTGCCGAGGTACATCACCGCGACCCGGTCGGAGATGTGCCGGACCACCGACAGGTCGTGGGCGATGAACACGTACGTCAGCCCGAACTCGTTCTGCAGGTCGTTCAGCATGTTGATGATCTGGGCCTGGATCGACACGTCGAGGGCCGAGACCGGCTCGTCGCAGATGATCAGCCGGGGGTGCAACGCGAGCGCCCGGGCCACGCCGATCCGCTGGCGCTGGCCGCCGGAGAACTCGTTCGGGAAGCGGTTGAAGTGCTCGGGGTTGAGCCCGACCACCTCCATCAGCTCCTGGACGCGTCGCTTGCGGTCCGCGCCCTCGGCGATGCCGTGGATGGCGAACGGGTCCCCGATGATCGTCCCGACCCGCTTGCGTGGGTTGAGCGAGGAGTAGGGGTCCTGGAAGATCATCTGGATCTCGCGTCGCAGGGCCCGCAGCCCCTTGCCCCTGAGCTTCGTCACGTCCTGGCCGTCGAACTCGACGCTCCCCTCGGTGACCGGCAGCAGGCGGGTGATCACGCGGGCCAGGGTCGACTTGCCGCAGCCGGTCTCGCCGACCACACCCAGCGTCTCGCCCGGGTAGATGTCCAGGTCGACACCGTCGACCGCGTGGACCCGTGCGACCTCGCGCTGGAAGATGACGCCCTGGGTGATCGGGAAGTACTTCTTGACGCTCCTGAGCCGGACCAGCGGGGTGGCCGAGGGGGCCGGGGCCTGCGACTGTGGCTGGCTCATAGGGTTGGTGCCACCTCCGTCTGCCAGATCCGCTCCTTGTCCTCGAGCGAGAGGTGACAAGCCGACAGGTGCCCGTTGCCGGGCCAGTCCAGCAGGTCGGGCTCCTCGACCAGACAGCGGTCAAAGGCGTACGGGCATCGGGGGTGGAAGGAGCAGCCGCTCGGCAGGTGGATCAGGCTGGGCGGCAGCCCCTTGATCGGGGTCAGGCGCTCGCTGGTGTGGTCGCTCCCGACCGAGGGGATCGATTGCAGCAGCCCCCAGGTGTAGGGCATGTGGGGCTGCTTGAACACCGTGAAGCGATCGCCGATCTCGACCGGCTTGCCGGCGTACATCACCAGGACCTCGTCGGCGATCTCCGCCACCACGCCGAGGTCGTGGGTGATCATGATGATCGCCGCCCCCAGCTCGTCCTGGAGGCGCGCCAGCAGGTCCAGGATCTGGGCCTGGACGGTGACGTCGAGGGCGGTGGTGGGCTCGTCGGCGATCAGCACGGCCGGGTCGAGCGACAGCGCCATGGCGATCATCGCCCGCTGCCGCATGCCCCCGGAGAACTGGTGGGGGTAGTCGTCCACCCGTCGCTCCGGCCTGGGGATGCCGACCAGCTTGAGCAGCTCGATCGAGCGGTCGCGGGCGTCCTTCTTGGAGAGCTTGTCGTGGGCCAGGATCATCTCGCTGATCTGCCAGCCCACCTTGTAGTACGGGTTCAGGCTGGAGAGCGGGTCCTGGAAGATCATCGCGATCTTCTTGCCCCGCACGTCGCGAAGCTCGTTCTGGTGGAGCTTGAGGAGATCGCGCCCCTCGAAGGTGGCCGACCCGGTGACCTTGGCCCCGCGGGCCAGTCCCATCAGGGACAGGCAGGTCACGCTCTTGCCCGAGCCCGATTCCCCGACGATGGCCAGCGTCCGGCCCTTGTCCAGCGAGAAGCTCACCCCGTCGACCGCCTTGACCACGCCGTCGGGGGAGTTGAAGCGGACCCGGAGGTCTTGGACCTCGAGCAGCGTCACGAGCTTGCCCTCTTCCCTCGGGCGCTCACGCGTACCTGACCCGGGGGTCGAGCGCGGCGTAGAGGATGTCCACGATCAGGTTGAACATGACGACGAAGAAGGCGCTGGTCAGCACCACCCCGACGATCATCGGCAGGTCCAGGTCGATCAGTGCCTTGACCGTCGCCTGGGCGATCCCTGGCAGCCCGAACAGCACCTCGGTCACGATCGCCCCGCCGATCAGCGCCCCCAGGTCGAGGCCGAGGATGGTCACGATCGGGGTCAGCGTCGGCCGCAGGACGTGCCGGCCGATCACCCGTCGCTCCACCAGGCCCTTGGCGCGGGCGGTCCTGACGAAGTCCTCGCCCTGGGTCTCCAGCATGCCGCCGCGGGTCAGGCGGGTGTACAGCGCGGCCAGGCCGACCGCCACCGTCAACCAGGCCAGGAACAGCCCCTGGGCCCATTTCAGGGGATTGTCGGTGAATGGGGTGTACTTGGGCGCCGGGAAGATCTGGAGCTTGTAGTAGAGGAAGTACAGCAGCGTCACCCCGACAAGGAAGACCGGTGCCGAGGCCCCCACGAGCGCGAAGAAGGTCGCGGCCCGGTCCCGGAGGCTGCCGGGCTTCAGCCCGGCAACGATGCCGAGGGGGATGCCGATCGCCAGCCAGAGCACGGCGGAGCCGATGGCCAGCGAGAGCGTGACCGGCAGCCGGTCGAGGATGATGTCGAGCACCGGCTCCTGGTTCTTGAACGAGTAGCCGAGGTTGGGCGGCCAGTTGAGGACGCCGCTGGGGCGCCCGATGCCGATCCGGTCGGGACCGTGCAGGAAGTCCAGGTACTGCTTCCACACCGGTTGGTCGAGGCCCATGCGCTCGCGGATCTGCGCGATCACCTCGGGCGTCGCCTGCCTGGGCACGCTGGCCGCCGCCGGGTCACCCGGGATCATGAAGAAGAGCACGAAGGTCACGATGGAGACGGCGAGGAGCAGGAACACGACCCAGATGAGCCGGCGGATGACGTATCTGAGCACCGGAGCCTCCTGGGTGGCCGCCGGGGTCGCGGAGGCGACCCCGGCGGCCACGGG
>Ga0307415_100001544_pt1 | contig 11069 bp, 9 predicted proteins | sample DK1Cmetagenome_FD_204524 | JGI IMG/M metagenome (GOLD analysis project Ga0307415, IMG submission 204524) | Maize rhizosphere microbial communities from greenhouse at UC Davis, California, United States - DK15-C-2 | ecosystem: Host-associated > Plants > Roots > Rhizosphere > Soil | place: USA...
CAGGTCGATGAGCCAGTCGGCGTGCGCCATGACTGCCTGGTGGTGCTCGATGACAATGACCGACGTGCCGGCGTCGACGAGCCGGTCGAGCAGACCGAGCAGCTGCGCGACGTCGGCCAGGTGCAGCCCGCTGGTCGGCTCATCGAGGACGTAGACGCCTCCCTTTTCCGCCAGGTGGGTGGCCAGCTTGAGCCGCTGCCGCTCCCGGTCGCAAAGGAATGCCGGGGTCCCTCGTGCAACTGCGCGTCACGATTCCTCGGGATGACCCCAGATGCCGTCTCCGCTTCAGTCCACGTCGGAAATACTCCGCAGGAGGCGCACGGACTCCTCCTCGATCTGCTCGCCGGCCTCAGGCGCCACCTGGCAGGCGTGAGTGACCTCGTAGCCACCTTCCTCATAGGCCGCGCGTGTTGGCACGTATTGGATCGTGCCATTGGTGTACGTGGCATACAGCGTGTGTGGGAACGGCGAGCGGGCCACGATCGCCTGCCCGATCTCAGTGAAGATCTCGCCCGGCGCCGTGACCAGGCCAACCGAGTCGCTCAGGCGCAGCGCCATCAACTCGGCCTCAACCGGCGGCACGGGCGTGCCACCTTGCAATGCGTCCAATCCCTTGCGCGCCCGCGCTAACCGCCGCTCTGCCCACCACAACGCACCTTCTTCACCCGCTGCGCTCACTCGCACTCGCTCCGTCTCCAGCATGGCTATCGTCTCTCGGCCTTCCTCAATTGAGGAGGGCAGGAGTGGCGGAAGTTGGAGCTGGGATGACGCCGCTGCCAGCCCACTGCCGGTCGGCTCGGCGCTGGGTGCCGCGCTCCAGTAGATGCGTACCGCCTCGGCGCCGAGGGGCAGCCCCAGGCGAGCCAGGTGCGTCCAGTCCCACCCCATCAGAAGCGGGTTGATATTGCCCGTGGCGCCTTGCAGAAACAGGCACGTAGCGCCCGTCTCCTCTTCCATGAGCCGGCGGGCCGTGCCGGGGAAATCGGCGCTGATATCGGTGCATTTGCCCCCCAGCGAGACCGGATGGCAGGCGTAGTTGAGCACGGCGGCTAGGGGACTGCCGTCGACGCCATCAATGCGCAGCACGGCGACCCGCGGATCAACCGGACCCAACGGATTCTGACCGAGGATGATCTGCCCGTCAGCCATGCGCTCGCGGCGATTGATGCCGATGCGGACCTCACCCTGCCCGAATCCAAGCCGGCAGGGCACCGTCCTGGCGCGGGCCATGGCCACGGCGCCCGCCAGCAGGTGAACCAGGTTAGCGAGGTATGTCTCCACCTGCGGCCCCTGCTCGTCTCGGTCGGGCTCCGTCAACGGGCCGTAGTGGGTGTGGCTGCACGCGATCACCACCTGGTCTGGCGGTATGTCAGTCAGCTGGGCAATGGCCTGGCGCACCGCCCGCACCTCTTCAGCCCGCAGGAACAGGAGATCGCAGGCGATCACAGCCAGCCGGCTGACGCCAGGATCCTGCGCGTCACCGTTCAGCCGTGCCTGAGGTCCCTCCAGCACCAGCGCGGTCGCCGTGAGATCGTCATGGATGCCCCCTGCCGGACCTCGCCCGGCGAAGCCAAACATCGGTATCCCGATCGGCGGAGTCACTGTCACGCGCGCCACGCCGGCCCTCACGTCAGTAACCATCATCTCCCTCACGTCTCCCAGCCGTGTCGTCTCTCACCCGCTCAGTTGCCACGCCTATTGCACATCGCCTAGTACCCGGGATGTTCGGGAAGTTCGGGAAGTTCACCTCCCACCGCATCCCAAGTCCGCACCGACATGAAGCGCCTGCCGCTTCAGTCATTCTCAGCATGCCCCTCGCCCTGCGCACAGGGCGAGGGGTTGGGGTGAGGGTTCTTCGGGTTGGGGTGAGGGCCTCCCTGCCCTAGGCAGGCAACGCCTGTTCCGCCTGTGACTTCCACCAGTAGTGCAGATCCGGTCCGTGCTCCGCGATCTTGGCCACCGCGTCGACAATCTGGCGCACCCCCTCGGGTCCCGCGAGCAGCAGCTGGTGGGGAATCGTCACCTGTTCCTGCTGACTGACCCGCTCTGCTACCGGCAGATGGAGCTGGTGGTATTCGGGCACATTCTCCAGCCCGCGCAACGGCGAGGTTTGCAGCGCTTCTGGCGAAAAGGCGACATAACGGTAGACCGGTACCCCGTAGGCGTGCGACACCGGGACACCCTCCGCTTTCAGAGCGGCCAGGAAGGCTTCACGCGGAATGCCGTCCATTGCTTCCTGCTGGTACCGATAAACCGCAAAGTAGTAGCCCCGCTGCGTGACTCGCTCATCGCGCTGCTGCGGAATGAGGATGCCGGTCTCAGCCAGGCCGGTGTCGAGCAGGCGTCCCGCCGCATCCCGCGCCGCCGCCTGCTCAGGAAGATGTTCGAATTGGGCCAGCAAGAGCGCCGCCTGCAGCTCCGACAGGCGGTAGTTGGAGGCCAGGGCGTAGTGCAGGTATCCCGGCTGGTCGGAGCGACGGCCGATGCTGTGCAGCAGGCGAGCCCGCTCCGCCAGCGCGTCGTCATTGGTGAGGATGATGCCCCCTTCACCCGAGGAGAGAGCTTTGCTCTCCTGGAACGAGAAGGAACCGAACGTACCAATGGCGCCAACTCGGATGCCGCGCCAGGCGCTCCCCTGCGCATGCGCGGCGTCCTCGATCAGAAACAGGCCGTGCTGCTCGGCGAGCGGCAGCAGACGGTCGAAGTCGATCGGGAAGCCACCGTAGTGGACCCCGATAATCGCCCGGGTGCGCGGAGTGATCGCCGCGGCGACAGATTCCGGGTCGATGGTCAAGGTCTCGGCCTCGATGTCGGCGAAGATCGGGACCGCGCCCACTTCGGCGACGGCGGACGCCGTGGCGATGAAGGTCAACGCCGGCACGATGACCTCATCGCCGATGCCGACATTGAGCGTGCGCAGGATGAGCTGTAGCGAGACGGTGCCGTTGGCCACCGCTATGCCATGGCGGGCGTCCTGGTAGGTGGCGAAGGCGCTCTCGAATCGTTCCGCGTAGGAGTCATCATGGAGCCGGCCCCACCGCCTGCTCCGCAGCACGTCGAGCACCTGCGCCTCCGCCACGGCGTCGGGCGCAAGGGGCCATGATCCGGATCGCGCCTGGAGATCGGCGGCCGCGGCCGGACCGCCGGTAAGGGCTAGCTCACTCATGTCACTCCTCAACTCTCCAGGCTCTCGATCAGAGCCAGCGCTCCTGTAACCAGCGCATCGTCCAGCGCTGGGCTATACGGTGGCATCCGAAGTATCCGCGGCACAAGAGTGGCGGCGTATCCGCCTGCCGCGAAGTCTTCAGCATCAGGGAGATAGCCAATAAAGGGTCCAAACAGTGTCGTGACCACGGTCTTGGCAAACGGCGACCGCGCCGTTATGGCTTGCCCCAGAGCCGTGAAGACCTCGCCGGGCAGGTGCAGCCATACCTCGTCGTTGACCTGCAGTGCCGCCAGGGGGACGGAGACGTGCTCCGGCTGCGTCGCCAGTTGAGCACGCATAGCCTCTGCCCAGGCGCCATAGAACCGTAACCAGGCACTGGTCTGGACGCCGGAATCGGCCACCCGGACGGCGCCGTACTCGGTCTGCGCCTCTGCCAGCGCGGCGGCAATGTCCTCCTCGCTCAGCCGTTCCAGAGGCAGCTGAAGATCTCTGCGAGCCAGGCGGATCTGGAGGCCGGGCGTGGTGTCGATCGAGCGCAGCACCCCCAGGAGCGACTGCATCACGACCTCACCACTCAGCTCCATTCCTTCGAAGCCGAATTGGTGCCAGACAACCACCGGGTCGATGTCGCCGCAGACGCCCAGGCGGAAGATGGCCTCGCCATACCCTTCCTCGTGCAGCCGGCGCGCCACCTGCCCCGGCCAGTCAGCCGATATCGCCGTCCCGGCGGAGGTACGCCGGTCGATGCTCACCGGATGGCAGCCATAGCTGAAGAGGACTACCTCCGGCGTGCCAGCCATGCTGTCGATACGCAGCACGTGAACGCTTCTGTCGATTGGCCCATTGGCCCGCACCCGGTTGAAGCCCAGCGCCCGAATCGTCCCCTGAGCGGCGCCGATGCGAACGGGATGGAGCGCCGCGATGGCCTCGGCCGCCGCGGCCGCACACTGTGCGGGAAGGCTTTCGAGGTAGGAGGGCTCCATCTGCCCCCAGCCCTCCAGCGACAATGTCGCAGGACCGGAGTGCGTATGCGTCGAGCTGATGAGCACTCGCTCGGCCTCCAGGCCGGCCGCCGCGGCGGCTTGGGCTGGGAGGGCGTCGCTCAGTTCCCAGCTGAGCCCGACGAGATCGAGGCTGAGCAACAGCGCGCGCTCGCCGGCGTCATCCTCCAGGGCGAGCGCGCGCGCAAACAGATCGTCATGGACTACAGTCGCGCGTCGCTCGAGATAGACACCGTACCCGGCGAGCTCAACGCCGAGCGGTGGCGTAACGGGGATCTTGGCAAAACCCGCGCGTCCCACGAGTCTGGTAGCACTCCTTACGGCCAGACGGCTCGTAACCGCACCGCAGGTATCTCCTTGCTCACGACCTACGACTCACGACTTACGACTCAAACTGTTAACCCTTGATCCCGCTCAGCATCAGGCTGTTGATGATCTGGCGACGGCCGACGATGAAGACGACGAGCACCGGCAGGCTGGCGATGACCGCCATTGCCAGCATCTGTGCATAGTTTGAGGAATAGAGTGTGCTGAACTTCGTCAAGCCGAGCGGGATCGTTTCCATTTCGTCGCTCTGGATAACGATCAACGGCCAGAGCAAGTTATTCCAGCTCTCCAGGAACGTCAGAATCCCCAGCGTGGCGAGCGCCGGCCGCGCTAGTGGCAGGACCATCGTCAGGAAGATCCGCATCTCCCCTGCGCCATCGATCCGGGCCGCATCGAAGAGTTCACCCGGGATGGCCTGGATGAACTGGCGCATCATGAAGACGGCGAATCCGGTCAGCGCGCCGGGAATAATCAGACCCCAGTAGGTGTTGACCCAGCCAAAGTTCCGTACCAGCACGAACAAGGGAATCATGATCACCGGGAAGGGGATCATGAACGTCACCAGGATCAACCCGAACACCACGTCGCGGCCGGGAAAGCGGAACTTGCTGAACCCGTAGCCGGCCATGGCGCCGAAGAAGATGGTGGTGGCCGTCACCGAGGCGGCAACGATGGCGCTATTCAAAAAGTACCGACCGAACGGAGCCACCTCGAATGCTTCGCTGTAGTTGTTCCAGTGCAGCGCGTCGGGGACCCACTGCATCGGGATGGCAAAGATCGTGTCGTTCGACTTCAGCGAAGAGAGAACCGTCCAGACAACCGGGATCACGGTGACAATCGCGGCCAGTATCAGCAGCACCTGGGTCGCCAGGCTCGCGGTCATGAGCTCGTTCCGCCAGGATCGGTTTGCTGCCAGGGAACGGCCCGCGGGGAGTGTCACGTCAGCGCTCATAGCACCTCCCTGCCAAAGAGGCGGAACTGAAGGGCGGTGAAGACCAGGGTGATCAGCAACAGGATGAACGCCATGGCCGATGCCTGACCGGCGTGAAGGAACTGGAAGCCGGTCTGATAGATCAGCAAAGGCAGAACGCGGGTCGCCGTACCCGGCCCACCATTGGTCATCACGAATGGCACGACGAACGACGTGAGTAACGCGGCGACCGAGGTCGCGGTCACGAACAGCAGACGTGGCGCGAGCAGCGGCAGTGTGATGTCCCGCACCACCCGCCAGCGCGACGCGCCGTCGATCGCGGCGGCTTCCCCGTACTCGGGCGGAATACTTTGCAGACCGGCCAGGAGAATGAGCGTGGCGTAGCCGAATCCTCCCCAGACGCTGACGATGACGATGGCGTGGAGCGCGTACTCTGCAGACGCCAGCCAGGGCAAGGGGTCAACGCCGACGACACCCACGGCGTTGTTCACCACCCCGCTCGGTCGGAACAGCAGACCCCAGATGATGGCGGCAACGACCGCCGGGATCACCACCGGCACGAAGTAGATGACCTGGTAGAGCCCGCTGAGGCGGACGCGCTGGTTCAGCAGCAGCGCCAGCCCGAGCGAGATGAGAATCAACGGGACGACTGCCTCGAAGGTGTAGCGCAGAGTGATACTCAGCGACGACAGGAAATTCGGGTCCCTGAGGAGAGCGGTGTAGTTCGCGATCCCGATCCACCGCGGCGGCGTCAGCAGATCCCAGCTCGTGAAGCTGAGATAGAGCGCGTACCCAATTGCGTAAAAATTGAAGATCGCAAAGAATGCGACCGCGGGAAGGACGAAACCGATCCCCACCAGCGACTGGCGCCGCTGTAGGGAAATGAAGCGGCGTGATACGTCCGTCCTCGGTACCGCATTGGCGAGAGAGGACATCAGGCGGGGCCTCCTGGACAAAGAACAGGGAGGCGAGCGGCTCGCAATGCGCTCGCCTCCCTATGAGACAACGATCAGGAATTGAGAAGCGGGGTGACCTGGGACTGGGCCGCCTCCAGCGCCGCCTTGGCATCCTCGCCCGATCGGATGATCGCATCGGCGGTCCGTCCGACGATGTCGCCAATCTCATTGAACTGATACAAGCGCGGCGGGTACTGGCCCTTGCCCAGTTCGTCCTGGAAGGTGCTCCAGTTCGGGTACTCGTCAGCCGCTCCACTGTCGGCGGTTTCGGCGTCCCCGATGAAGAGTCCTTCCGCCTTCTGGAAGTAGTCCGTACCATGCGACGCCAGCATGGCGACGAACTTCCAGGCCTCGGCTGGGTTGGCCGACTTCGCTCCGACGGTGAGCCCGTAGCCGTAGAGATCTCCGGCGACGTCGGGACCGTCCTCGTAGCGGGGGAAGGGCACCGGGATGGCGTTCTCACCCACTTTGCTCTCCAGCAAGGTTCCTCGATACCACGATCCTCCCGTGAGCATCATCGCGGCCACCCCGTTCTGGAACAGATCGCGGTCGCCGCCAGCCGTCGTTCCATTGAGAGCCGGGTCGGTGATCTTGTCGGTCTGGACGAAGCCCGTCAGCGTCGACACGGCCTTCAACACGGGATCGCTCGTCAGGTATGCCTCACGTCCGTCGTCGCTGAAGAGCTGACCTCCTGCCTGGCGCACCATGGCATCGAGGACCAGGAACTGGACACCAGGGAAGCCGAGGGGCAGCGCGATCGCCTCCTGAGTGACCTGATTGCCACTCCGGATCACCAGCTTCTGCCCGATCTCGCTCATCTCCTCCCAGGTGCGTGGAGCCTCGACGCCTGCCGTCTCCAGCATCTGAGTGTTGACCCACATGACGTAATCGCTCAGTTCGCTCGGCAGGGCGTAGAGCTGGTCGTCAAAGACGTAGCCGCTGAGAGCATTGGGGACGTAGCGGCCCTCCAGCTCCTTCAGGTCGGCGACGCCGGCGGCGCTCAGGTCGACGGGAGCGAGGAGGCCGCGCTGCCAAACGGCGGGAATGTCCGTCGAGCCGAAGTTGACGATGTCCGGCGGCGTGCCGGCGACCGTCATCGCCTGGAACTTGGTGAAGAGATCGACGTCCGGGACGATGACATAGTTGATCTTGATATTGGGGTTCGCCTGCTCGTACTGCTGGATCAGGTCTTTCTCCAGGGCATTGGCGGGCGGGTGCTCATGGCGCAGAAAGGTCAAGGTAGTCTCTTGCGCTGAGGTGGAACGGTTCAAACGAACACCGGCGCCGAGCGCGAGTCCCGTCGCTCCCGCGGCCTGCAGCAAGCGACGTCGATCGATGCGGTTGCGCTGCTGTGACAAAAGGCCGTGCGGATTCATCCAGACCTCCTTCATAATCCAGCCGCGAGTCATCGCTAGCGGCTAGAGCTCACCGTACGACGTTCCCATGGGTGCGGCCGTGACCTCGCGGGTTGCGGAGGGGCCGCGCCGCCTTACACTCTCGTAAACTGCCTGACCCTCTTTTTTTACCTCGCCTCCGAGCCCCTGGTCAAGGAACCGGGCAACCAGTGGGCGGAGTTCTCACCTCTCGGCTCAGGTTGGAAACACGCTCTATGTCGAGCACGAAAGCGCGGCGGGATGAACCGATGCTGTGCCTAGAAAGCGTCCTCGCAGCGCAGATCGTGATAGGCCGCGGTGACGTGCTCCAACGCCGGCCACCAGGCGCGGGCGGACGAGCCTCGCGACCAGAGCCCGACCGGGGAGAGCACCCGACGCACGATCGCGCGGCGATAGTCGTCCCAGCACGCCGTCTGCTCGTACCCGGCTACGCCCCGCTGTCGCAGCCGATCCCCGTACCGCTCGACCAGCTCCTGCTCCAGAGCCTGGCGTTCGCTCACCGGCATGTGTAATGCGATCAGCGAGGCCAGATCATGCGGACCAGGCTCGATCGACCAGCCCTCCCAATCGAGGAGGTAGGTCCGCCCGTCGCCTGGCGTTAGCGGCGTCACAAAATTCCACGGGTGGGCGTCGCCGTGCACGATCGTCAGCGGCAGAGTTGCGGTGCGTTGCAGTATCGAGGGCCAGGCCGCCGCCGCATCTACTAACGCTGCTCGCGTCGCTTGGGGAAGGTGATCCCCGAACGCCGCCAGGAATCCGGTCAGCCGCTTCTGCGTGCTCGCCGTCCGCTCCTCGATCCAGGTCTCGTCCCGCTCCATGGCGCCTGCGCTGAGGTCGGGATGGTTCCACCACCACGCATGAATGTGGGCCAGACACTCGACCGCTCCGTGCAGCTGATCCGGTGTCGGCGGCAGCGGCGAGGGCGGGCTCCCATGGGTCGGGGTGAGGTCCTTGAGCAGCAGGTGCGACCGTTGCGCGGCAGGATCGAAGGCGGCGGAGTAGGGACGCGGCACCGGCGGATCTTCCATAAGTGGCGACAACCGCGTGTAGAACTCGTACTCTTTCCAGCGCCGGCTCCTGGCGACTGACGAGATCTGACCGGCCCGTGCCATCTTCAGGATAAAACTGTTAGGCGCAGTCGTGCCCCGGGAGTAACTCACTTCCAGGCGATAGAGGTCAGAGAGAGCCTTGCCGCGCAAGCGGTCAACCGAAAGCGCCGCCACCTTCCCGTTCGTCAGCTCCCCTGTGGCGCGTAGGACCGAGGTGAGCCAGGATGCGGTGATGTCGCGCCGCTTCGAGATGACTAATTCCTGGGAAACTGTGGTCACCAGCCTTCCCCCTGTGTCAATGATGAAAAGCGCATCGGGAAGACCGAAGTCTTGTAGTCCCGAGCGGCAACCCGGCACGCGCCCATCTCATCATCACCGTTCTGCACCGCGCATCGTCTCGGCAATTTCCGTCCCTGGGCGCATTCGGCCTGTGGGGTGCTTTCCGCTCAGGCATCCTTTGCCTTCACACTCAGCGGGCTGCGATCGAGCGTGGTGTCGGCGAACGATGCCGGGTCGTCCAGCGACTCCAGATGGGTGAAGACGGTCGTGTTCGGCAACGTGTCACGGATGTCGTGCTCAATTGCCTCCAGCAGTTGATGGCCCTGGTGCACTGTCCAGGACCCGGGGACCAGAATGTGGACGGACACGAATCGACGGGCGCCCGCCTCTCGGGTGCGCAGCGCATGCGCCTGAATCCCGGCCTCGCGCTGGTACCGCTCCAGTACGGCTGCCACGACCCGGCGCTCGGCTTCCGGCAGTGATGTATCGAGCAGACCGAGCAGCGAGCGACGCATAAGCCCCACACCCGTCCACACGATGTTGGCGGCCACCGCCAACGCGATGAGGGGATCGAGCCGCGTCCACCCGGTGACGGCAACGGCCGCAATGCCAACCAGCACGCCCGCGGTGGTCCAGACATCGGACATCAGATGCCGAGCATCGGCTTCCAAGGTGATCGATCGATACCTCCTTCCGGCGCGGAGGAGCCACTGGGCCACCGCCAGGTTGATGAGTGTGGCCAGGGTAGAAACTGCCAGGCCCTCCCCGACCTGCTCGATTGGGACCGGATGGAGCAGGCGCGGCAGAGCGCTGACGACAATGGCCACGGCGGCAATGAGGACAAGAGCGCCCTCCAGACCACTGCTGAAGTACTCCGCCTTGCCATGCCCAAAGGCATGTTCCTCATCCGGCGCCTTCTCGGCCACGGTGAGGGCGATGAGAGCGGCGATGGCGGCCACCAGGTTGACTAGCGATTCCAGCGCGTCGGAGAGGAGCCCAACGGATCCCGTGAGCAAATAGGCGCCGACCTTGAGGCCAATGGTGAGTAGGGCAGCACCAACGGCGAGCCAGGCGAAGCGCGTGAGTGGTGGGCGTTGCTCGGCCATCGAGTAACGATACGGGATGCGGAATGAACAGTGCGGGTGATGGTAGACGAGGGCGAAATGCAAGGGCGAGCCCGCGGGCTCGCCCTGTGTTGCCGCAAGGGACGCGCCAATCGCCATCCCTCGCGCCGGTCTCGTGCGGCGCTAGTTGTGGCGCCGGCGGTGGTGGTGGCGGTCCTCGCGCTGGCGGTGCCGCCGCCGGTCGTCGCGTCCGTGTCCACCGCGGTCGTCCCCAGGCTCGGCCTCACGGGCGGAGACCTGTCCCAGGGTCAGCGAACCAATGCCCGTGGCGTGCAGCCCGGCCGCTCCCCACATCGCAAAGCTCCGGCGGGACAGCGGTCGCGCCGCATCGACGATCTTATCGTGTTTTTCGCGCATCCTCTTGGATCTCCCTCGTACTCTGTTGACCGAGATCGCCGTCCGCCGACGACCCGTCATTCCGGCTCTCGCCGCTCATTTGACCTGCTTTCAGTATGGGCAGCCGGCGGTGATGAGGTAACCGCCGAAGGTCGGGAATTTCGTTCGGGCTTTAGTCTCCATCGGCGTGCGACGAATGTCAGGTGGGTTCTCGAGGCGGTGCCAACAGGGATCAACGATGACACGGCGCGGAGAGGGCCCGGACGATGATCGTCCGGGCCCTTGGTGTCGGATCACATCGGTTCACCGCCCTGGCGGCGAGCGGTCAGCGCCGCATCATGTAGTTAGTGACGACCTTTGCCGCCCTTCCCGCTTTTCATTCCCTTGCCGCGTGAACTGCTAGTCGGGGCGACCACCGGCCTGTCGTCGTCAATCGTATCGACGGTATCGAGAGTGTCGACCGTGTCCACTGTGTCGACCGTGTCGACTGTATCGACCGTATCGAC
>Ga0307415_100001545_pt1 | contig 11063 bp, 11 predicted proteins | sample DK1Cmetagenome_FD_204524 | JGI IMG/M metagenome (GOLD analysis project Ga0307415, IMG submission 204524) | Maize rhizosphere microbial communities from greenhouse at UC Davis, California, United States - DK15-C-2 | ecosystem: Host-associated > Plants > Roots > Rhizosphere > Soil | place: USA...
AAACTCCAGCGGAGAGCAGAGCTGCAACCACGAGAACCCCGAGGAGGGCAGCCCCGACCGCGGCCGAGCCACTCGAACCTCCCCGATGCCGCCACGCGTCGCGTAGACGAGCCAGCCACTGGTCCACGGCTTTGCTCATACCCCGTCGACCAGCATAGCTCCCCTCGAAAAAGCAAGCGCCGACAACGGCTGGCTCCTCGTTCAGACACACCAGCCGTTTCGCTTTGCCGCCGGGCGAGAGGAGGCGTCCGGGCCGTCCGTGGGGTTAGGCGGGCCCTTCTCACGTGGATCCTCGCGCGGTTCGGCGCTCGACCACGTTCTCGAGTTCCAGGTCTTGGTGCCCTGGCACAGGAAGAAACGGCCATCCCACTTGCGAACCCATAGGTAGTCCGAGACGCTCACGGCGAGGCGCTCAGCGCAGGAGTTCCCGCCGCATTCGCAGCGCAGGTCGAGTCAACGTCGGCTCCGCCGTCCCGCAAGAGGTTCTCGTTCTCGGCCTGCCGCCTTGCTCGCTCGACATTTGAACTTGAACTCGCTTCGAAGTTGGTCAAGACGCCGCGCTTGCGCCGAACTCCGCTGACGTCAGGCACCTGGAGCGTCGTACGACGGCGCGATCGACTCGGAGTCTCCCAACACATCACCACACGTCAGCATGTGAAGGCGCGGAGCGGATTCGAACCGCTGTACGAGGCTTTGCAGGCCTCTGCCTAACCTCTCGGCCACCGCGCCAGCGCGCCTGCCATCGTAGCGGCCGCAACGTCGAACCTGGCAGGAAATGGTTCCGATGCGCAGAATGGGACGCACGCTGCATCGTGCGAACCTTGTCCCGGGGTTGATGGCGCATGGTGCGGCTGGAGCCCCGGCCCCCTACCGGGGCTCCGCTATCGCTACGAGGGAGTTCTGAATCCGGGTTACGCCGTGCCCGGAGCGAGCCGGCGTCCCGCGCGGAGGAGGGCAGTCGCCCGCGTGTGACGCTCGGCCCGGCGGCCCGCGGCGAGTTCGGCCGCAAGCTCTCCGCACCGGGCACGGCGTAGGAGATCGAGATGGCGTTCGCGCTCGTAGGCGCGATGGCTCTCGGGATTCATGCCCACTGGACGGGCGAGACGGGCGTAATCTTCCCTCATGGAAGCGTCTCTTTCGGACGCGGCTCTCGTCGCCCGCTGCCGCACCGGGGACGAGAGCGCCTGGGCCGAGCTCGTCAATCGCTTCTCGCGCTACGTGTACGCGATCGCAACGAAAGGCTTCGGTATGCGCGCCGACGACGCTGAGGACGTCTTCCAGGAGGTGTTCGCCCGCACCTACCAGCATCTCGACCGCTTGCGGGACGACGAGGCGATCCGGCCGTGGATCGCACAGCTCACGCGCCGGCTTTCCATCGACAAGATCCGCGCGGGCTCGCGCGAGCAACTGAGCGACGACGACATCGAGCCGCCGGACCTCGACGACACTTTCGACCGCCTGGACGATGCTCTCGCCGTGCGGGAGGCGCTGGGCGAGCTTTCGGAAACGTGCCAGGAGATCCTCGACCGCTTCTTCGCGCGAGACGAGAGCTATCAGACGATCGGCGAGACTCTCGAGATCCCGTCCGGGACCATCGCCAGCCGCATCTCCCGCTGCCTCGCGAAACTCCGCCAAATCTTCGAGGGAAGAAACCGGGCCGCTGAGCCGTCCTGATAGCGATGACCGAGACCTTCCGCCACAACGAAGAGACACTTGCAGAGCTCCTGCGGGCGCTTCCGCCTGCCCCTGAGGGCTGGGTACGCGCCGCTCAGGAACTGCCTCGGAGCCGCCGCGAGCTCGACGACATCGTCGCCAGGGCTGTCGCGGACGAGGCCTTCCGACTCGCGCTGATCGAAGATCTCGAGGACGCGCTCCGTGATGTCGGCTACGCGCCAGACTCGCTCCCGCTCGAAGAGCTCAAGCGCCGGCTCTCCTCAGCCGACTAGCGCTCCCTCTCCTCTTTGGAGGGGGTCAAGATCCCCCGACCGGGTAGCGAAGGAACTGCCTGCCGAAGCGAGAATCAGGCTTTCACTCCCCCGAAAGGACGCTGAATGACGATCTTGTGGATCATCCTTGCGGTTCTCGCGCTTGTCGCCCTCTTCTGGGTCGTTTCGCGCCGCCGCAGCCGCGCGTAACGGATTTCGGTCTTCTCATCCACCGACTGCCCTGCGAGAATCGGCCTGACTCCTCGGAGGGCTGATGGAGAACCCTGAGCAGCGGACCTGGACTGACGAAGATCTCGCCGTTCTCTACGGCCGGTTCTTCGGTCCGCTCTTCGACGTCGCCGTTCGTGTGCTGGGCTCCGAGGACGATGCGGCGCCTAGGGTCAGCCGGGCGTTCTCTTGCGCTTTCGCCGAGCTCAGGCGCCGACCAGTGGACGACTTGCTTCCTTGGCTGTACGGCCTTCTCGCCGCGGAGCTGCCGCACAACCGTCCCTCCTCGCCGTCCGATCTTCTTGTTTTCGCGCAGATCGACCCCGACCGTCTCGCCAACCCGGACGCGGTCGCCCGCGAGCAGGTCGTCGGCGCGGTGTGGACTGCCGCCTCTGCGCTCCCCGTCGACGACTACCTCCTCCTCGACCTGCAGCTTCGCCACGGGCTGCGCGACCCAGAGCTCGGCCGTGCGCTCGGCCTCGACTTTCGAGTCGTCGACCGGCGCCTCGGGCGTCTGCGCGACCGGCTGGAGCGGGCCGTGGAGTGCCCGGTTTCCCCGATCGCCGTCTTCGCCGCGCTCGCGCCGGTCGCGGCCTCGCCTGGCCTGAAGGAGCGCGTCTGGGCGTCGCTGACGCAGGAGCCCGCACCGCCTTCGAAGCGCGAGCGGCGGCCCCTGGTCCTGCCTCGCAAGCCCGTGGTCGCGGCAGCGTTGATCGCCCTCCTCGCGGCGGCCGCGACGGCAGGCGCCTTCTACGCCGTCCGCGGAAAGGGCGTCCACGACCCGACTTCCGTACACAGCACGTCGCACAGCCTCGAGCAGGGCTCGGCAAGTGCGGAGGTGGAGGTCGCCTGGAGCCCCAGCCCTGACGCGAGCGGCTACTCGGTGTCCTGGAGCGCTGAGCCCGAAACTCCGGACAAGGCCGTCGACCTCCCCGGAAGCGCCATGGGCACGACCGGCCACCTGAAGCCAGGGACGAGTTGGTTCAACCTGCGCACGCTCGGCAAGAACGGCCGCTGGACGAGCACGGTTCACCTCGGACCGTTCCTGATCCTGCCCGACACCATAGTGCCGGACACATCGATCACCGCAGGCCCGCGCAAGTACGGCACGGCGATTGCGACCTTCGAGTTCGGGTCGAACGAAAAGAGCGCCATGCTCGAGTGCAGCCTCGATCGCGCGCAGTTCGAGACGTGCGCCTCGCCCAAGACCTACACCAGGCTCGCGCGCGGCAAGCACTCCTTCCGCGTGCGCGCGGTCGACGGGGCAGGCAACAGTGATCCCACGCCCGCAACCCGTGAGTGGGACGTCGACGCCAAGGCGCCTGCAACGAAGCTCACCGAGGCACCGGACGACTTCTCCAACGGAGGCGACCGCTTCGAGTTCGCCTCGAGCGAAAAGCACTCGTCCTTCGAGTGCAAGCTCGACGAGGGCCACTACGGAGCCTGCTCCTCGCCCAAGGCTTATCCGGGACTGGACGACGGCGCACACCGCTTTCGCGTGCGGGCGGTCGACCGGGCCGGAAACGCCGACCCATCGCCCGCGAGCCGCAATTGGACCGTCGACACGAATCCGCCCGAAACCGCCATCGAAAACGGCCCGCCGCATGTCTCGCACAAGGACACCGCCACCTTCTCGGTCTCGAGCGAGTCCGGCGCGACATTCGAGTGTCGCCTCGACAACCATCGCTGGGGCGAGTGCGGCCAGGTGTCAGGGTTGTCCGACGGCAAGCACGTGATGCGGGCGCGAGCCAAAGACCGAGCGGGGAATGTCGACCCCACTCCCGGGAGCTGGTCGTGGCGTGTCGATCTCCCTCCTGAGACGGCGATCACGGCGGGGCCGAGCGGTTCGACCTCGTCGTCCTCCGCGACCTTCCGGTTCTCGTCCACCGATACGGCAGCCACGTTCCAGTGCAAGCTCGACGGCCGGAGCTGGTCCACGTGCACCTCCGAGAAGACCTACACCGGCCTCCCGCAGGGCTCGCACACGTTCAAGGTGCGGGCGAAGGACTCAGCCGGGACGAACGACCCCTCGCCGGCCGAAAGAACATGGAAGGTCGACACCGTCGCGCCCAACACGACGATCACGTCGACCTCGGTCAGCGGGAAGTCAGCGACGTTCTCGTTCTCCACCTCCGAGAACGGAAGCACGTTCGAGTGTCGCCTCGACGGCGGTGCGTGGCACGCATGCTCCTCCCCGATGAGCTTTGGAGGGCTCAAGCACGGCAACCACTCCTTCCGCGTCCGGGCGATCGACGCAGCCGGCAACCGAGACGGGACCCCGGCCGTCCGCTCCTTCTCCATCTGATGGAGAACCGCTAAAAGCGGTTACCGGCTGGTACAGGAAAAGCCAATGGCCCTCGTCGACCACGCCCGGCTGCGAGAAGCGATCGACCAGCAGTACGCGCTCAGCGCGCCGGCGAGAGCCAGGTGAGCCGAGGAGAAAAAGCTAACGCTCCGAGCCCTGGATGGCGTGGCGTTCTAGGCGTCGTTCTGGCGGAGGAACTCCGCCGACTTGGGCGGGCCTTCCGTGAAGCCGGCTTCCTGAAAGATCGCCGGCACATCGGGATCCGACGTGAAGCTTTGCCAGCCCGCCTCGTCCCAGTCGAAGATCGCCCAAACCCGGTCGCTCTCATTTGGATCCCGAAAGACGTGCGCCCCCTTGCAACCGTGCTGCTTTCGCTTCTCAGCGCCCTTGGTTGAGAAGGTATTCCAGAAGCGGTCGAAATCCCCGATCTTCGCCGTTGCTAAGACCATTGTCTTCTCCTCTGTCTGAAGGTGTCGTTGTGCCATCCACCCTACGCCACTCAACGAACAGAGGGTGGCGGGATCTCCGGTCGCGTTACCTTTCGCGTTACCGCAAGGCTCGCCCTAGAGCCGAGAACCCACGTCCCGGGAACATAGAAACCCGCCGTTTCCAGCGGGTTCTGCGAAGCGGATGATGGGACTCGAACCCACAACCTTCTGCATGCCAAGGTCTCTGCGCCGAATGACAGTGAGCGTCCCCAACCGCCGAACCTGCATAAATCCGGCAAGGGCACGCGGGACGAACCGACCTGGGCGCCCCGCAGCCGACCACCAAGGCTGACTGAAGGCTGACTCGGCATTACGATCCGACTCCTACCCGGCCGCGCGAGATAGAACGTCGGCCACGACGGCACGCTCATCTCGCCCGTCACGGGCATAGACCCGGAGGGTGAAGCCGGCGACCGAGGACGCTAGCCCAGCGGCATCCGTAACTCGCGCCGCCCTTCCGCGGCCCCGCGGTTTCGCCTTACGGTTCCTCCCTGCAACGATTCGTACATCTTCCGGCTTCGTTCGGCCCGTCCGTCCGCTATTCGCTCCGCGAAGACGCCGCGGGACACAACAGCGTCAGAAACCGCATCCCCGTTTGACAAGTACGAGCGGGCCGCCGTGAGATGGTTCACCTGGTTCATCCGACCTCGAGAAGCCCTGTCATATATGCCACTGAGACTGCGTGGGCTCTCGTTCGCGCGCGAAGCTTTTTCAGAATGTGCTCGGTATGAGTCGCTGCCGTGCGTGCACTGATCGTTAGTTCGTCGCCTATCTCCACAGCGCTCAGCCCAGCTGCTAAGAGCTGAAGGACTTCTAGCTCACGCGGTGTGAGACTGAAGTCCGGATTGCGGCTTGGCTCGGCCGGAGCGACGGTCAGGCGGCGCACCCGGGCGAGAAACTCGTCCGCCGCAAACGGCTTGCAAAGATAATCATCGCCCCCGACGAGAAGGCCCGCGGTGCGGTCTAGCGGCGCTGTTCGGACGCCCGAGACGAACAGCACAGGGACTTCCGCGAATTGCTCCTTGAGCTCACGGCAGATCTCGTAACCCGACAGCCTAGGTAAACAGACCTCGAGAACAACCAGTTCGGGGCGTTGCTGCGCTGCTGTGGTGAGGGCTTCGTCCCCGCTGACCGCCTCACTCGTTGCGTACCCGGCCTGAGTCAGGCAAGTCGCGACGAATGCTCGGAAACGAGCGTCTTCGTCGACGATCAAGATGTACCCTTCGTCCGTTCGTGGCGTGGCCCTTCGCCCCCGATTGGGTTGTGACAGGACGGCGTCGGTGTTTTAGCGGATGGGGGCCTCCAGATCAAGATTGCTTCCGTCCATCGGCGTAGAAGCCCCTAGGGAAAACGGCGATTCAAAAATCCGCCGCGCTCCCGATGCACGGCTCCCGGTCGGATCCTAAGGTGCGCAGCAAAGGGTTCAGAGTCAGAGGGGGTAGGCATGAAACCGAATGGGGGTCAGCAAATTAGTTGGTACGTGGGTGCCATCATTGCGGCCGCAGCCGTTCTCATTCTCGGCGCACAGACAGCAACCGCACAGGTGGCGCCTGGAGTCGATCCTCCTATCGTAAATGTGGATCTCGTCCCGGGCGGCACGACGACGGTGACGAAGACGGTTCAGACGGCAGCGATCCCACCCCTTGTGGACATCATCCTCCTTGAGGATGAGACGGGGAGCTTCGCCGACGATATTGTCACGCTACAGACTCTCGCCGCTCCCGGCGGGCCGCTAATCACGGCGCTCGACGCGACGGGGGCGGACTACGCGACCGGCGTGGCGGGATTTCGCGACTTCGCCCAGGACGGGTGGGGGGACACGGGCGACTGGGTTTACAGACTTCTCGCCAACATAGGTCTTGGCGGGTCGGGCTTTGTCGCCGGCATTCCATTGCTCTCAGCTGGCGGTGGCGGAGACGGTCCGGAGGCCCAACTCGAGGCACTCCACTACCTCGCCGAGCCCGGGCATCCGGCGATCGACAGCAACGGGGACGGAGACGCGACGGATCCTGAAGATACGCCCGCCGGTCAGCAGCCGACGTGGCGGTCAGGTGCCAAGCGTGTGGTCCTCTTTGCCACAGACGCCGGGTGTCACATCACCGGCGATCCACCCGCCCCGGGCTGGCCAGGGGACGCCGGCACGAACGGCGCCGCGGCGACGGCCGCGATCCTCGCGGCTAACAACATCACGGTGATCGGCCTCACTCCTGCGGGCGCGGGAGAAATCGATTGCGTCGACACGTTGGCCGCCGGAACCGGTGGAAGTGTCCAAGCGACCGGCTCGGATGCGAGCTCCATCGTTGACGCCATCGTCGCGGGGCTGGCGAACATCCCCGTCACGGTTGATCCGACTGCGATGTGCGACCCTGGCGTGTCGGTCAGCTTCGTTCCAGGAACCCAGACCGTGACGAGCGGCGACCAGGCCGTGTTCACGGAGACGATCATGGCCGATCCGGCGGCGTCCCAGGGCTCGACGATCACGTGTACCGTCAACTTCCTGGTCGACGGCATGCTCCCGGGGCCTGAGTTCGCTCAGAAGATCACTGTCTCGATCCCATTTCTGTGCGCCGGAGAGGTGGCAACGATCGTCGGCACGAATGGCGACGATACGCTGGTCGGCACCACCGGGCGGGATGTGATTCAGGCACTCGACGGCGACGATGCGGTTCTCGGACTGGGCGGAAACGACGTCATCTGCGGTGGCGAAGACGACGATGAGCTCTCCGGCGGATCCGGGAGAGATCGCCTGTTCGGAGACCTGGACGACGATTCGCTCTCCGGTGGAGGAGGTCGCGACGAACTCGATGGTGGCAATGGCGCCGATGACCTCGCCGGGGGCCGCGGTGACGACACCATCGCGGGCGGCCGGGGCCAGGATGAACTCGTCGGCGGAGTTGATGACGACGAGTTGTCCGGAAACGCCGGCGCCGACGACGTCCAGGGTGGCCGGGGGGACGATTTGCTCTTCGGCGGCGCGGGCACCGATGATCTCGACGGCAACGTGGGTGACGATGAGGTGTCCGGCGAAAACGGCGACGACGGGATCGTCGGCGGCCGCGGTGACGATCTGCTGTTCGGCGGTTTCGGCGACGACGAGATCTTCGGCACTAGTGGTGACGATCAACTGTTAGGCGAAAGTGGCGACGATGAGCTTGCCGGCGGAACGGGCAATGACAATCTCGACGGCGGCCTCGACTCCGACGATTGCGACGGAGGTTTCGGCACTGATGCAGAAACGGACTGCGAGGTACAAATCGGCTTTCCGTAGGCGCTACTCATAGGAGGGAGAGGGCTCGTTGGGTCAAGGAGCACGGCCCAGCGAGCCCTCTCGCATACGACGTACCTGAGACAGGCTTGAGCGGAAGCGCGCCGCCATTCCACCCGAGCGACGACGGCGCGAAGGAGCGTGCGAGGCGAAACCTGGTCAGACAGTTGCACGGGCGACCAAGGCGCCGCTACAGCGCTGGTTTCGCCTCGGCCCCCACGGGCACGGTTTCAGGACGAAACCGACCGAGGGGGTCAAAGTGGCAAACCCAGTTCCCGCAGGAAGTGACGTGTCAGCCGGCACCTATCAATGCACGAACTGTGGCAGTCAGATTCAGATGGGGTCGCAGACGCATATCCCGCCTTGCCCACAATGCGGCAACGGTGACTGGGAGACGGTCAGCGGAGGCGACAGCGTTGAAGACCCTTATCCTAACCGCGATTCCGCGTGACGCGCCTTCGGTGGATTGTCTTGGCATGGCTCGGGCGCAAGGTCTGGTCCACCTGGCGGCGTCGGCGAGCGGCCGCAACGCGACCCTGAAGCCGAGCACGTGTTGGCTGATGTCGTTCGACGGCAACTTGGATATCAACCACCCCACTCGCTTCGTCGTGTGAGGAAGGAGGGCCGGATGGGACTCTTCACGATCAACTTTGAGTTCGGAGACAAGACGCTCGAAACGCTGACGCGCCTCGCCAACAACACTGTCATCCGCTTCGAGCTGGGGCCCGAGACACGTTCGATGATCAAACGTATCGCGACGCCCGATGAGGGTGACGACACCGGGGTCGGCGAACTCGTCAAGAAGGGAGCCAAGGCTCTTCGTTAGGTGAGCAAGGGCAGATCCGCCCGTGAAGGTCTCATCCGGCAGGCGCTCGAGGTGACAGCGGCGGCAGTACCGGGGAGCGGATCGGCAGCGTGCCACTCAGGCACCGCCTGCCCCGCGCAGAAGCGCCCGAAGGCTGACTAAAAGCTGAGTTTTGAGCCCCTCGCCCTGGCGGGAATCACGCCGGAGAACAGAAAAACCCGCTGTTTCCAGCGGGTTCTGCGAAGCGGATGATGGGACTCGAACCCACGACCTTCTGCATGGCAAGCAGACGCTCTAGCCAACTGAGCTACATCCGCGAACCCGCCGATTATAGCCGCGTTACTTCGAGGACTTGAAGTTCACGACGTGGTCCGTGCCGTCCAGGATCCGACGCGCACTCGGTTTCGACGGCATTGAAGCCGCCCGCGCCAACGTCCGAGATCCGGTACCTCGCCTGAGTGAGGAATGCCTTCGGTATTGCCCGGCGTGTACGTGCCGCCGGTCTTGACCACCCGAACATCGTTGGCATCGCCGTTGCCGGCGGTATAGGTGAGCGTCAGGCCGACGATTTGCAGAATGCCAGCGCCGAGCCGACAAGTGGGAACCGTTTGAGCGGACGCGCTGGTCGTGTGGGCCACGGCCGCGAGGCACGCCGTGCCGAGCAGATGCGCGAGCACATGTCCGAGCGGATTGGGTTGAGTCGCTCCAAGTAACGCCCGACACTACGACGGCGCCTGCGGGTTTCTACGCCCTAGCCGGCGGCGTCGAGGGCGTCGTTGACGAGCCGGTCTGCGAGTTCGTTGTGCTCGCGCCGCACCGCTTTGTAGCGGACGACACCGATCTGCCGCTCGTGCCGTTTGGCCTCGAAGGACAGATCGATCAGGGCTGCGTTCTTGATTTTGTATTCGCCGCGCATCTGCTTCACGAGGAGCTCGGAGTCGGAGACGACCTCGAGCTCGTCGACTCCGAACTCGGTCGCCTTGGCGAGGCCGTTGACGAGGGCGCGGTACTCGGCGACGTTGTTCGTGGCCACGCCGATGGGCTCCCCGCGGGCGTCCAGCACGGTCCCGTCTTCCGCTTCGAGGACATAGGCGGAGGCAGCGGGCCCAGGGTTTCCGCGCGAGCCCCCGTCCGTGAAGAGGCGGGCCTTCACAGGAGCGGGTAGACGTCGAAGGCGGGCTCCTCGTAGGGGTGTGCGGCCCGGAGCGCGGAGAGGACGTCCTCGTGTCGCTCCTCGGGAAAGACGGTCTCGAGGCGGAGCTCGGAAACGCGCTCCTCCCTCCCACTCTCGCCCAGAGCCGGTGTCGTGCCCGCCCCGCCCTTGAACGTGCCCGTGCCGGCCGTATACCAGGAGCAGCGCTCGTAGTTGCCGATGCGCCCGGCTCCGGCGGAGAAGAGCGCGTCGCGGACGCTGTGGAGTGCCTCGCGGGGAACGAACACGACGAGCTTACGGTTCAGGTTTCCCACCTCCACGGGCGGGAAGAACGGTTTCGTGGCTTCGCTTCAGGTTAGGCCGCGCCCGACTCCCGGGGAGCACGCTGACGTGGTCATGGACGTCGACGTCGACGAGGACCTCGCGGTCTTCGCCGCCACCCTCGAGGATTGGGTGATGCCTCGGACGGGTTGGGAGCTCATGCTGCGCCAAGGCACCGAGTTCGACCGGCGAAACAACGTCGAGGCCGAGCTCGACTTCGCCCTCGGCGAACAGACTTCCCGCCTCCTCTTTCGGCTCGACCAGCTCGAGGCCGCCGACGACACGCCGGAGGAGCTCGTGCTGCGCTTCGAGGAGCGCGACGGGATCGCTAAGCTCGCCCGGCTCAACGAGAACGGGCTGGACGTCGAGCTCTTCCACATCCTCACCTTTACATAGGCGTCGCACAGCGGCCGCGTCCTGCGCGGAACGGCTACCCACGTGTGCGCTTCGACAGCTACGCTCGAAAGCGGGTGGAGGCGCGGGGTGGCCCCGGAGGCCGCCTACGGTGCCGAGCTCTCGAATTCGTCGATCTGCGCGCGCTGAAGCTTGCCCGAGTAGTCGACGTAGATCGAC
>Ga0307415_100001546_pt1 | contig 11063 bp, 12 predicted proteins | sample DK1Cmetagenome_FD_204524 | JGI IMG/M metagenome (GOLD analysis project Ga0307415, IMG submission 204524) | Maize rhizosphere microbial communities from greenhouse at UC Davis, California, United States - DK15-C-2 | ecosystem: Host-associated > Plants > Roots > Rhizosphere > Soil | place: USA...
TCAGCGACAAGATGGCGCTGAAGATGAGCGGCGCGAAGCCGATCGAGGAGTCGGAGGCGCCGCGGCTCTACCAGATCGTGCGGGAACTGACGACCCGCGCGGACCTGCCGATGCCGCGCCTCTACATGATCCCCCAGGATCAGCCCAACGCCTTCGCCACCGGCCGCAACCCGAAGCACTCGGCGGTGGCGGTGACCCAGGGGATCACCAAACTGCTCTCCGAGGACGAGCTGCGCGGCGTCCTCGCGCACGAGCTCGCGCACATCCAGAACCGCGACATCCTGATCCAGTCGGTCGCGGCGGCGATCGGCTCGGCGATCACCTACCTCGCCTACATGTTCATGTGGTTCGGCGGCGACGACGAGTCCCCGCTCGGCCTCGTCGCCTCGCTGGGAATGGTGATCCTGGCCCCGATCGCGGCGACGATCATCCAGCTCTCGATCTCGCGCCAGCGCGAGTTCGCGGCCGACGCCGAGGGCGCCGCGATCTGCGGCAACCCGGAGTCGCTGGCGAGCGCGCTGCTGCGGCTGGAGCAGGGCGCGGAGGCGATCCCGATGCGGACCAACCAGGCGACCGAGCCCCTCTACATCGTTAAGCCCTTCAGCGGCAAGGGCATCGCCGGCCTGTTCTCGACCCACCCCCCGATCGAGGAGCGGGTCCGCCGCCTGCGCCAGATGCGCCCCAGCTTCGCCTGAGGCGCCGGCTTCTCGGGAAGATCAAGCGGCCTCGGGACCCTTCCCCGGGGCCGCTTTTTCGTCGATCTCGAGCGGCTCGTCCCACTCCCATTCGATCGTCGTGGTGCCTCCCTTTTCCGGGATGATTTCGACTTCGTACACAGGACGCCCGTCCTCGTCCTTCACGTTTTTGAGCACGTCCTCGTTCTTCCATTCGTGGGAGGGGGTCCCACGACCCAGGCGCAGCGCCGTCGGCGCCCGGGTGACGGGCCAGAGGATCTTGAGCCGCATCCGCTCGGTGGGGTCGCGGGTATCGACGGCAACTGCCTCCCGGTCACCCAGGAAGCCACCGCGGACCGTGCGTTTGACCGTGAATGTGAGGCGCTCGCCTCGGTAATAGAGACGCCCGAGGTTGATCAGCTCATACATCTTCCCCCCGTGGCCGATGAACTGGCTGACCGGCTCGCCGGGGGAGTACTGGATGTCGCGGTCGCCGTCGCCGGTGTAGAAGTCGTAGAGCGCGAAGACGTTGTTCTGGTCGATCCGGATGTCCTTCACGCGGGTGGCATAGACCAGGCTCCCGTCCGGCTTGGCGATGTCCCAGGTCGTCTCGTGGGAGAGGACGCTGTAGGGATTGCCGCTCTGGATGGCGTTGACGGCATCCGTCGTCTCGTCGATCTTCCCCCCGAGGCCCTCGACGTTGCGGTTGGCGCGAACCCGGAGGTTCCGCTCGCCGATGAGGGAGCCGGCCACCACTGAGAGGACCAGCAACGTTGCCGCCGCCAGCGTGTCTCCCTTGACTGCGCCGAGGACGCCGAGGACGCCGAAGACGAAGGCCGTGAGGGCGGCGATCAGGGGTTCGGCGAACTTCGTGAAGAAGTCCCAGAGGCGTTTGAGCGTTGGTTTCCTAGGCATACTCGACGAGGAATCGGGCATAGGGTCTGGAAAAGAGGGAGAAACCTACAAAAGAGGGAGAAACCTACGACACTCGGCTGGTTTCTGGTAATCAACCTAGAGTTTCTAAAAATGTCCATGATCGGTCCGGGGGGAGGCGTTATCCTCGTATCCGGTATCCGCAAACGCAGGTTGATAGGAGGAGCTATGAACTACAAAGGCGAACGGGAAGGGCCCTAGCTCTTCGCAGCTCGAGCGCCTGCAGCTTTACGAGGCGCTCGTCACCAGCGGCTCTCGGTTCCTCCTGAGGCGAGCTTTTCGGGCTCGCTATCATTTTTGAAGTAAAGCTGATCCGATTTAGGGGATTTACTTCATGGCAATCGACACCACGGGCGTTCAGGCGATCGAGGAGATCGAACCTTTCGAGGCTGCCGAGGAGATCGACGGCGGCGGCGTCGTCCTGATCGACACGCGCGAGCCGCACGAGTACCAAGAGGCTCACCTGGAGGGCGGCAAGCTGGTGCCGCCGGGGTTGCTCGCGGACGAAATCGGGACTGCGGCGCCGGACAAGTCGGCCCGCACGATCCTCTACTGCCGCACCGGCAACCGCTCCGCGATCGCCGCGGCGCAGCTGCAGCAACTGGGCTACGAGAACGTCGCCTCGATGAGCGGCGGCATCGTCCTCTGGCAGGAACAGGGGCTGCCGGTGGTCTCGGCTTCCGGGATGACCGCCGAGCAGCGCGAGCGCTACTCCCGCCACACCCTGCTTCCCGAGGTTGGCGTCGACGGCCAGCTGAAGCTGCTGAACTCAAAGGTGCTGCTGCTCGGTGCCGGCGGGCTCGGGGCGCCGACGGCGCTCTACCTGGCGGCGGCCGGGGTCGGCACGATCGGCCTCGTCGATGACGACGTCGTCGACGCCTCCAACCTGCAGCGGCAGGTGATCCACAACACCGAGCGGATCGGGATGCCGAAGACCACCTCGGCGCGGATCTTCATCGAAGGCCTCAATCCCGACGTCAACGTGGTCGAGCACAACGGCCGGCTCGACGCGAGCAACATCCTCGACGTGATCAGGGACTACGACATCGTCGTCGACGGCGCCGACAACTTCCCCACCCGCTACCTGCTGAACGACGCCTCGGTGCGGCTGCGCAAGCCGGTCGTCTCCGCCTCGATCCTCGGCTTCGACGGGCAGATCTCCACCTTCGTCCCCTACGAGGGCCCCTGCTACCGCTGCCTCTACCCGACGCCGCCGCCGGCCGAGCTGGCGCCGAGCTGCTCCGCCAACGGGGTGCTCGGGGTGATGGCCGGGACGATGGGCACGCTGCAGGCCAACGAGGTGATCAAGCTCGTCCTCGGCAAGGGCGAACCGCTGATCGGCCGCCTGCTCCTCTACGAGGCGCTCGGCACGCGGTTCACGGAGCTGAAGGTCCGCCGCGACCCCGACTGCCCGATCTGCGGCGAGAACGCCGAGGAGATCCCGGAGTCGGAGATGGGCAAGTTCCCCGACTACGACGCTTTCTGCGCCGGCGCCGGCGGGGACCGCTAAAAAGCCTCGCCTCCATTAGGATCACCGCTCGATGGCGACCGTCCGCATCCCCCCAGTCCTGCGCCCGAAGACGGGCGGCCAGCCCGAGGTCGAGGCCGCCGGCGCCGACGTGGGCGAGGTCCTGCGCTCGCTGACCGGGGAGTACCCCGACACCGAGGACCAGCTCTTCGGCGAGGACGGCGAGCTCAACCGCTACGTCAACGTCTACCTCAACGACGAGGACGTGCGGGTGCTGCAGGGGCTCGAGACCTCGGTCAAGGACGGCGACACGGTTGTGATCCTGCCGGCGATGGCCGGCGGCGCCGCTTAGCGCTCCAGCACCAGCCCGAGGAACTGCTTCGTCCGCTCCTCGCGGGGACTCTCCAGGACCTGGGCCGGCGGGCCTTCCTCGACGATCACGCCGCCGTCCATGAAGATCACGCGGTCGGCGACCTCGCGGGCGAAGCCGATCTCGTGGGTGACGACCATCATCGTCATCCCTTCCTCGGCCAGCTCGCGCATCACGTCGAGGACCTCTTTCACCAGCTCCGGATCGAGGGCGCTGGTGACCTCGTCGAAGAGCATCACGTGCGGGTCCATCGCCAGCGCCCGGGCGATCGCGACGCGCTGCTGCTGGCCCCCCGAGAGCCGCTCGGGGTACTCGTCGAGCTTGTCGCCGAGCCCGACCCGTTCGAGCAGCTCGGCTCCCTTCTTCCGCGCCTCCGCCGCCGAGCGGCCGAGCACCTTTTCCTGCGCCAGCGTCACGTTCTCCAGCGCGCTTTTGTGGGGGAAGAGGTTGAACTGCTGGAAGACGATCCCGACCCGCTGGCGGACGAAGTCGAGCTCCCAGCTCTGCTCGCCGGTGCCCGATCCCGGCCCCTTGCAGATGCTGCGCCCTTCGAGGTGGATGTCGCCCTCCTCGGGCGGCTCGAGCAGGTTGACGCAGCGCAGCAGCGTGCTCTTGCCTGAGCCGCTGGGACCGAGCACGCAGACGACCTCGCCCTTCTTGATCTCGAGGTCGACGCCGCGCAGCACCTCGAGCTTGCCGAAGCGCTTGCAGACGCCCCGCAGGCCGACCATCACGCTGCCGCCGTTGCCGTAGCTCTCCATCAGAGCGCCTCCATGCGGGGCGCCCCGCGGGTGAAGCGGCCCTGCTCGCGGGCGATCAATTTGTCGACCAGGCGGGCGAGGGGGAGGGTGACGACGAGGAACATGATCGCCCCGAGGATCAGCCCGGAGCTGTTGAGGAACTGCGACTGCAGGTCGCGCCCGACGAGCGCCACCTCGCTGAGGGCGATCGCGCTGACCAGGGTGGTGTCCTTCATCAGGGCGATGAAGTCGTTGAGCAGCGGCGCGAACACCTTCCGCACCGCCTGCGGCACGATCACGTACCGCATCGCCTGGCGGTGGTTCATCCCCAGCGAGCGGGCGGCCTCCATCTGCCCCTGGGGGACCGATTCGATCCCGGAGCGGTAGACCTCGGCCATGTAGGCGCCGTAGGTGATCGTGATCGCGAAGACGCCGAACCAGAAGTTGTCCGGTTTGCCGAACCACTGGGGGATCCGCAGCCACTCGGGGAGGAAGTCGAGCAGCGGGACGCTGCCGGAGATCAGCAGGATCATGATCAGCAGCGGAATGCCGCGGAAGACGTCGATGTAGGCGATCGTCGCGAAGCGAAGCGGCGCGGCACCGCGGCCGGGGAGCTGGCGCAGCTGCGCCAGGACGAGCCCCCAGACCAGGGAGAGGACGCCGGCGACGATCGAGAGCTGGATCGTGAACCAGAAGCCCTCCAGCACTTCGTCGAAGTGGTCGGCCATGAATCCGACGTCGAAGTACTGGTTGATCAGTTCCTGCATCCGGGTCCCCCTCGCTTCAGCCTAGAGCGCCGGAACGGAAAAGGGCGCCCTCTGGCGCCCCTTCCCGTGCTGTTGACGCTCCGTCCGTGGCCTCAGCTCGCTTCGTGCGTCGCCTCGAGCAGCGCTTTGGTCGGCGCCCGTTTGAACCACTTTTCGTAGATCGTCGTGAAGGTCCCGTCGCTCTTCAGTTCGTCGAGGGCTTCGTTCATTTCTTCCAGCAGCTCTTCCTCGCCCTGGGGGACGACGAAGCCGTACTCTTCTTCGGTCGGGATCGCCGCGGAGACTTCCACCCCGCCGGCTTCGACCGCGTTTTCGGCGACCGGGATGTCCATCACAACCGCGTCGAGGACGCCGGATTTGAGCGCGTTGACCGCGTCCGGCCCCTGCGGGTAGGCCCGGACTTCGCCCGCGTCGCCCTCTTCTTCGACGAATTCCTCGCCGGTGGTGCCCTGCTGGACGCCGATCGTGCCGCCGCTCAGGCCTTCGACGTCTTCGATTTTCTCCCCGCCTTCTTTGACCAGGATCGCCTGTTCGGAGAAGTAGTAGGGGTTGGTGAAGTCGACGGTCTCCTCGCGTTCGTCGGTGATCGTCGTCGCCGAGGCGACGGCTTCGAACCGGCCCTGGGCGAGGTCGCGGAAGATCGTGTCGAAGGAGGTGTCCTGGAACTCCGCTTTGCGGCCGAGTTTCTCCGCGACCGCTTCCATCAGTTCGACGTCGAAGCCGGTGTAGTTGGGCGCTTTGCCCTGCTCGAACGGGGGATAGGGGATGTCGGAGCCGACGGTGAGCGGCTCGCCGCCTCCGCCACCACCGCCCGCGGTGGTCTCGTCGTCGCCGTCCCCGCAGCCGGCCACGACCAGTGACGCGATTGCCAGGAGGAGGACCGCGAACAGAGCGGTCAGCCGAGTCTTTCTCATCGAGTTCCCTCCGATCAAGAATTGACAGACGCCCGTGGGTGCGGGCTGCGCGTTTTACATCCCCGTTACAGGGGTTTCCCAATCGGAGGCGAGCCTAACCCACCCCTCGCTACACTTTCTGAAGTAAGGCGGGCGGATGGCGCGAGAAATACTCAACAAACCCTGCGGCGGTCGCTTCGGCAACATCGTCGAGTCGATCGGCAACACGCCGCTGGTCGAGCTGCCGCGGCTCTCGCCGAAGCCCGAGGTCCGCATCTACGCCAAGCTCGAGGGCCACAACCCGACCGGCTCGGTCAAGGACCGGGTGGCGAAATCGATGATCGAGAAGGCCGAGGCCGAGGGCGCGATCGAGCCCGGCCACACTATCCTCGAACCGACCTCCGGCAACACCGGCATCGCCCTGGCGATGATCTGCCGCCGCAAGGGCTACCCGCTGAAGGTCGTGATGCCGGACAACGTGACCGAGGAGCGGACCGAACTGCTGCGGATGTACGGGGCGGAGATCGTCTACTCGGAGGGGGCGAAGGGCTCCAACGGCGCCGTCGAGGTGGCGCTGGAGATGTCCGAGGAGCCCGGCTACTACATGCCCTACCAGTACGGCAACGAGGCCAACCCGCTGGCCCACTACAACGGCACCGCGGTCGAGATCCTCGAAGAGCTCGACGAGGTGACCGCCTTCGTCGGCGGCCTCGGCACCGGCGGCACCCTGATGGGCAACGGCCGACGCTTCAAGGAGGCGAACCCGGAGACGCTGATCGTCGCCGCCGAGCCGAAACAGGGCGAGCTCGTCCAGGGCCTGCGCTCCCTCGACGACGGCTTCATCCCGCCGATCATCGACCTCTCGCTGCTGGACCGGAAGATCATGGTCGCCAACCGCGACGCGATCGTCTGGACCAAGAAGCTGCTCGAGGAGGAGGGCGTCTTCGCCGGCGTCTCCGCCGGCGCGATCGCGGCGATCGCCAACCGCATCGCCGGCGAGCTCGACTCCGGCAACGTCGTCTTCCTGATCCCCGACGACGGCTGGAAGTACCTCTCCTCCGGCGTGTACACGAAGCCGATCGAGGAGATCGAGAACCTCGACTCCACCGTCTGGTGGTAGCCGGCTCGGCTGGCCTCGCCCGATGAAGATCTCCCAGGCCCTGATCGACGAGATGGTCGCGCACGCGCGCGAGGACCTGCCGAACGAGTGCTGCGGGATGATCGGCGGCCGCGACGGCGAGGCGACGAGCGTGGTGCGGGTGGAGAACGCGGCGGCGAGCCCGCTGCGCTACGAGATGGACCCGCAGGGCCAGTTCGACGCGCTGAAAGCGATCGAAGGGGCGGGCGAAGAGCTGCTCGGGATCTACCACTCGCACACCCGCAGCGCCGCCTATCCCTCGCAGACCGACGTCAACCAGGCCGTCGCCTGGCCCGAACAGGTCTACGTGATCGTCTCGCTGGAGAACGAAGAGGCGCCGGACGTGAAGGCCTACGACCTGGCTGACCTGAGGATCGCCGATGTCGAGCTCGACGTCTCATAGGAATCCCCCCAGCGAGCACCAGCGCGGAGTCCACGGCAGCGGGGGCGGCTCCGGCGGCGACGAGGGCGGCGGCGGAGGCGGGGATGGAAATGGCGGCAAGCTCGTCAAGGTCGGCTTCGGCCGCAATCAGGTGGAGGCCGAAATGCTCCAGGGGCTGCTGGGCGAGGCCGGTATACCCAGCATGCTCAAGCGCACCCTGGGATTCGACGCCCCCGAGTTCTTCGCCAGCGGGCCCCATGACGTGCTGGTCAACGTCAACGACGCCAAACGGGCGCGCGAGGTGCTCGCCGACGTGATGATCGAGACCGAGCGGGACGAGGTGGCGGAGCTGGAAGAGGAACGCCGGCTCGCCCGCGGCGAAACCGGGGTCGTCTCGCCCGGCCGGCTCGCGTTCTGGATCATCGTTGCCCTTCTCGGCGGCTGCCTCTTCCTCTGGCTGCTCTACCAGGCCACCTGAAAGGAGATCGGATGGGGGAGCTGGTCGAGATCGCCTTCGTCGGGGACGAGGCCCAGGCCATGATGATCCAGGCGCTGCTCGAGGCACGCGATATCCCCAGCCTGCAGCAGCAGGTGACCCCAAGCGGCCCGCAGCTCGGCTATGGCCTGATGAATCCCGGCGGGGGTGCGCGACGGGTGATGGTCCACCCGCACCGGGCCGACGAGGCGCGCGCCATCTTGGCCGCGGCCGAAGCGGAAGCCGAGTACTTGGCGGAACCGGTCAACGCCGAGCATCTCGCCGATGCCCAGGGACGGAAGCCGCGCAGCTACGGACTCATCGGCGGCTACGCGCGAGCTTACTTCTGGTCCTTCGCGGCGATGGGGCTCGCCTTCGGCGCCTACATGCTCCTGCGCGCCGCCGGGCTCACCTGACCGCGACGGGGCCGCGGACCATCTCGCGCAGGTAGTCGCGCCAGGCCTCCTCGATGTCGCGGAAGCGGGCGTCGAAGGCGTCTTCGAGCTGCACCTCGGGTCCCTGGGGGAGGAGGCGGTCGACGAGGCGCTCGCAGGCCTCGGGGCCGCGCTCGTTCTCCAGCAGGTCGAAGATCGTGCCGCCGAGGATGACGGCGTCGCGGCGCGAGGGGGGGAAGGAGGGGCGGGCGCTCTCGCGCAGGCGGCGGATCGTCGCCGCCCGGTAGAGGCCGACCTGGCGGGAGAAGTACTGGGCGCCGCCTTCGACCAGCCAGGCCCAGCGCAGGTAGCGGGCGAAGCGCCGCGGCGTCCAGGAGGGGGGGAGGGCGGTGTTGTTGGCGGCGATCACCAACTGCGCGTAGAGCCGCTCGGCGGTGCCGCGCAGGGCTTCGTAGGAGTCGTCGCCGGCGGCGCGCCGTTCCATGTGGGGGTCGTTGAGGACGTGCAGCTCGGTCGACATCGGCCAGCCGGCGAGGTAGCGGCGGCCGGCCGGGGCCGCCGACCACCTGGCGGCGGGGAGGAAGGGGTGCGCCGCGGTCAGCCAGATCGGGTTGGTGTGGACGACGACCGTCACCTCCTCCGGGATCCGCTCGAAGCGGTCTTCGAGCCGCAGCCGCAGGTGCTCGAGCCGGTCCAGCGTCCGCTCCGCGAAGGCGGAGTCGTCGGAATCGTGGCGCGCGGTGAACGACAGCGACTCGGTCTCGATCCAAGACATCGAGGCGAGGCTAGCGGGAGAAGAGGTTGACTAGGCGAGCGCAGGCTCGGCGGCGCCGCAACGTTCGCGAATCTCTTCGCGCGCACGGTCGAACTCTTCGTCCGCCATCACCGGGGTGCCCTCGAAGGGCAGTTCGCGGTCGATCTCGACCCAGGAGCGGCAGCCGTGGTACTCGTCGCGGACGCGCACCGTGACCGGACGCGGGATCCGGTGGACCCGCAGCAGCAGCACGTGGAGCGGGTGACGCCGCTTCCAGGCGAGCCGCTTTTCGGCGTAGTCCGGGGTCCAGATGTAGTACGGCGAGAGCGCGTCCAGCGAGCGGCGGTCGTTGATCGTCACGTGGTCGACGACTTCGGCCCAGGCGCGCAGGCGGACGCGGTCGGGCTGGGGGATGCCGCCGTCCTGGAGCAGCGCTTTCGGCGGCGGCTCCTCGTCGGGCCAGACACCCTCCTCGAGCGCGCGGCGCAGCTCCGGGTGGTGGGACTCGCGGACCAGGTTGTTCCGCTGGTGGTCGAAGGTCGGGTAGAGGAAGAACCGCTCGTGCTCGAGCTCGAAGTGCTTGTTCTCCTCGCGGATGCCGCCCTTACGCAGGGTCAGCAGCTGCTCGCCCTCGGCGAGAGCGCGGACCGTTACGGCCCATTCCTTTAGAGCGATCGGCATTGAAGTATTCCTGCAAACAGTTCGTAATTAGAGGTGGGCGTCGGCGGCATGGACTGGGGCCTGTTTGACCGCATGCGCTCGCCCGAGGGCGCGCATTCTAGAGAAGTGCAGCGAAATCTCAACTAAAAAACTGCGAAATTTGCGATGTGTGACCTACGTCCACCCGCCGCCGCCTGGAGTTTCGACCCGCAGGCGGTCACCGGGGCGCATTTCTCCGGCCGCCTTGCCGGGCAGCGGCGAGCCGTTGAGGAGGTTGACGCCGACCGCCCCGTCCTCCCCTTCGCCGTGCCCGCGCGGGGGATGGCGGCGGCGCTCGGCGATCAGGCTGAACCGCAGCGGCGCCAGCGCCTCGATCTCGCGGACGATCCCGTCGCCGCCGCGGTGGGTCCCGGCGCCGCCGCTGCCCTCGCGCAGCGATAGCTCCCGCACGCGCAGGGGGAACTCCGCCTCCAGCGCCTCGGTCGGGGTGTTGAGGGTGTTCGACATCGCGACGTGGATCGCGCTGGGGCCGTCGGCGTCGGGGCAGGCGCCCTGGCCGCCGCCGAGCGTCTCGTAGTAGGTGAAGCCCTCGCCGGCGAGGACGAGGTTGTTCATCGTCCCCTGGCCCTGGGCGGGGCCGGGGCGCGCCTGCGAGAGGGCCGCGAGGACGAGGTCGGCGACTCGGCTCGAGGTCTCGACGTTGCCGGCGGCGACGGCGGCGGGGAAGCGGGCGTTGAGGAGGCAGCCGGCCGGGGCGAGGACCTCGATCGGGCGGTGGGCGCCGGCCGAGGGCGGAGCCTCGGGGTCGGTGAGCACGCGAACGGCGAAGAAGGCCGCCGACTTCGTCACCGAGAGGGGGCAGTTGAGGTTGCCCTCGACCTGCTCGTCGGTGCCGCTGAAGTCGAGGCGCAGCTCCTCGCCCGCGATCGTCGCCTCCAGGCGCAGGTGGAGGTCGCGCTGCTCGCCGTTCCAGTCCCCCTCCAGCACGTCCTCGGCGCGGTAGCTGCCGTCGGGCAGCTCGGCCAGCGCGGCGCGGGTGCGGCGCTCGGTGTAGGCGAGGATCTCCGCCATCCCCTCGCGCAGGGCCTCGGTACCGAGCCGCTCGCGCAGCTCGCCGAGGCGCAGCTCGCCGACGCGGTTGGCGGCCTGCTGGGCGCGCAGGTCGGCGAGCCGCTGGTGCGGCGCGCGCATCTGCGTGGCCAGCCGCTCCAGGGTCTCCGCGTCTACAACGGTGGGAGGGATCACCACCCCCTCCTCCTCCAGGGAGCTGGAGAAGGCGGGCATGCTGCCGGGGGTGGGGCCGCCGACGTCGGCGTGGTGGGCGCGGGAGGCGGCGAAGCCGAGCAGCTCCTCATCGTCGAAGACGGGGGAGATCAGGGTGATGTCCGGCAGGTGGGTCCCGCCCCGGTAGGGA
>Ga0307415_100001547_pt1 | contig 11055 bp, 13 predicted proteins | sample DK1Cmetagenome_FD_204524 | JGI IMG/M metagenome (GOLD analysis project Ga0307415, IMG submission 204524) | Maize rhizosphere microbial communities from greenhouse at UC Davis, California, United States - DK15-C-2 | ecosystem: Host-associated > Plants > Roots > Rhizosphere > Soil | place: USA...
TCTACCTGCACCTGGTGCTCCTCAGCACCCTGCTGCGCGGCCCCGAGGCCTGGGACGGGCTGGTCGAGCTGTTCCGCCGGCCGGTGTTCCTGGCCTTCGACCTGCTGCTGGTCGCCGGCCTGGCCTTCCACGGCCTCAACGGCCTACGGGTCGCCCTGGTCGGGTCGGGCCTGCTGGTCGACCGGCACCGGGCCCTGCTGGTGGCCGCGGCCATCCTGGTCGGGCTGGTCGTCGTGGTCGCGGCCGTGCGCATCCTGGCCTGATCGAGGAGGGACCGATGGCCACACAGCTCAAGGAGGACTTCACCGAGGCGACCCGCTGGCGGCGCCGCCCCCGGCCCACCTTCGCCTGGCTGGCCCAGGTCACCTCCGGGGTGCTGCTGCTGGTCCTGCTGACCGTGCACATGGTCGCCCAGCACTTCGTGGTCGAGGGCGGCTTGCGCACCTACGCCGACGTGGTCGCCTGGATCCGCAACCCGGTCGTGTTCGCCGTCGAGGCCCTGCTGCTGATCTGCGTGACCTGGCACGGGGTCGCCGGCGTGCATGCGGTCCTGCTCGACCTGGGCCTGCGCGGCCGCGCCGAGCGGATCGTCGCCCGGGTCCTCGGTGACATCGCCGTGGCCACTGTCCTGTACGGCCTCTGGCTGCTGTACATGATCGCCTTCCGCGGCTGAGCCCTACCCTGACCGGCGGTCCCACCTTCCCGAAGGCGCCGGGACCCGGCCCACCGATCTCGGGCCGTTCGGCCCTGCCTGCCTCGACCCCATGCCAACAGACTTGGATCGAGCATTCACTGCAGAAAAGGGAAGGTCATGAGACGAACGGCCACGCTGGCGGCGCTCGGGGTGCTCCTGGCCATGACGCTCGCCGCCTGTGCTGGCGAGCGGGTCGAGCAGGCACCCCCGGCGGCCATTACCAACCACCAAGTCCAGGCGATCGCGGAGAACATGCTGGCCGCCTACAACCTGGGCGACTACCAGGCCTTCAGCCGAGATCTGTCACTGCCGGCGAAGCTGATCGTCGATGAGGACGCCTTTGCCGAATTCCGTACCGAGAACCTGTCGCTCACCGGCCCCTTCTTGGCCGTCACCAGCGTGCAGCCGGAGCCGGCCAAGCCGGGCCGCGATCACCTGCAGTACCTGGTGCGAGCACAGTTCCAGCACCTCAACGCCGTCGCGCTCGTGGTCACGCTGTCCCGCGACGGACAGGTCGAGGGGCTCGAGCTGTATCCCCACGCCCAGTGGTGATCGACATGGCGGCACTGGTTGTCTTCGAATCGATGTTCGGCAACACCCGGCAGATCGCCGACGCGGTCACCGAGGGCCTGTCAGAGCACCTGCCGGTCGAGCTGGTCGAGGTCGGCGCCGCGCCGGCGACCATCGGCGACGACGTGGAGCTGCTGGTGGTGGGAGGCCCGACCCATGCCTTCGGGCTGAGCCGGCTGGGAACCCGTCAGTCGGCCGCCCAGCAGGCCAAGGACAGGCTGGTGTCCACCAGCATCGGACTCCGAGAGTGGCTCGGCACGCTTCCCAAGAGCTCGCCGGATGTGGCGGTAGCCGCCTTCGACACCCGCATCAGCAAGCCGCGACTGCCCGGTTCGGCCGCGGCCGCCGCCGAGAAGCGGCTGCGACGGCTCGGTTTCCGAGTCCTCGCTCGACCCCAGAGCTTCTTCGTGGAGGGAACCACCGGCCCCCTCCTGCGTGGGGAGCGCGAGCGTGCCCGCCGATGGGGTGAGGAGCTCGCCGTGGGGCTCGGCGCGGCCAGGCCATCACCTCGGTAGGTCAGTCCGGCTCGATCCGGGATCCGTGGCGTGCCGGCAGGGCAGGTTCGCGGATGCGCCTGGCCAGGACACGCAGCACGTCGTCGCGGGTCAGGATGCCGACCGGCCGGCCAGCCGAGCCGACCACCGGCAACCGGTTGATTCGCGCCTGCTCCATGGCCAGCACCGCCCGCGCCAGAGGCCAGTCGGGCCGGGCCGTGACCGGCTCGGCGGTCATGAGCTCGCGCACCCGGTAGGCGGTGAGGTGGTGCTCGTGGCGGTGAAACGGGCCGGTGGTCTGGACGGGGCCGTCGGCCAGGACGGGCACGAGCAGGTCACGCAGAGTCACCACGCCAACCACGCGGCCGTGGTCGACGACGGGAGCCCCCGACACCTGGATGTGCTCCAGCCGGCGGACGGCCACGTCGACCGGGGTGTCGGCCTCGAGCGCCACCACCTCGCCGTTCATCGCCTCACCGACCGTGCCGAGCAGGCCCTCGAGGCTGGTCGCGGTGGACTCGGTTGCGGTCATCAATGTCGCCTCCTCGATCGCGGCGGGGAGGACGGGTGCCTCCCTGCTGAGCCTCCGTCATCAAGGCCGCGGACACATCGGCCGATCGTCCTCCCGTTCCCGGGCCGGGCGGCCCTCACCAGCTCAGCACGGGAACTCGCGGGCGCTGCCTGGTGCCAGCTCCACGACCTCGCCCTTGACGCCGATCCGGACCGAAGCGGCGCAGGAGGCGGCCACGCGGACCCGCAGCAGCTGGGGTGAGGTGCAGGTTGATCCCCCAGTGGCCGCGGTAGCGGACCTCGAAGTCGAGGCCGTCGAGCTTCTCGGGCAGGCTGGGGTTGAGCCAGAGCACGTCCTGGCGGGTCTCCAGGCCGGTGTAGCAGCGCTGGACCAGGTCGACGGTGCCGGCCATGGCGCCCAGGTGGATGCCCTCGGCGGTGCCGCCCTGGACGTCGTGGAGGTTGCTGGCGAGCGCCTCGGTGAAGAACCGCAACGACCGGCGCCGGTCGCAGCAGGCCAGCACCCAGGTGTTGACCACCCCGGACAGGGTCGAGCCGTGCGAGGTGCGCTTGAGGTAGTAGTCGACGGTGGGGGATGGCGGCGGGCGATGGTCGGCATCCTTGTCATCGTTCAGGACGCGCCCGGCGCGGTTATGGGCGCTGCAGGGGGAAGACGTGGCGGGCGCCTGGGACGAGGTGGATAGTCCCGTCGTGGACGTGGATCTGGATTGGGCGGCCTTCACCGGGCCGGGAGCTAATCTGGAGGTGATCCTCGGCCAGCTCGACGTCGAGGCGGTGGTGCCGGTAGTGGATGCTGAAGTTGAGCTGCTTGACCTGGGGCGGCAGGGCCGGGTCGAACCACAGCACCTCCCCGCGGGCCCGCAGGCCGGTCAGGCAGCGCAGCACCAGGTCGACCGTGCCGGCCATCGCCCCCAGATGGATGCCCTCGGCGGTGGTGCCGCCCTGGACGTCGGCAACATCGCTCTCCAGGGCCCGCATGAGGAACTGCCAGGCCTGCCCGGGCTCATAGCGGGCCAGGACCCAGGCGCTCACCACCCCCGACAGGGTCGACCCATGCGAGGTCCGCTCCAGGTAGTAGGTGACGGTCCGGGCCAGCTGCTCCTCGCTCACCTGGTAGCCGAGGCCGGCCAGCAGCTCCCGCAGCTCGTCCCGGGACAGCAGGAACAGCAGCATCAGCACGTCGGCCTGCTTGGCCAGCTTGTAACGGTCGGTGATGTCGCCCTCGGCCTCAAGCACCCGGTCCAGCCGGGCGATGTCGCCGTAGCGCTCCCGATAGCCCTCCCAGTCGAACTCCCGCAGCTGCTCGTAGCCCTCGAACTGGGTCAGCACCCCGTCGGCGTGGAACACCACCTTCATCTTGCGGCTGATGTCGCGCCAGCGGTCCAACTCCCGGTCGGCGATGCCGAGCTCGGCGACCAGCTCCTGCCGGTAGTGCGGCGGCAGGACCTCCAGGGCCTCCAGGGCCCGCCGCAGCACCCAGACCGCCATGACGTTGGTGTAGGTGTTGTTGCGCAGGCCTTGCTCGTCGGCGTCCGGGTAGCCCTCGTGGTACTCGTCCGGGCCCATCACCCCCAGGATCTCGTAGCGGCCCTCCTCGGCATTCCAAGTGGCGATGCTTGACCAGAAGCGGGCGATCTCAACCAGCAGCTCGGCCCCGACAAAGCGCAGGAACCCGTTGCCGGCGGTGACCAGGTAGTGCTGCCAGACGTTGTAGGCGATGGCGACATTGACGTGGCGCTGGCGGTGGGAGTGGTCGGGCAGCCAGCGCCCGGACTTGGGGTTGAGGTGAAGCTGCTGGGTCTCCTCACGGCCGTTGGAGCCGCTCTGCCAGGGGAACATCGCCCCCTGGTAGCCGGCCCTCCGGGCCGCGGCCCGGGCCGCGCCGAGCCGGGCGTGCCGGTAGTCCAACATCGCGGCGGCGACCCTCGGCTGCTGGAGGTTGAAGAACGGGAAGATGAACAGCTCGTCCCAGAAGATGTGGCCCCGATAGGCCTCCCCGTGCCAGCCGCGTGCCGGGACGCCGACGTCGAGGTGCTCGGTGTGGGGCGAGACGGTCTGCAGCAGGTGGAAGATGTGCAGGTGCAGGACGGTCTCGGCCCACTCGTTGGCGCTGTCGAGCTGGACGTCGAACCGTCTCCACAGGATGCCCCAGGTGGCCTCGTGCCGGGCCAGCAGTTCCGCGAAGCTTGCTGCCGCCTGCGCCGCCTGGCGCGCGTCCAGCAGGCTCTCGGAGATGGCCCGGTCCCGTGAGGTGTAGAGGGCGACGACCTTCTCCACCGTCACCGGCCGTTCCTCCTCCAGGTCGAAGCTGAGCTCGTGGGCGACGAACTCGGGCTCTGCGATCAGCCGCCGGTCGGCCTCGGCGACCCGGCCGTCGCGGAGCAGCCGGGTGCGGGCGGCCAGGGCGACCCGCACGCGCGACTGGGTGGTCTCGACCTGCAGCTCGAGGGTCTCGGCGTCCGCCTCGCCGGCGTGCAGCACCGCCAGGTGACGGCCGTTGAGGTCGCGGTAGCGCTTGACCCCGGCGTTGACCACCCGGCCGTCCAGCCCGGAGCGAACCTGCAGGGTCCCCGACCAGTTCTCGGCCGTGAAGGTGGTCTCCAGGCCGGCCAGGTGCTGGTCCTTCATGCTGACCAGGCGGCGCTGGGCCACGCTGGTGCGGCGGCCGTCGGGGTCCTGCCACCGCAGAAACCGGGTGAGCGTCCCCTGGCGCAGGTCCAGCTCCAGGCGGTGATCGAGAACATCGGCCTGCTGGACGTCGAACCACGGCCCACCGGCCACCCGGAAGCCGAGCGGCAGCCAGTTGGGCACGTTCACCAGGTCCTCGTTCTCGACCGTACGCCCGGCGATCTCGGTCGTGGCCCGGTTGTACAGGCCCGCGACATAGGTGCCGGGATAGCTGACCCCGTCGGCGCTGGCCTCGGGCAGGGCGCCGCGGCTCACGAAGTAGCCGTTGCCGACCGCGCACAGCGCCTCCCGCAGCCCCTGCCGGCCAGGGTCGAAGCCGTCGTAGACCAGCGTCCAGACACTCGCCGGCCGCTCGGTGTGCCGCCGGCGCAGCTCCGCCGCCGCCCCCCGCTCCTCCAGACGACCCTCGGCCAGCGCCGGCAGGGCGACGTCGTCCAGGGTCGGCACGACCAGGTCGGCGCCCGCCTCGACCAGCAGGTCCCGGTCGTCCTGCCGGGCCACGCCGATCGCCGCCATACCGCCGGCCTTAGCCGCCTCGACCCCGCTGTGGGCGTCCTCGACTACAAGGCAGGCGGCCGGGCGGCAATCGAGCTCCTGGGCGGCGGCGAGGAAGATGGTCGGGTCGGGCTTGCCCTTGGGGAAGTCCCGGCCGGAGATGTCGGCGTCGAACAGCTCCTGCAGGGTCATGCGGGGGCGGATGAAGTCGTAGTCGAGCCGCTGCTCGGCGGCGAAGCTGTCCAGCCGGATCCGCTCCAGGAACAGCTTCGCGTTCTTGGACGACGACGCCGCCGCCACCCGGATCCCGGCGTGCCTGACGGCCAGGATGAACCGCAGCGCGTCCGGGAAGGCCATGAACCGGCCTTCCTGGATGAGCTTGACGATCCGCTCCTGCTTGGCCGCCGCGTACCGCTCGGCGCGAGCCTCCACCCCAGGCGCGCCGAAGTACTCCAGGGCCGCGCGGGCGCCGGCCAGCCGCGGCTTGCCCGCCATGAGCTGCTGGTACACCGCGGAGGTGAAGCGCTCCGGTGTCCAGCTGGTCTGGTCGCGGACCTCGCGCCACTCGCCCTCCATCAGCGTCTGTAGCGACTCGCGCCAGGCCAGCTCATGCGGCGAGTCCACCAGGACACCGTCGACGTCGAAGATCGCACCCTGGAACGCCATGTCCCTCACCAGCCTTGTCGCAGTTGCCGTCCGGATCTTTCATCCCGCCGGCCTCGGCTCGTCTGGCTCACCTGCCTCAATGATGTCGAGGACCTTCTGCCAGCGGCAGCGAACTTGTCCACGCCCTGGGTCTCGAGCTGCTCGCCGATCCCTCCTTGCCGTGCCGATCCGATCAGGTCCATCCATCGACGAGATCCAGCACGTCCTGGTGGTCCGCGAGCGCCCGCGACCGCGCGCCACCACCTAGCTGGGCCCGCCTACCACGGCGTTGGGCAGCTCGGCGCGCAGTCGCAGGCTACCGAAGGCGATACTTGGCCGGCACCCGACGCTGAGATCTACCGCAGCCAGCCCAGGACTCCTCACCCTAGCCCGCAGCAGCCGACGCCAGGATCAGCTGGGGTGCTGGCCACCATGGGCCTGGTCGCTCCTGGATCGGCAAGGCCATCGCATCGCCATCGCGGTCGCCCGCAACTGGGGTCGCCCGCAACTGGAGGTACTCGTCGAACAGCCGCTTCCAGGCGGCGGCATGCACGCTGGCGGTATCGGTCAGCACGCCGTCGGTGTCGAACACGACGGCCTCGAGGCGGTCCAGGGCCAGGCACGGCAAGGCAGGCTCGGTCACGCCGGGATCGTACCTCCCGCCGCCCATCGAGAGGATCCCCTACTATCCGGACGGAGACAGGCGTGCGCCTGCGATCCGGGGGAGACGCGTGCAGGACCACCGGCTTGCCCAGGTCCAGGTACCAGGAGAGGAGCTGCATGGCAGGCGTGCCCCCGAGCATGGCGTCAATGGCCAGCAAGAGGTCCAGCAGAGCTAGCTCGGGGCTGCAGCTCGAGCAGGCGTCACGCTCAGGCGGGCGGCACACAACCAGTCCGACATCGGGACGTCGCCGGGTCCTCGGCCACGACCAGGGTGGTCGGCCTGCAGGATGGTCGGCCTGGGCGGGGCATGGGGCTGCCTTTCTTCCTGCGTATTTGTCAACGTGTGTGAGTTCCAAAGGGACCCAGATACACGGCCAGACGCCTCCCGCCGGAGGGACCTCCGCCCCTAGCGGACAGGGGCGCTGTGCCCGAGCCTAAGAGGCGACAGGCACGACCCGCTCGCCGGAGGCGAGACCGATGACCAATCCGACCAGCTCCGCCGCCAAGCACCGAGGACCACTGTCCATGATCGCCAGACGGCAGCGTCCATTCCCGCGCCCACACCTTGGGAGGAATGCCGCCCCGCCGCCTCCCTCCACACCGGCTTTCCGGAAATACTGGAAGGAAGTGGCACCGGGCCAGTGGCAGGTGCTCCACATCTATGACCAGGCGGACCAGAAGAGGTAGTCCACGATCGACCCACCGAAGGAGGACGGCACCATGGCTGACTTACGCACCCGCTACCTGGGGCTAGAGCTGCGCAGCCCGCTGGTCGCCTCCTCCTCGCCGCTCACCGGCAACCTCGACGGCCTGGCCCGGCTGGAGGCGGCCGGGGCGGGGGCGGTAGTGCTGCCTTCGCTGTTCGAGGAAGACCTGGCCGAGGAGACACGGCAGGTCGACGCGCTGCTTGCCACCGGGGCGACCGGGGCCGAGGCACGTGCCGGCCACCCGGACCACGCCGGCTACGGCGCCGGGCCGGCCGCCTACTTGTCGCTGGTCGCCCAGGCCAAAGCGGCTCTCTCGATCCCGGTGGTGGCCAGCCTCAACGGCGTCTCCCGGGGCGGCTGGGTCCGGTATGCGTCCCGCCTGGAGCAGGCCGGGGCCGACGCCCTGGAGCTCAACATCTACTACGTCTCATCGCGGCCTGGGCTGTCGGCCAGCGAGGTCGAGTGGCACTACCTGGACGTGGTCCGGGCGGTGCGCCAGGCGATTGGCATCCCCCTGGCGGTCAAGCTGAGCCCCTACTTCAGCTCGCTGGCCAACCTAGCCGGGCAGCTGGCCGAGGCCGGGGCCGACGGGCTGGTGCTGTTCAACCGCTTCTACCAGCCCGACCTGGACATCGAGACCCTTGAGGTCGCCCCCAGGCTGGAGCTGAGCAGCTCGACTGAGCTGCGCCTGCCGCTGCGCTGGATCGCCATCCTGCACCGCCGCTTCGGGATCTCGCTGGCCGCCTCGACCGGGGTCCACACCGCCGCCGACGTGGTCAAGGTGCTGCTGGCCGGGGCGGACGTGGCCATGATGACCTCGGCCCTGCTCCGCAACGGCCCCGACCACCTGCGCCCGCTCGAGACCCAGCTGCGCGACTGGATGGACCGCCACCACTACGAGCGGCTGGACCAGCTCCGGGGACGGGCGAGCCAGCGCTCGGTCCCCGACCCGGCCGCCTTCGAGCGGGCCAACTACATCAAGACCCTCGCCTCCCATTCGGGGCCAGCCGCTGATCGACCATGACTGAAGGAGGACCGAACGGCGACCAACGGCCCATGGGTTAAGGGCCATTCGGCCCATGGCAGGGGACCGCACCACGGCGACACTGCTCCCAGAGATCAACCCAGTAGGAGGCGTGTCATGGCCATTCAAGAGTCGGTGCGGTTGGACGGCTCGGTGCGGGCGCCAGCCCGGACCGAACCCGCGGGCGGGACGATCATCACCGCCGGCGCGGCCAAGTTCCTCGCGGTCTTCCGGGTGGTGCTCGGGTTCGAGTTCCTGTGGGCGTTCTGCGACAAGACCTTCGGGCTGGGGTATGCCACCCCGGCCGAGCGGGCCTGGATCAACGGCGGCTCACCGACCAAGGGGTTCCTCAGCCGGGTGGCGGTCGGCCCCTTCGAAGAGGCCTTCCACGCCATCGCCGGGGCCGCCTGGGCCGACTGGCTGTTCATGGTTGGCCTGCTCGGCATCGGCATCGCCCTGGTCCTGGGGATCGGGCTGCGGGCCGCGGCGGTCAGCGGCACGGTGATGATGCTGGGGATGTGGGCGGCCGAGTGGCCGCTGGACAAGCTCACCTCGGCCGGTGAGCCGTCGATGTCGACCAACCCGATCGTCGACTACCACATCATCTACGCCCTGGCCCTGATCGCGCTGGCCGTGACCTTCGCCGGCAACGTCTGGGGCCTGGGCAGGCGGTGGGCCAGGCTGCCGTTCGTGCAGCGCAACCGCTGGCTCATCTGACCCGACCAGCGGCCATCGGTGGCCACCAGCACCAGGGGCCGTGCTGGTGGCCACAACGCACCCGCCACCCACTCACAGTCCAGTCGCGCCCACCAGCTGCCCGATCAGCGCCGTCAGGGCCATCGCCAAGCCCCCGCCCACGGTCACCCGCAGCGCCGCCCGCCCGGGCCGGGCACCACCAAGCCGGGCACCAATGACGCCCAACAGCGCCAGCAACGCCAGCGCCCCCAGCGCCGTCACCGGGATCCGGACACCGATCGGAGCGAGCACGATCAGCACCAGCGGGAGCGCCGCCCCGAGCGCGAAGCTCACCGCCGAGACCACCGCCGCCTGCAGCGGCCGCGCCAACCGACCCAGCTGTAGGCCAAGCTCGTCGCGGACATGGCTGCCCAGCGGATCGGTGGCCATCAGCCGCTCGGCCACCTCTGCCGCCAGCGGCCGGTCCAGTCCCCGTTGCACGTAGATGTCGGTCAGCTCGGCCTGCTCGAGGTCGGGGTCGGCGGCCAGCTGCCGCCGCTCCCGGGCGATGTCGGCCTGCTCGGCGTCGCGCTGGGTGCTGACCGACACATACTCCCCGGCCGCCATCGACGTCGCCCCAGCGACCAGCCCGGCCACCCCCGCCACGAGCACGGTGCTACGGGATGCGGCGGCGGCGGCAACCCCGAGCACCAGGCTGGCCGTGGACACAATGCCATCGTCGGCACCCAGCACCGCTGCCCGCAGCCAGCCAGCCCGACCGCTGCGGTGCGGCTCCGCCGGTCCATTGGCCGCGGTGTCCCTCGTGGGCCTCATGGGCCCAGCGTGACCGGCCGATCCTCCTGCGCCAACGGCCGGGCGGCACGCCAGCGTCGGGACCATCGGCAGCCGCTGGGGCCGTCGGGACCACCGAACGGGGTTCCTCTGGCTCATGCGCCACGCGGCCGGAGGTGGGACCGTGACAGGGAGAAGGTGGCAGCCATGACCGAGCTGCGGACGCCCGTCAGCGAGCCGGAGCTGCGCGAGCAGGCGACCATCCGTCTGCGGAAGAAGCGGGACTTCCGCGCGCACCTGCTCGCGTATCTGCTCTGCAACGGCTCCCTGCTGATCATCTGGGCGCTGACCGGGGCCGGCTTCTTCTGGCCGGTGTTCCCGATGCTGGCCTGGGGCATCGGCCTGGTGTTCCACGCCTGGGACATCTACCGGCAGCCGTTCAGCGAGCAGCAGATCCAGCGGGAGATGAAACGGATGCGATAGCAGGGCTCTCGAGGAGGACGGCCACCTCGGTGCCGGCGGGTGCGACCTTCGGGCCCAAGAACGAAGGAGAGGTCATGAGGCGGTTGAGGACCGCGCTGCTCGCCCTCGGCGTGGCGGTTGGCGGCCTTGTCCTGGCGGCCTGTGCGCCGGGTGCGAACGACGTCGCCGCTGCCGGCGCCGGGCAGCAGCTTGCCGGCTTCTGGCTAGGGCTGTGGCACGGGATCATCACCCCGGTCACGTTCGTCATCTCGCTCTTCAACGACAACGTGAACATCCACGAGGTGCACAACAACGGCAACTGGTACAACTTCGGCTTCGTGCTCGGGTTGAGCGTCGTCTTCGGCAGCGGGTCCAAGGCGAGCACGCCGGCCAGGCGGTCGGTCCGATCCTCGCGATAGCACGATCGGCGGGCCAACCGGCCTGGCCCGAGAGGGCCGTCGGACCCTGGGTCGGTCGAGACCTGCGCCCTAGCGTGGACCTCACGCGAGGCTCTGTGGCACGTGAGGAGAGCACGATGAACGTCAGATCGATCTTCCGTCCCTGGGTGGTTCGCGTCGACGGCGATGACCGCCTGGCCGACGCCGCCGAGCGGAT
>Ga0307415_100001548_pt1 | contig 11054 bp, 10 predicted proteins | sample DK1Cmetagenome_FD_204524 | JGI IMG/M metagenome (GOLD analysis project Ga0307415, IMG submission 204524) | Maize rhizosphere microbial communities from greenhouse at UC Davis, California, United States - DK15-C-2 | ecosystem: Host-associated > Plants > Roots > Rhizosphere > Soil | place: USA...
CACGCTGATCGAGCTGATGGTGGTCGTGCTGATCATCGCGATCCTCATCGCTATCGCCATCCCGACCTTCCTGGGCGCGCGCACCCGGGCGCAGAACCGGGCTGTCCAGGCCAACCTGCGCAACGCCCTGACCGTCGAGAAGAGTGTCTACACCGACGCCCAGGCCTACTCGAGCGACGTCGCCGCCACCGGGCCGCTGAAGTTGGGCGAGCCGGCGCTGACCTACATCGCCGACGGGTCGATGACCGCGGCCACCGCCGGCAACGTGTACGTCTCGGTGCCGGCCACCAACACCGTGGTGCTTGGGACCAAGAGCGCCTCGGGCACCTGCTACTACCTCAAGGACATCGCCACCGGCACCGGTGCCGGGACGTTCTACTTCCAGGACACGACCTGCGCCGCGCCGAGCGCGACCGCGGCCTCGGTGACCCTGGCCCGCTGGACCGCCTAGCCGGCCCACCGCCTGTGGACCGCTGCCGGCCCTCCGGGGCCGGCGGCGGTACGCTTCGGAGCCCATGAACCCACTCACCGTCGCCACCCTGGCCGGGCTGCTGGGGCTGGCCTTCGGCTCGTTCGCCAACGTGGTCATCCACCGGGTGCCACGGGGCGAGTCGATCGTCCGGCCGGCCTCGCGCTGCCCGTCCTGCGGCGAGCCGGTGGCCTGGCGGGACAACCTGCCCGTGCTCGGCTGGCTGCTGCTGGGGGGGCGCTGCCGGCACTGCCGCGCGCCCATCTCCGCCCGCTACCCGCTGGTCGAGCTGAGCATGGGGCTGCTGTGGTTCCTGGTCGCCCTGCGGCTGGCCGCGGCCGGGCTCGGCTGGGCCGTCCCCGCCTACCTGGCCCTGGCGTTCCTCTGCGTGGTCCTGGCCGTGATCGACGCCAGCACCCGCCTGCTGCCCAACCGGATCACCTACCCGGCCTTCCCGATCATACTCGGGCTGCTGCTGCTGGCCAGCGTCGGCCTGGGCGACCTGGGCCGGCTGGCCCGGGGGCTGCTCGCCGCCCTCGCCGTCGGGGCCTTCTTCCTGTTGCTGGCCCTGATCTCGCCCCGGGGCATGGGTCTTGGCGACGTCAAGCTGGCCCCCACCCTCGGCCTGGCCCTTGGCTGGCTGTCGTGGGGCGCGGTCGCCTTCGGGGTCTTCGCCGGCTTCCTGCTCGGTGGCGTGGCCGGCCTGGCCGCCATCGCCCTGCTCGGCCTCACCCGCAAGTCGCTGCTGCCGTTCGGTCCCTGGCTGGTCACCGGCGCCCTGCTCGGGGTCCTGGCCGGCGCGGACGTGGCCGCCTGGTACGCGCGCAGCCTGATCGGCTCCTGACCGAAGCCCAGCAACCTTCTCAAGGTCGCAGTTGGGCGGGTCGATCACTTTCACGGCCGCCACCGGTGGCCCGGGCCCAGCGCCCGACCCGAAAGCACAGCAGGGGAGACTGCAACGTGGCCCGAAAGGTCGTCGGACTCGACATCGGCACCACCGCGGTACGCGCGGCCGAAGTGTCGGTCCGCCGCGGCCAGGTCGTGCTCGAGCGGATCGGGCAGGCCGGTCTGCCCGGCGGCGCGGTCGTCGACGGTGAGGTCCATGACCCCGCCGCCGTGGCGATCGCCATCAAGGACCTGTGGCGGCGGACCAGGATCAGCAGCCGGCGGGTGATCATCGGGGTGGCCAACCAGCGGGTAGTCGTCCGCCTGGTCGACCTGCCCTGGATGGAGCCCGGCGAGCTGCGCAGCTCGCTCGGCTTCCAGGCCGGCGACTACCTGCCCATCCCGGTCGACCAGACCGAGCTCGACTACGCCGTGATCGGCGAGCACGAGGCCTCCGGCGGCCAGCGGCTGCTGCGGGTGCTGCTAGTCGCCGCCCAGAAGGAGATGCTCGCCGGGCACCTGGAGGCGGTGCGGGGGGCCGGGCTCCGGCCCGAGGGCATCGACCTCAACCCGATCGCGCTGCTGCGCTCGCTCGGCCCGGTGGCCGGGTTCGAGGAGGGCGCCGAGGCGCTCGTCGACGTCGGCGCCCGGGTCACCAACATGGTCGTCCACGACAACGGGGTGCTGCGCTTCGTGCGCATCCTGCTGATGGGCGGCGAGGACGTCACCTCGACCCTGGAGCGGGCCCTTGAGGTCGACCGCGACACCGCCGAGCGGACCAAGCTGACCGCCTCGGCCGGCGGCGAGGTCGACTCCGAGGCCGGCGACCTGGTCGCTGAGCGCCTGGAGGTGTTCGTGGAGGAGGTCCGAGGCTCGCTCGACTTCTACCGGTCCCAGCAGGACGCGGCCCCGCTGGGCCGCGTGGTGGTGTCGGGCGGCGGCTCGCTGCTCGGGCCGCTGGTCGAGCGGCTCCAGGCCGTGACCGGCGTGCCCGTCGAGCATGGCCGCACCCTGGCCGGTGTCCGCGTCGGCCGGCTCGGCCTCGACGCCGAGGCCCTGGCCGAGCTGGAGCCGACCATCGCCGTGCCGGTCGGCCTGGCCATGCGGGCGGTGGCCTAGATGGCGTGGGGAACCCCGTGGACCCAGCAGCAGGGCCCGCCCCGGATCGACCTGCTGCCCCGCAAGCTGGTCGAGGAGCGGCTGGCCCGGCGCCAGCGGACCGGCATCGGTGCCGGCTTCCTGGTCCTGCTGGCCGCGCTCGGCGTCTGGTACGTGCTGGAGACCCAGCAGTTGAGCGACGCCCAGGCCGCGGCCGACCAGGAGCGGGCGACGGCCACGAACCTTCGCGCCCAGCGGGCCCAGCTCCAGCCCCTGGCCGACCTCGAGACGCAGATCGACGCGGCCGACCGGCTGCGGGCCACGGTGTACCGCAACGAGATCCGGTTCTCGGGCGTCATGCACGACATCTCCGCGATCGTGCCCGACGACGTCTGGCTGACCTCGATGGCCGTCGCCTTCAACAACACCGAGAGCGCGTCCGCGCCCGTGACGGCCACCACGGCGCCAGCCGGGGGCGGGGCCGCCGCGACCACGGCGGGCAGCCCCGGCGCCGGGTCGCCGGTCGCCTCGATCACCTTCGCGGGTGCCGGTCTCGAGCATGTCGACGTCGGCGGGTTCCTGCGGGCGCTGGCCCGCGGGCCCAAGAAGGGTGGACAGCAGGTGTACCTGAACCCGTACTTCACCACCTCCCAGAAGGGCGACAAGGAGAGGCAGCCGACGGTGTCGTTCACGGCCACCGTCGACCTCTCGAGCGCCGCCTACTCCGGGCGCTACCAGCCGGCCGGGACGGTGACCCCGTGACCCGCCGCAACGAGCTGATCCTGGCCGGGGTCGGCGCCCTGCTGGTGCTGGTGGCCGCGACCCTGCTGCTGATCCGGCCGACCCGGCAGGCGACCGCCGACGCCAACACCGAGCGCGACACCGCGGTCAGCGAGAGCCAGGCCCTGCGCGACCAGATCAAGGCACTGGAGGCCCTCAAGCCCAACGAGGCCGAGCTCAAGGCCAAGGCCAACCTGGCCAAGGCCGAGTTCCCGGCCACCCCGTCCCTGCCGGCCCTGGTCGACGCCCTCCAGGACGCGGCCAGCCTGTCCGGCGTCGACCTGGGGACGGTGGCCCCGACCACGCCCCAGACCTCCAAGACCAGCCCCCTGCTGGCCGAGATCACCACCACGGTCAACGTCAGCGGCGGCTACTTCGAGATCCAGGACTTCCTGGTCCGGCTCGAGAACCTGGTCAAGGGGACCGACCCCGGCCGCATCGACCCCCGGTCGGTGCTGATCGAGTCGGTCAACCTGGCCAGCGGCTCGGAGGGCGCCACCGGCGACTCGGCGGCGGCCACCGCGGACGCCTCGACCTCCGCGGACGAGCTCACCGGAAACATCGTCCTGACCGTGTTCCAGTTGGCGCAGCCCAGCGGCACGTCGAGCACGCCGGCGGCGCCGGCGGCCACGGCCAGCCAGGGCGCGCAGGTGAGGTGACGCAACCCATGGCGACCCAACCCCAGGTGGTTGGCCGGCGGCCCCCGCCAGCTGCTGCTGGTGGCCGCGCTGGTCGCGGTGCTCCTGCTGATCGTGGGGCTGCTGGTGGTCCGGCCCATGCTCGGCGGGACCGAGGCGGGGCAGACGGCCCCGCCGACGGGCACCGCCGCCGCCGCCACCACGACCACGCCCCAGCTGATCAACCCGTCGACGTCGGTGACGCCGTCGGACGCCGCCGCGGCCTCGGGCAAGGACCCGTTCCGTCCGCTGGTCAGCACGGGCACGGCGTCGGCGGCCGCCGAGTCCGGCGTGACCGCCAGCGGCGGGGCCGGCTCGGTCACCTCCAGCACCCTTGCCGCCACCGGCTCGACCGTGGCCGGCGCCGGCGCCGGGACGGCCACCACCCCAGGTGGCGGCACCAGCGCCGAGCGCCAGGTCGCCCTGGTCAGCATCACCGGCGGCACGGCCAAGGTCACCGTCGACGGCAAGGCCTACACGGTCTCCGAGGGCGAGAGGTTCGCCTCCGACTACCGGGCCACCGACATCAACTCCGAGTGCGCCAGCTTCGAGTCGGGCACGACCTCCTTCACCCTCTGCGAGGGCGAGGCCGTCCTCAAGTAGGGCCCGGATCCGACGATTGGTCCTCCGATGGGGACCGAACTGATGGGGGAGCCCAGGGTGTCGCAACGTCGCCAGGACGGGTACTCGATCGTCGAGCTGCTGGTCGCGGTGACCGTGTTCGCGCTGGTGTTCGCGGCCGTCTCGATCGGGATCGGCCGCGCCCTCGAGCTGAACCGCGGCAACCGCAACCGCAGCGCGGCCGCCTACCTGGCCGCCAGGCAGCTCGAGGAGGTCAGGGCCAGGTCGTTCAGCTCGGTCGCTCTCGGCTCGACGACCTGCGCCTACACCACCAGCAGCTGCAACCTGCCCTCGCCCTACACGGTCACCCAGAACGTGGTCTGGGCGTCGCCGGGCAGCACCAGCACCTCCTGCGACGTCCCCGCGACCAGCGGGGCCGGGCTGGCCTACAAGCGGGTCACGGTCACCGTCACCTGGCCCGACATGGGCGGGGTGGCCCCGGTGACCTCCCAGACGCTGCTGACACCGCCGGCCGGGTCCTACGACCCCAACGACGGTCACATCCTGGTCCAGGCCTTCGACCGCGACGCCCTGCCGCTGGCCGGCCAGACGGTCAGCCTGACCGGGCCCGAGTCGGCCAGCCAGACGACCACCGCCGACGGCTGCGCCTTCTTCGCCTACCTGGACCCGGGCACCTACACGGCCAGCCTGAGCACGACCGGCTACGTCGACCGCCAGGGCGGCCAGCCGGCCACCCAGAGCGTCGGGGTCACGGCCAGCCAGATCACCCGGGTCCAGTTCGACTACGACCGGGCGGCCACGCTGTCGGTCGGCCTGGTCGCCCCCTCGGGGGCGGTGATCCCGACCGGGACCTACGGGATCTCCATGACCGTGGCCAACAGCAACCTGACCGTCGGCTACAAGTCGTACCGGCAGTCGGCCACCGGGTCGGGCACCACCCGGACGATCACCCCGCTGTTCCCCTACGCCAGCGGCTACCAGGTCTGGACCGGGGGCTGCGCCGACGCCGACCCGGCCGCCTACACCGGCGGCAGCCGGGGGGCGGTCCTGCCCAGCAACCAGGGCGCGACCACCAGCGGCAGCGCGGCACTGGACGCGGTGGACGTGACCGTCCGCCGGACCAGCGTCACCGGCACCGTGGTCGGCGGCGCCACCGTCAGCGCCGTCCACGCCGCCGGCACCGGCTGCACCGCCGGCGAGACGCTCACCACCACCACCACGACCACGACGAGCGGCCAGCTGCGCCTGGCCCTGCCCTACGGCACCTGGACCATCCGGGCCGTCAGCGGCACCCAGTCCGGGACGGCCACCGTCACCCTCGACCCGGTCACCACCACCGTCCCGGCCCTGACCGTGGTGGTCCCGTGACCGCCGGCGAGCGTGACCGCGGCCAGGCCGGGGTCACCCTGGTCGAGATGGCGGTGGTCGTCGCCCTGCTCGGGCTGGTCCTGACCACGGCCTTCCAGGGGCTGGTGTCCTACCAGCGGGCGACCGCCTCGGCCGACACCCGCCAGCAGGACCTGGACCAGGCCCGGACGCTCATGGCCGTGCTGACCAAGGACCTGCGCACGGCCACCGAGTTCACCACCATGACGGCCACCGACGTGACCTTCACCGGCCTGCTCAACACCACCGCCACCGCCCCGGCCAACCAGCTGCGGCTGTACGTCGACTCCGGCGGGGTGCTGCGCGAGGCCGTGACCGTGCCCGACAAGCCGACCGCGAGCCCGCTCACCTACACCGGCACGCCGACGACCCGGGTCGTCGGCCAGGGGCTGGTCTCCACCTCGAGCCTGCTCAGCTTCCGCGACAGCTCCGACGCCGTCACCACCAGCCTGACGGCGGTGACGAGCGTGATCATCACCGTCTCGGTCGACCTGCCGTCGCGGTCGGGGGCCGACGTGCCGCCGACGGTGCTGAGCAGCCGGGTGTTCCTTCCCAACGTGGCCGCCTCGGCCTCGGAGGCATGACCATGCGCAACCGCAACGGCCAGGACGGCGTGGCCATGATCACGGTCATGATGATCGTGGTCGTGCTCAGCCTGCTCATGGTGGCCTCGCTGAACTACGCCCTGCAGGGCGAGCCACCCTCCCGGCGCGACCAGGACTGGAACGCCGCCCTGGCCGCCGCCCAGGCTGGCGTCGACGACTACCTGTACCGGCTCCAGCAGGATCAGGATTACCTTCAGTACTCGGCGACCAACCCGCCGACCCCGGCGAACGTCGCCTTCACCGGCTGGCACAACATCCCCGGCCCCTCCAACCTGGGCCAGTTCCACTACAGCGTCAGCAACGTGACCAGCCAGGGGATCGTCCAGGTGGTCTCGACCGGCCGGGTCAGGAGCGTCCAGCGCACCGTCCGGGCCAACCTGCGCCGGCGTGGCTTCCTCGACTACCTGTACCTGACCGACTACGAGTCGCTCGACCCCCAGAGCGGGTACTACAGCGACCCCGACGACCGCCACCTCGCGGTGCAGCGAGTACTGGTGGCAGGGCCGGTCGACCAGCTACTGCGTGCGCATCAGCTTCGTCACCGGCGACACCATCAACGGCCCGCTGCACACCAACGACACCATCAGCGTCAACGGCAACCCCCGCTTCAACGGCAAGGCCACCACCGCCTACACCGGGGCGATGAGCTGCACCGCCTCGGCCAGCTTCACCTGGCGCTGGTACGGCCTGTCGGGCTGCAGCGACCGGCCGGTATTCCAGACCGGCGACCCCGAGGCGGTGCCGATTCTTCCCCTGCCGTCGACCAACACGGCCATCAAGGCCGAGACCGACCGGACCGCCGGCAAGACCGGCTGCCTCTACAACGGGCCCACCCGGATCGTGCTCAACTCCTCGGGCACGATGACCGTGACCAGCCCGTTCACCACCTCCTCGGCGTACGCGAGCTGCGTCGGGACCAACGTCGCCCTACCCACCAACGGGGTCATCTACGTCCAGAACGTGCCCTCGACCCAGACGGCCACCTGCAGCGGCAGCCAGAACCGGCTCGGCTACCCGATCTCGGGTGACGTGACCGACTACGGCTGCCGCGACGGTGACGCGTTCGTCTCGGGCACCCTGCGGGGGCGGCTGACGATCGCGGCCGAGAACAACGTCGTGATCGTGGCCAACACCACCTACCAGACCACCGGCGCCGCCTCCACCGACATGCTGGGGCTGGTCGCCAACCAGTTCGTGCAGGTCTACCATCCGGTCAACTCGTCCGGGAACAACCTGTCGGACAGCCGCAACCCGACCTCGACCTTCACCAACCCCCAGATCCACGCGGCCATGCTGGCCCTTGGGCACTCCTTCATCGTCCAGAACTACGACGAGGGCGCCCAGCTGGGCACCATCACCATCAACGGGGTCATCGCCCAGAAGTGGCGAGGGCCGGTCGGGACCTCGGGCGGCACCGGGTACCTCAAGGGCTACGGCTACGACACCCGGCTCCAGTACGCCTCGCCCCCTATGTCCAGGACATCACCGAGACCCCCTACCGGGTCAGCCAGTGGGCCGAGATCCAGAACCCGTCCGGCCTGCCGGCCTAGGGGCACGGTTCCGCTAGCATCCGCCCCGATGCTGCGCTATCTCACCGCCGGGGAGTCCCACGGGCAGGCGCTGGTCGCCGTGCTCGAGGGGCTGCCGTCGGGCGTGCCCCTGACCAGCGCCGAGATCGCCCGCGAGCTGGCCAGGCGGCGGCTCGGCTACGGCCGCGGCAAGCGCATGCGCTTCGAGGAGGACCGGCTGGAGGTGCTCGGCGGGCTGCGCCACGGGCGCACCCTGGGCTCGCCCCTGGCCATCCGGATCGACAACAGCGAGTGGCCCAAGTGGACCCAGGTGATGGCCCCCGACCCGGTCGAGGACCCCGAGGCTGTGACTGCCGGCAAGGGGGTGCCGCTGACCAGGCCCCGGCCCGGCCACGCCGACCTGACCGGGATGCAGAAGTACGGCTTCGACGAGGCCCGGCCGGTGCTGGAGCGGGCCAGCGCCCGCGAGACGGCGGCCCGGGTGGCCGCCGGGGCGGCCGCCAAGGCCCTGCTCGCCCAGGTCGGGGTGAGCGTGCTCAGCCACGTGGTCCGGCTCGGGCCGGCGGCCACCCGGTCGCGGGCCGTGCCCACCCTGGCCGACCTGGAGGAGATCGACGCCTCGCCCGTCCGCTGCCTGGACGGGGAGGCCGAGGGACGGATGGCGGCCGCGGTCGACGCGGCCAAGGCGGCCGGCGACACCCTCGGCGGGGTGTTCGAGGTGGTCGCCCACGGCCTGCCCCCCGGCCTCGGGTCCTATGTCCACTGGGACCGCAAGCTGGACGCCCGCCTGGCCGGGGCCCTGATGAGCATCCAGGCCATCAAGGGGGTCGAGGTCGGCGACGGCTTCGCCACCGCCGCCCGTCCCGGCTCCCGGGCCCACGACGCGATCGTGCCCGGGGCCCGTCCCGGCACCCTTCGTCGGCGCACCGGGCGGGCCGGGGGGATCGAGGGTGGCATGTCGACCGGCGAGGCCCTGCGGGTGCGGGCGGCCATGAAGCCGCTCTCGACCCTGGTCCGGGCCCTCGACACCGTCGACGTGGCCACCGGAGCCAAGGCCAAGGCGGTGGTGCAGCGCTCGGACGTGACCGCCGTGCCCGCCGCCGGGGTCGTCGGCGAGGCGGTGGTCGCCCTGGTCCTGGCCGACGCCCTGCTGGAGAAGACCGGCGGCGACTCGCTGGCCGAGGTCCGTCGCAACCTCGGCGCCTACCTGACCGGCCTCGACCCCCACGACGAGACCGGGGAGACGGGGTAGACGGGGTAGGCGGGGGCGGCCGGCTGGGCCAGGCCGCGGCGCATCCTGGCCAGGTCCCGCTCCGAGCGCCACAGCCGGACCCGCAGGGCGACAAGGGCCAGGGTCAGGACGGCCAGCACGGTCACGGCGACGCCGCTGTTAACCTGCATGTGCCGCTCGAACAGGGCCAGGTAGCCGGCCAGCTGGCGGGGCATGAGCGCGACGGCGGCCGCCGCGGCCGCGCAGGAGAGGAACACCAGCAGCAGGAACCGGCGCATGAGCTGCCTCCTCGGTCGTTGCGGTGGAACCGGGCCCATGGTCGCCGCCCGGCGCCGGCGGGACTGTCAGCCGCCGGACGCCCACGCTGTCGCACCGCCGACGACGCCGGCGCGGCTCCGGACGCCAAGGGCTGTTAGGCTTGCCGGCATGCGCCAGATCCAGCCAACCATCGTGGTCATCGGCTTCATGGGGGCCGGCAAGACCTCGGTCGGCCGGCTGGTCGCCCGGGCCCTCGGCCGCGAGTTCATCGACACCGACCTGATGATCGAGCGGGCCACCCGCATGACCATCTCCGAGCTGTTCCAGCGCGAGGGCGAGCTCAGCTTCCGGCGCCGTGAGATGGCCGCCATCGACCGGGCCATCTCGGTGCCCGGGCGGGTGATCGCGGTCGGCGGAGGCGCGGTGCTGTCGGCCGAGAACCGCACCGCCCTCAAGCAGGCCGGCCTGCTGGTCTATCTGCGGGCCACCCCCGAGACCCTGGCCGGCCGGCTCACCGGGGTCACCGACCGGCCTCTGCTCAAGGACGCCTCCGACCGGGCCGGCCGCATCCGCGACCTGCTGGTCGCCCGCGGCCCCATCTACGAGACCGCCGGCGACGTGGCCATCGACACCGACCGCCACAACGTCGAGCAGGTCGCCGTCGACGTCATGGACTGGTACCGCCGCCGCGTCGGCGCCATGGCCGGCCGTTGACCCGGCAGGTCGCCGCCAGCGTTCTCGTCCCGGTCGCCGGGGGCGGCTACTCGGTGCTCATCGGGAGCGGGCTGCTGGACCGGCTGGACGAGCTGCTGGGAGAGCTCCCCGGGGCCGAGGCGGCGGCGGTGGTGTCGCCGCCGCCGGTGGCCGCCGTCGCCGGGCGGGTCGGCAAGGCCCTGACCCGGCGCGGGCTGGCCGTCCACCAGCTCGAGGTGCCAGCGGGGGAGGAGGCCAAGCGCCTTGCCGTGGTCGCCGGCCTGTACGAGCGGCTGGCCGAGATCCCGGCCCGCCGGGCCGACCCGGTGGTGGCGGTTGGCGGCGGCGCCACCACCGACGTGGCCGGGTTCGCGGCCGCCACCTGGCTGCGGGGCGTGCCCCTGGTGAACGTCCCCACCACCGTGCTCGGTATGGTCGACGCCGCCGTCGGGGGCAAGACCGGGGTCGATCTGGAGGCCGGCAAGAACCTGGTCGGCTCCTTTCACCAGCCGGTGGCCGTCGTGGCCGACCTGGACACCCTGGCCGGCCTGCCCACCGCCGAGGTCCGCTCCGGCCTGGCCGAGGTGGCCAAGGCCGGGCTGGCCGGCGACCCGGCCCTGGCCGGGGCCCTGGCCCGCTCGGCCGGGCCGGCAGTGGCCGGCGACCCGGCCGCCCTCGCCCCCCTGGTCGAGGGCGCGGTCCGGGTCAAGGCGGCCGTGGTCGGCGCCGACGAGCACGAGCACGAGCACGAGGACGGGGGCGACGGAGCGGCCGGAACCCCGGTGGGTCGGTTGCTGCTGAACTACGGGCACACCCTCGGCCACGCCCTGGAGCGGCTGGCCGGGTACCGGGGGCTGCGGC
>Ga0307415_100001549_pt1 | contig 11053 bp, 8 predicted proteins | sample DK1Cmetagenome_FD_204524 | JGI IMG/M metagenome (GOLD analysis project Ga0307415, IMG submission 204524) | Maize rhizosphere microbial communities from greenhouse at UC Davis, California, United States - DK15-C-2 | ecosystem: Host-associated > Plants > Roots > Rhizosphere > Soil | place: USA...
GATCAGCGGCTGCTGGTCGAAATCAAGTCAGTCGAGCGACTGACCCCCGCTCATTCCAAACAATTGCTGACTTACCTTCGGCTCACAAGGCAACCGGTCGGACTGCTGCTGAATTTCGGAGCAGCTACGCTGAAGGAAGGCGTGAAGCGCATTGTGAACGATCACAAGCCCTCCGCGGCTTCGCGTCTCCGCGTGAATCAATCAGCTTCTTCAGTTCAGCAGTAGCCTCCGCTTGGCCCGCGCCGCTGTTTGCGGCTAGTCCGTTGCGGCGATGGACATCTATCTCCCGATTGCCGGCCAGTCGGTCAACGCCTTGTTCATCGTCGTGCTCGGCTTCCTGGTCGGCCTCCTGTCGGGCATGTTCGGGGTTGGCGGCGGGTTCCTGACGACTCCGCTGCTGATCTTCTACGGCATTCCGCCGACCGTCGCGGTGGCAAGCGCCGCGACGCAGATCACCGGCGCCAGCGTCTCGGGCGCGATGGTCCACATGCGCCGCGGCGGAGTCGACCTGAAGATGGCCGGGGTGATGATCGCCGGCGGGCTGTTCGGCTCGGTAATCGGCGCCGTGCTGTTCCGGCTTTTGCAATCGAGCGGCCAGATCGATGTCGTCATCGGCCTGCTCTACGTGCTGATCCTCGGCTGGATCGGCGCGCTGATGCTGCTCGACAGCCTCAAATCGCTGGGCTTTTTGAAGGTCGAGCAGCCGGAAACGCCGCAGCAGCGGCGTCACCGCTGGGTCTCCTCGCTGCCCTACCGTTGGCGGTTCCACGGCTCGGGGCTGTACATCTCGCCAGTCGCGCCGCTCGCGCTCGGCTTCGTCGCCGGAACACTGACGGTGTTCCTCGGGATCGGCGGCGGGTTCATCCTGGTTCCCGCGATGATCTATTTGCTCGGCATGCCCGCGCGCATCGTGATCGGCACCAGTCTGGTGATGATCCTCGCGGTGACCGCCGGGACGACGATGGTCCATGCAATCACCACCCGGGCGGTCGACGTCGTCCTCGCCGCTTTGCTTCTCGTCGGCGGCGTGATCGGCGCTCAATATGGCGCGGTGCTGACCACCCGCCTCAAGCCGGACCTGCTCCGGCTCGCGCTCGCGGTGATCATCCTGCTCGTCGGGCTGCGCATGTTCCTCGGCCTGTTCTGGCGTCCGGACGAGATTTTCTCGATCGAATATCTGTGAAGCCACGGATTTCGCCTCTGCTGATTGCGCTGGTCGCACCGCTGCTGATCGGCGCCGACAAGCCGGTGCTGGTACCCGACATTTCGGCGCGGGAAGTCCAGATCCGCTACAGCTTCAGCGGCGCCCAGCTGCTGCTGTTCGGCGCCGTCGTCTATCCCGGCGGGCGGCCGCCCGACCATCAGGTCGATATCGCGGTCGTCCTGCGCGGCCCGGTCCAGCCGATCCTGGTGCGCGAAAAGATCAGGATCGCGGGCATCTGGATGAACGCGGATTCCAACCGCTTCCGCTCGGCGCCGTCCTTCTACGCGGTGGCGTCGTCGCGGCCGATCGCCGACCTGCTCGATGAACGGACCGCGGCGATCTACGAGCTGGGCCTGCACAACCTCCAGCTTTCGCCCGGCGGCGGCGCGCTTCCCGAGAAGGAGCGGCGGTTCGAAGCGGGGCTGCTCGACCTCCGGAGCCGTCATCGCCTCTATTCGGAATATCCGCACGGCGTCGAGATCAATGGCGGCGTTCTTTACCGGGCGGTGATCACCATCCCCAGCCAGGTGCCAGTCGGGACCTATACCGCCGAAACCTTCCTCATTGATCGTCACAAGGTGATCGCGGCGGCGACCCGCGACATCCAGATCGATAAGTCGGGCTTCGAACGCTACGTCGCGCTTGCCGCGCGCCGCCATCGCTTCCTCTACGGCCTGACCTGCGTGGCGCTGTCGCTGTTCCTCGGCTGGGCCGCCGCAGCGGCGTTCAGGCGCCGATTCTAAGCGATGTCCTCAAGTTAATCTTAACTGCTTTTGGCTATGCCCGCCGCAAACGCGAGTGGGAGTAGTCGAGTATATGGAAGAGCAGCCAAAGGCCGATCTGCGCGATTTCCTCAACGAGGTCAGCAGCTTCAGCTCCGAGGGAGAGGCGCCGGCAGCGCCGGTCAAGGCGACCGCGGCGGCGCCGATGGTCATCGGCCAGGTCGTCGAGATCGCCGGTTCCGGCTCGCAGATCCGCCTCGATGCCGCCGCCGTTACCGCGCTGCAGTCGCATTCCGATCCGTCGATCTCCATGTCCGGCCAGGTCGGCAGCCAGGTCAAGACCGCCGTCGGCAACAGCTGGCTGATCGCCAACGTCCGGACCCTACGGGCAGGTGATGCAGGTGAACTGATCGCGCACGTCGACTTCCTCGGGGAAGGGACGCGTGATTCCGCCGGCCTGATGAACAATTTCCGCCGCGGCGTGACTCGCTACCCGATCCCGGGCGCCGAAGTTTCCGCCGTCAGCACCGACGACATGCGCGCGATCTTCGCCGCCAGCGACGAGCCGCACATCGAGATCGGCACGGTCTATCCGACCGACGACATCCGCGGCGCGCTGTACGTCGACCCGATGCTCGGCAAGCATTTCGCGGTCCTCGGATCGACCGGTACCGGCAAGTCGACCAGCGTCTCGCTGATACTGCACCGGATTTCGCAGCTGAGCCCCGAGGGTCACATCGTGATGATCGACCCGCACGGCGAATATTCCGCCGCGTTCAAGGGTTGCGGCGAGCTGTTCAACGTCGACAACCTCCAGCTCCCCTACTGGCTGATGAACTTCGAGGAGCATTGCGAAGTGCTCCTGACGACCCATGGCGCGGAGCGCCAGCGCGACGCTGACATCCTTGCGAAAATCCTGCTCGCCGCCCGCACCAAGGGCAAGGACATGAGCCAGTATGGCAAGGTCACCGTCGACAGCCCGATCCCCTATTTGCTGACCGACCTGCACGGGATCCTGGTCAACGAGATGGGCAAGCTCGACCGGGCCGGCGATACGCTGCCGTTCCAGCGCCTCAAGACCAAGCTCGAGGAGCTTCGCGCCGATCCGCGCTACACCTTCATGTTCTCGGGAATGCTGGTGTCGGACTCGATGGCCAGCTTCGTTGCACGGCTGTTCCGCCTACCGAGCCAGGGCCGCCCGATCTCGATCGTCGACGTCTCCGGCGTTCCGTCCGAAATCACCTCCGTCGTGGTGTCGGTGCTCGCGCGCATGGTATTCGATTATGCGATCTGGTCGCGGACGGAGGCGCAGCGCCCGCTGCTCCTCGTCTGCGAAGAGGCGCACCGCTACGTGCCCAAGGACGAGACTGCGGAGAACGGCCAGGCCGTCCGCCGAATCCTCGAGCGCATCGCCAAGGAAGGCCGCAAGTACGGCGTCAGCCTTGGCCTGATTACCCAGCGCCCGTCCGACCTGGCCGAGGGCGTGCTGTCGCAGTGCGGCACGATCATCTCGATGCGCCTCAACAACGACCGCGACCAGGCCTGCGTTCGGGCCGCGATGCCGGAGGGCGCGCGCGGCTTCCTCGACGCGATCCCCGCGCTCCGCAACCGCGAATGCATCGTCTGTGGCGAAGGCGTCGCGATCCCCATCCGGGTCCGCTTCGACGACCTCGAGCCCGAGAAGCGCCCGGCCTCCTCCGATCCGAGCTTCGCCCAGCTATGGCGCGAAACCGGCGACGAAGAAGGGATCATTTCGCGCACCATCAAGCGCTGGCGGGGCCACGGCCGGTAAGATACAGTCGACGAGTGAGCCCGAAGCTCCTCGTTCCAGACCTGTTCGCTATCGGGCTATTCTGCCTCGGAATAATACTATTTTTTGCGCCGCTCATGAGAATGGCGGGCGTAATCACGCTTTTGGCGAGCGTTGCATACTGTCTGACAATAGCCGTCGTAAAAGCCGCGAATAGGCGCCGCTAGCCAGCTAACCTTTCACCCCTACGCTGAGCAGCGCCTTGAGGCGCGCCTTCACCGCGTCGGCGAGGTGCGTATCGACCACCGGCGCGCTGGCGAAACGGACGGCCAGCGGGTTCACCGGAGTTCCGTCCTTCAGCACCTCGTAATGGAGGTGCGGACCGGTCGAGAGGCCGGACGAGCCGACATAGCCGATCAGCTGGCCGCGGCGGACGAAGCTGCCCGGCGCGGCCGCGATCTCGCTCATGTGGCTGTAGGTCGTGGTCAGGCCGCCGCCGTGCCAGATCCGGACCTGGCGCCCATAGCCGCCTGCCCAGCCTGCTGCCGCGACCTGCCCATCGGCAGCGGCGACGATCGGGCTGCCCCAGCTGGCGCCGAAGTCCACCCCCGCGTGAAAGCGGCTGAAGTGCAGGATCGGGTGATAGCGGTAGCCGAAATAAGAGGTGATGTGCCCCGCGACCGGCCAGGCCATGCCGTCGGCGACCGGCGCGGGCCGCGCCGCATTGGCCGCGTCGATCCATGCGCTGCGGCCGCCGGCGGTCCATTTGACCAGCTGCAGGTCGTTGTCGGCGACGCGGTCGAGGCCGGCGTAGAGCAGCTCGCGGTTCGCCCCGAGCACCATGTCGAAACCATCCTGAGGCCCGACCGCTCCGACGTCGATCTCGGTCGCCAGCGCGGCCAGATATTGCGCCGCCACCTGCGGGCTGGCGCCAGCCGCCCGGAGCGACCAGTAAAGCCCGTCGCCGACCCGGCCGCGGATCCGCAGCGGACCTGCGGCCGCCGCCACACGCCTCGGTCCGGCAGGGGGAGCTTCGACCGGCGCGGCGCGCTTGGGGACGAAATCGACCGCCTCCACCGCATCGGTCGGCGCCATCGGCATTCCGGTGACTCCGCCGCCGGTCAGCGGTGCAACGCCAAGCGCCTGCCACTGGCGCTGCTGATCCATTGGCGCTGGAACGAGGCGCGGGAGGGACGCCCAGGCAACCCCGCTGCACAGCATGGCCAGGACGCCCGCGCTCTTCCAGCCGGGCTTCGGCCCAAAGCCAAGCAATCCGCGAGGGAGCGTCCGCCGAAGCGGATGGGCGTTGACCGGTGCCATGTACACCCGTCCCAATTCGCCCAAACAGGGTTAAGACCAGCCTAAGATCGGTTGGAACCTTGCGCTTCGCCTGCGCGCTGCCACATTCGTGAGCATGGCGCCGCGTTACGACGCTCCGGTCCGGGCGATCCTCGGGCCCACCAACACGGGGAAAACGTACCTCGCGATCGAGCGGATGTGCGGCCACAGCTCGGGCGTGATCGGCTTCCCGCTGCGGCTTCTCGCGCGCGAGGTCTATGACCGGGTCGTCGCCATGAAGGGCGAGAAGCAGGTCGCGCTGCTGACCGGCGAAGAGCGGATCGTGCCACCCACCGCCCGCTACTTCCTCTGCACCGCGGAAAGCATGCCCGTGCCCGGCGGCGACAGCCATCACGACGACGGCGAGTTCCACCGCGACTTCGCCTTCGCCGCGATCGACGAGGCGCAGCTCGGCGTCGATCCCGAGCGCGGTCATGTCTTCACCGACCGAATGCTCCGCGCCCGGGGCCGCGAGGAAACCCTGATCCTCGGCTCGGAGACGCTGAAGCCGATGGTGCGCGAGCTTCTGCCCCGCGCAGAGATCGTCACCCGCCCGCGCTTCTCGACCCTGCGCTACGCCGGCAGCGTCAAGCTCTCGCGCCTGCCGCCGCGTTCGGCCGTGGTCGCCTTCTCGGCCGAGCAGGTCTACGCGCTCGCCGAGATGCTGCGCCGGTTCAAGGGCGGCGCCGCGGTGGTGATGGGCGCGTTGTCGCCGGCGACCCGCAACGCCCAGGTCGCGATGTTCCAGCGCGGCGAGGTCGATTATCTCGTCGCCACCGACGCGATCGGCATGGGCCTCAACATGGACGTCACCCACGTCGCCTTTGCCGGCCTCGACAAGTTCGACGGCCGCCGCGACCGGCGGCTGACGATTCCGGAAATGGCGCAGATCGCTGGCCGCGCGGGCCGCCACCAGAAGGACGGCACCTTCGGCACGCTCGGCCTCACTGAGGACAGCGGCGGCTTCAGCGAGGCAGAGATCGACGCCATCGAGGATCATCGCTTTCGTCCCCTCGACAGCCTCTATTGGCGCAACGCCGAGCTCGACTTCAGCGACGTCCAGAGCCTGATGAAAAGCCTCGAAGCGAAAAGCGACGACCCGATCCTTCGCCCGGCCCCCGAAGCCATCGACCTCGCAGTGCTCAAGCTCATCGCCGAGGACCCGGCGATCGCCTCGCGCCGCGGCGCCCAGGCGCGCCGGCTTTGGGCGGTCTGCGGCCTGCCGGACTTCCGCAAGGTCGGGCCGATGCACCACGCGCGGATGGTCCGCCGCCTGTTCAGCTACATCGGCGAGGGCGGCCACATCCCGCACGAATGGTTCGCGGCCGAGGTCACCCGGCTCGACAATATGAGCGGCGATATCGAGGCGCTCGCCGACCGCCTCGCCGGGATCCGCAGCTGGGCCTATATCGCCCACCGCTCCGACTGGCTGATGGACCCGGCGAAGTGGGCCGAGCGGACGCGCGAAGTCGAGGCGCGGCTCAGCGACGCGCTGCACGAGCGCCTCACCCAGCGCTTCGTCGACCGCCGCACCGCGGTCCTGGTGCGTGACATCGGCGCCCGCGGCGCCGACGCGCTTCCCGTCACCGTCGCCGCCGACGGCGAGGTCAGCGTCGGGCCAGAGCCGATCGGGCACCTGACCGGTTTCGAGTTCCGGGTCGACCCGTCGGCGCGGCTCGCCGACAAGCGCTTGTTGCTCGCCGCCGCCGAGCGGCGCCTCGGCGACGAGCTCGACCGCCGCGCCAGGGCGCTGGTTCAGTCCGAAGATCACGCGTTCCAGCTCATCGTCGAGGACGGCGGCAGCCTGGCTGTCGCATCGGAGGGGAATGTGCTGGCCCGGCTTGCCCCGGGCCGCTCGCTGCTGGAACCCGCGCTGCGCACTGCTCGCCCTCTGGACCGGCTGTCCGCGCCAACCCGCGCCGCGTTGCGCGAGCGGCTCGAGCGCTGGCTCGACTGCCAGGTATCCCGGCATCTCGGGGCGCTTCAAAAGCTTGGCGCCGCGGCTTCCGATCCGGCCACGTCGCCCGGTGTGCGCGCGCTCGCGGCGATGCTTACCGACGCCGGCGGCGTGCTCCCGCGCAGGGCCGTGCTCGGCGCCATCGGTCATCTTGAACAGGCCGACCGCCAGGCCCTTTACAAGCTCGGCGTGCGCCTCGGCCCGCTCGATGTATTTCTGCCACTGTTGCTCAAGCCCGCGGCCCAGCATTGGCGGGCTGCTTTGTCCTCGGTGAAGCAGGGCCAGGCGATGCCTGCGCTCCCCCCGCCGGGAGCGGCAACGCTCGCTGCCGATGCAGACCCACGCGGCGCTATCCTTGCCTACCGGCGCCTTGGCTCGACCTGGCTGCGCATCGACCTTGCGGACCGGCTTGCGAGCCACGCGCGCAAGGTCCGCTCGACTGGCGGCGATGATCCGGTCGACCAGGACCTGGCCACGTCGATCGGCCTCGGTGAAGAGGCGCTCGCGCGGCTGATGAGCGAGATCGGCTTCACGCGCGCCGGCGAGGCTTGGAAATGGCGCGGACGCCGACCCCAGCGCCAGGATCAACGCGCCGCACCCAGCCATGCCTTCGCCGAGCTCGCCAAGCTGAAGAAGAAGTGAGGGTCACCCTGACCCGTCATGCTGAACTTGTTTCAGCATCCATGCTGGAGGCCTTTGAACGAATGAGGAAATGGACCCTGAAACGAGATCAGGGTGACGATTGAGGTGAGGATCGACCGGTTCCTGTTCTTCATCCGGCTGGTGAAGAGCCGCACCCTTGCGCAGCAGGTGATCGACGAGGGCCATGTCCGCATCGACGGCAGGCGCGTCGAGAAAAGCTCCGAGGCTGTGCGCGTCGGGAGCATCGTCGCGCTCCCGCTCCACGACCGGGTCCGGATTCTGAAAGTTCTCACCCTGCCGACCCGCCGCGGGCCGGCGCAGGAGGCGCGCGCCTGCTTCGAGGAGCTGGGAATTGACGAGCCGAAACCCGCGACCTAGCGAGGGCCCCAGAGGGAGCGAAGCTCAATGACCTACGTCGTCACCGACGCCTGCATCAAATGCAAATATATGGATTGCGTCGAGGTCTGCCCCGTCGACTGTTTCTACGAGGGCGAAGTGATGCTGGTCATCAATCCCAACGAATGCATCGATTGCGGGGTATGCGAGCCCGAGTGCCCCGCCGAGGCGATCCTTCCCGACACCGAGAGCGGGCTCGAGAAATGGCTCGAGCTCAACACCAGCTTCTCCGCCGACTGGCCGAACATCACGCGCAAGAAGGACAGCCCCGCCGACGCCGACGAGTTCAAGGGCGTGGAAGGGAAGTACGACAAATTTTTCACCCCTGACGCGGGGTCCGGCGACTAGCCTGCTCATTACCGGAACTTTCCCCGCGGCTTGTCCGCTGTCATACTGACGACAAGCAATAACGGGGGAAACCATGCGTCATCTCGCTTACCTGGCGCTCGCGGCCGGTTGCCTGAGCGCGCCGGCCCTGGCCCAGAATCAGCCCGCGGCTGGCCAGCTGCCCAGTCCCGAGGAGATCTCGAAGCGCGACACGGTGACGGTCGGGGTCGGCGCTGCCATCACCCCCGATTATGAAGGCTCCGACGACTATCGCGTGATCCCGGCTGCGGCGATCCGCGGCCAGGTCAGCGGCATCTCCTTCAGCACGCGCGGCACCTATCTTTACGTGGACGTCGTTCCCGACAGCGGCGGCAAGGTTGATTTCAACGCGGGTCCGATCGCAGGCATCCGCCTCACCACCTACCGGCACATCCACGATGACGTCGTCGAGCTGTTGCCGAAACGCAAGCGCGCGTTCGAGGTCGGTGGGTTCGCCGGAGTCAGCGTCCACGGCCTCACCAACCCCTATGACACGCTCGGCTTCAGGGTCGATGTCACGCACGACATCGGCAGCGCGCACAAATCGACGATCTTCAGCCCGAACGTCGAATTCTCGACGCCCTTGTCGCGCACGACCTACGCCAGCCTCAGCGGCGGCATGGAATTCGTCAGCAACAAGTTCGCCGATTATTATTACACCATCACGCCCGCCGACCGCCTCGCGACCGGCAACGCGCTACCGGTGTTCGACGCCGATGGCGGGATGAAGAACTGGAAGCTCGGGCTGCTCCTCAACCAGTCGGTGACCGGCGACCTGCTCCACGGCTTCTCGATATTCGGCCTTGGCCAATATTCGCGGCTGGTCGGCGACTTCAAACGCTCGCCGATCGTGTCGCAGCGCGGCAGCGCCGGCCAGTGGCTGGGCGCGCTCGGCGTCGCCTATACGTGGTAGCGGTTAGCGCCGCTTCATCAGCTCCTCGACGATGAGGTCCGCTGCCTGCTCGGCGCTCATAGCGGTCGTGTCGATACGGATCTCCGCATCCTCCGGCGCTTCATAGGGACTGTCGATGCCGGTGAAGTTCTTGAGCTCTCCCGCCCGCGCCTTGGCGTAGAGGCCCTTGGCGTCGCGCTTCTCGGCCTCGGCCAGCGGCGTATCGACGAACACCTCGATGAACTCGCCTTCGGGCAGCATCTTGCGCACCATTTCGCGCTCGGCGCGGAACGGGGAGATGAAGGCCGTCATCACGATCAGGCCGGCGTCGGCCATCAGCCGCGCGACCTCGCCGACGCGGCGGATGTTCTCGATCCGGTCGGCCTCGGTGAAGCCGAGGTCGCGGTTGAGGCCGTGCCGGACATTGTCGCCGTCGAGCAGGAAGGTGTGCCGCCCGCGCGCCGCGAGCTTCTGCTCGACAAGGTTGGCGATGGTCGACTTGCCCGCGCCCGATAGGCCGGTGAACCACAAGACGGCCGGCTTCTGGCCTTTGAGCGCTGCGTGGGTCTCGCGCCCGACGTCGAGATGCTGGCGATGGATGTTGTGCGCGCGGCGCAGCGCGAAATGGAGCATGCCGCAGGCGACCGTCGCGTTGCTGAGCTTGTCGATCAGGATGAAGCCGCCGAGCACGCGGTTGGGGCTCGAGCCCTCGACCGCATAAGGCTCGAAGGCGAGGTCGCGGTCGGTGGCGATCTCCGCGACGCCGATCGCGTTCAGCTCGAGCGCCTTCGCGGCGAGGTGGTCCAGCGAATTGACGTTGATCTCGTATTTGGGCTCCTGGACAGTCGCGGTGACCATTTGTGTGCCGATCTTCAGCCAGTAGCCGCGGCCCGGAAGCAAAGGCTCGTCGGCCATCCACACCAGAGTTGCCTCGAACTGGTCGGCAACTTCGGGCGGGTCGGACGAGACCGCGATCAGGTCCCCGCGCGAGCAATCCACTTCGTCGGCCAAGGTCAGGGTGACCGACTGCCCCGCGACTGCCTCATCGAGATCGCCGCCAGCCGCCACGATCCGCGCGATCCGCGTCTGCCGGCCCGAGGGGAGGATACGGACCTCGTCGCCCGCCCTCACCGTCCCCGAGGCGACCTGGCCGGCAAACCCCCGAAAATCCTGGTTGGGCCGGTTGACCCATTGCACCGGCATCCGAAACGCTTTCGCAACATCTGAGGAGACGTCCAGCGGCACGTTGTTGAGATGGTCGAGCAGGCTGGGCCCGGAATACCACGCGGTGGCTTCGCTCTGTGCCACCACATTGTCGCCATTGAGGCCCGAAACCGGAATCGCAATCCAGTCTTCAACGCCGATCTTCCCGGCAAATACGCGATATTCCGCTGCGATTGCCTCGAACGCGCCTTGGTCATAGTCGACCAGGTCCATTTTGTTCACCGCCAGCACGAAGCGGCGGATGCCGACGAGGTGGGCCAGATAGCTATGGCGCCGGGTCTGGGTCAGCACCCCCTTGCGCGCATCGACCAGCAGCACCGCGAGGTCCGCGGTCGAGGCGCCCGTCACCATGTTGCGCGTATACTGTTCGTGCCCGGGCGTATCGGCGACGATGAACTTGCGCTTCTCGCTCGCGAAATAGCGGTAGGCGACGTCGATCGTGATGCCCTGCTCGCGCTCGGCCGAAAGTCCGTCGACCAGCAACGCGAAGTCGATCTTTTCCCCCTGCGTCCCATGCCGTTTGCTGTCGGCTTCGAGGGCGGCGAGCTGGTCGTCGAAGATC
>Ga0307415_100001554_pt1 | contig 11043 bp, 8 predicted proteins | sample DK1Cmetagenome_FD_204524 | JGI IMG/M metagenome (GOLD analysis project Ga0307415, IMG submission 204524) | Maize rhizosphere microbial communities from greenhouse at UC Davis, California, United States - DK15-C-2 | ecosystem: Host-associated > Plants > Roots > Rhizosphere > Soil | place: USA...
TGCTGTTGCTCATTGGCGGAGCTTTTTATGCAGGCGCGCGCTATAAGGAACGAATTCCCTTCCTTGCAAATAAGGTGCAAACAGCACCGGTTGCTGCGCCAACCAGCACGCCGGCGCCGGAGGAACCTTTTGTGAAGTTTGAAAGGGCACGCAGGGCAGTCGATCAGGATCCGCGCGCGTGGTTGTCCAGCGAAGTCGGCAAGGAATTGCTGGCATCGAGTGTTCAGAACCCGCTCGATTCGCCGAATGCGGAGTTTTTGTATCTTTATGGTCGCGCAAATCTTTTGAGTGGCAATACCGACGACGCGAGCAAGGCTTTTGACGCAGCCATCAGCAAAGCGGACGCAAACCCCTCGCCCGCCAACGCCACGATTAAGAAGGAAGCTGTTCTCGGCCTCGCGGCAGTCAGCGTCCGTACTCAGCGTGACCGTTGGAAAGTGCTAAATCATTACGAAGAGTTGACCCGGCCTCCCGCCAACACTAACGCCCCCTGATGCGAAACCCTGATCTTTCGTTAAGCATCTAATGATTTTGCCGATTGCCAAATGCCGATTGTCGATTTGGTTGTTGCAAAAGGTTGAAAATCGGCAATCGGCAATTGGCAATCGGCAATGACACGATGTCGGAACTCAAACTTCAACAGAGCAGACTCGATGGGCGGTATGACATCCTCGAATGCCTCGGACGCGGCAGTTATGCTGAGATCTATGTCGCCAACGACAACGCTGCACCCGAAGGCGCACCGCACACAATCGTTATAAAAGCGCTGAATCTCTATCTTCAGGACGCGCCGGACGCCGAGCTCGAGCGAACTTTAGTCACGAACTTTCAGAACGAAGCGGTGGCGCTGGATCGTGTGCGCCATCCGAACGTGATCAATCGTCTGGGCCACGGCACCGCCATCGATCTCGCCGGCACAACCTTTCATTACATCGTGCTCGAATACTTGCCGGGCGGCGATCTCTTTGCCCTAACAAAAACGCGACCGTTATCGCTCAAGCGAGTGCTCTTCTACCTCGAACAGGTCTGTTCCGGTCTCGCGCATGCGCACAAGTGTGGTGTCATCCATCGCGACATCAAACCGCAAAACCTTTTACTTACTGCCGATCAGGAGATCGTGAAAATTGCTGACTTCGGTGTTGCGCGACTCGACGCGAATGATGGCGCGATCACCAGAGTCGGAACAAACATCTACTCAGCGCCCGAACACAATCCGCTGATGCAAACGGGCCAACTCGACACCGGGAGATTGCGACTGCCGCACGATCATCTGACTCCGGCAGCGGACATCTATTCTCTCGCCAAGACCACCTATACATTGCTCGCCGGTGAATCTCCGCGTCGCTTCGCGCAACACGCGATAACCGACTTGCCGTTGCAACTGCGCGAAGAGTACTGGTCCAACGCGCTGCTGCGCGTGCTTGAGAAGGCGACTCAGAGTCGCCCCGAGGCGCGTTATCAAACAGTGGAAGAGTTCTGGGACGACATCGCCGACGCGAGTCTCCCGCCGACACGGCCGTTGCAGATGGTCACACCGGAGATGCAGCAGCAAATGCGTCGCAAGCCAAGCGCGGATCTGTCAGTCGAACCTGAAGAAGAGTTCACTGAAGCAGCGCCACCGCGACCGCACTTCGACGTTCCACGCCGGCCGGTGCTCACGGATCTGGATTCACAAAAGCGACCGCGGATCGTTGTACCGATCAAGCTCCGTATGGAGACGCAGCGCCAGAGAGAGATGCAAACGCGTCAGGAGGCGAGATTTGAACCGGAACGTCGTTTCGAGAAAGTTGGTCCACCGGCGGCGTCTGTGTTGCCTGCCGGCCGCAAGCGAAGAGCGTTAGTTGCGTTGGGTTTGATCCTGGCTTTCTCAGGTATGCTGTTGGCGACGCATAAGTATGTAACGAAGCGTTGGAATCCGTTGAGCACTGTGCAGACCGTTGAGATTGGCCGGCAGGGTGTAACGACCACTGATGTGAATCTGCGGCCAGTCGCGAGCAGCGCGAACAACGTGCCGATCGGACTTGCCGAATCAGGATCGAAAGTTAAGGTCTTGAATGCCGATACCAACTGGTACGAAGTGCAGGTAATGGAACACGCGCGACCGAAGATCGATCCATACTCTTCAGATCGTGGCTGGATTCGTAAGATATACGTAAAGTTCGACTGATTTTGCGTGCGGCAGAAGGAGCGACAGTTTGGGCCTGCTTGAATCGATCAGAAAATGGATAGACGGTGAAACAGGCGAGGATCTACTCGAAGCCGCCGACGAACATGCCAAACCCAGGCGCGTGTGGGAAGAGTTTTTGGTGAAGATTGCGCGCGAAGTAGAGGCTGCCATGCAGCGCGAGATGTTCACGCCGCCGGGTGGTCCAACTTACATTCCTCGCGAATACATTGTTTACCTCAGCGCCGACGACGATAAAGACTGGCAGGGCGATAAACGTCGCGGACTCGAACAGGGACTCTTTCACGTCCTTTCCGAACGCGCGCGCGAGTTGAGCGGACAGACGCAACTGGCAGTCAAATCATTCGCGGTTGAACTGCGCGTTGATGGGACGTTGAATAAAGGCGAGTTTCGCGTGCAGGCGGTGTGGGATGAAACTGAGAGCGGCCACACGATGGTGACGCCGCGTGTAAATCCCGGACAAACGGCGCCCGCGTTCAATCCGAACGATACGGTGGTCGAGCGCGCTTCAGATGTAAGCAGCGACGGTGAGCAGACTGTCGTTCGTCCGAAGGCGCAGGCGCTTTACTCAGTCGAGATCTGGCGCAGCGGCGTGCGTGAAGCGGTGGTTCCCATCGCCAAGAACGAGATAACGATCGGCCGTGGGTCGCGGAGTATCACGGTGGACCTTCCGATCAAAGGCGATCCGGAAGTGAGTCGCGTTCATGCGGTGCTGTCGCGCGATAATCAGGGGAGATACTGGATCGTTGCGAAGGGCCGAAACCCGACGGTGGTAAATGGAAAAGAGTTACCGCGCGAAGAACCAACCGAAGTGGCGCCGGATCAGAGGATCGCGATCTGCAACTTCGTGCTGCGCATCCAGCCCCAATAGTCGTCCACAGATTACACGGATTTTTTCTGTGACATCTGTGTAGTCTGTGGACCTGCTTTGAGATCCGAGATGAGGTCTTTCAAGAGTGTCGGGACCTGTTCGCCTTCGAGATAACCTTTCCCGAGCATCTTTGTGATGCGACGCTCTTTCGCTTCGCCGTTAACCTCTTTCAGCATCGCTCTCGCAAACGCAGCCACGACCTTCCCGTCAAATTGCTTGCCGCTGTTCTCTCGCAGGTCACGCACGACGTCTTCAAACGAGCGACGCCGCCGGTAAGGACGATCTGTCGTCATCGCATCAAACGAATCCGCGAGTGAAACGATCTTCGCACCGAGCGGGATCTGCTCGTCTGTTAATCCGTCCGGATAACCACGCCCGTCGAGACGCTCATGATGATATTTAGCCATGAGTGGAATATCCGCATATGGATGATTGATCGGCGAGAGAATTTCGTAACCGGCCGCAGGATGTCGATTCAGTTCGCTCGAATTCTTCGCGTCGATGTTGTAAGGCGCGTTGATGATGTCGCGATCGACGATCAACTTGCCGATGTCGTGCAGGTAGCCGGCGATCTGAATTCCCTCAACTTCTTCTTCACTCCAGCCCATTTCACGCGCGATGATCTCGCTGTATTTGCCCACGCGTTCGGAGTGGCCCTGGGTATACTTGTCTTTAATATCGATCGCAGCAGCGAACGCCCTCACAGTGTCGCGATAAATCGCGCGCAATTCATCGTACACCCTTCGATTCTCTTCCGCGCGCTGCGCTAACTGTTCAAGCAAACGATGCGTGTGAATGCCGACACCGATGTGCCGGACCATCGCGCGAATCGTTTCGAAGTCATCTTCTGAAAACTCTTCGCCACTCGCTTTGCCGCCGAGCAGGACCATGCCCGTCACTTCACCGCGCACGATCATCGGCAACACGAGCTCAATACCCTCTGCCGCGAGCTTGTCACGATGCCGGCCCATGAAGCTGTTTGGGACCGCCGTGTTTTTCACCAGCAGCTCACTTGCTTCGCCCTGAAGAAACGATTGCTTCTCGATGTCGTCGATCTCAAAACCGTCGAACATGTGGTCGCTGAGACCCCAGAGCGCGGCGCATTTGAGTGGTCCACCCGGCGTACACTCGACCACCGCACCACGTCGCAATGCGAGCGTGCCGAGGAGCATGTGCATCGACGTTCGGACCATCTCGTTGAAATCGCCGGTGCCGGCAATCTCCTGGCCCAGGTCGGCAAGTGCTCCGAATGTGTGAATGAGTTTCTGGGTCGAAGGCTCCATGTATCAGTGGACTACGGGAGTAGTAGTCTCGTAGTGCGAAAGGTTCATCAGCGCTTCTCGTTCGTCTTTCGCGAGCACAACGTGGCGGGTTAGTCCAAGCATTTCGAACAACTGAACTGTTTCGTTGTTAACTTCTGAAAAGGCGATGCGCGCGCCGCACTTTTCGGCGACGTCGATGATGCCGAGGAGGATAGAGACACCAATACTGTTAACCAGCTTGGTATCGCTGAAGTCAATCACGAGGGCGCGGCAACCGCAATTCAGTTGCCGGCGACACTCGCTCTCGATCTTTTCACCGGTCAGCTTGTTGAGATAATCGCTTGCGTAAACAACTGCAGTGGTGCCAACACAGTGTGAGCGTACTAGCCTGCCACTTGGAGTATCCACTCGAAAGCTCCCTCCTGCCTCGAATGTACACAAAGGTACAAAGCTAAAATAAATTTTCGTGTTAACCCGCTGGATCTATTCGTTTGCGCCTTTGGTGCTTTGTTGCGGCCGCAAATACTTGGTCATGCGCAAACTGGTACCGTCGTCGACCCGCTCAAACTCGACCTCATCCATGAGAGTTCGGATGAGTTTAAGTCCCCAACCGCGTCTTTCTTCTGCCGCTTGTTTCGTTTCTGATCCGCTATTCGTGCCGTTTAGATTGGCCGGCACGACCCCACGACTCGAAATTGTGATGACTAATCTATCACTTTCGACGCGAAAACGTTGATAAATTTTTCGATCGGGGCTGAAACTGTGCTCGGAAGCGTTGATACAAGCCTCGACGATCGCCGTTTTTATCTGATTAATAGCCTCCGGACGGAAGGTCAAACGCTTCGCGATCTGCTCGGCAGTGTTGGCTGCAATCAACTCATTGTCTTCGCCCATTGGGACCACCATCAGAAACTCGTCCCGCTCGCTCGACTCAACTACTTCAGTCGCCACAGTCTCGCTGATGCGAGCAAGAAGCAAACCAAGTTGCTGACGGTTGGAACTAAGAGCCTGGCGACGTTGGAGCAAACTTCCTGCTGGTTCCGAGAAACCTTCGTTTGAAATCAACCAGATCTGAAAACGACTAAAACCTAGCCGCTCGCCCATGTTCTCGAGACGATCGCACCAGGCACGCGCGACTTCGACGTCCACTTCGAGTTTGGATTTGATGTCCGCAGCGAGCCAGATCACCTGCCGTGCGTCGGAATAACTTCCCTCTTCAAACGTGTGCGCGATGAGGCAATGGTCCTCTTCGCATATCTGGCGCATGTCGCTGAAGAACGCCGCGCAAGTGGCGAGGTGAATTGTCTGTGGTAGTTTGAAGGACTCAGTCTCTGCGGCGAGTCCGGAAGCTACTGCCTCGCTCTCGGCGCCTTTGTATTTGTTACTAAAGCCCTGGTAATCGAAGAGAACCGCCGGCACTCGCTGGCAATTGAAACGCGAGATCAAGTCGCGCAAGCCGGCGTCTGCAATCTGTTTGTAGTGTCGCGCCATCGTGTGCGGTGCGCGTTTGAGCGAGTCGGCAAGCATGTCAGCCACGACGAGGGCGCGCGGTTCGTTGAGCACGTCGAGGCGATAGCGAATCTTGAGATAGTCTTTCCAGGCCTGTGGTCCAGCTCCCGCTTCAACCGTCGCTCCGTTCCAGTTAATAAATTCATGCACATGCAGACGGTGCAGTACGTCTTCGAGCTCGTTCGCGGTCATGTGAAGACGTTTGCGCCAGACCTCGAACGACGAGATCTGGTCTTCACCCGCAGCCGCTTCCCAGAGCAAGCGGATCAATAGATGGCGTGTATCGAGCCGCGGCGAGATTTCTTCTAACAGGTCCGCAAAGTGGCGGTGAATGTGACCGCCGAAAAGTTCGTCAACGTACAGTCGTTCGCAATCGACATATGAGATCAGCGACGTGTGTTTCTCTCGTGCTGCCTGCAAAAAGATGTTGATGAAAAACGGACTGCCGGCGAACTGTTGGACCAGCAGATCGCGTGCGATTTCGCTCGTCGCTACCTGCTGGCGGCGCGCGACGTGTTCGACCAGTTTTGCGGCTTCGGCGGTGTCGAGTTGTTCGAGACGCAAGGTATCGAGTAGTTCAAAGTCACACTTTGCGTCATGCGCTGCTTCAAGGATCTGGCGACGCAGTCCGGCGAGAACGAAGGAAAAACTGCTGCGCCCGAAGACACGCAGGATCTCCGTGCCCAGGACTACCGCGCCGTTCAGGTACTCAGCGAGTTGCGAGCCGTCGAGCATCACGAACGCACGGCCACGGCCCGCTGGAACGCGTTGTGGCGCGCCGAGACAGAAGCGGACGAGTGCTTTATCGTCGTTACCGAAGCGCAGACGGTTGTACGACTCGACGAGTTGTTCGATCCATTCGAGATCCGCAGGTGGCGCCAGTTCGAGCAGTTCGTGCAAAGTCAGGGGCGCATTGGAGACTACGGGTTCGTTGCGGCGGAAAGCGATGTATTGCTGGACGAAGGTGTTGAGAAACTCGATCGCAGCGCTGACGGCCGTCGTCTCGTGTGGTGTGATCGCAAAGTAGATGGGAATGACGTCGCTGCGCAGGTTGAAGAGTTGATCGTAGGCCTGGCGCAGAAGTTCCGAGACGCCTGCGGACGGTTCCATCAAGAGTAGCAGACCCCGACCCGCGTTGGTGGGTTCGGCCTGGACCATGATCCGGTCCAGTTCGCTCGCACGACCGACAAAGTCCTGCGGGACCACACGGCCGAGGATGCGGCGGAAATTTTCGCTGGGGCTGCGACTGCTCATGTGTTAGCAAACAGATATTTCACGCAAAGGCGCAAAGACGCAAAGAAAGACACAAGGTTTTACTTTGCGTCTTTGCGCCTTTGCGTGAAACATTCTCAGGTTTCCCTTTCTCCGTAAAACTCAACTCTGTCCTTTCCCATACTCTTTGCCTGGTACAGCGCGCGGTCTGCGGCGGCGATGATATTTTCCGGCGTATCCACGTTTTTCGTGAACGTCGACACTCCCACACTGATAGTTACACGACCAAGAGGCTGCGATTTCCCGTGTGGAAAATGGGTTGTCGACACCCGGTCCCGGATACGATCCGCAATCACACCCGCCTCCACCATGCCCGTTTGCGGCAGCAAAATGCAGAACTCTTCCCCACCATAACGCGAGGCCACGTCAGCCTGCCGCAGCGCCCCCTTCAGACAATGCGCCGTGATCTGCAACGCCACATCGCCCGCCTGATGCCCGTTTTTGTCGTTGTAAGCCTTGAAATCGTCGATGTCGATCATCAAAAAACTCATCGGGTAATCGTAACGCTTGGACCGACTCAACTCCTCCGAGAGCCGCTCCTCGAGATAGCGGCGATTCGGCAGCGTCGTTAGCGCATCCGTGATCGACATCAGTTGAAACTCTGTGGCGCGTTCCTGCCACTCGGCTCGCTCGAGTGCAAGCGCGACTTGTGGTCCAATAATCTCCAGCAAGCTCAGATCGACTTCGTCATAAGTTCCGCCGCCGGATTTGTCAGTGACGTTGAGCACACCGACTTTCCTGCCCCCGATAGTGATCGGGTAACTGATGAACGAATTTGTCTTGTAGTGACGTTCAGCCGGCGCCGGTTTGCGACCGGCCATACGAAGATCACTGAACATCAGCGCCTTGCCTGTTTCGATAACCTCTCCCGACACTCCTTCACCCACACGCACCGGCAGCACCGACTTAGGATCGGTTGAGAGCCCACTCGCCGCTTTCATGATCAGCCCGTTTGCAGTTTCATCCAGCACCATCAACGACGCGCGTTCTGATTGGAGCAACTCTTTCAAGTTGCTGATGATTGAGTTGTAGGTCTTAACCGGATCGGCGCAACTTATCCGTTCCAGAAAGTGTTGCAACGAATTGGTGAAGCGCGAACGATGCTCCAGCTCGTTTCGGAGGCGCTGTACCTCTAGCTCCAGATCCTGCTGAGCCTTCGTTGGTTCAGGTTTCGCCTGAGGTTGGGCCACCTTTCCCGAACCGTTCGACGATGTGGTTTGCAGCCGTCGCGCAGACCGTTCGACTCGCTCTTCGAGTTCAGTTAGACGCTGCGAGTCAGAGAACAGAATGTTCGCGAACACTTCATCCGACGCGATGCTTTGTAGATCTCCGGTGCGAAAGCGTTCTATCAGTTGCTGATAATCCGAACTCTTGACGAAAGCCCGTCCGCCGATCACTGCGAGGTTTCGTTTGCCGCTGATCTCAACCGGTTTCGCGAAGCACGAGAGTCCCGCATGGCACTTGTAATTGATAGTTCCTCCGGCTTTCATCGCCTTCGAATGAGCGGCGCCGCAGTAAGGGTCGCAAAGCTGAACGTGCTCAGGCGAGGTTTGAAAAGTGTGGCAAATCGAATTGTTGTTTGACACTACCACCGCCGGCGGCTGATGGCCATCGACCAAAAGCAGAGCAATCCCTGAAGACTCCGCTAGTGAATCCTGGGTTTCAGGCCAGGAATGCGGGGCGTCTTCACGATGTTCCTGAGGACTCAGGGCAATGGGGGACTTCTTAACCATCGGGATCTGGGCTTCAAATCTCTGGCAGACAGCAATTTAGCAGACTGCCACGGGAACTGAGCCACCTTCATCCGCACATGAGGAAGTTCACCTTAGTGCTAAACGTCTAATGACAGGGGGATTTCACGAGGACAAACCTGGAGCAGCACCGGGCGCGACATCTTCGATGTGGGGTTGGGCCGGACTGATCCTGATGCAGGCCGCGAAATGCGCTGGCTTAATCTCGACTAACTGAGGAACCACCTCCTTGCATGCCTCAATCGCGTACGGGCAACGTGTGTGAAAGCGACAACCTGTCGGCGGATTTATGGGAGAAGGCACGTCGCCTTCCAGCATTATACGCTGTCTTGCAGCTTCAACCTGAGGATCGGGAACGGGTACGGCGGAAATGAGCGCCTTCGTATAAGGCATCAGCGGCTCCTGGTAGATCGTTTTCGCGTCAGCGATCTCAACCAGCGTCCCGAGATACATCACCGCCACGCGATCTGAAACGTGTCGAATCGCGCGCAGGTCGTGTGAGATGAAAAGATACGTGAGGTTCTTTTGACGGCGCAGTCGCTCGAGCAGATTCATGATCTGCGCCTGAATGGAAACGTCGAGAGCCGAGATCGGCTCGTCGGCAACGATGAAATCAGGATCGACTGCGAGGGCTCGCGCGATGCCGATGCGCTGGCGTTGACCGCCCGAAAACTCGTGTGGATATCGCTTTATGAAACGTTTGCTCAAGCCGACCGTTTCGAGCAGTTCCTGCACGCGTTGTTCAGCTTCCCTGCCGCGTGCAAGACGAAAAGTCTCGAGTGGTTCGCCGACGATCTGGCCCACTGTCATGCGCGGGTTGAGTGAAGCGTAAGGATCCTGAAAGATGATCTGGAGATGACGTCGCTGCTCGCGCAGGCGTTTCGATGACAAGTGTGCGAGATCTTGATCGTGATAGAACACCTGGCCGCCCGTGGGTTCGATAAGTCGCAGAATGGCGCGACCGAGAGTCGACTTACCGCAACCCGACTCGCCCACGAGACCGAGAGTCTCGCCTTTGTAGATATCGATCGAGATGCCATCGACAGCCTTCACCACACGCTTGACGCGATTGGTGCCGAAGAGTTTGTCGAGTGGACCACCACCGCCGAGATCGAAGTGCACTTTCAGATCTCTGATCGACAGCAGCGTTGATTCGTTTGCGCTCATTCCTGGATCGGCGTGCCTCCCGATTCGCTGTACACCTCGCGTGCGAAGTGACAGAGAGAATGGTGATCTGTGTTCAGTTTGACGAACGGCGGAAACTCACGACGACAAATATCCTGCACGTAATCACAGCGTGCGGCAAAAGGACAACCGGGCTTGAGATGGGCCATGTCCGGTGGTAAACCCGGAATCTGGTACAACTTTCCCTGTTCCGCTGTCGGATCGGGTACGGATCGCAACAGTCCTTTGGTGTAAGGGTTCCCCGGCGTCGAAAACAACTCCGCAGTTCTCGCCTGTTCGAAAATCTTCCCGGCGTACATGACGATGACGTGATCGGTCATACCGGCGACGACGCCGAGATCGTGCGTGATGAGAATGACACTCGTGCCGGTCTCGCGTTTGAGTTTCCTGATGAGCTCGAGTATCTGCGCCTGAATTGTGACGTCGAGAGCGGTGGTTGGCTCGTCGGCAATCAGCAACTCCGGTTCGCACGAAAGCGCCATCGCGATCATCACGCGCTGTCGCATGCCGCCGGAGAATTCGTGCGGATAGCTACCGGCGCGACTACGCGCGTCAGGAATGCCGACAGTTTCCAGCATGCGTATCGCGTGGTCGTGCGCCTGAGCTTTCGAATGGCCCAGGTGCAGTTGAGTCATCTCCATCAGTTGTTTGGAAATCTTCATGTATGGATTGAGTGAGGTCATCGGATCCTGAAAGATCATGGCGATGCGACGGCCTCTGATCTTTCTGATCGCTTCGTTTGACAGTAAAAGCAGATCGCTGCCGTTGAAAAGCACTTCGCCTGACACGATTTTTCCGGGAGGATTTGGAACGAGTCGGATGATCGAGAGATTCGTGACTGACTTACCGGAGCCTGACTCGCCTACGATGCCGAGCGTCTCGCCGCGTTTGAGTTGAAAAGAGATGTCGTCGACGGCCCTGACGATTCCGTCATCTGTGTCGAAGTAGGTGCGAAGATTTTTTACTTCGAGAAGATTGCCGTCTGAGCTAGAGGTCATGTAGGTCCTA
>Ga0307415_100001555_pt1 | contig 11041 bp, 10 predicted proteins | sample DK1Cmetagenome_FD_204524 | JGI IMG/M metagenome (GOLD analysis project Ga0307415, IMG submission 204524) | Maize rhizosphere microbial communities from greenhouse at UC Davis, California, United States - DK15-C-2 | ecosystem: Host-associated > Plants > Roots > Rhizosphere > Soil | place: USA...
CGGCAATGCGGCGCTGATGGCCGAGATCGCAGTTCGCATGCACGCCTTGTCCGACGAGGCAGAGCGCTTGCGCGACGAAGGCGCGAGCGTCCTGCTCCTGGCCGTCGGCGGCAAGCTGGTCGGTCTGATCGGCATCTCGGACCCCATCAAGCCGACCAGCGCCGACGCCCTCGCCGCCCTGCGGTCGGCCGGGATTCGTGTCGTCATGGCGACCGGCGACGGGCTCGCGGCCGCACGCGCAGTCGGCGCGCGCCTCGAGGTCGACGAGGTCCACGGCGAGCTGCGCCCTGCGGACAAGCTCGCGCTGGTGGCGAAGCTGCAGCGCGAATCACGCTGCGTCGCCATGGCCGGCGACGGCATCAACGACGCCCCTGCCCTCGCTCAGGCCGATGTCGGCATCGCGATGGGCACCGGGAACGACGTCGCGATGCAGAGCGCGAAGATCACGCTCGTCAAAGGCGACCTGCGCGGAATCGCGAGGGCGCGCACGATCTCCGAACAAGCGATCGCGAACATGAAGCAGAACCTCGCGTTCGCGTTCGCCTACAACGCACTCGGGATTCCGCTCGCCGCCGGCGTGCTGTACCCGCTCACCGGCTGGCTGCTCTCGCCGATGATGGCGGCACTCGCGATGGGCCTGAGCTCGGCATCGGTGATCTTCAACGCGCTTCGCCTGCGGTCGGCTGCGTGAGTCGCGATCAGTAGTCGGGCTTGGGAGTCCGGTCCTTGACCTTGCCGGCGAGCTCGTCGGGGGTGATCGGGTCAGGATGCGGCGGGACATAGCGGTCGGTCAGCTTCGCGCCGCGACTGGCGTTGATTCCGCCGGGTTCCAGCTCGTAATTGTTCGGGTCGAGCATCCAATCGCGCACGATGTCCGACTTCTCGCCGTAGTACATCCCTTCCTTCTTCCACCAGGTCACCGCATCGGTGGTGTGACCCATTTCGCACTCGGCGAGCGGATACCACTGCTGGCTCGGCGCGTGAAAGACCTCCTCGTTGGGTGGAGCGCCGCGGATCTTTCCTTCCGCACGCATCCGATCGACGACCTGGCGGCCGGCCGGCGAGTCCTTGCCGGGCGTCTTGCCCAAGAGCTCTCCGCGGGAATAGCGGCGCTCGGCCTCGGCCTCGGCGTGCGCCGCATCGACCTTGGCTTGCCTGGCGACGGCTTGGGCCTCGACCTCGGCGGCGTGCACCTCTGCGATGTCCAGCCGCCTGTTCAACTCCGCGATCGCAGCAGCTGGATCCCGGTTGGCCATCGAGATGACCTCCTCCGGGCTGAGCCCCAGGTCGTTCAATCTCAGGTTGGACTTGCTCAGGCGATCGAGGAACTTCTGCATTCCGGTCACCCGGTTGATGTTCTCCGCAGTGATGGACCCCGCCTTGAGCTTGGCGGACTTGCCGGCGGCCTTCGTGCCATCGGCGGCCTTGGAAGCTTCGGCGGTCTTGGCTGTTTCAGCCGTCTTGGCTGTTTCAGCCGTCTTGGCTGTTTCAGCCGCCTTGGCCGCCTCGGCGGCCTTTGCCGCTTGCGCTGCCTTCGCTGCTTCTGCCGCCTTCGCTGCTTCCGCGATCTTCGCCGCCTCGGCGAGCTTGGCTGCTTCGGCGAGCTTGGCTGCTTCGGCGAGCTTGGCTGCTTCGGCGAGCTTGGCTGCTTCGGCGAGCTTGGCTGCTTCGGCGAGCTTCGCGGCCTCGGCTGCCTTCGCCGCGGCCCCTGCTTCGCCAACTCCCAGGAACAGGCTGCCGACGTCGACGACAGCGCGGCCGATGCCCTTGGCGTAGTCGCCGTCCTCGCCCACGGTCTTCTGATACTGGTCGACGAGGCCTCCGCCGACCGTCTTCCAGAACGCAGCGTCGTCGTTCTGCTGCTCGACCGGATTGAACAGCTTGGCGCTGGTGTCGGCGAGCGACGCGTCGCCGGCCACCACGTCGAAGACGCCGTGCGCGGCCTTGAGCGGGTTGGGCACACCCGGCATCGGCACCGGCACGTGCTCGGCCATCGTGTACAGACCCTTGGCGGCGTCCACCGGATTGGCGGCCATCTGCAGCAGTGCCCCACCCATGCCGACCACGCCCTCCAGCGCCCCGGCGTTCAGCTGCGTGGCCTGGTCGAACGTCGCCGCGCCCGCATCGGCCACCTGCTCGACGAGAGGAATACCGTCGGCCATGTCGGCCAGCTCCTGCACTTTTGCCGCGGCGCTGTCCTGTGCCTTGTCGATCTGCCCGGCGAGCCAATGCTCGCCCTCGCCGACGAGCTTGGCGTCTTCCTTCATCTGGGCGTACTTCGACGACGCGTAGTCCTTCACTGCGTGTCCGACGCCGGATGCGATGTCGGACGCGCCAGCGGCCGCGTTCGCCACCGTGTCCGACGCTTGGGACGCGGCGGCCGTGGCCTCGTCCTTGATCGTGCTCAGCGCACCGCCGATGTCGAAGTCGAACGCGTTTTTCAGCCAGGAGTCGTGCTCGTCGCTCATGCCAAACCTCCGCTGGACCCTTCGATCCTGCGCGGATCAGTCTAGCCAGGGTCGGCGGGAGCAAGATCCCACCGAGTAGTGAAATCGCGGCGGGCCTGCCGCAGTGCTACGGGGAGCGCGGCGGGGCGGCGCCGCCATCTGCCGATTCGCCGTCGACGTCTTCGCCGAGCAGGTGCTTGAGCGCGAAGAGGTAGAGCTGACGCGAGTCCTGGAGCGCCTTCAGCCGCTGCTCGGAAAGGGTCGCGTTCCAACCCATGTCGCGGACGTGCTTCGCGCGCGCCGCCTGCGCCCTGACCTGCTGGTCCAAGGCCTCGAGGCGTGCCAAGAGCTCGGCACGTCTGATCTTGCTGATGCCTTCGCGATCCATGGGCGGCTGGCGGAGCCGGAGTCCTCCATCTCGCTAGTCCTGGCGCGGCTTTCCAGGGGCTCCGACGATCCTACCGCTTACCTACCTCTGAAACGAAACGTGCTTGCAAACGCACGGAAGCTGACGGCTGATTCGAGGCTGCAGTGAGGCGCCACCCGGATGTCTGGACGCGACATTGTTGCGAATGACGACTGCTTTCATCCCTTCTGGTCGATTATCGGCTCGACTCCGATCGACCCTCGGCTGACCTTCGTCACGACGGCCTGAGAGTTCGGCAATGCGCGAGACCTGCCGCTGGCAAGGGCCACGACTCACGCACCCTTTTTGAGACCGGTCACTGGCGATCCACTGCGTTGCGCCAGCGCTCGCGCACGCCATGCGGCGGCTTACGACAGAGCTCTGGCGAGTACATGGACCGGTTAAACCCTGATTGATTTAATTATTGATGTAAATACAGTCGCCGCATCACAAGGCAGCGCCGCGCATGTCATCGACCCCCACCATCGCCGAGATCGCGCGGATCGCCGGCGTCGGCACCGCCACCGTCGATCGCGTGCTGAACCGGCGTCCCGGCGTCAACGCCGACACGGTGCAACGCGTCCTGCAGGCCGTTGCCGAGCTTGGCGCTCCGCAGCAGCCGGGGAGGCCGCGCCGCGGCGAGAACTTTCGCTTCGCCTTCGTCCTGCCCGCCGAGGACTCGCCTTTCCTCACGCTGCTCGACCGGCAGATCGCCCAGGCGGCGCCCGACTTTCGCCACGGCCACATCACCGAGGTCACGCATCGCATCGAGGCCGCCGACCCCGCCCGGTTCGCAGCCGAGCTCGCGCAGGTCGACAACTGCCAAGGCATCGCGCTGCTCGCGCCCGACCTGCCGCCGATCAAGCTGGCGATCAACGAGCTCGTGCGCTCGGGAGTCCACGTCGTGACGCTCTTTTCCGACGTCGCCGGCTCGATGCGCTCGACCTCGGTCGGCGCCGACAACCGCGCGGCCGGAAGGACCGCCGGACTGCTGCTCGCGCGCATGGCCGGCGCCGAAGGTCGCGACACGCTCCTGCTTTCGTCGCAGGCGACGCGCCTCTCCGCCGAAATCGAGCGCCGCATCGGCTTCGCCCACGTGCTCGAGGAGCGCTTTCCGGCCGTGAGGATGGTGCGAACGCCCGACCTGCCGGCCGACGACGACGGCGCGTGCGAGGCGCTGCTGCGCTTCCTGCGCGACGACGACGTCGATTTCGCACGTCTCGCCGGCATCTACAACGTCGGCCCGGGAAGCGCCGGCATCGCACGCGCGCTCGCCGCCGCCGGCCTCGCGGCGCAGATGGGCGTCGTCGTCCACGACCTGACCGAAGAGCACCGCTCGCTGCTGAGCGCGGGCGCGTTCTCCTATGTCCTGCACCAGGACATCCATTACTGCGTCCTGGCCGCGGCGCGAGTCCTTCGCGCCCTGTGCGAGAACGTCCGCGGCGCACTCAACGTGGTGCAGCCGCGCGTCGAGATCCTGACGGCCGAGAACCTCCATTGAGCCGCCCGGTGTGCCCCTGAACCCTCAACTTGCCGGAGACCCCTCATGAAATCGATCTCGAAGATGCTGCCGGGGGTGCTCGCCCTCGCCGCCGTTGCAACGCTCGCCCTCGCGCCCACGGCGGCCGGTGCGCAGGACAAGACGATCACCCTCTGCTGGGCCGCCTGGGACCCGGCGAACGCGCTGGTCGAGCTGTCGAAGGACTTCACGGCCAAGACCAACATCAAGATGAAGTTCGAGTTCGTCCCCTGGACGAACTTCGCCGATCGCATGCTCAACGAGCTCAACTCGAAGGGCAAGCTCTGCGACCTCATCATCGGCGACAGCCAGTGGATTGGCGGCTCGGCCGAGAACGGCCACTACGTCAAGCTCAACGACTTCTTCGCCAAGGAAGGCATCAAGATGACCGACTTCGCGCCGGCGACCGTCGTCGGCTACGCCGAGTGGCCGAAGAACTCGCCGAACTACTGGGCGCTGCCGGCGATGGCCGACGCGGTCGGCTGGACCTACCGCAAGGACTGGTTCGCCAAGCCCGAGCTGCAGGCCGAGTTCAAGAAGAAGTTCAACCGCGACCTCGCGCCGCCCAAGACCTGGACCGAGTTCAAGCAGCTCTCGGAGTTCTTCCAGGGGCGAATGATCGACGGCAAGAAGGTCTACGGCGCCTACGTCTTCACCGAGCGCGGCTCCGAAGGGATCACGATGGGCGTGACCAACGTCCTCTATCCGATGGGATTCAAGTACGAGGACCCGAAGAAGCCGTACGCGATGGACGGCTTCGTCAACTCGGCCGACGCGGTCAAGGGCCTCGAGTTCTACAAGACGATCTACAAGGGCAGCACGCCGCCCGGGCTCACCAACGCCTACATGGGCGAAGGGCTCGACGCGTTCAAGTCGGGCCAGGTGGCGATGATGATGAACTGGTTCGCCTTCTTCCCGGGCCTCTACAAGGACCCGAACGTCGGCGGCGAGAAGATCGGCTTCTTCGTCAACCCATCCGACAAGGGCAAGGGCGTTCAGCTCGGTGGCCAGGGGATCTCGGTCGTCGCGTATTCGCCGAACCGGAACGAATCGCTGCAGTACATCAAGTGGTTCGCCAACCCCGAGGTGCAGAAGAAGTGGCAGGCGCTCGGCGGCTCGTCGGCGGCCAACGCGGTGCTGCAGGATCCGGGCTACCCGAAGAGCTCGCCGTTCGCGCAGCCCTTCCTCGACTCGATGGGGATGGTCGTCGACTTCTGGGCCGAGCCTTCGTACGCGGCGCTGCTGCTGGCGATGCAGAAGCGCGTCCACGACTACGTCGTCGCCGACAAGGGAACGGCGAAGGAGGCGCTCGACGGGCTGGTCGTCGACTGGAAGAAGGTGTTCAAGGAAGACGGCAAGATGAAGTGATCAGAACTTCCTGACGTGATTGCGGACCCTCCCTGGTTGCACTCGAATTCGCACTCGCGACCCAAGGGAGAGCCCGTGCCCACCATGTCGATCCCCACCGGCATCGCCGCCCGCGCCGCGGAAGCTACTCCCGCGGCGCTGGCCACGCGCATGCGCGGCCTCTCCGACCGGGCGATCGCCTGGGCGTTCGTCGGCCCGACGATGCTGCTGCTGCTGGCCATCAACATCTTCCCGCTGATCTGGACGATCCGCCTGTCGTTCACCAACTTCCGCGCCAACCGGCCCAACGCGACGGTGCTCGGCGTCGGCATCGACAACTACGTCTCGGTGCTCACCGACCCCGACATCTGGCTGGCGATGCAGGCGACGGCGCACTTCCTGTTCTGGACCATCGTGCTCCAGACGACGATCGGCTTCGCGCTCGCCTACCTGATCGACCGCAAGTTCCGCGGCCACGGATTCTGGACGACGATCATCCTGATCCCGATGATGCTGTCGCCCGCCGTGGTCGGCAATTTCTGGGCGTTTCTCTACCAGCCGCAGACGGGGCTCTTCAACTACGCGGTTGCGTTCCTGACCGGCGTGCCGGCCTCGTCGTTCGAGATGATCGGCTCGGTTCGGCTCGCGCCCTGGGCAATCATCATCGTCGACACCTGGATGTGGACGCCGTATGTGATGCTGATCTGCCTCGCCGGCCTGCGCTCCATCCCCGACTACATCTACGAGGCCGCCGAGGTCGACCGGGCCTCGAAGTGGCGTCAGTTCTGGTCGATCACGCTGCCGATGGTGCTGCCGTTCGTGATGCTCGCGGTGCTCTTTCGCGGCATCGAGAACTTCAAGATGTTCGACATGGTGAACCTGCTCACCTCGGGCGGGCCGGGCTCGGCGACCGAGCTCGCGTCGATCACCCTCAAGCGCGAGGCGTTCGAGAAGTGGCGCACCGGCTACTCGTCGGCGTTCGCGATCATCCTCTTCGTCGCGGTGTTCGGCCTGGCCAACATCTACGTCAAGGCGCTCAACCACGTGAAGAGCCGATGAGGCCTATATGCGCCTAGGCATCAGCACCGCCCATTCGGTCGTCGAGCCGAGCCCGCGCACGCGCCTGGTCGCGGGCGTGCTGGTCGCGCTCTACGCGCTGATCACGATCGTGCCGCTGGCATGGATCGTCCTCACCGGCTTCAAGACGCCGCCAGACTCGATCAGCTATCCGCCGAAGATCCTGTTCACGCCGTCGGCCGAGGGCTACTGCAACCTGTTCACGACGCGCTCGCGCCAGACGCCCGAGTACATCGCGGCGCTGCCGCCGGCGGTCGACACGTGCGACCGGGTCGCGCGCGACGCGAACATGGTCGTCGCCGGGCCATCGAACTTCGTGCCGCGCTTCGTCAACTCGCTGATCATCGCCTTCGGCTCGACCGTGCTCTCGGTCGGCTTCGGCGTCATGGCGGCGTACGCGTTCTCGCGCTTCAAGGTGCCGCTCAAGGACGACCTGCTGTTCTTCATCCTGTCGACACGGATGATGCCGCCGATCGCGGTGGCGATCCCGATCTACCTGATGTACCGGGAGCTCGGCCTGTCGGACACGCGGCTCGGCATGATCCTGCTCTACAGCGCCGTCAACGTCTCGCTCGCGGTCTGGCTGCTGAAGGGCTTCATCGACGAGATCCCGCGCGAGTACGAGGAGGCGGCGATGGTCGACGGCTACACGCGGCTGCAGGCGTTCCGCAAGGTCGTGCTGCCGCAGGCGACGACGGGGATCGTCGCCACGGCGATCTTCTGCCTCATCTTCGCGTGGAACGAATACGCGTTCGCGGTCCTGCTGACGTCCGGCACGGCGCAGACTGCGCCGCCCTTCATCCCGATCATCATCGGCGAGGGCGGCCAGGACTGGCCCGCGGTCGCCGCCGGGACTACGCTCTTCCTGCTGCCGATCCTCTTCTTCACCGTGCTGCTGCGCAAGCACCTGCTGCGCGGCATCACCTTCGGCGCGGTGCGCAAATGAAGACGCCGACGGCTACCGCCGACGCGCCGGTCGAGCGCCGCTGGCCGCGCTGGGCGCGCCGCGGGCGGATGGAGATGCTCGCCTGCGGCGTCATCACGAGCGGCCTGGCGATGATGCTGCAGCCGTTCGCGATGGCGCTCTACACCTGGTCGTTCGCGACGACGCTCGTCGGCACCGCGCTGTTCATCGTCGTGTCGAAGTTTCCCGACTGAAGGCGTCCCATGGCCGAGATCCGCGTCAGCAGGCTGCACAAGGCGTTCACCGACTTCACGGCAGTGAAGGACTCGACCTTCACCGTCCGCGACGGCGAGTTCTTCTGCCTGCTCGGGCCGTCGGGTTGCGGCAAGACGACGACGCTGCGAATGATTGCCGGGCTCGAGCTGCCGACCTCGGGCCAGATCTTCCTCGGCGCCGAAGACGTCAGCTTCAAGCGCGCGTCGGCACGCGACATCGCCTTCGTGTTCCAGATGTTCGCGCTCTATCCGCACATGAACGTGCGCAGGAACATCGCCTTCCCGCTGGTCTCGCAGGGCATGTTGCGCTCCGAGATCGATTCGCGGGTCGAGCAGGCGGCGCGCATCCTGCGCATCACGGAGCTGCTCGACAAGCCGGTCTCGGGACTTTCGAGCGGAGATCGCCAGCGCGTCGCGCTGGGCCGCGCCATCGTCCGCGAACCGCTCGCCTTCCTCATGGACGAGCCGCTCGGCGCGCTCGACTCGGAGTTCCGCGAAGTGATGTGCCGCGAGCTGCGCGGGCTTCACGACCGGCTGAACGCGACGACGGTCTACGTCACCCATGACCAGATGGAAGCGATGGCGATGGCCGACACGATCGCGGTCATGAACCAGGGCGTGATCGAGCAGCTCGGCGCGCCGCTCGAGGTCTACGAGCGGCCGGCGAGCGTCTTCGTCGCCGACTTCATCGGCGCACCGGCGATGAATTTCCTGCCCTTCGAGGGCGCGCTCCGGCAAGGCGACAGCGCGGTCCGGATCGGCGCGGCACGCGTCGCGGTGCCGGTGCTGCGCGAGGACGTCGCCGGTGGCGCGCTCCTCTGCGGCGTTCGTCCGGAGCACGTCCGCTTCGCCGACGACTCGCCGCTGCGCGCCGAGGTGCTCGGCAGCGAATATCTCGGCACGCGCCGGATCGTCACCGTCAGCACCGCCGCCGGAGCGACGCTGCGCGCCAAGGTCGACGTCGCGACCGCCGCGAAGCGCGGCGACCATGTCGGCCTGGCATTCGACGCCGCAGCGGTGTCTCTGTTCGAGAAGGCGTCGGGACGGGCGCTTCGCACCGCGCGTGATGACGCGCCCCACGCGGCCGCGAACGGAGTGCGCCATGGCTGAAGCCCGGCTGATCGGCGTGACCAAGAGCTTCGGCACCAAGCGCGCCGTGGTCGACCTGCGCCTCGACGTCGCCAACGGCGAGTTCGTCGTCCTGCTCGGGCCGAGCGGCGCCGGCAAGACGACGACGCTGCGCCTGGTCGCCGGCCTCGAGACACCCGACGCCGGTCAGGTGCACATCGGTGGGCGCGACGTCACGCGAATCGCGCCTGCGCTCCGCGACGTCGCCTTCGTGTTCCAGCAGTACTCCCTTTATCCCCACCTGAGCGTCTACGACAACCTCGCGTTTCCGCTCCGCTCGCCGCTGCACCGCACGGGCGAGCCCGACATTCGCCGCAAGGTCGAGGCCGTGGCGCGCATGCTGCGGATCGACGACAAGCTGAAGAGCGCGGCGACGCGGCTCTCCGGCGGCCAGATGCAGCGCGTCGCGATCGGCCGCGCCCTGGTGCGCGATCCCGCGCTCTACCTCATGGACGAGCCGCTGTCGTCCCTCGACGCCAAGCTGCGCAACGACCTGCGCCTCGAGCTCAAGCGCATCCAGCAGGATCTCGGCGCGACCATGCTGTACGTGACGCACGACCAGGTCGAGGCGTTGACGATGGCGACCCGGATCGGCGTGCTCGAGAACGGCCGCCTGGTCCAGGTCGCGACGCCGCAACAGATCTACGAGGAGCCGGTGAGCAGCTACGTCGCCTCGCGCCTCGGCTCGCCGCGCATCAACCTCGTGCCGCGCGCGCTCGTCGCCGACATCGCCGCTCCCGAAGGCGCCGCGCTGGTCGGCATACGCGCCGAGCAGCTGCGGCTGCGCGCGCCGGCGTCGGCTTCGGCGAACGGCCGGCGGGGCGCGCGCGTCAGGCGGATCGAGCAGCTCAGCGACCAGCACCTGATCCACGTGCACCTCGACGACAGCGAGCAGGAGCTGGTCAGCGCGGCCGCCGACGGCACGCACTGGCAGCCGGGCGATGCGGTTCACCTCGAGCTGCTCCGGCCGCTCTGGTTCGACGCCGCCGGCCAGCGGATCGCCGCCTGAAGCGCGAACCATGAAGGACGCCATGAAGCACACCGACCTCATCCGCAACGCGACGCAGACGCTGATCGACCATGTCGACGAGCTGACCGCGCTCGACCAGGCGATCGGCGACGGCGACCACGGCCTCAACATGCGGCGTGGCGCGCTCGCGATTCAGGCGCGCCTCGACGAGCTCGCGGCGCAGCCGCTGAACGAGGCGCTGAGGACGATGGCGGCGACCTGCATGTCGACGATCGGCGGCTCGTCGGGCCCGGTCTTCGGCACCCTTCTGCTCACGCTCGGCAAGGAGCTGCCGGTGACGCCGAATGCGCAGGCGCTCGGCGCCGCGGTCGACGCGGGCGTCAGGGCGCTGACGCGCCTCGGCAAGGCGGAGGTCGGCCAGAAGACGCTGCTCGACGTCCTCGACCCGGTGCAGAAGGTGCTCGCCGCCGGCGGCGACGACGTTGTCGCGCGCGTGCGCCGCTGCGCCTTCGAGAGCGCCGCCGCCACGGCCCAAATGGACGCGATCCGCGGCCGGGCCTCGTTCCTCGGCGATCGCGCGCTTGGCCATGTCGACCCCGGCTCGCGCTCGATGGCCCTGATCGTCGGCTCGATCTGCGACAGCCTGCGGACGCCCGCCGCCGCGGCTCTTCCTCCCGCATGAAAGGCTCGCCATGAAGAAGCTCATCAACGATGTCGATTCGGTTCTCGTCGAATCACTCGAAGGATTTGCCGCCGCCCACGCCGACATCGTCTCGCTCGACGAGGCGTGCCGCTTCGTGCGGCGGCGCGTGCTCAAGCCGGGCAAGGTCGCGCTGATCTCTGGCGGCGGCTCGGGGCATGAGCCGCTCCACGCCGGCTTCGTCGGCAGCGGCATGCTCGACGCGGCGTGCCCGGGCCAGGTGTTCACCTCGCCGACGCCAGACCAGATGCTCGCGGCCGCGCAGGCG
>Ga0307415_100001558_pt1 | contig 11034 bp, 11 predicted proteins | sample DK1Cmetagenome_FD_204524 | JGI IMG/M metagenome (GOLD analysis project Ga0307415, IMG submission 204524) | Maize rhizosphere microbial communities from greenhouse at UC Davis, California, United States - DK15-C-2 | ecosystem: Host-associated > Plants > Roots > Rhizosphere > Soil | place: USA...
CGGTGGCGACGACGAAGCCGTACTACCGCTCGACCTACTACATCGTCAGCCGCGCCGACCGCAAGCCGGCCGTCACCTCGCTCGACGACCCGGCGCTGCGCAAGCTCAAGGTCGGCGTGAACATGATTGGCTACGACTACACGAACACCCCGCCCGCGCACGCCCTCGGCGCGCGCGGCATCACGGCGGTGGGGTTCCCCACCTTCTACGGGCCGGGCTCCGAGCACCACCCGCAGGACATCATCGAGGCGGTCGAGAAGAAGGACATCGACGTCGCCGTCGTCTGGGGGCCGCTCGCCGGCTACTTCGCGAAGCGCTCCCCGGTCCCGCTGACGCTGGTCGCGCTTCCCGACTCGGACGCCTCGAACGCGACCGGCTTCCCCTTTGCGTACGACATCGCGATCGGCGTCCGCCGCTCCGACAAGACGCTGCGCGCGGCGATAGACAGCGTCCTCGTGCGCCGTCGCGAGGAGATCGCGCGCATCCTCGCCGACTACGGGATCCCGACGGTAAAACATTAGAAGCGGCTCTCGGCTGTGGGCTCTCGGCTCTCGGCCAAGCGCCCCCAGCCGAGAGCCGAGAGCCCACAGCCGAGAGCAGAACTTGACCTCCCACGAGCGCCATCAGATGACGAGCCACGCCAGCCCTGCCGCGCCGGCGCGCGGCCACGCCGGAACGCCCGCGCGCGCCGCCGCCGCGCTGCTCCTCGCCCTCGCCGCCCTCGCCTGCGCGCAGGGCAAGGACGAGAGCGCGGCGGCGTCGGGCGGAGAGAGCGCCGCCGCGACCGCCGAGGCGCCCGCCGTGCCGGCGCCGGCCCCGCTCGACAGCACGACGCCGAGCCCGGTGAGCCCGACCGGTGCCGAGAAGGTCGAGACTCGCGCCACGACGTCGCCGAGCGAGGCGAAGCGGCTCGACGAGGCGACGCGCGTCGGCGCCCGCCAGGGAGCGGCGACGCGCGACACGGCGCGCTCCGGCGCGGTGACCCCGCCCCCCGTCGTCCGCAAGACGGCGGCTCCGACGACGACCAAGTCGGCCGCGACCGCGACGACGAAGACCGGCGCCGCGACGACGCCGGTCGAGAGGCCGGCCGCCGACTCGACGCCGCCGCGCGCCACCGCGACGACGACGCCCGCGCCGACCCAGCCGGCGGCGACGCCCGCCACCGGCGGCGCGCAGACGGCGAGCGCGCAGGACGACCGCCTCACCGCCTCGCCGGCCGCCTACCAGGGGTGGAAGACGTTCCACGTCTACTGCTACCGCTGCCACGGCACCGACGCGATGGGCTCCGACCTCGCGCCCAACCTGCGCCACTCGGTCGGCCCGCAAGGGTCGGTGAACCACGACGTCTTCGTCACCACGGTGAAGGAGGGGCGGCTCGCCAAGGGGATGCCGGCGTGGAAGGAGGTTCTGCGCGACGACCAGATCGAGAACCTCTGGGCCTACCTCCGGGCGCGCAGCGACGGCTCGCTGGCCGCCGGCCGCCCGCGGCAGGGGAAGTCCGACTGACGACGTCGCCCCGCCCGATCGCGGCGCTGCTCCTCATCGCCGCCGCCGGCTGCGCGACCGCCGGCGGCTCGGTCGTACCCGCCACTCGCCCTTCTCCCGCGGTCGCCGCTCAACCGGCGGCCGACTCGACGGCCGCCGCCATCGCCGCGCCCGCGGGGCGCCCGACACGTGCCCAGGTGCTGGCGACGCTGGCTGCAGGCAGCGAGACGCGACGGGCCAGCCTCGCCCGGGCCGACCTCTCGGGGCTCGACCTTTCGGGGGTGGACTTCCGGCGCGCCGACCTCACCGCGAGCCGGCTCGTCGGCACGAACCTCTCGCGCGCCGCGATGTTCGGCACGTCGCTCGACAACGTCGTCGCCACGGGGGCGAACTTCGACGGCGCGGTGCTCGACGTCGCCGTGCTGCGCGGCGCCGACCTGCGGCGGGCGACGCTCCGCGACGCGAGTCTCTACGCGACGATCCTCATCGGTGCCGTGCTCGACAGTGCCGACCTCACCGGCGCGCGGATCATCGCGGCGATGAGCGACGCCTCGCTGCGCGGCGCGACGCTGACCCGCGCGCGGCTCGGCGCCGACCCCGGGAACCAGCCGATGGGGGTGATGCGCACCGACCTCGAGGGCGCCGACCTCCGCGGCGCCGACCTCCGCGGCGCCGACCTCCGCAAGGTGAACTTCACCCGCGCGAACCTCGCCGGTGCCGACGTCACCGACGCCGACCTCGCCGGCGCGGTCATGCGGGCGGTCGTCGGGCGCGACCGTATTCGCGGCCTCGACCGCGCCCGCAACGTCGAGCGCGCGATCGTCGACGGCGGCGCCGCCCCCGTGGCCAACCGCCGGCCGACGACGGCGCCCCCCGCCGCCGCGAAGCCGCGCGTCGCCGTGCTCGACGTCGCCTTCTACGGCGCGCGCGCGAACTCGATCGAGCCCGGCGACTCGGCGATGGCGACGGTCTCCACGGGCCGCATCTGGCACGCCCTGCGCGAGTCGAACGCCCTCGACCTCGCCGACTCGGCGCGCGTCGCCTCGCTCGCCGCCTCGCTGCAGCAGCCGGGCATCGCGTGCAACACGAGCATCGCCTGCGCGCGCGCCGTCGCCGCGCAGGCCGGCGCGACCTACGTCGCGATGGCCAAGGTCAGCAAGTTGAGCAACCTGATCTGGTACTTCTCCGGCCAGCTGATAGACGTCGCGACGGGGCGTATCCTGATGGACGACGAATTCGAGCTGAAGGGAGTGCGCGACGACCTCGTGCCGAAGGGCGCTACCGCGCTCGCGCGGCGCATCGTCAAGGTCGCCGAGCGGCAGGCGGCGGGGGCCGACGCGCCGACGCCGGCGGGGAGCCGCTAGTAGCGGCCCGCGCCGGGCGGCGCCCGCCACACCGGCGCGCCGCTGCTCGGGAAGGGGCCCTCGTACACGGCCCCGTCGCCGCCTAACGCGGCGCGGGCGCGGGCGGCGAGCGCCGCGCCGGCGTCGGCGCCGTCCACGATGCCGTAGACGGCGGGCCCCCACGAGCTCTGCCCGACGCCGGTGGCGCCCCACGCCGCGAGCCGGCCCACGAGACTGGCACTCGCGCCCGGCGCGAACGCACCCCCCTGCACGGGGGCGAACCAGCGGCCGGTGATCTCCTGCACCTGGCTCAGCGCCGCGCCGAACCCGGCGAGGTCCGACTCGGCGAGCGCCGGCAGGAGTCCCATCAGCACGAGGTGCGCGACGCGCTCGACGTCGCGCTCGGCCGGCGGCGGCAGCGTCGCGAACGCGGCCGCCTCGGCCTCGCCGCTGATCCCCGGCGCGCCGCGCGGGACGGCGACGACGCAGCGCCAGCGCTCGGGGAAGGGAAGGTGCGCGAGGAGCGGCCCGCAGGCGTCGCGCCCGGGCCGGCGCCCGCCCTCGAGCACGAAGCCGCCGACCTGGAACGTCCACGTGCCGATCGCCGAGCGGCGCGCGCGGCCGACGGCGCGGGCCAGCGCCGGCGCGTCGGTCGGCAGCGCGTACAGCTCGGCGAGGGCGCGCGCCACGGCGAGCGCGAGCTGCGTGCCCGAGCCGAGCCCCGAGTGCGCGGGGAGCGATCGACGCACGTCGATCCGCGCGCCGCCGGCGAGCCCGTGGTGGTCGAGGAAGCGGCGCGCGAACCCCTCGGCGCGGCCGGCGTCCTCGCCGCGCACCTCGAGCGACGGCGCGCGCGTGGCGGCGAGGAGCAGCGACGGGGCCGGCGCCGCGGCGCCGATCCCGCCGAAGGTGCGGCCGAGCGAGCCGCGGAGGTCGAGCACGCCGAAGTGCAGGCGCGCCGGCGCCTCGACGAAGACCGCGTCCTCGGCACCGCCGCGGCGACCCTCGTCCGTCACCCCGCGCCTTCCGGCGGCGCCGCCTTCGCGTCGAGCAGCGCGCGGACGTGCGCGGTGAGCAGGTCCATCGCCTCGTGCTCGCGCGGCCCGGCGGTCTTGTTCACGATCTCCTGGAGCCGCGTCAGCTCGCTCGCGATGAAGTCGGCGGGCAGGAGGTGGACGCGCGTCGCGTAGATCGCCGCCTCGAGCACGGCGTGGCGCGCGCGGACGAAGCCGACGAACTCGCGCCGCAGGCCGCGGTGCACGACGTCGGCGACGATGCGCGACCGCGGCGGCGTGTCGTCCACGGTGCGCACGACGACCTCGCGCCACGAGCAGGCGTCGGCGAGGACGACGCCGGCGACGACTTCGGCCGGCACGGCGGGGTACTGCGGGCTCGAGATCGCGGCGCGCGCGAACAGGAGCACGTCGTCCACGAGGTTGACGACGGCGGCGCCCGTCGCGCGGAGGTTGCGGAACGTCACCGTCTCGAGGAACGGCTTGAGGACGAGCGAGTCCTCCCCCCACTCGACCCCCATCGGCGCGAAGTTCACCGCGCCGTCGGCGCCGGTGGTCGTGACGATCGTCTCGACGATCACGCGCCGCCGCACTCCCGGCGGACGAGCGCCGCGTAGCCGGCCGTCAGCTCGCGCGTCACCGGCCCGGGCGCGCCGTCGCCGATCGCGTGCCCGCCGACGCGGACGAGCGGGGCGAGCTCGCGCAGGGAGCTCGTGAGGAACGCCTCGCGCGCCGCGAGCAGCTCGTCGAGTCCGAGCTCGCGCTCGGCCACGGCGCGGCCGGCGGCGCGGGCGATCTCGAGCACCGCGGCGCGGGTGATGCCCGGCAGCGCGCCGCAGGAGAGTGGCGGCGTGACGAGCGCGTCATCGGTCCAGGCGAAGAGGTTGCTCGACGTCGCCTCCGAGCAGTGGCCATGGCCGTCAAGGAGGATCGCCTCGTCGGCGCCGGCGCGGCGCGCCTCGGCGAGCGCGAGGACGGCGTCGGTGTAGCCGAGCGTCTTGTGGCCGGCCGACATCGCGCGCTCGTTGCGGCGGCCGGAGGCGACGTGGGCCGTGAGGCCGTCGGCGTAGAGGCGCGACGGGAAGGTGGGGAGCGGCTGCGCGGTGAGCACGACCGTCGGCGGCGTCGCGACCGCCGGCGGGGCGACGCCGACGGTGCCCACGCCGCGGCTGACGGTGAGGCGGATGGCGGCGTCGCGCCACCCCACGGCGGCGACGGCGTGCAGCGCCTCGCGCAACTGGTCGTGCAGCTCGCCCCACGTCGGGAGCGCGATGTCGAGCGCCGCGGCGCCGGTCGTCAGCCGCTCGAAGTGCGCGTCGAGGCGGAAGGGCGCGCCGTCGTAGACACGCACGGTCTCGAACAGGCCGTCGGCGAGCGTGAAGCCGCGGTCGAACGCCGAGAGGTGCGCGTCGTCGGCGCCGAGCGGGAGGCCGTTCACCCAGACGAGGCGCGGGGAGGGCGCCGCCGTTGGCGCGCCGTCCTTCGGCGTCCACCGCGGGTGCGCCGTCATCGCACCAGCTCGACCGGCGGGTGCGCGCCGGCGGCCCCTGCCTCGCGGCGCGCGGCGGGCGCGGAGCGGGCGCCGTCGGCGCGGTCGGGGAGGGCGCCGACGCGGGCGCGCGCGCCGTGCAGGAAGCGGTCGAGCATCGCGTATCCGTGCTCGGTGGACGCCGACTCGGGGTGGAACTGCACGCCGACTACCGGGTGCTCGCGGTGCTCCAGCCCCATGATCTCGCCGTCGTCGGCGGCGACGGCGGTGACGCGGAGCGACGGCGGCAGCGTCTCGCGAGCGACGACGAGCGAGTGGTAGCGCGTCGCCTCGAGCGGGGAGGGGAGGCCGGTGAAGACGCTCGTCCCGTCGTGCGTGACGAGCGACGTCTTGCCGTGCATCGGCCGGCCGGCGCGGAGGACGTCAGCGCCGTAGGCGGCCCCGATGCACTGGTGGCCGAGGCAGACGCCGAGGATCGGAATGCGGGCGCCCAGCGCGCGGACGACGTCGGTCGAGACGCCCGCCTCGGCGGGGGTGCACGGCCCGGGCGAGATGACGATGTGGCTCGGCCGGATCTCCTCGGCGATCTCCTCGACCCCGACCGCGTCGTGCCGCCGCACGAGCGCGTCCTCACCCAACTCGCGCACGTAGCGCGCGAGGTTGTAGACGAAGGAGTCGTAGTTGTCGATGAGAAGGATCATGACAGGCGGCTCTCGGCTCTCGGCTAGCGGCGGTCGACCGGGAGCCGAGAGGCGAGAGCCGCGATCGTCGCCGCCGCCTTGTCCAGCGTCTCCCGGTACTCGCTCTCGGGGTCGGAGTCGGCGACGATCCCGCCGCCGACGCTGAAGTATACGCGCTGGCCGACGACGACGGACGTGCGGATGACGATGCTCGTGTCGAGCGCGCCGGTGACGCTCCAGTAGCCGATCGCGCCGCAGTAGACGCCGCGCCGCGACGGCTCGAGCTCGGCGATGATCTGCATCGCCCGTACCTTGGGCGCCCCGGTGATCGAGCCGCCGGGAAAGGCGGCGCGCAGGAGGTGCAGCGCGTCGGCGCCGGGCGCGAGGGTGCCGACGACTGTCGAGACGAGGTGGTGCACGGTCGGGTGGCGCTCGAGCGTGAACAGCTCGGGGACGCGCACCGTGCCCGGCGCGCAGACGCGCGAGAGGTCGTTGCGGAGCAGGTCCACGATCATGAGGTTCTCGGCGCGGTCCTTCTCGCTCTCCTCGAGCGCGCGGCCGAGTGCCGCGTCGTGCTCGGGGCCGAGGCCGCGCGGGCGCGTCCCCTTGATCGGCCGCGTCTCGACGGCGCCCGACGGGTCGGCGGCGAGGAAGCGCTCGGGTGACGCACTGAGGACGAGCGCCTCGGGAAAGTCCACGTAGGCGGCGAACGGCGCCGGGTTCTGCGCGCGCAGTCGCCGGTAGAGCTCCCACGCCGGCTCGGCGAGCGGCGCCTCGAGTCGCTGCGAGAGGTTCGCCTGGAAGATGTCGCCGGCGAAGATGTACTCGCGCACGCGGGCGACGGCGTCGAGGTAGGCGGCGCGCGTGAACGAGGATCGCAGGTCGAGGCGCGGCGAGATGCCGGGGTGCTCGACGGGGTAGGACGGGGCGCGGGGCGCGGCGCGCGGGGTGCGGGGCGCGGGCTCGACTTTCGGCGGAGCGCCGTCTGGACTCTCGAGGCGGCGGCGGACCTCGGCGAGGCGCGCGGCGGCACGGCGAGCTCGCGCGGCGGGGTCGCGCTCGGGCATCCCGGTGGAGACGATCCAGGCGCGGCCGGCGGCGTGGTCCCAGGCGATGACCCAGTCGTAGACGCCGAGCACCGCGTCGGGGAGGGCGAGGTCGTCGTACCGCGGCGGCGGGACACGCTCGACCACCTCGCCCCAGTCGTAGGCGATGAATCCGGCCGCCCCCCCCTGGAACGGCGGGAGCCCGGCGACCGGCGCCGCGCCGGCCTCGCCGCCGAGCGTCGCCCGGAGCGCGTCGAGCACGTCCCCCGCCAGCGTCTCCACGACCGGCCGGGCGACGCGTCCGCCGGCGGGAAGCGTCACCCGCTCGACCCGCGCTCCCTTGCCGCGCACGACGGCGACCGGGTCGGCCACGAGGAACGAGTGGCGGGCGAGCTTCGACGGGGCGGCGCCGCTGTCGAGAAAGAGACGGTAGGGGAGCCCCTCGAGGAGGGCACAGCAGCGCTCGGGATCGGGCGCCGGCACGAGCTCCTCGACGAGCGGCGGTGGCGGTGGGGCGCTACTCACCCGCCTCCTCGCGTCGCCGCGCCCGCGTCGCCGCCCGCTCCGAGCGCTGCGTCAGCCGCACGTGCTCGGCCTTCACGTCGTCGGGCGGCGTCAGGTAGCCCCACGACAGCGACCCCTCCTGCCGGTAGGTCTTGCCGAGCGTCAGCGCGAGCCGTGCCTTCGCCAGCTCCTTGCCGAGGTAGAAGGCGTGCGTCGGCTCGTCCACGCCGAGCTGCGCGAAGATGTCCTGGATGTCGGTGCCGCGCACGAAGCGCTCGGCGTTGAGCACCGTGATCGCCTCGCGGTCCACGAAGATGCGGAAGTTCGGGTCGCGCAGCTCGGCCTGCAGCGCGCGCAGCTCGGCCTCGCTGAAGGTGAGGACTGCCGGGTCCTTCACCGTGACCAGGCGGTCGTCCACCTTCTTCGGGACGGCGCGGTGCGTCACCGCGTAGTGCATCAGCCGCCGCGCGACGTCCACCTCGCGCACCGCGCCGCGCGCCCACGGGATGACCTCCGTCGTCAGCACGGCGCGCACGTCGAGCTCCTGGCAGACGGCGATCAGCAGCGCGTTCACGCCCGTGGAGTCCGCGGCCGTGAGCTCGGTGATGTTGCCGATCCCCATCAGCATCTCGGCCTGCGGGTAGCGCCGCCGCACCTCGGCGTAGCGCTCGAGCGAGGCCATGAAGCCGAAGCCGATCGGCTCGACGACGGGGTCGATGAGGTATGGCACCCCCCACCGCTCGAGCGCGGCCACGCTCGGCTCCAGCGTCTCGATCGTGGTACCGAAGTCGGGGATGACGACGACCCGCGTCCCGCTCCCCGCCAGCTCGCGCGCGACGTCGAGGTTGGAGCCATTGACGCTCAGGACCAGCCGCGCCCCCGCCTCTACCGCGGCGCGGATCTCGGCCGGGTCGAAGGAGTCCACGCTCACCCGCATCCCCGCCGCGACGAGCTCGCGCACGACGTCGCCGAGCGCGGGGAAGGGGAGCCCGGGGGTGCAGCCGACGTCTATGACGTCGGCGCCCGAGTCGCGGAAGTACTCGGCGTGCCGCCGCAGCGCGTCACGCTCGAGCCGCGGCGCGTTGTTGATCTCGGCGACGATCTCGATGTCCCACGCGCCGTAGTCGGGCGCGATCGCGGCGCGGCCGAAGTACACCGGGATCTCGCGCAGGTCCTTGGGCCCCTTCTCGACCCGCACGCCGAACTTGTCGGCGAGCACCGCGGGGTCCCCCTCGACGAGCCCGGGGAGGAGGACGAGGTCGGTGCCGGCCGGCACCTCGAGGAAGCGCGCGATCCACGGCGTCGTCATCAGCGCCGCGACGGTGATGCGGAGGACGGCGACGTCGTAGGCGAACGGCGGCGCCATCTCCTCCAGCACGCGCCGCAGCGCCGGCTCGGCGAGCCGGCCGGTGACGAAGAGGACGCGCTGCGGCGCCGGCGGCACGGCCACTCCACCGGCCGTCATCGCCTCAGCGCGGGTCTCCGCCGCGCACGAACTTGTTCGGCGTGCCGGCGAGCGCGCCGCCGGCCGCGGGGCGCCAGAGCACGACCTCCTCGATCTTGCGCGCGAGGTCGAAGTCCTTGTCGGTGATCCCGCCGGCGCTGTGCGTCTTCAGCTTCACGCCGACCCGCGCCCACGTCACGCTGAGGTCGGGGTGGTGGTACGCGGCCTCGGCGAGGTAGCCGATGGCGTTGACGAGCATCAGCGTCGTCGGCCAGCCGTCGGTCTTCAGCTGCCGGCGGATCCAGCCGTCCTCGTAGTACCAACCGGGCAGCGCCGCGAGACGCTCGGCGACCTGGGCGTCGTCGTAGGTGGGTTCCTTGGGCATTGTGCGCTCCGGGACGGAGAAACCGTGAACGGTTCACGGTCGACGGTTCATGGTAGGAACCTCGGGAGGCCCGCTGTGTGTCCCCGGGTTCCTGCAGTTGCCGTGAACCGTCGATTGTTAACCGTGAACCGTTCACGGCCGGCCGTCAACGGTCGACGCCTTCCCTACTTCGCCGCCTGCATCAGCGTCGCGATCTCCTGCTTGTGCGCGGTGACGAAGGCGACGTTGTCGTCGCTGACGTGGGAGCCGAGTCCCGAGTCCTGCTTCACGCCGGACTTCCTCATCTCCGACGCGACGCTGGCCGACATGATCGCGAACGTCGTGAGCACGAAGTCGCGGGGCGAGATGCCGGCGCTCTCCACGGCGCGCCGCACCGTCGGCTCCGCCTCGATGCGAGCGATCAGCTCCGGGAGGTCGGTGCTGATGTCGTCGAGGTCGTTGTTCCCGTCGTTGTCCTTCTGCCAGCGATCCTCGAGCGTCGGGTCGGCCTTCTCGGCGGCCTCGATGTTCTGCGCCGCCTTCGTCGTCCGGTTCAGCTTGTCCATCGTCAGCGGATAGGTGCCGAGCGTGTGGGCGTCGATCCGGCCGCCGCCGGCGGACGCCGAGGGTGCGGCGCCACCGCCGGCCGCGGCGCCGCCGTCGGCCGAATCCTTGGGCGAGCAGGCGGTGACGAGCCAGAGCGCGAGCGACAGGAAGCCGAGCGACGCGTTGCGGGTGCGACGATCCATGGGAAGCTCCTCCACGGGTAGATACCGTTGACGGTTCACTGCTCCTCTACATCTACATCACCACGCCCCCGTTCACGTTCAGCGTCTGCCCGGTGAGAAAGCGGGCGGCGGGGGACATGAGAAAGACGGCGGCGTCGGCGACGTCCTCCGGGGTGCCCCACCGCTTGAGCGGGGTGGACTCGGCGACCGCGCGCCGCCGCTCCTCGTCGAGCGCCTCGCCGAACGCGGTGTCGATCCACCCCGGCGCGAGGACGTTGACGCGCACCCGCGGCGCGACCGAGCGCGCCAGCGACTTGCTGAACGAGAGCACCCCTCCCTTCACGGCCGAGAACATCTCCGGGTTGCGCCCCTCCATCCCCGCGACGACGTGGTCCCAGCTCATGTTGACGATGACGCCGCCCGCCGGCTGCTGGTCGCGCATCAGCGCGGCGGCGGCCCACGATGCGAGCACCGTCCCCCGCAGGTCCACGGCGATCAGCAGGTCGAGCTTCTCGGTCGTCGAGAGCTGCGCGCCGGCGCCGGTGAGAATGTCGGCGCCGGCGTTGTTGACCCACGCGTCCACGCGCCCGCCGCAGGAGTCGCGAACGCGGGCCGGGAAGGCGGCCACGGCGTCGCCGTCGGCGAGGTCGAGGCGGAAGGTCGTGGCGCGCCGTCCGGCGCCCTCGATCTCGCGCGCCGTCGCCCGCGCGCCGGTCTCGTTGCCCCGGTAGGTGAAGGCGACGTCGGCGCCGGCGCGCGCCGCGGCGAGCGCGATCGCGCGGCCGATGCCGCTCGAGCCGCCGGTCACGACGACCAGTCGGCCGGCAAGCGGACTCCCTTCCGGTGCCTCGTCCTCGCCCCGTGGCGCGCTCATCGCGCGCCCGCGCGGCGCGTCCCTTTGACAGTGCCCATGCGTCGGCCTAACATGGACTTCCACC
>Ga0307415_100001560_pt1 | contig 11032 bp, 10 predicted proteins | sample DK1Cmetagenome_FD_204524 | JGI IMG/M metagenome (GOLD analysis project Ga0307415, IMG submission 204524) | Maize rhizosphere microbial communities from greenhouse at UC Davis, California, United States - DK15-C-2 | ecosystem: Host-associated > Plants > Roots > Rhizosphere > Soil | place: USA...
GCTGACGCGCAAGCCGGTCGTAGGCAACGGCTTCGGGCAGCAGGTCTCGCGCAACGACATTGAGACCGCACAGGTAGCGGAAGAGCCCAACGAGGTCGTCAACGAGCCGATCGTCGCCCCGGAACCTGTTCCCACCCGAGACCAGCAGGACGCCAACGAGGAACCCGAACTTACCGGCGAACCGGAGCCGGCCGCACCGGAGCCCGAGCCGGCCGCACCGCAGCCCGAGCCGGCCGCACCGCAGCCGGAGCCGGAGCCGGAACCCGGGCCCGAGCCAGCCGCGTCGGGGCCGGCATCTGCCAGGACAGAAGGGCCGCCCGTACAACGGCGACCTGTGGAACCTGACGCCACAGACCCGGCAGCACAGCATCTCGCCTCGGACGATGTAGCGCCGGAGACCGGTGAGACGGACGACCTCGAGGATGCCCCGCTGACGGAGAGCGAGCAGGGGGATCAGCTCCCCGCCGACGAGTCTCAGCAAGATAAGTCGGAGTCGGCCGCCGACCTCACGAAAGCGGCTCCTGCCACCCGCAGCCGGCAGGCGGGCCGGCGCACCGGCAAGGGCGTCGGCTGGGCCCGTCGGGAGGTAGACCGCAGCACCCTTTCAGCACGTCAGCGAATGCGAGGCGCCTGGACAGCCGCACCCGTACGGTTCTCGGCAGCAGTCCAGGCGCTGCTGACCGCACGCTTGGTCGATGATCAGGAAAGGACGGGGGACTACCGGCTGTCGCTGAACCATCTGGTGTCCGCCGCACTGCGCCAGATCCCACCAGATCCGGCGACCGTCGGAACGAAGATGTCGCTTGAGACACCCGTTGCCGAGGCGATGCCGCGCCTGCAGGCTCTGCTGCGGCGCGACTACCGGTACGGGCTGATCGGCCATGTCCAGAGCTGGGCGATCATCGAACTGCTGGCAGACCTGGACGCGGCAGAGGCGGGCGATACGGACGCCGGAGCCGCTCGACTGCGAGTGCTCGATCGCCTAGCTCACGCCATGGACGGCCTATAAACCTGCAGTCCCCAGAACTGTTAGGAAGTTAGGAGCAGAGTTAGCAAGTTAGACGAGGCAACTCACCTGCTCGTCTTCTGCAACGCCGTGCCGCAGCACGATGCGGCGGCGTGGAGAACCATGTCGGCGGTTCCGAGGCAACACCGGAACCGCTGGTCAAGTTCGGCGGCCGCAGCCGCGTCGCCTTGGTCGCCGAGATGGCGGGCAGGAGATGCCCCATCGTTGAGGCCGAGGGCGGGCACCCCGGCCGGGCATGTGGCGCGGTGGTGAACAGGGCCAACTGCTCGCCGCCCCCCGTCCGGAGTGTCCGTCGCGGGGGCTTCGCTGCCGCAGGCGGCTTCTCACCGCGGACGGCGAGTTGAGCCGCACGTCCTTCAGCAGCCCCCGGCCACTACGCCATGAGGGGGTACGTGAGGCCTCCGAGTGGGGGGCACGGAAGGGAAAGTGATGTCCAGAAAGCCGACCAGGGCGGAGAAGAAGGCCGACCGAGCGCTCTGCCCGATAGCCGCAGCTCAGGTGTTGGGGATCAAGGTTCACACGGTGGCGAGTGCCATGCGCGCCGCCGGAGTCAACGACGCCATCACTGTCAAGCAGGCCAAAGCCTGGAAGGCAATGACCCAGGATCCGCCGGCCTGGATGGTGACGTTGATGGCCGACAAGGCGGTCGGGTCAGCTCGGCGCATCGGAACCCTTGAAGATCGACGGTTTGAAGATCAGCACCGCAAGGTCCTGGCGGAGGACCAGGTCGTGACGAAGTTGCTAGCCGGAGAAGAGATCCGCGGCGACCGCTGCGAGGTCATCGCAGCCGATTTCGCCTTTCGGGCGATGAAGGACCTGGTACGCGCCGGCGGCGAGGTGGAAGGCCTAGACGCTCTGGCTCTGGCCGCGCTGCGCTGGGCCGGCGTTGACCCCAAGGACCGGTCAACCTGGTTCCTGGCCCGGGGTAGGTCCCGATAGCGGTCAGCCTCGAGATCACGCTTTGCCAATACCCCTGTAGTCAGAAGATCACCTGAAGTCACTACGCTGCTCCCGTGGCGGAAGACGCTTCGGATCCGGCCGAGTCCCTTAAGCAAGGCTGGGACGCGGTGATGCGTGGTCTGGTTAGTGGCCACTTCATCGAGCAGGCGTACCAACTTCTGCTGATTGATGATCCAGAGCAGCACCTCTACCAGGTCAAACACCATTTCGATGCGGCCCGGAAGTGGCTGGGCCGCGCGGACGCTACACCCACGCCGCTGGAGCTCCCCGGCCTTGCTTTCGCTGGTGTGCTGCCGTCGGCCGCAAATGACCGGTATATGTGGCGGCGCGAGCTGGTCGAAAGCCGCGACGGACTGCTCTCGCTCGCGGCTGGGCGGTTGGTCGCTGATCCCTTCGCCGCTTCGCAACGCGAACGCCAAACGGCTGAGGACTGGGCCGCCCGGCTGATCGCAGTTGCCGCCGCTAAGGTTGCCGCGTCGCGGCCGCGGCGCTTGGCTGGCACTGCCCGGCAGCGGGAATCCGCCATCCGAGCGGTGCTGCGCCGGCTGCAGCAGCGGCTGCTGCGCCTCGTCCTTTCCGCCACAGTCCTTCCCGTGGGTCCGTCACCGCTGCGGGCGCCCGCAAGTCAGGTGGTCACCGCCGCGCGACGGCCGATCCGGGGTCCCGCCTGCTTCCCGTTCGCCGTTCCTTTGTAGGAAGCCGGGCAGCGACCGTCCGCACCGAGCTTCCTACTTCCTCGTGGTGACCAGGGAAGGAAGCCCGTGTCTACATCTGTCGTTCTTGAGCTGTTGTGGGACCTCGTGCCGTGGCTCGCCATCGCGGTGATCGGTGCGCTGGTGCTGAGTGTGGTGCTCCGCCAGGGGCTGTGCTTGCTACGGCGTCTGTGTCGCGCTCTGGTCATCTTGGTGGCCCTGCTGCACCCCAAGAAAAAGCGCCGCCGGGCGGCACGCAAGTTGATCAGCGCCCTGTGACTCTGATCTGGACATTCGCCGTCCACGCGTGAGCAGGGGAGGCGCCGCACCTGCTGGTATGAGCGCCTCCCTCCATCCGATCTCGAACCTTCCGGGGGGCTCGTCGCGGCGCGCGTACTACATGTCCAACGTGTTGTACGCTGCCGCGATCATGGCAAGGACCGGAGACAGGGGAGATCGATGAGCGCGCCCGTGACCGACCCGGACGCGTCGGCATCCGACAAGGTCCGTAACACCCTGTACCACGGCGTCGACATCGCGGAGCGATTCGCTGCTGTCGTACATGACGAGTGGTTACACCACAGGGCCGGCATAAAAAAGCACGAGCTGATCGACGCGCTGCTGCTGTTGGCGATCAGTAACCGTGACCAACTCCCGGCCTACTTGGCCCAGCTGCGCAGCGAACGTCTAAAGGCGGCGCAGCAGCCGGCAGAGACCGGGACCATGAAAGAGGGGAGCGCCTGATGAGCTGGCGGGACCTGACGGCGTTTACATACGACTACGCGGTGCCGCTGCTGACCGGAGCCGGCCTGCTGGGCCTCGCCCTGCTGCTGGCCCTGGTCGCCTGGGCCCGGCGCACGAAGCGGCCGCTACGCCCGATCGCCCTGGCCGTCAGCATGAACCTGGCGTTGCTGCTCAACGCCGAGGGCATGTGGGTGATCGCCGTCGGCACGTTGCAGCTGCCGCCGCTGTTCGCGGTGCTGGTGTTCGCCGTGTTCGAGCTCTGCTTCCTGACCGCGACATCGCTGGCCGCTGAGCAGTACCGCAACACCACGGTGTACGGACGCGACGGCACGGTGCTCACCCCGGGACATCCGGGCCCGATGGTGTACGTCGCGGCGCTGATCGCGGTGGTGTCCGGGCTGGTCGTGGCCAGCAACGCCCACACCGGCACCGAGAAGGTGCTGCGCCTGGCCATCCCCTGCGTGGTCTTCCTGATGTGGTGGGCGGCGTTGACCGCGGCTGGGCAGCGGGCCCGCCGGAGCCGGTTCGCGTACAGCCCACGACGGCTGGCCGAACGCTGGGGCTGGCTGATCCCCGACGACGACCCGGACCTGGCCAAAGTGGCTGCCGAACGCCGGCTGAACAAGATGGCGATGCTGGCCCACCGGCTGCACAATGGCGACCTGGACGCGGCCGCGAAGGCGAAGCTGGAGGCCAAGCTGGCGAAGCTGAGCCTCAACTCCACCACCGAGGCCCTGGCCGAGGTGCAGCGCCGGGTCAGCCGCGCCAGCCAGGCCGAGCGGCTCACCCGCCCGGACGTGCTCGCCGAGCTGGAGCGCCGCACCGCCGCGGCCGCCGCGGCCGCCGCAACGGAGGCTGGCACGCAGCCGGCACCGATCCCGGCAGTGGCGGTGACCGCGGCGTCCGTTGAGCCGGCACCGCGACGGCGGACGCCGGAGAGTGCGGTAGCTGCCGGGACGTCAGGGCGTATCAACGGTGCCAAGCCCGACGACTCCGAGCCGATGGCCCCGGCGCCGCGGCGGGCGGCCGCCCCGAAGGTGCCGCAGAACGAGCGGGACTACCGGCGGTGGCTGACGGTCTGGCAGGCCATCGAACAGGCCCGGAAGACGAACACGGACGTACCGGCCAAGACGCTGGCCGCCGAATACTCCGTCAGCCCCCGGCTGGTCACCGAGATCCGCAAGGCCGGCCAGGAAGGGCTGCTGACCGAAGAACGCCTGACGCAGCTGCGCGGCCAGAAGCCCGCGGCCGAGGAACCGGCGGCACCGCACCAGGCTCCGGTCCCAGCGCCGTCGGCTGCCGACTCGGACGTGGTCGAGGGACCGGGTCAGTCGTCCCTCGCCATGCCGCAGGCCGATGCGCTGGTGCGAGGGACTGAGCCGGCGGCTGCCGATGTGCTCGACGAGCTGGCCGGCGACGCGTCAGCCGATGAGTCCGACCCCGATCTTCGGAGCCGGGCCGGGGACCGCGACGCCGCGCTGGTGAGCTGATCCCGCCAGCACAGCGGCCCCCGCCAGTTCGATGGCGGGGGCCGCTGTGCGTTCGGAGAGGCATGACCCCAGGCGCTCGAAGTCGTGAGGCTGGCCCGGTCAGAAGTCCGCACGGGGACCCTCTCAGCGCTTCTTCCTCGGCGTGGACCAGGCCCGGGTATGGGCTGCGTGGACCTTTCTCAGTACCCCGCGGATCGACTCGACGACCGTGGCGGTGTCCGGCAGCGGTTGGCCCATCCTGGTCCCGTTGTCGACGCCTTCTATGAATTGGTCGAAAGCTGTGATGCCGCTGAGCAGGGCCAGCCGGGCTTTCTCACAGCGCTCGGCCCTTTGCTCGGCGAACGGCAGCTGCTCTTCCAGGCCTTGGATGGTCTGGCCGTGGTGCTCGCAGTCGAGGGCGCGCCGGGAGGCGTCGAGCACTCGGTGGTCGGCGTCCACCCGGACGTGGGCGAGCTGGCTGTTGAGAAAGTAGATCTCCTTGAGTGAGACGTGGATTGCCACATCTATCACCTCAGCCAGGTCGGGGTGCGCGTCCTTCACCCGGTCCAGCGCGACGAGTTCGCTACGCACCTTGTAGGTCGCGGCCTGCAGTGAGGTGCCGTTGCCGTCGAACCGCTCGCGGTCGTGGGGATCGAGATGCGCCCTACCGAGGTGGTCAGCCGGGCCGTCCGTGATGCAGGTGGTGCGTTGGCAGCGCTGGTCCGGTCCGTAGGCGTTCTGGAAATCCGTCATGAGCAGCACCGCTCTCTGCTGGGCGCGGACACGGTTCTTCCACCGGGGGCGGCGTGAGCCTGTTTCTGCGGAGCCCGGCACACCTGCTGGCTTCTCGTAGCGATGATCGACGCCACGGCCTCGCCTCCAGGTGAGGGCAGGAAGCCTTCGCATCGAAGGTGCGGGTGGCCGGGATGCTCGGCAGGGGTCCTCACGGCGTGAGGCCGTTCAACCGGGCCCGGGTGGTGTGCACGTCGTCCCGTCGACCCAGATAGATCAGCGGCACCTGTGCCTGCGCACTGCGCCACCGGCAGAAGGCATCCGCGGCATCGGCTACCGCTGCGCGGCGGTGCTCGGGGAGACGGCGTTCCCACTGGAGATAGAGCATGGTGGCCGAGCTGACCCGTACGGGGAAGTCGACCTCCCCGATCGGGGTGTCCGGCTCGGGCTGGAACAGGGCTGGCCCGTCCAGGAGGCTTCCCACCGCGAGCCGCTCGAGCCCGGGCCACACCGGTACCTGAGGCCGGTCGCCAGCAGCCAGTACGGCATTCACGAGCGCGATCAAGCGCGTGGCGCCATCCACGATCCGCCCGTCCGGTGCCACGGTGACCGCGCCGATCGTCTGCCCGGTCAGCGCGGCCTCCAGGAATGTCCGCGTCCGCTCCCAGTCCCAGCCGCGCGGCGCGGTCCAGTCCGGCAGTGTGTAGCGGCCGTCCCGGATGCCCCAGACCAGTTCGCTCAGCTCGACCACTGTCACGTTCAACGCTTCGTTCCTTCCCTCAAGCATTCTATCAACAATCATAACATGTTTCCCGATAGGGTTGGAGGGTGCTTGAGTGGCCCAGTCGCCGCTGCTGTCTCCGGCGCCGTAACGCAATCGCCGGTCCCTCGGCGCGGGCGTCGGTGCGCCCCGGTGGTCCGGGTCGCAACCCGGGCGATCGGGGGGTTGCAACCGGCAACCGGCAAGGGGGTAGCAACAGCTGTCGGTGCGGGGGTCGCAAGTAGCTCCGGCAAGGGGTCGCACGTTGCCGCACGGCAGGGTCGCAACTGCGCGGGAGGCAGGGTCGCAACCGCCGTCCGTGCGGGGGTCGCAACTGCCGTCGGCAGGGGGTCGCAACCCGATGGCCGGGGGTAGTAACACCTACGCCGAGGGGGGGTAGTAACACTCGTCTGCCGACCTGCGGCGACTGAGCGGGCAGGGGTAGAAACCTGCTGGTCAGACCCTAGAAACACCCTTCGTGCGAGGGGTAGTAACACCCCCGCCTGCGAGGGGTCGGAAGTCCGCCTGGCGCGGGTCGCAAGGCAGCGTGCTGCCGGGGTCGCAACCCGGTCGTGCCGAGGGTAGTAACACCCCTTGCGCGGAAGCCGCGAGCGCTCAGTGCCGGGGGTCGCACATCGACGGGACGCGAGGGTCGCAACCCGTCCGCGGAGGGGTCGCAACCCCGTCTGCCGAGGGGTAGCAAGTGCCGCGTCCCGGGGTCGCAACTGGCGGGTTGCGAGGGGTAGCAACACCCGCGGCGGGGGTAGCAACACCCCACCGGTTGCGGGCCCCGGCGGCCGGTGGCAGAGCCCTCAACGTGCTGCCCCGAGGCTAGTAACACCCCTGCCGGTGACCCGCCGCCGCTTCGCGCCCATCCGGCTCCGACAGGCCGTCGCGCCCATCCGGCTGCCCGGGTTCGCGGGTGCCTGCCTGCCGGGGTTGCCGGCGTTGGTGGGGCCGCAGGTCGCGCCGGCGACGCCCGCCGCTCATCGGTGCTCGGCTACCGCGCCCTCACCGGGGCCGCAACACCGGCCCGCGGCCTTCTTGCTGCGGTGCGGTCAGGGGCCTGGACGCGCTGTTGCGGGTGTTACTACCCAGCTCAGGGCCTAGGAACGGCGACGCAACGCTATGGGCGGCGGGCTTCGTGGCCGCCGGGGTAGTAACACCTGCTGACACCTGCGCGCATAGCAACGCCCACAGCTCCCATCACACCTGCTCAGCACGCTCGTCACCGGAAGCGAGTGACGGGGGTAGCGGGATGCGACAGCAGATGGGATTGGTCCGGCGGATGCACGACGAGTGGCAGACGCTGGCCGCCGCGCCGGCGTCTGCGGCGGCGTTGGCCCGGTGGGCGCGGCAGTACCCGGCCTTGCGCGGGTACGCCGACCTGACCGCGGTCCAGGCCGCCACCGAGGACCGGCGCGACAAGACCCGCTCGGATGCCATCCTGGCCGCCCTGGCCCGGCTGGCGGCCCGCGACGGCGGCGACGACATGCTCGCCGTGCGGGTGCTGCTGCAGCTGCTGATGCCCGGCGCGATCCGGCTCGCTGCGCGCATCACCGCAGCCACCGGTGACCCTGCCGAGGCCGAAGCCGACGTGCTGACCGAGCTCACCATGCTGATCCGCACCTACCCGTGGCGGCGGCGACCGCAGCGCATCGCCGCGAACCTGCTGCTGGACTGCCAGCAGCAGCTGGCCCGCGCGGCTCGCCGGCACCGCGGTGACGTCCCGGCCGGTTTGCAGCCGGTCCCGGAAGACGAGCCGGACCTGGCCGCCGGCCGCGAGGCCCACGAACGCGTCGAGGTCATCGACCTGTTCGTGTGGGCGCAGACCCGCGGCGTGCTGTCCGCCGAGGAGGCGCTGCTGCTGGCCGCGCACCGCGTCGACGAGATTCCCGTGCGCCGGCTTGCCGACCGGATGGGCCGCTCGGCGTCCGGGCTGTTCGTGCTGCGCAACAACGCCGAAGCCCGGCTGCGGACCGCTCTGGCACAGGCCGCCTGACCTGCGGTTTGTACTCCAGACGGCCCTCGATGCGCTTGGTCTAAGTAGAGGCACATATTCGCGAAGGAGGCATGCCGTGCACGATTTGGATCAGGTGGCGGCTGGGCTGGACTGCGTCACGCAGGCCGAAGTCCAGTTGCGGCTACTGCTGGACGAGATGCTCGCCGCCCGCCGGGCATTGGACCGGTCCCTGCTGGAGCGCCTGGACGGGTTCCTGCACGAGCAGGGCGCCCAGGCGCTCGGCGTGCTCGACGATCTCGCCACCGTGGACCTGCCGGTGCTGCTCGCGGCGATGCCGCGCACCCGGCGCCATCTGGCGGTGGCCTGATGCGCCGCGGCCGGCCCAGCGTGCCGACGTTCGTCGCCGACCCCGCCTCCAGCGCCCGGCCCGAGCAGACGGAGACGCTGGACGGCTGGGAGCCCGCCGACGGACTCCGCGGATCCAGCCGCATCCAGGCCAGCACCAGCCGCGGCGTGCACGCCCTGCTGTGGACGCTGCTGACCGGTGCGGTCCTGCTTGGGCTGGTCAGCCTGCTCAACGCGGGCGCCCGCCGCGGTACCGCGGCGGGCGCACCCACCGGCCCGGCGCCGACGGCCGACATGCCCCCGGGCGGCTGCGCCGAACTGCTGATCACCGCGTGGCTGGCCGGCGACACCGCCGTGCTCGGCTCGCTGGTCGGCGCCGACGTGCCGCGGCTGCCGGCCGGTCGGCGGGCGGCCGCGCACACCTACACCGTCAGCGCCCAGCCCGTGCCGGGCGCCGCATCGCAGTGGGCGTACCTGATCGGCGCCGAGGTGATCAACGTCGACAAGAAAGGCGGCCGCAGCCCGGCCGGGGTGCAGTTCTTCACCGCCACCCTGACCCGCGGCGCGGCGGGTGGGGCGTGCGGTGGCTGGGTGGCGCCGGCCTTGCCCGCCCAGGCGGCCGGTCTGAGCGCCGCTGGCGAGGTGGACCTGGACTACCCGCGCAGCATGCCGGTCAGCGGCCATCCGATCGCCGACACCGTGAGCCCGTTCTTCGCGGCCCTGCTGGCCGGCGGCGGCGAGGTCGACCGGTACCTGTCACCCGGCATGCAGCTGAGCGCGGGCCGAGTCGAGGCCGATGGTGGTCATCAGTGGCTCCTGGGGGTGGCGGTCCAACGCAGGGCCGCGGCGCGCATCAGGTGCCGGCCGCGGCGTTCACGTGCGGGGTCGAGGCCGAACATGCGGACATGGTGCAGATGCAGCAGCGACGGCAGGACCGTCAGCGGGTCCCGCTGGGCGGCCAGGACCTGCCGGTAGGCGCTCAGGGCCGTTCGCCGGCGCCGCCAGGCGGGCCCGACCCCCTCGGCCAGGGCAGCGTCCAGGTCGGTCTGGGCGGTCGGGTTCGTCAGCCGCAGAGTCGTCGCGCGGACGGCCGGATCGATGGGGACTGGCTCGTGGGGGAGATGCTCGATCAGCCAGCGCAGCCCCGTGGTGACGTCCGCGGTGAACGCCAGGGTGAGATCGACCATGCTCGCGGCGGCCATCGCGTCGGCGTCGACGGCGCCGCGGGCGGCGGTGTGCCGTTGGGCGAGCGCGACGCGGGCATCGGCGGTGAACAGGTGCTCGGCGGCGGCCATCGCCGGACCGTGCCCGTAGCGGCCGGTCTCGGGCCGGTAGGTGTCCAGCTGCAGGTGGTCGAGCAGGTGCTGCCGGTGCAGGGCCTGCGCCCAGCTGCCGAGGTGCTGCACGGCCGCGCCGTACGCGCCGGCGTCGGCGAGCCGGAGCCGCAGCCGTAGATGCGGTTCGGGATCGCGGTAGGGCACGAACCACCAGTCACCGATGGCGTCGTGGGAGAGCAGTTCAGGTAGGCGGGTGAGTAGGTCGGTGTGCCGGTCGGTAGGGGTGTAGAGCTTGGCCGACAGGCAGTCGGTGGCACCGGGGAGGTGCACGTCGGTGCGGTCCACCGGCCGGGCCGAGACTCGCGCGGCCGCGGGTGCCGGGGTGGTGGCGGTGGTGGCGGCCAGCGGGATGACGATCTCGTGGGCGTGGTCGTCGAGCCAGCCGTACGCGTCGGCGGAGGGCACCTGCTCCAGCCGGGCGTGCCGGTGCTTGTCGAGGTGCGTGCGCAGCAGCAGTCGCGGTAGCGGCTGGGTGAGGTCCAGCGGCAGCAGATTGTCGGCCTCCACCAGATAGACCTGGTCCGGCATCCGGAACTGCTGGCGCCACGCGTTGAGGGCGGCCTGCCAGCGCGGCTCGGTGGCGTCACGGCCGGGCAGGTCGTCGGCGGTCAGGTTCCATCGGGCCGCGGCCAGCACGGTGCGGCCGTAGCGGATCCGGGGCAGGTACGGCAGGGTGTCGGCGATGCCCCAGGCGAACGGCATGTAGACCGCGGTCCGGGCCCGGGGCAGCTCGCACAGGAATCGGGTCAGCGGGTGGCTGTGGTGGCGGAACTCGACGGCGTTGAACACGGTCGGCTCGACGAGCTGCTGGCGGCTGAGCCAGACCAGGAACATGCCGTCCGCGTCGGCGCCGACACCGAGATCGGTGAGCGCAATCGTGTCGCCGTCCGGTGCGGGGCCTTCCCCGACTCCGATCACCGGCAGCAGCTGCGGAGTGCGGGCCAGGTGCTCGGTCTTGGCGACCACCGGGGGACAGGACACCTGTACCGCGACGGCTCCGCTG
>Ga0307415_100001561_pt1 | contig 11030 bp, 10 predicted proteins | sample DK1Cmetagenome_FD_204524 | JGI IMG/M metagenome (GOLD analysis project Ga0307415, IMG submission 204524) | Maize rhizosphere microbial communities from greenhouse at UC Davis, California, United States - DK15-C-2 | ecosystem: Host-associated > Plants > Roots > Rhizosphere > Soil | place: USA...
CACATCTCGGAGATCGCGGATCGCCGCGTGAAGGACGTTCGCGACGAGTTGAAGGAAGGGCAGCAGATCCTCGTGAAGTGCATCGGGCGCGAAGGCAACAAGATCAAGCTCTCGCGGAAAGCAGTGCTGCGCGAGGAGAATCGCAAAGCCGAAGCAGCCAGTCCAAGCGACGGCGGCGGCGAATAGCGCTCGGAACTGAGAGAATCAGTTTAGGACCACAGCTAGAACAAGTCAGGAAGAGGGGCTTGCCCCCGCTGTTGGACTAATTCACTAAGCAGCGGGGGCAAGCCCCTCTTCCTGACTTGTTCTATTCTCTCTTCTTGTTCTATTCGGTTGGCCTTAAGCGCGGCCGTCCAATTCTCAGACCGTTTGGTCCAATTCTCAGACAGGGTTCTGTCTAAAAACCTTTAAACGCTTGTGTTTTGCCGTATTTCATGTCGGCCCTTCATTTGCTTGAAGGATCAGACCCGTATATGTCCCCGGTGGCCAGGAGGCTACAAAGGTCAGCTAGTTTCGACCTCAACAGAACCCGCTCAGCCCGACAACTACCAGAAATAAAGAAACGGCGTGCGGCTGGAGTTTTTTGGTTATTAGAAGTGTCCTTGTATAGGAAAAGACAATTCGATCAGGTCGCTAACGATGCCCGAAATCGATAGTTGGACCATTTAACAGAATGACCTTAACTCGTCCGCAGTTATCCATTAACAGCTCCCGGCATGGGAGCGCCCGCATTACCCTTCTAATCTGCCTTTTCTTTTTGATGGCGGTGCCCGCGCTGGCCGAACCAGTAACAGTTAATCAGGTGGTCCAAACGCTTAGCACTTCGCAAGGTGTAGATCTCAGACTGAACAGTCTTATTACCCAGGACCAGGGCCAGAAAAGTGGCACTCAACAGAGTGGCACCGCCACTCAGAGTGGAACTAAAACCGACTCGCTCATCAGCGGTGTAACTGCTACAGGGCAGGGCCAACAGATCGGCGTTGAGACGATCGCCGAGGGTGAAGTTGAAGGTACGATTTGCGACTGTGGCGAGATTTTTCTTGTCGGCGGCGGGTTCCCGAAGTGGCCGTTCCTGTTTCTCGGGGCCATTCCTTTAGTCTTCATCGATACTGATTGCGAAAATTGCGATTCAGTCACAACACCGACTCCGACTCCCACGCCGCCATCGACTCCAACACCGACTCCGACTCCTGGGGTCCCAGAGCCGGCTTCATTGCTCTTGTTCGGAACCGGATTGGCTGCGGCGACTGCCGGGTTGAGACGACGTTACGGAAAAGCAAAAGCGGAGGAAAGACAGTGATGAGAACCAGATTCATCAGTCTGCAATTTGTCTTTGCCGCTTTGCTGGCGTTCAGCTTCTTTGCAGTTCATCCGGCGAGTGTCTCCGCAAAAACAAAGAAAGCGAAACACGCCACGATTAAGATTCTAAGTACTCCGGGCAATCTCCCACTCATGATTGATGGGAAGCCGGAGGGCGTAACACTGACTGAATACCGTTCTTTCGATCTCGAGCCCGGAATACACAACGTACGGATTACTCTCCCAAATGGCTCCTTCTGGACTCGCGAAGTCGAATTACCCGCCGGTCGTATTAAGTGTGTTGTGGTGAATTACCGCCCGTTGCCACCGTTGCCGAAGGTGCCATGTCCGTTCCCGGTGAACATCTCGGCACCGAAGCAGGTAACGGAAGGTGAGATCATTACTTACACGGCTGATGTTGCGTACAGCGGTACGAACAGCTTGAGATACAACTGGAAAGTTACGCCGTCGAGTGCGCGAATCATCAGCGGCCAGAGTTCGCCTACGCTGACTGTTGACTCGACCGGACTAGGCAGCCAGCGCATCACTGCGACGTTAACTGCCGATGACGGCTCGTCATATCCCGAATGTTCTCAGACGGTGCAGGCAGTCTCGGCTATTGCGCCGCTGGAAAAGAAGATCATCGTTGCGCAAGAGTTCGACGAATGCAATAGTTGCTCGCTCGACGATCAAAAAGCTCGCCTCGACAACCTCGCGGTGGAATTGCAGAACGATCCATCCACGCGCGCTTACATTCTGGCTTACGGTGGCCGCATGAGTCCGCTGGGCCAGGTGGAGAAACTGATGAGTCGTTCGCGTGATTACCTGATCACGCAACGCGGCATCGATGCTTCACGCATCGTGGTCGTCAACGGAGGATTCCGTGAGGAAGACAGCGTTGAACTCTGGCTCGTTCCAAGTGGCGCCGCGGCACCCAAGCCGACGCCGACCGTGCAGGCCGGTGACGTTAATCCCGGTAAGCCTGGACGTCGTAAAAACTAGGATCTGTGGCTAAAAATGAGTTAGAGTTAGGCCTTCCCCATTAGCCCCCAGTTATCCTGTCCAAACAATCGGAGGATCGTTATGGCCGAAGAAGGCGGAGGCAGCGGGAGTGTCGGCGTGGTCGCTATACTCGTGATTTTTGTGCTGGTAATACTCGTGGGGCTGTTCATGTTTAGAAACCGAATATTCGGAGGTGGCGGAAAGCAGAACATCGACGTCAACATTCAAACACCAAGCAAATAAAGCCACAAAGAGGCACAACAGGCACAAATTGAAAGTTCCTTTTGTGCCTTTGTGCTGCCTTGTGGCTTAATTTCACGAATTCTGTTAAATCCTGTATTCGTGACTGCACCAAACATCGACACGATCGTATCTCTCGCGAAGCGGCGCGGCTTCGTTTTTCCCTCCTCCGAAATCTACGGCGGTCTCGGCAGCGCCTGGGATTATGGCCCACTCGGCGTAGAGCTCGCGAACAACATCAAACAAGCGTGGTGGCGTTGGCTCGTCTATGAACGTGACGACATCGAAGGCGTCGATTCGTCAATCATTCTCAACCGGCTTGTCTGGAAATACTCGGGCCACGAAGCGACTTTTCACGATCCGCTGGTCGACTGTCGCGAGTGCAAGAGCCGGATGCGCGCCGACAAACTCGAAGGATATTTTCCTGAAGGTGGCGGGCCGTTTGACGCGAATGCCCGTCTCCACGATGGACTGGTTAAGTGTGCGGAGTGTGGTTCGACGAATCTCACCGAAGAACGTTATTTCAATATGATGTTCCGCACGATGCTGGGCGCGCTCGCCGATGAGGACGATCCAACCGCGCTTGCTTACCTGCGACCCGAAACGGCCCAGGGGATTTTCATCAACTTTCTGAACGTGCAAACCACGATGCGCCGTAAGCTTCCGTTTGGTATTGCGCAGGTCGGAAAGTCTTTTCGCAATGAGGTGACGCCGGGCAATTTCATTCTGCGCACGCGCGAGTTTGAGCAGATGGAAATGGAGTACTTCGTCAAGCCCGAGGCAGAACACTTCAAGCTCGTCGACGAATGGGTCGCGCTCTATCTCGAGTGGTTCAAAGGACTCGGGATTGACACGGCAAATCTGAGGCTGCACGAGGTGCCGAAAGAGGAGTTGGCCCACTACTCGAAACGAACGGTCGATATCATGTATCGCTACTTCCCGGAACGAGAGGAAGAAGGACGGCAGTGGGAAGAGTTGATGGGCATCGCTTATCGCACCGATTTTGATCTGCGATCACATTCAAGTAAGCCCACTGACGAAGAAGGCAAACGCGTCAATCCCGATTCGACGGAAGACTTGTCGTACTTTGACGAGTCAACTAAACAACGTTTTTATCCGCACGTCATCGAACCGGCGGCGGGAGTCAATCGAACTGTTTTGGCCGTGTTGATGGATGCCTATTCGGAAAAGACGAACGACAAAGGCGAGACGAGAGTCATTCTGAAACTCAGCCCGCAGCTCGCGCCGATCAAGGCGGCGATTCTGCCGCTGGCGAAAAACAAGCCGGAGATTGTGGGCATGGCCAAAGCGATCAAGCGTTCGCTACAGCCGGTGCTGCGTGCTGTTTACGACGACACGGGCGGTATCGGAAAGCTTTATGCGCGGCAAGATGAGATTGGGACTCCGTTTTGTGTGACTGTCGATCACCAGTCACTTGAAGACGAAGCTGTTACGGTGCGCGATCGAGATACGTGGGAACAGGAACGAGTGAAGGTCGCGGATCTCGCCGAACATTTGCTTAAGCGTTTGAAGCCGTATCCGATTGTGGCGCCTGAAGTGAGTTGAAGTTATGCCGGTAGTCAAGAAACGCAACGAACAAACTGAGACCCGGCTTTTGCTGGAGTCGGAAGATCCGGTAGAACTGCCGCCCGCGGAGATCGACGATAAGGCGGTGCTGGTCCAGTTTGACAAGTTCAAGCCGTACCTTAATGAGTTGCTGGAAACGCTGCGCACAGGAACCGTTGCTGAGCCTGTGCCGGTGATGCTCGATGGTTCGACTTTTGCGGTTCATGGAGCGACGCGCACGTTCTGGGTCAAGCTGTGGCATGCGGCCGGCAGCGAGATGACGAAGATCGATCGTGCTCAGGTGATCAGTTGCTTGCCCTCGACGCGTGGCGTTCAGATCGTCGTCGACTCGCCTGAAGAGTAGCCGCGGATTTACGCCGATTAACGCGGATGCCTGAGATTCCCGAAAAAGTTTTGTCCCTCGCTCGTGCGATTGACGACGCCGGAGGTCGTGCGTTGCTCGTCGGCGGTTGTGTGCGCGATGAGTTGATGGGCAAACAGCCGAAGGATTGGGATCTCGAAGTCTACGACGTGGACGCCGCGCGAGTGCGAGAGATCCTGGACCAGTTTGGTCCTGTGAATGTTGTTGGAGAAGCATTTACTGTTTACAAGCTCGGCCATGATCTCGACGTTTCGATCCCGCGTCGCGAGCGCAAGTCAGGGCGTGGTCACAAGGGGTTTGTGATCGAAGGCGATCCGTCGATGACCGTTGCTGAAGCGACGCGACGTCGCGACTTCACCATCAACGCGATTCTCCAGGATCCGCTGACGGGTAAGCTGATCGATCCTTATGAAGGCCAGCGAGATCTCGATCACGGCGTGCTGCGGGCGGTTTCGAGCGAGACGTTTGCGGAAGATAGCCTGCGCGTCTTGCGCGCGGCGCAGTTTGCGGCGCGCTTTGAATTCGATGTAAGCCCCGAAACAGTCGAACTCTGTCGCAACGTAGATCTCAGTGATCTTCCGGCCGAAAGAATCTGGGGCGAGATGGAAAAGCTACTGCTCCGGGCGCAGCATCCTTCGGCGGGACTTGAATGGCTGCATAAACTCGGCGCGATCGAAAAACTTTTTCCTGAGATACAGAATTTGATCGGAGTGCCCCAGGATCCGGAGTGGCATCCTGAGGGTGATGTTTTTGTGCACACGAAACTCGTGGTGGATCGAGCGCGAGAGTTAATCGACGCTCTTTCTTACCCGCGCCAGGTGACAGTGATGCTCGCCGCGCTGGCCCATGATTTTGGGAAGCCGGCTACAACTGAATTTATCGATGGCAGACTGCGCTCGCGCGGGCATGAGGAAGCGGGCGTGCCGCCGGCCGAGAGTTTTCTCGATCGTCTGAATATACACACTCTCGATGGTTACAACGTGCGCGGGCAGGTTATTGCACTCGTGCGGGAACATCTGAAGCCAGGTGAGTTTTACAAAAAGCGCGACGAGGTTGGTGAAGGAGCGTTCCGGCGTCTGGCTCGTCGATGCGAGCCGGATCTTCTATATCGTGTGGCCAAAGCGGATTCGCTCGGGCGTAATGCTGATTGGGTGCCGCGAGAGCAGTGGTACGGCGCGGAGGCTCAGGAATGGTTTATCGAGCGCACGAAGGAACTGCAAGTCGAGCAACGCGCGCCGGACCCTCTACTGTTGGGCCGCCATCTGCTCGAGTTGGGAATTGAACCTGGGCCGAAGATGGGTGAGATCACGCGCGCCGTTTACGAGATGCAGTTGGACGGGCGCGTGCGCACTCTCGACGAGGCGATTGCGGAGGCGAGAAAACTAATCAGTTAAAATCCGCGGCTGTTGCTGTGTGACGCAGTGGATCGTTCCCATGCCCCAGACCAGTGGCTCACAATTGATCGGCACCACTCGACGAGTCGGAAAGAACTTCTGGAGTATCTCAACAGCGCGTGCATCATTCGCATGACCGAACACGGGAGCAAGCACGACGCTGTTGGCGATGTAAAAGTTTGCATAGCTGGCCGGCAGGCGTTCGAGATCGCGCGCGGTAGTACTCTCACCACCAACAATGCCCGGCATCGGCAGCGTAACAATCTCAAAAGAGTTTCCGGTGGCGTCAGTCATTGATCTCAGTCGCGCAAGGTTGTCCTGAAGTATTTCGAAATTAGCATCAACCGGATCTTCTTCGACTGCACACACGATCACGTCAGGCGCGACGAAGCGGGCGATGTCGTCGATGTGTCCGTCAGTGTCGTCGCCAACGATTCCTTCACCAAGCCATAAGACTTTAGTCACGCCAAGATAGTCTTTTAAATATTGCTCGATCTCTGTTTGCGACAATCCGGGATTGCGATTTGGATTCAGCAGGCATTGTTCGCTGGTCAAGACACAGCCGGCGCCGTTCACTTCAATCGACCCGCCTTCCATTACGATTCCGGGCGAAAATCGTTGTAGCTTCAGGATCGGTTCCAGGCGTTTCGGGATTGAGTCGTCTTTCTTCAGCTCTTCGTACTTGTTGCCCCAGGCATTGAAGATCCAATCGTTGTAGGCCAGTTCACCACTTCGGCCGATCAGAAAGTTTGGTCCATAATCGCGAATCCAGGCATCAACTGTTTGCAGGTGATGAAAACGAATATTCGAGGCGATGGCTGGACCACATTTCTCACGTACCGTCTGTTCTGTTTCCATGTCATCAACCAGCAGGTTGACGATCTCGTGCGGAGCGAGCGCCGCGATCATCTGGAGATAGATCTCCTCGACTTGCGTCACACGATCGGGCCACGTTTCCGGATCCTTGGGCCAACTCAGCCAGGTTGAATGATGTGGATGCCACTCGGCAGGCATGTGAAAGCCGAGCGCGGCTGGGGTCTGTACTGATTGTTCAGCCATCGAGTGTTTCAGAACGCAGAGCTTTGAGCCGGAAGTACCTGTAGATTCCGAGGCAACTGATCAGAACCCAGAACACTTCAACGAGCAGAGCGGAGAGATTGAAGTTAAAGAGCAGGGAAACGACTATCAAGCCGGCGCCAATCGCATTCAGCACTGAGTAAGCGAGTCCATCGCTACTGAGCTTGTTCAACTGCAACATCAGGTAGGTAAGAATGAGCACCACCACGCCGATATTGCCCAGGAGGTCCATCGGGCCGTAGTTCATAGCGATTCACCAAATCTGAGGCGCAGACCATCGTAAGCATCGATGCGACGGTCGCGCAGGAAAGGCCAGTTTTGCCGCGTCTCTTCAATGCGAGAAAGATCGCATTCGACCACGAGCACCTCTTCTTCCTCAGTCGAGGCTTTGGCGACGATACGTCCGAAAGGATCCGCCACGAACGACTGGCCCCAGAAGGTGAGCTTGCCTTCGCGTCCGACGCGATTGACGACAACGACATAAATACCATTAGCGATCGCGTGACCGCGTTGAATAGTTTCCCAGGCTGAATGCTGGGCTTCGTTCATTTCCTGTTCTTCATCCGGAAGCCAGCCGATCGCTGTCGGATAGAAAAGAAACTGCGCTCCGCCGAGGGCGGTTAGTCGCGCTGCTTCGGGAAACCATTGGTCCCAACAGACTAGCGTGCCAATCTTGCCGTAAGTCGTATCGTGTGTTTGGAAGCCGAGATCGCCGGGCGTGAAATAGAATTTTTCGTAGTAAAGCGGATCATCCGGGATGTGCATCTTGCGATACTTGCCCACGATCTTTCCCGAGGCATCGATAGTGACGGCGGTATTGTGATAAACGCCGGCAGCCCGCTTCTCGAAAAGCGATGCAACGATCACGATCTTCCGCTGGCGCGCGACTTTACTCAGTGCTTCAGTCGATGGCCCGGGAATAGTCTCGGCAAGTTTGAAAAGCTGGATGTCTTCCGTTTGACAGAAATACTGTGAGCGGAAGAGTTCCTGAAGGCAGACAATCTGCGCGCCGCGTTTTGCTGCGTCGTTGATACCTGCTATCGCTTTTTTTAGGTTGTTTTCCGGTTTTGGATCGCAGCTCATCTGCACCAGACCAACCGTGGCTACATCGCCCGCTCGAGTTTTCTTCGGCATGTCGCGAAGTATAGCAAAGCCTTTTCCACAGATTACACAGAGATCCGCGTAATCTGTGGATACGCTCTTTGGACATTGGAATGGAGTCCGGTAAGATGTCCGGTCATTTTTAGCACCCTATCGGAAAGAGTAAGCAAATGATCGATTTTGAATTGACTGAAGATCACAAGGCACTCGTGCAAACGGTGCGCGAGTTTGCGCAAAAGGAAGTCGCGCCGCACATCAAGGAATGGGATGAGAAACAGCAATTTAATCCTTCCGTATTGAAGAAAATGGCCGCTTTGAACCTGCTCGGGGTTTGCATCCCGGAGGAATATGGCGGCGCTGGTTTCGACTATATCTCGCTCGGACTCGTGTGCGAGGAACTCGAAGCAGTCGATACCTTTCTGCGCGTGGTGATGTCGGTCCATACCGGATTGAATTCGTTGACGCTTTACACGTGGGGCACCGAGGAACAAAAGCAAAAGTACCTGGCGCCGCAGGCACGAGGCGAGAAGATCGCGACCTATGGCCTGACTGAACCAGGCGCAGGTTCTGACGTCGTCGGCGCACGTTCGACTGCGCGTCGTGAAGGAAACGAGTGGGTATTGAACGGCGAGAAGATGTGGATCAGTTTGGCGGATGTGGCCGACAACTTTCTTTTCTTCTGCTGGACGGACGAAGAGAAACGACGCAAGCGTGATCATACGGGCATGTCGTGTTTCATCATTGAGCGCAGCATGAAAGGATTTTCTTCCGGCACGATTCACGGGAAGCTCGGCATCCGCGCCGGCAACACCGGTTACTTTTCTTTGCAGGATGTACGCGTGCCGCAGGAAAACATGGTCGGCGAAGAGGGTGAAGGTTTCAAGATCGCGATGTTTGCACTCGAGCAGGGTCGCTACACTGTGGCTTCGGGAGCAACCGGCGTGATTCGCGCGTCACGCGATGCGGCCGTTGCCTATGCAAACACGCGCGAGACTTTCGGCACTCGCATCGCGAATCATCAGCTTGTGAAGCAGAAGATCGCTGAGATGGAAGCGGACTACCAGATGAGTCACCTGCTGTGGCTACACGCCGGCTATTTGAAGAACGAGGGCAAGCCAAATGCAAAGGCCACAAGCCTGGCGAAGTGGCAGGCCACCGTGCGCAGTGAGAAGGCCGCATCGATGGCGATCGAGGTTCACGGCGCCAATGGTTACTCGAACGACTATCCGGTCGAGCGTTACCTGCGCAATTGCAAGGCCGCAATCATCTACGAAGGCACGCGCGACATTCACACCCTCATGCAGGCAGATTGGGCCCTCGGTTTGAAGAAAGAGAAGCCCGCTCGCAAAACACTGCCGCCGTTCAAGAAATAACGATCCGTGTTATCCGTGTCAGAGTTAAGCGCGGATAACACGGATCTCACGATCAATGTGACAGGAACACGTCCCACGCCCAGCGTCCTACACGTCCCTGAGTCGTATCTCTCACTTTCGCTCGATACTTAAACTCATTGCCGTACTGGTCCACGCGTTTGGATTCTTTGAAATCCAACTCCAGCGCCATTACGTCGAGCGAGGCGAGCGTGTAAAGTTCCTCCGGCTCGGACACACCGTTGTGATTCTTATCCTGCCACAATCGTAGCCGTTCAAAGACTGAATCTCGACTGTCGATAATTCCATCGGCATTGCCGCCGTTTGCGGTCTTGTCAAACTCCGCGAGAGCGAGGAAACCGTTTTTGTTACTCGCCGCTGGTTGGGCAGTGAAGTCTCCAAACAACTCGCCACCGTTATCGATCATTCCGTTAACGTTTCGATCGAGCACGAGCCACGCATCGTCTGAGCCCGCTTGCGTCCATCCCAGTCGATCGCGCGTGCCGTTGCCGTTGAGATCGAATTCGACACCGCCGTCAGGATTTGTGAGCGCGATGCCGTCACCGGCCACATCGATCACGATTGGCGACCCGCCACACGTATCGCAGCCGAGACAGGTGCAGGTGAAGAAATCGTAGTCTCCGCCAAATCTCATGCAGCGGCTGGCGAAAGTGACGTTGCAAGTGCCGCCACTACTGCTAAAACAGCACAGTCCCGAGCCATTCGGTGTGGTGCCAATCGGACACGTGCCGTCGAGCGCAGGCGTGGTGCAGGTCCCTCCCGCTGAAGACAGGTTACAGGTGAAGTGCTCGACATTCACATCGCGCCACAAGTTGCCACCAGTCACTGTCGCGGTTGCCGATCCGACGACGAGACTAAGTGAAACGGCGGCGCTGCTGCCGCAGGTCGTACCAACGATACATGACGAAAACGCGACTCCCGCGGCTGAAGCACAATTGATGCTCGTACCGACAGGTCCGGTGCGATTCTCCGTTCTCAGATCCTTTGAACCGACGTGCGTGAAGAACGGCGTGATATGGTCGAGCGTGCCAGTGTCGAAAGCGGCAAAGTTTTCGATGAGCACTGCGCAGCGTTGCAGGCTTCCAGGCAATACAGCGCACTGCCCACTGAATTGCGCTGTGCCAACATGCGATCCGGAAATATGCTCGCTGAGATCCGGACTAAACCAAAACTTCAAGGGCGTGGTAGTGACGCTTGTTAAAAGCGCCTCATCGCCTGAGACGATTACATCGTCTGAAACTGTTCCATCGTCTGAGATTGCGGTCGCGTAAGCGACAGGCTCCTCCGAGGCTGAACGCTCAACCAGTATCCCGCTCTTCGCCTTGTAAGGTGGACGTTTCTCGTCCCAAATGCTGCCAATGCCGTTGACAATCGCATCCCAAAACTCCGGTGCGCCAACCGTCTCGGTCGCGTCATGAAACAGCACCAACGCTCTATAACTACGCGACTTGCCTTTGAGTTTGACTGTAACCTGATAAGCGACGTAGCTCTTAATATCGAAATACTTCGCCGCCTCAAAATGAAAGACGTCCGCAACAGTCCAATCCGGATCAAACACGGACGCATACTGCCCATGCC
>Ga0307415_100001562_pt1 | contig 11027 bp, 14 predicted proteins | sample DK1Cmetagenome_FD_204524 | JGI IMG/M metagenome (GOLD analysis project Ga0307415, IMG submission 204524) | Maize rhizosphere microbial communities from greenhouse at UC Davis, California, United States - DK15-C-2 | ecosystem: Host-associated > Plants > Roots > Rhizosphere > Soil | place: USA...
CCCCAGCTGGGCCAGTGACAAGGCCAGCACCACCGCCACCCCTGTCACCAGGACGAACTCCACCACCGCCGCCCCACCCTCGGTGGCCCGGCCGCCCGCCTGCCGCTCAGTCAAAGCGGACCTGGTTGAGGAAGCCGGTGATGATGTCCCGCAGGGCCTCGCTGGCCACGCCCCAGACCAGCATCACCAGCGCGACCGTCATGGCCGTGATGAGGACCCAGCCGGGCACGTCGCCTCGCTCCGGCCCGAGGCGGACGAGCCTCCGGAGGATGGGCCAGTCGGGCCAGGGCATGGCGGCGGCTCCCTTCGGTCAGCGGGCGAGCTGGGACAGCGAGAACAGACCTGGATAGAGGGCGAACAGGATCACCACCGGGAGCTCGAGGAATACGACGGGAACGAGCATCGGTCCAGTAGACTTATCCTCTAACGTACTGGCCAGGGCTCATGGCCGAGTAACGGGGCGCAGGGAAGGAAGCAGCATGGACCGGTGGGCGCTGTACGCACGGATCAGCCGAGTCATGGAGGCCAGCGACACCGAAGGCGTCAGCCGCCAGCTTGCCGACGGGCGGGCAGCCGTGGCCCGTCGCGGCGGCACCGTGGTGGCCGAGCTGGTGGACAACGACATCTCGGCCAGCCGCTTCAGCAAGAAGGCGCGCAGCAACTACCGCCGGGTGCTGGACATGATCGAGGCCGGGGAAGTCGATGGCGTGTGGATCTGGATGGAGGACCGGCTGCACCGTCAGGTGATCGAGCTGGCCGAGTTCCTGAAGGCGTGCGAGCAGGCCGGCGTGACCAAGCTTGCCAGCGCGGGCGGCGAGTTCAACCTGGCCGATGCGGACCAGCGGATGCTGCTCTACATCAAGGCGGCCATGGCCGAGGCCGAAGTGGAGAAGTCGTCTAAACGCATCCGCCGCCAGCGGCTGGCAGCGGCCGAGCGCGGCGAGCGCCATGCCGGCGGCAGCCGCGAGTTCGGCACGGTCGGTGTCGGCAAGAACGCTGTCTCCGAGGCCCAGGCCGAGGCTGAGCGGGAGCTGATCCGCGAGGCCGCCGCCCGCATCCTGGCCGGGGACTCCCTGCGGGGCATCGTCCTGGACTGGCTGGACCGGGGGGTACGGACTTCAACTGGCCGCGTGTTCGTGAACGCCTCACTACGCCAGATGCTCCGCTCCCCCAGGATCGCCGGGATGCGAAGCCACCACGGCAAGCTCTACCGGGGTCAGTGGGAGTCGATCATCCCCGTCGAGGAGTGGAAAATGCTGGCTGAGATCCTGAACGACCCGGCCCGCAGGACCAACCTTCGCGGCGGCGCGCCGCGGTATCTGCTGACCGGGCTCATCTACTGCGCCCGCTGCGGCCGGCCAGCGTACGGCCGCAAGGGACGGGTGTACGCGGGTCACCGGCAGCCCGACGCCTATGGCTGCCATGGCCTCCGCGAAGAAGGCGGCTGCGGCGGTGTCCGACGGAAGATGGCCGATGTGGATGGGCTCATCATCGAGGCCCTGTTCGTGGCCGTGGAGTCCCCTGCCTGGAACCAGCTCGCTGACCGGCCGGCAGCCGACCCGAGTCGGGAGCTGCACGAAGCTCTGGCGCACGATCAGGGACTTCTCGACCGCTTGGAGGACAAGCTGGCCGAAGAACTGATCCGACCGGAGACGGCCAAGCGCAAGCGCGCTGAGATTGAGCGGCGCATGGAGGCGGCCAGGGCGAAGCTGGCCCAGCTCGGGGACTCGCGGGTGGCCGCCCAAGTGCCCCGCAACCTGCGGGACGTGTGGCCGAGCCTGTCGCTCGACCGACGGCGGGCCATCCTGGCGGCCGTCATCGAGCGCATCGAGGTCCACCCCCAGGGCAGCGGCCGTGCCTTCGACCCAAACGCCATCAAGGTCACGTGGCGCAGTTAGAGATCAAACTCGGCCGCCAGGCGGCGTCAAGCCGCCCAGCAGGGACAGGCCAACGGCGGCGGCGAGCGTCGGTTCGGCTTCACCGGCACTGGCAAGAACAAGGTCGCCCTCGCCCGGGCGCTCGCCGAGCAGAGTGTATCCGCGAGGCCGCCCGGCGCATCTTGGCCAGCGACTCCCTCTTCTCCGCCGCCGCAAAGGTGAACCTCCCACTCGGCCGCGGTCACCGCGTCCACCCCGAGCGCGACGTGCTGGTGGACTTCCGGCTCTAGCACGCCACCGCTGGCGCCCGGGCGCAGGCCGTCTTTGCACATTCGCGCCCCGCCGGGCAAGGAGAGCTTGACCCGAACGGGCGGTCCCATTACGGTGGCCACACGGCGGCAGCCGGGTCCCGACCATTAGGAGGGCTCGGTATGTCGTCTCTTCTTCGTCTCCGTAACCTGCGCGGCTACACCCAGGCCGACCTCGCCGTGCTCACCGGCAAAAGCGAGGCCGCCATCAGCCGCTTCGAGCGCGGCGAGCGCCGACCCGCGCCCGAAACCGTCGTCAAGCTCGCTCGTGCCCTGCGCGTGAGTTCCATGCGGCTCAACGCCGCGTTGCTGTCAGACGCGCCAGGCGAGGTCGAGCCGCCCGATCAGGCAGCGTCATGAGCACGCTGCGTGAGCGCATCGCTCGTCCGGCACTGCGGTACGCGCGGCTGCTCGACCTCGCGAAGCTGGCCGGGAGCCGCGGCGGAGCGGCCTGATGGCCCTCGAGCTGACCGACGACCAGGTCCACGCGTGGGTCGTTCGCTCGCGGGCCGCCTGCGGCCTGGGCCCGAAGATCACCGACTGGGTCGCCTTGCGGAGAATCATCACGCTGGCGTTCACCGGCCTACCCGAGCAGTCGGAGCGACCCGACAGGCAACCCGACCAGCAGACCGACGGCGGCCGGGTCGCCGGGAGCATGGATGGTGAGGATCATGCGCGGCCGGCCTGACAAGCGAACACGCCCGGCGGCACCGGGCGCGTTCGGGAAGGTCACCCTGGACGGGACTCCCACCACCAGCCTACCCGAAGCCGCCGACGCCGTGGTGGTGGAGCTGGCCGAGCGCCGGGCTCGGCGGCTGCTGGCCGACCTTGGCCTGGCCCCCACAGTCCCGATCCCGTGCTCGGGCTGCTGCCGCTGCTTTGGCGCCCCCGTGGGCTCGGAGTGCCGGTCATGACCCCGGCCGAGCGGGTCCGGTCCGCCCTGGAGACAGCCGGCAGCCGGCGCAGCGGCCGGGACTGGCAGTGCCCAGCCCACCAGGACCGCAAGGCGTCCCTGAGCCTCACCGAGGGCCGGGACGGGAAGGCGGTCCTGCACTGCCATGCCGGGTGCCCGACCCAGGCCGTGCTGGCCGCGCTCCGGCTGGACTGGCCCGACCTGTTCCCGGCCGGCCGCAACGGCAAGGCCGAGATGGTCGCCACCTACGACTACACCGACGAGCAGGACCGCCTGCTGTACCAGGCGGTCAGGTACTTCCCCAAGGCGTTCAAGCGGCGCCGACCCGACGGCCACGGCGGGTGGACCTGGACGCTCGGCGACACCCGGCTCGTGCTGTACCGGCTGCCCAGGGTGCTGGCCACCATCGAGGCCGCCAAGCCCATCTACGTGGTCGAGGGAGAGAAGGACGTCCACGCCATCGAGCGGGCCGGCGCGACCGCGACTACCATCCTCGGCGGCGTCAACGGCCGCTGGCTCCCGGAGTTCTCCAGGCTGCTCGCCAAGACCCGGGTGCTGGTCGTCGCCGACGACGACCCACCCGGCTGGCGACGGGCCGCCGCGACCGCTCGCGCCATCGCGGGGCTCGGCGGTCAGGTAGAGGTGGTGAAGGCGGCCGCCGGGAAGGACGCCGCCGACCACCTGGCCGCCGGCAAGACCCTAGACGACCTGCTGCCCGCCGATCAGGAACCCGGGCCGGCCCCAGCCGACGGCCCGGCTGTGGGCTCCGCAGAATCCGCAGAATCCGCAGAATCCACGCCGGCCTGGGAGCCGCCCGCCCCCCTCGGCCCGACCACCGAGGCGGCCGCCTTCCCGGTCCGGGTGCTCCCGGCCTGGCTGGCCGACTACGTCCAGGCCGAGGCTCACGCCACCCAGACCCCGCCCGACCTGGCCGGCATGCTGGTGCTCAGCGTCCTCGCCGCGGCCGCGGGCGGGCTGGCCGAGGTGGCCGTCCGGCCCGGCTGGCGGGAGCCGCTGAACCTGTTCACCGCCGTCGGCATGAGCCCCGGCAGCCGCAAGTCGGCCGTGGTCCGGGACGTGACCGGGCCGCTGCTGGAGCTGGAGCGGGAGCTGGTCACCGCCAAGGCGTCCGCGATCCTGGAGGCCGGCACCGCCCGCAAGGTCGCCGAGCGGGCCGCCGATCAAGCCCAGGCCGTCGCCGGCAAGGCGGCCGCCGACCAGACCACCGCCGGGAAGGCAGCCGCCGACCAGGCCCACGCGGCCCTGGCCGACGCCATCGCCGCCGCCCGACGGGCCGCCGGCATCCAGGTGCCGGCCCCGCCCAGGTTGCTGGTCGATGACGCCACCCCCGAAGCCCTGGCCAGCCTGCTCGCCGAGCAGGGCGGCCGCATCGCCCTGCTGTCACCGGAGGGCGACGTGTTCGACATGATGGCCGGCCGCTACTCCCAGGGCAGCGGCCCCAACCTCGGCGTCTACCTCAAAGGCCATGCCGGTGACGCGCTGCGGGTCGACCGCAAGGGCCGCCCACCCGAGCACATCGACCGGCCCGCCCTGACCGTCGGGCTGGCCGTCCAGCCCGAGGTCCTGCGCCAGATCGCCTACCGGCCCGGGTTCCGCGGCCGCGGGCTGCTGGCCCGGTTCCTGTGGGCGCTGCCGGCGGGCACGGTTGGGCGCCGGCAGGTCGGCGCGGCTCCGGTGCCGGCCGGGGTCCGGGAGCGGTACGAGACCGAGGCCAAGGCGCTGGCCCGGTCCCTGCTCGACCAGGCCGAGGCCGGCCGGCTGGCCGGCGTTACCAAGCCCATGACCCTCCTGCTCGACCCGGTGGCGGCTGCGGTGCTGCTGGAGCTGGAGCGGGAGCTGGAGCCGCGCCTGGACGCCGAGACCGGGGACCTGGCCCATGTCGAGGGGTGGGCGGCCAAGCTGGCCGGGGCGACCGCCCGCATCGCCGGGCTGCTGCACCTGGCCGAGCACCTGCGCGACGGCTGGGCCCGGCCGGTCGAGGCCGGGACGATGCACGCCGCCGTGGCCATCGCCCGCTACCTCACCGATCATGCCCTGGCCGTGTTCGACCTCATGGGCGCCGACCCGGCCCTGGCCGACGCCCGCTACCTGCTCGACTGGATCGCGCGGACCGGCGCCGAGCGGTTCACCCGCCGGGAGCTGTTCACGGCCCTACCGCGGGGCCGGTTCCCCAAGGTCGACGCGCTCGACCCGGCCCTGGAGTTGCTGGAGGCCCACGGGTATGTCCAACGGGCCGCCCAGCCGGCGCCCAAGGGGCCGGGCCGGCCGCCGTCGCCCACCTACGAGGTGAACCCGCTGCGGCGCCCGCGGGCCTCTCGTTCCGGGATTTCTGCGGATTCTGCGGATTCTGCGGAGCCCTCAGTGGGGCAGGGGCGGCTGCCCGGCGTGGACATGGACGACCCCGGGAGGTTCACCCGATGACGTCCCCGCCCTTGGAGCCAGCGCCATGACCGCGACCACCGCCGGGTTCAGCGTCGCCGTCCGCGGGCGCCGGGTGTACCTGGTCGACGCTGAGTCATCCAGCGATCCGGGCATGTCCCATCACGAGGCCCGGGAGCTGGCCCAGCGGCTCCTGTGCGCCGCCCACGCCGCCGAGCGGGCAGCTCGACCCAACCCCGACCCAAGGACCTCGCCCCCCCGCCGATCAAAGACCCCAAGCCACCAAGGGAGATGACCACCATGGCCGCCAGCAACCAACCGAACGGTTCGCCGGGGGGTTCGCTCCGCGCCCGCCGCGAGCGTGAGCGCCTGGCCGTCGAGCTGCGCGTCCAGGGCTGCACCTTCGCCGAGATCGGCGCCCGGCTCGGGGTGTCCGACCGGATGGCCAGCCGCATCTTCCACCGGGCGATGGACCGAGTCCTGCGTGAGCCCGTCGGCCAGCTCATCGACCTGGAGTCGGCCCGCCTGGACGCCTTGTGGCAGGCGATGTGGCCGCGGGCGCTGGCCGGGTCGGCCCGCCACGCCGAGGTGTGCGTGCGCATCTGCGAGCGCCGGGCCCGGCTGCTGGGCCTTGATCAGCCGGCCAAGATGGAGATGCGTATGTCGGTCGAGGAGGTTGACGCGCTCGACCGCGAGATCGAGAAGCTGTTGGAGGGCTACCGCCGCGGCGAGGGCGACGCATGAGCCGCCGTCGAGGGGCCCGGGATCGGACGTGGTGGCCTCCAGCAGCGTCGTCGGCTCGGGGCCGCGAGGCGGTGGCCGCAGCGTCGGCCGAGCGGCCATCCTGGCCCCGTTCGGCTCGGCCGAGCCTCGGACAGTCCGCGGCCACCGCGGCCCGGCTCGGCCAGGGCCTCCCGCCCGCCGCCGTCGAGGACCTGGCGGGCGCGAGCTGGTCGACGTTGACCCGACGGGTCCGCCGGTCTGCCCGTCGTGCTGCGGCCAGCACGAGACGCCGGGCGAGCTGCGGCTATCGCCGATGGTCCGGCCCCTGCTCGCCCGCCCCAGCGACTCCGCGGCCCTGACCCGCGACGCCTTCCGGCCCCCGGGCTGGGGCAGGGATCGGGGGCGCTGTTGGTGATGCGCTGGCCGGCGCCGACTAGGGCGCACACTCCACCATGGCGAACCAACGTTCGAGGGAGGACCGATGCCTGCCTACCCTGACCGCGACACCCTCCGGCTGCGCGCCCCCGACCGGCGCACCCTGGCCCAGCTCGCCACCCTGGCCCGCCGGGAGCTGGCCCGCCGCCCCGCCCCGACCCTGGCCGATGTGCGGCTGGCGCCGGCCGACCGGGCGCTGGCGATGTTCCAGGCCAACTACCCGGCTGCCTTCGAGCGGGCCCATGCCGGCGTCTGGTGGGCGGTCGCCCACGGCTCCAGCCCGCCGCCCGCCGGCAGGGCGGCCCGCTGCCCGTGCGGCTGGTGCCTGGCCCGCGCCTACGCCAAGCGGTACGGGCCGGCGGCCCCGCGGGTCGACCAGCTCGGCCGGCTGCTGCTGGGCGACCCCGGCCCGAGCTGCCAGGCGGCGCTGGGCTGGCGGCCGCCGGCCAAGCCCAAGCCGAAGCCCAGGCCAGCGGCCCGCTCGAGAACGGCCAGGACCAGAACGACGGCGGCCAGGTCCTCGACGGCGGCCAGGACCCGCCGGCCGGCCGAGCTGGTCGCGGCGACCCGGGCCGGCCTCACCGCGGCCGCGCACAGCGGCATCACCCAGGCCCAGGCGAACTACAACCGGGCCGCGCTCGTCCGGCTGGGCATGAACCCGGCCGGCTGGCCGCACCTGACCACGCCTCGCCCATGACCGCCAGCGGCCCCGACGTTGACCAGCACCAGGGCGAGGCCCCTGGGCAACTCTCGCCGGCCGTGCTCGACCAGCTCGACGGGCAGCTCACCCGCCGCCGGGCCGACCGGGAGGCCCAGCGCAAGCGTGACCAGGCCCACGGCGGCCCCTGTAGCCGCTGCGGCGCCGTCGAGAGCTGGGAGCGGCCCGGGGTGGGCGGCTGGGCTGGTGGCGACGCCCACGGCGCCATCTGCCATGCCTGCGACCGCGAGCGGGGCGGCCCCTCCGGCGACGACCGCGGCCATCGGGCCCGGGCGGCCCGGCTGGTGCTCGGGCAGACCCCGGCCCCGCCGTGGGCGGGCCACGGCAGCGACCCGGCCGTCCGCTGGTGGCACGACGGCTACCTGGCCGACGCGATGGTCTGGTGGTACGAGGTCCCAGGGGCCCGGCCGGGTCGGGGGTCCGAACGGTTCGGCTACCTGACCGGCCCGCAGCTCGTCACCCGGCTCTACCAGGGCCGGGAGCCCCGCCCGCCCACGCTGCACAGCCGCGGCCGCCGCGTGCGCTGCGAGGGCTGCGGCTGCAAGGGCGAGTGCTGGCAGGTCGAGCAGGTCGGCGTCTCGGGCGCGATGACCAGCACGGGCGAGCTGTCCCGGGTCGCCCGGGCGCACTTCCGGGTCACCTGGACCTGTAGCCGCTGCCGGCATGTCGAGGTTGAGCAGCGGGCCGAGCAGGTGGCCGGCGTGCCCGTCGCCGGGCTGGTCGGGTAGGCGCGGCGACGATGGCCGGCGACCAGGACCCGGGGTGGTTGCGCGGGGCCGCCCGGGAGCGGATGGCCCGGCTGCACGAGCTGGCCCCGGGCCTGGCCGCCCGGCCGATCCCGGTCGCCGTGTGCTTCCTATGCGCCATCAGCAGCCCGGAGGAACGGGCCGCGGCCGCCGAGGCGCATCTCGCCCAGGCCGAGCAGTTGCGGGGGCCGATCCCGCCCGCACTCGCCCGCGTTTACCTCGACCTTCAGCAGCTCTGGCATGCGGCCGGGTTCCGGGCCTTCGGCCCCGGTGCCACCGTGCCCCAGGTCCTCACGCTGGCGCCCCCCGAGCAGGTCGAGCGGGTCCGCGCCGACCTCGCTGCGGCCGGGGTCGACCCCGATACCGCCACCCGCTGGCCCCCGCCGGCCTGGCCGTGACCAGCCGATTGTCGGACGGTGCACGGGGAGGGTCCCCGGCACGCCTTGGCCGGTGCTTAAGTCATCACAGTCTGGATTGATTAGTATGCGCCTATCTATACGAAGTCCCACCTGACGCGATGTAGAGAGTACGAGATGACTTCCCCCGACGACATGAGGACGCCCGCCAGCCATGTACCAACCGACCTAGAGCGAGAGTGCTTTTTTGTTGCTCCCATTGGGGAGGAAGGTCACGAGATCCGACGCAGGTCTGACGGCATTCTTAGGTTCATCGTCGGTCGGGCTGCTGAAGAATTGGGTTTGAAGGCTGTACGTGCTGATGAAATCGCTACCCCGGGACAGATCACTCTCCAAGTGATCCACCACATCCTCGGTGCTTAAGCTGTCGTAGCCGACCTGACCGGTCGGAATCCGAATGTCTTCTATGAGCTTGCAGTACGCCACGCTGCTCGACTGCCGGTCGCACTTATCGTCGATAAAGACGATCCGCCACTTCCTTTTGACATAGCTCAGATGCGCGCAATCCGCTTCGACTATAGGGACTTGGAGAGTGCGGACCGATGCCGACAGGCGATTGTGGCGCACCTTCGAGAAGGACTCGCAGGTGCTGTGGATTCGCCCGTTGCCACTAGTATCGACCTCCGCACCCTTGCGGCTGGCAACCAAGTGGAGCGAAGTGTCGCCGAGCTAGTTGAACGCGTTGAGGACCTGGCTCGATTGGAGCGACGCACGGCGGGATGGATAAGGCAAATGACGGCCGAATTTACAGAAGAGGAGCGCGAGTTTCAGCTGGCGCAAGAAATAGATGCCGCGCTAGAGGGACTCAAGGAGATTCTGCGCCATCAGAAAGACAGTATGTCCTATGACGTACGGCGAGAACTCGCAAGGGTGGAGACAGCTATCAGTTGGGCCTTGACCATCCAAAATTCACGTAGGCCCGGACGCCGGGCGCAATTGGTAAGGGACGAATTGCTTGATTCTCGGGCGGCGCGGCCTCTTCCAGCAGAGGGGGAAGTGGCAGCGCCTGACAAGGTGGATGCTGAAGGCCCTGGGGCCGAAGAGGTCGAATAGCTCGGCCAGCGCCGGCCCAACGTCCGCCGGGGTCGAGATCGAGGTCCTGGCCGGCGTCGTCGCCCATGCCGCCGAGGGTACGACCCGGCGGGCCTGACGCCCGACAGCGGGCCCGGGCGGCCGTCCGGCTGTCGGGGGCCTGGGTGATGCTGCCGGTACGGCAGCCGCAGGACCCGACCGCCCGGGAGGCTGCCATGCCCGAATCCCGCCAGTTCTTCACCGACCGGAAGGCCGCCCAGGCTGCCCGGGCCGACCTCATCCGCGCCGGCTACGCCTGCCAGCTCCTCCCGGCCTGGGCGCTGGTCGCGATCGGCCCGTTCCCGGGGCGCGGCCCCCCAGGACCGGCGAGCCCGCGGCCCAGCCTGCGGCCGACGATGGCCCGCCGTGGCCGCACCTGTCGGCCGTCGAGCCGCCCCGCTGTCGCCCCCTCGTGCCATCCTGGGCGGGAGGCCGGCCCACATCCCCGGGGCCGGCCTCTGGCTGTCAGGCCACCATCTCCGGCGTCCAGCCCTCCCGCCTGCGCGCCCGTGGTCGGCCCTGCAACGCCGCAGCGTCGGCTGCGTACTGGCGGACGGCTTCCCGCTTCGAAGCGGCCCGCTGGTCGGCGTCGGGGGAGGCAGCCATCACCCCCGGATCATGCCTCCCGCCCAGGATAGCCGGCGGCAGGCTGACGCCTGCCCAGCGGTCGGATGCTCGACGCATACAACGCGCCTTTGGATCGACTCGTCTAGCCCGTCAGAATCGGGCCCTCCTACGACGCGACGAGGCGGAGGCGATGACGAAGCGGGAAGAGCCGTGGTCGGTCGAAGACGACTGGGCGGCTGAAGAAGAGCGATGGTTCGAGAGGGAGGGCCGGGTCTACTACCCGTGGGCGAAGAGGGCGCCGCGTTGGACCATCCCAGCCGGAGCAGTGGCCCTCACGGTTCTCGTCTTGCTGGGGCTGTGGGCGGTCTGGTTCGGCATCCCCCGGTGGACGGTACCGGATGCCTCGGAGGCTGACCTGCGCGACGTGCCCGCCGAGGCCAGGTGGCAGGCGCGAGACAGCCGACGCAAGCTGCGCAACGACGCGCGGACGACGCTGCTGCAGGGGCTTGGCGGTCTTGCGGTGCTGGTCGGCGCGACGGCTGCGCTCCGGCAGGTCGGGGTCGCGCGCGAGGGGCAGGTTACCGAGCGGTTCACCCGGGCGATCGACCACCTCGGCCACGAGAGGCTTGACGTGCGGCTGGGCGGCATCTATGCGCTGGAGCGCATCACCCTGGACTCCGAACAGGATCGGTCGACCATTGCTGAGGTGCTCACCGCCTTTGTCCGCGGCCGCGCCCCCTGGCCGCCTACCCGACCCGGCCAGCCTCCCGAGGACCTCCCAGTCGAGGACATCGCCCCATTGCAGCGGTGGGCGCCGGATGTGCAGGCCGCCCTGACGGTCCTCGGCCGACGT
>Ga0307415_100001563_pt1 | contig 11024 bp, 8 predicted proteins | sample DK1Cmetagenome_FD_204524 | JGI IMG/M metagenome (GOLD analysis project Ga0307415, IMG submission 204524) | Maize rhizosphere microbial communities from greenhouse at UC Davis, California, United States - DK15-C-2 | ecosystem: Host-associated > Plants > Roots > Rhizosphere > Soil | place: USA...
CCCGGTCCGCCTGGTGCGGGGGGGGCACCGCTGCGTCCCGGCGGCCGCGGTCCACCCATGCCGGCGCCGCGAACACGCCGCCCCGTCATACCCCGGATGGGGTACGCGCTTCGACGCTTCCCTGTGCACCTCGCTGTTCGCGGCCTACATTCACCCAGCGGTCGCCCGGACCGTCGCCGGCCGCGGGGGGTGCGTCAGTCGATGTCCAGACCTCCTGCCGCTGCGCTGACGGCAGTGGCGTGGGGGCTCGGCCTCGCCACGACGCTCCTCATCGTCGGCTCGCCGTACCTGCTGTTCGGCTACCACAGCCCGTCGCTGCACCTCGTGCTGACGTCGGTGGACGGCTGCATCGCGTTGCTGGTCGCCTACCTGCTGCTGGGCGCGTTCCTTCGCAGCCGCCGGCGGCAGGACGAGCTCCTCGCCGCAGGCTTCGTGCTGCTCGCGCTCGCGGGGATCGTCGGGATGGTCCTGCCGCTCCTCCAGCCGGCCCTCGGCGCCCCGATGACCCTCGACGTGTGGCTACCGCTGGCGCTGCGGGTCTCGGGTGCCGTCCTGGTGGTCTCGGCCGCACTGGTGGGCCGCCGACCCGCGACCCGGCACGCGGGCTGGTGGCGGCGGCCCGTCCCCTGGGCGATGCTCCTCCTGGTGGTGGCGCTGCTCGCCGTGCCCGATCGACTCCCGGTGGCGCTGTCCCAGAGCGCCCCCTCCTACACCGAACAGCCGGTCCTCGACGGGCACCCCCTGCTGCTGACCGCCCAGGCGCTGTCGGCGCTGTGCTTCTTCGTGGCCTCCGTCGCCTTCACCCGACAGGCCCGGGACCGGTCCGACGAGCTGGTGCGCTGGCTGGGACCGGCCTGTGCCCTCGCCGGGTTCGCCCGGGTGAACTACGTGCTGTTCCCCTCGCTCTACAGCGACTGGCTCTACACCGGTGACCTGCTCCGCACCGCCAGCTACGTGCTGCTCGCCGTCGGAGCGGCTCGCGAGATCAGCAGGTACTGGGCGGCCCAGGCCGACCTCGCGGTGCTGGACGACCGCCGCCGGCTCGCTCGTGAGCTCCACGACGGGCTGGTCCAGGAGCTCGTGTACATCCGGTCGGCGGCGCACAGCCTGCCGCAGGAGCACGGCGGGCTGCCGCAGCAGATCATCGGCGCCTGCGACACGGCCCTCGACGAGGCCCGGTCGGCGATCGAGGCTCTGGGACGACCGTCCGACGAGCCGCTCGGGTTCGTCCTGCACCGCGCGGCTCGCCAGGTCGCGGAGCGGTACGACGAGCGACGCATCGTCGTGGACCTCGACGACTCGGTGCAGGTCGACCAGCGCCAGCTGCACGCCCTGGTCCGTATCACCCGGGAGGCCGTGTCGAACGCCCTGCGCCACGGTCAGGCGCGGTCGATCTCCATCCGTCTGTCCCGTGCGGGTGCCACCCGTCGGCTGACGGTCGAGGACGACGGCTGCGGCTTCGACGCCTCCCGCCTGTCGGAGAGCACGGGCTACGGCATGACCAGCATGCGGGAGCGGGCAGAGGCGTTGCCGGGGTGCTTTCGCGTGGGCGCTGCCCCCGGCAAGGGAGCGATCGTGGAGGTGACCTGGTGACAGGAACGTCGATACGCGTGATCCTGGCGGACGACCACGCCCGGATGCGGGGACGGGTCCGCGAGGAGCTCGAGGCCGCCGGGTGCGAGGTCTGCGGTGAGGGCGCGACGGCCGACGAGGCCGTGCGGCTGGCCGTCGAGCACCGGCCGGACGTGGCGCTGCTGGACATCCACATGCCCGGCAGCGGCATCCGGGCGGCCCGTGAGATCACGAAGGCGCTGCCGCAGGTCACCGTGGTCATGCTCACGCAGTCCGCGGAGGAGGAGGACCTCTTCGACGCGCTGCGTGCGGGTGCCGCGGGCTACCTGCTCAAGGACGGGGACCCGGCCCTGCTCGGGGACGCGTTGCGGGGCGTGCTGGTCGGCGAGGCGGCCATGCCGCCACGCCTGGTCGCGCGGATCATGCAGGAGTTCAGCGCCCCGACGAGGCGTCCCTTCGTCCGGAGGTCGACCGCCGCCGCGAAGCTGAGCGCCCGCGAGTGGGAGGTCATGGAGCTGCTCGCGGAGGGGTTGTCCACCGAGGCGGTCGCCGGGCGACTGTTCCTCTCACCCACGACCGTGCGCGTCCACGTCTCCTCGGTGCTGCGCAAGCTGCGGGTCAAGGACCGCCAGAGCGCCTTCCAGCTGCTGCGTGGCGACTGAGGATCGCCCCTCGTCCACCAGCTGGGTGAGGGCGTCGATCAGGGCGTCGGCCTGGAACAACGTGAGCTCCTGCGAGCCCATCAGGACGAACGGTCCCTCCTTCGCCCCGGTCTCGGGGTCGATCGTGGCCACCAGCCGCAGCACGTCGTTCCGGACGAGCAGCGCCCCACCAACGTGCAGGTGCTCCTCCTCCCCGGTGTGGGTGCCGTGCCGCAGCACGCACCACCCGGGGCACGTGGCCGGGCGCCGCGTCTCGCGCCGTCTGGTCATCGACTCTCCTTGGTCAGGTGCTCGGTTCCGGATTCCCGCTGGGTCCGGCTGCGGGAAGGTCCCGCACCCTGACGGATGCGGGACCTCCCGATGGTTCGACGGCGTTGCCTCAGATCAGCGCAGACCGATGTTGACGTAGTAGGTCTGGCCGTCGTCGAGGGTGACGCCGATCCTCCAGTAGTTGCCGCCGAGGCCGGTCTTCCAGTTGTAGATGTACTGCCCGGCGGTGGCGTCGTACCGGAAGGCCAGCCCGCTGTCGGCCGACGCGGTGTAGACCGACTCGTCGACCGGGACGCTCATCGCGCTGCCCTTGACGGGAGTCAGCCACACCGGGGCGGACGCTGACTGGACAGCGACTCCGGCGGCGTTCTTCAGCTGGAACTTGACGGGCACCGTGCTGCCGGCCTTGAACACGCTGGTCGAGGCGCCGACCTGGTGCGCGGTGTCGTTGATCGGCTGCAGGAACCCGTCGAACCGGTACTTCACCGTGTAGGTCCCGGTCAGCGGGGCGCTGGTGTTGCCCGCCCTGTCGGTCGCGACGGCGGTGTAGGCGAACGTGCCCACCCCGTTGGCGTTCCCGCCGATCACCGTGACCTTGCAGGATGCGACACCGGAGAAGCTGTCGCTCGCCGCGCAGGTCGCGGCAGGAGCCGTGCCCAGCGTGTACGCCCCGTTCGCGACGTTGACCCCCGTGACCGTCGGGTTCTCGTTGTCGATGCTGATCCCGGCCACGGTGGCGCTGCCGGTGTTGCCCGCGAGGTCGCTCGCCGAGCGGGTGACGGACTGGTTCAGGCCGTTCGACGTGACGGTGACGTCGTCGGGGCAGACCCCGAGACCGGACAGCGCGTCGGAGCAGGTGAAGTGGACCGTCACCGTGCCGGTGTACCAGCCGTTGACCAGCGTCGTTCCGGGCACGATCGCTCCGGTGATGCTCGGCGCGGTCCTGTCCAGGCGGATGGTGACCGAGTCGGACCCGACGTTGCCGGCGGTGTCCGCAGCGGAGCCGTTCACGACCCTGCCGGAGGCGCTGGTCTCGGTGCTGACCAGGACGTCCGGGGTGACCGAGGAGAGCACCACTCCGGATCCCGGGTCGGTGTCCTTCGCGTCGAAGTGGACCGTGACATTGCTGTTGTTCCAGTCCGCGGCGTTGGCGGCCGGGTTGACCGTGTGGGTCACCGTCGGGGCGATGTTGTCGTAGTCGAGGACTCCCTTGTTGGCGGGCTCGACGTTGCCGGCGTTGTCGACGGCGTAGTAGGTGAACGAGGCGCTTCCGGTGCCGTCGGTCGGGATGGTCAGGGTCTTGCTGGCCCCGGCCGCGACCTGCTCGGCGCCGCCATTGACGCTGTAGCGGATCTCCTTGACCCCGGACGGCCCGACGTCGGAGGCGCTGAGGACCACGGTGGCCGTCGCCCCCTTGCAGAAGCCGTTGGTGGCCGTGCACTGGTTGTCCGCGGTGGTCTGCGGCTCGTGCCCGTCGATGTTGATTCCGGTGACGGTCCTGCCCGCGCTGGCGTTGCCCGCGACGTCGGTCGCGGCCGCGCTGGTGACGGACTGGTTCGGGCCGTCGCCCTTGAGCATCACGTCGCTGGGGCACGCGGCCACACCGGATCCAGCCGTGCCGTCGGCCAGTGCGGGATCGGTGCAGGCGAACCCGACCACCACGTCACCCCGGTACCAGCCGGCGGCGTTCTGGCCGGAAGGGAGGACCCCGGTGATCTGCGGTGCGGTGCGGTCGATCCTGATCCCGGCGACCGAGGCGGGGTCGCTCTCGTTTCCGGCCTTGTCACTGATCGTGACCGGGCCGGCGCCGAGGGCGCGGCCCTCGCCCGTGATGGTGCTGTTGACAGGCTGGGTCGCCGGGTTGATCCCGGAGAGCTTGTCGACGCCCTTCCAGGCGACCAAGACGTTGCCCTTGTACCAGTCGCCGGCGTTGGCGTCCGTGGTCGGTGAGCCGCTGAGATTCGGCTTGGTCTGGTCGATGTTGATCCCGGTGACGTCCGTTCCGCTCTTGTTGCCGGCGACGTCGACCGCGTCCCCGTGCACGGACTGGTCGGGGCCGTCGTTCGTCAGCGTGGTGTTGCCGGCGCAGCCGGCGACCCCCGTCTGCAGACCCGATCCGATGTCGGCGCAGTTGAACGTGACGTCGACGTCGGTGTTGTTCCACCCGAAGCCATTCGGCAGCGGGGTCGCGGTGCCGGTGATCGTGGGGGCGTCCGTGTCGACGTTGATCCGGGTGCTGGCGTGCAGCTCGACGTTCTCGGCCAGGTCGACGCTCCAGTACTCGATCGTGTGGACACCGGTCGACAGGTCGGCGGTGAACGGCTCGCCGTAGGTCTGCCGCTCGCCCCCGTCGATCGCGTAGTAGGTCGCCTTGATCCCGGAGCCGCCGTCCGTCGCCGTGAACGCGACCGGGATGCCACTGGTCACGAACCAACCGGAGGCCGGCGAGATCGGGTTGATGACCGTGGTTTGCGGGGCGGTCTTGTCGATCTTCAGCGTGAGCGGCGCGCCGGCGGTCTCGACGTTGCCGGCACCGTCCTCGCTCCAGAACCGGAGGGTGTGGGTGCCCTCGGCGCCGAAGGAGAAGGCCCCGTTGTAGGGCTGGGGTGCGCCGCCGTCGACGGTGTAGAAGGTCTTGACGACGTCGGACAGGTTGTCGCTGCCGTCGAGGGTGACCTCGACTGCTCCGCCGTACCAGGCGCTGGCGAGCGGCGGAGGCACGCTGGCCGTCGTGGTTGGGGCGGTGCGGTCGATCTTGATGCCCGCCACCGTCTTGGTCACGGTGTTGCCGGCGACGTCGGTGCAGCTCGCGGTTGAGGACAGGTTGGCGCCCTCGCCGGTCACGATGTCGTCCGCCGGCTGGCCGGCCGGGCCGGACAGCAGATCGGTGCAGGACCAGTCGACGGTCACGTTCCCGGTGTGCCAGCCGCCCGAGAAGGTGGCGGCGAGGACCGGGTCGGTGGTGTCGACGTCGATGCCTGTGACGCCGGCCGTGATGCTGTTGCCGGCTGCGTCGGTGACGGTCGCGCTGGCGCTCTGGTTCTGACCTTCGGCCAGCACGTCGGCGGCCGGGCTGCCGGCGATGCCGGACAGCTCGTCGTTCGCGGCGTAGGTGACCCTGACGGGCTCGCGGTACCAGCCGGCGGCGTTCCTGGTGCCGTTGGCGGTTGCGGTCAGCGTCGGGGCGGTCTTGTCGATGCGCACGCTCGCGGTGTCCGTGGCGCTGTTGCCGGCGCCGTCGGTGGCGGTGCCCGTGACGGTGTGCGAACCCTCGGCGACCCTGGTGGCCGGCGGGGTGCACGAGGCGACGCCCGAGCCCCCCAGGTCGGCGCACGTGAACGTCACGGTGACGTCCTTGTTGCTCCAGGCGCCGTCCTCGTAGGACAGGGGGGCGAAGTCGTGGCGGATGGTCGGGGCGGTCTTGTCGATGCGGACCGTCGCGGTCCGCACCGCTTCCACGTTGCCGGCCTTGTCGGTGCTGGAGTACGTCACCTCGTGGACGCCCTCGGTGGACAGCGTGACGCTGGTGCCGGTCTGCGCCGCACCGCCGTCGACGGTGTACTCGGTCTTCGCGACGCCGGACAGGTTGTCGCCGGCGGCGAGGGTCAGGGTGACGTTGTCGGCGACCCAGTTGTTCGAGGCGCCGCTCAGGCCGGTGGTGGGCGCGGTCCGGTCGATCTTCACCGCCGGGCTGCTCGTGGCGGTGGTGGACAGACCCGCGCCGTTCTTCACCGTCGTGGTGCTGGTCAGGCCGGTGCCCTCACCGGCGATCGTGGTGTCCGCCGGGGGGACGGGTACACCGGACTCCGGGTCCGAGGCCGTCCAGTGGACGCGCACGTCGTCGCGGTACCAACCAGCCCCGTTGGGCGAGGTGGTCGGGGCACCCGCCAGCAGCGGGCCGGTGGTGTCACCCGCAGGGGCGGTCGACGTGGCGGAGCTGGTGTTGCCGGCCCTGTCGGTGGCGCTGCCGGTGACCGTGACGCCCGGCTGGACCGTCCTGGAGTTCGTGGTGGACCCGTTCGCGAGGCACGTCGCGATGCCCGACGGCTCGCCGCCGCCGGAGTTCGAGTCGGTGCAGGTGAAGGTGACCGTGGTGGTGCCGTCGGCGTTCTTGACCTGCGTCGCGGTGATCGTGGGCTTGGCCTTGTCGACGCGGACCGTGACTGCGCCGGGGGCGCCGGTGTTACCCAGGCGGTCGGTCTGCGCGGGGGCGGTCTTGGTGACGATGCCGTTCGCGGTGACGGAGTCGGTCTGGAAGGGCTGGGCCGCGGCCACGCCTGAGCCGGCGTCCGTGGCTGTCCACTCGACCGACGTGTCGGTGTTGTTCCAGCCAGCAGCGTTGGCAGCGGGGGTGAGCGCCGCCGCCACCACCGGGCCGGTGTTGTCGAGCGTGTACGCCGCCTGCAGCGAGGTCGTCTGGCCCGAGCAGTTGTTCGCGTTGAAGTTCGGAGCGGCCGCGACCGTGAACGCCTGGGCGCCGTCGCCGGCAGGCGCCGTCGTGGTGAAGGTCCAACTGCTCTTCGCGGTCGAGGACGTTTGGCGGGGCAGCGTCGCGGCGCCCGTCACGTCGACACACTTGGTGTCGCTGGATGTCACGACCGTGAGCGTCACGCCGGCACCCTGCTTGGCGTACAGCGTCCCCCCGACGGAGACGGTGCCCGCACCGCCGGTGAACACGGCGCTCGAGACGCTCGAGGCGGACGCAGGGGCCGCGCTCAGGCCGCCGGTCACGACGGCCGAGGCGGCGAGGACCGTGAGCAGGCGACGCGCCAGCGGACGGCCACCTCTCCGAGTCCGGTGCGGTTGCCGGGCATCGGCCACGGCGTGGTGGTTGAACAGCATCTGGGTCCCCTTCAGGATGCGACGAACGTCCGGTGCCGCTGTGTGGACGGCAGGAACTCCGACGTTAGGAAGGGCGAGAGGCGCACAGAAGGGGGTTCGGCGTTCAAAGGTCTGAACGCCACTGCGCCGAGGCGGGGAACGCGCGTTCAACTTCCTAAACGCGACGACCGCGGGCTCAGGCGACCATGACCCGGGCGGAGGCGCGAGCGTCGTCGCCGCGGCGCTCGCGGACCGCGGCCCAGGCGGTCGCCAGCCGGGCGACCGCCTCCTCGAGCTCGTCGGCGGGGCGGGTCCAGGGGATCCGGACGAAGTGGTCGAGCCCGCCCTCGGCGGCGAAGACCGGCCCGGGGGCGACGATCACGCCGAGCCGCTCGGCCTCGGCGGCGACCGCGGTGCCGAGGGGCCCCGGGAGCTCGCACCACAGCGCCAGCCCGCCGGCCGGCAGCCGGAACGCCCACTCGGGCAGCCGCTCGCGGATCGCGCCGGCCAGCCGGTCCCGCTGCTCGCGCAGCCGGGCCCGGTGCTCCTCGAGGATCGGCGCCGAGTCGGCCAGCAGGCGGGCGAGCACGAGCTGCTCCATCACCGGGGCGCCGAGGTCCATGCCGACCCGGGCCTGGGTGAGCCGGTCCATCCGGCGCTCCGGACAGCGAATCCATCCCAGCCGCAGGCCGCCCCAGAAGCTCTTGCTGGCGCTGCCGATCGTGATGGCCTCGGGGGAGTACGCCGCGAACGGCGCCGGCATCTCCTGTCCCTCCAGCGCCAGGGCCTGGTGCGCCTCGTCGACCACGGCGACCGTGCGCGTGCGCCGCAGGTGGGCGGCGTACTCCTCGCGCTGGGCGTCGGTCATCAGGTGCCCGGTGGGGTTCTGGAAGTCGGGGATCAGGTAGGCCAGCATCGGCGCCGTCTGCCGCAGGGCGGCGGCGGCCGCGTCGAGGTCCCAGCCGTCGGGGTCGACCGGGGAGCCGGTGATCCGGGCACCGCTGTGCCGCAGCGCCTGGGTGGCGTTGGGGTAGACCGGCGACTCGACCAGCACCCGGTCGCCGGGGCTGGTGAACGCCGCCGCCACGATCGACGCCGCGCTCAGGGCGCCGGCGGTGACCATGACCTGGTCCGGGTGGGTGGGCAGGCCGCGGGCGTCGTAGGTCGCCGCGATCGCGTGCTGCAACTCGGGCAGCCCGGCCGGGAAGTACCCGTGCCCGCCGAGGTACGCCGGCAGGTCGGCCGCCGCCTCGGCGTACGCCCCGGCGAGCCCCGGCGGCGCGGACGCGGCCGCGCAGTTGAGGTCGATCGCGGTCTCGTCGCCGGCTCGGGGGAGGAGCGCGCGGTCGTGGGCGCGGGCCCGGCCGCCCGGGACGCGGGTGAACGTGCCGGCGCCACGGCGGGCCTCGGCGTACCCCGCGTCGCGCAGGGCGGCGTACGCCCGGGTCACCGTCGTGCGCGAGACGCCGAGGGCGTCGGTGAGCTCGCGCTCGCTGGGCAGCCGGGTGCCCAACCCGATCCGGCCGTCCCCGATCAGGAGCACGAGGGCGTCCGCGAGGCCGACGTACGCGGGGCTGCGGTCGAAGGAGCCTGCCAAGGTGGCCACGCGAGCGGCGCTGATGGAGGCGGTCATGCAGGCCACTGTTCCACGATTGGCTATTGAGGGGAAGGCCAATCGGGCGTCAGACTCGTCCGCATGTCGACGCTCGCCCCCGCCCGCCCCGGCCTCACCGATCTCGGACCCGTCGCGCAGCTGCGCGCCGGTCGCCTCGGCCGCCGGCTGACCCAGCTCTACTTCGGGCTGGTGCTGTACGGCGTCTCGCTGGCCATGATGGTCCGCGCCGATCTGGGCCTGGCGCCGTGGGACGTGCTGCACTCCGGGCTCGCCGGGCTGGTGCCGCTGACGATCGGCCAGGTCATCGTGGTCCTCAGCTTCGTCGTGCTGCTGCTGTGGATGCCGCTGCGAGAGACTCCCGGCCTCGGGACCATCTCGAACGCGCTCGTGATCGGCGTCGCCCTCGACGCGACGCTTGCGCTGGTCGACGCGCCGGGGGCCTGGTGGGTTCGGTGCGCCCTGCTCCTGGGCGGCGTGCTGCTCAACGGGCTGGCGACCGCGCTCTACATCGGCTCCCAGTTCGGCCGCGGGCCGCGCGACGGGCTGATGACCGGCCTGCACCGGCGTACCGGCCGGTCGCTGCGGCTGGTCCGCACCGGCCTCGAGGTCGCCGTGGTGCTGCTCGGGCTGCTGCTCGGGGGAGTGGCCGGCCTCGGCACGGTGCTCTACGCGCTGGCCATCGGCCCGCTCACCCAGGCCCTGCTGCCCCTGTGCACGGTCCCGGTGACCCGTCAGTTCCTGCTGCCAGATCAGCGCTGACCCGTCAGTTCCTGCTGCAGAGGGTCGGTGGGGGAAGCGGCCGCACCACCAGCATCACCGGCACCATCGACGGTAAGAAACTCACGCTTCTGTCATGAAGCTTCACGCCACAAGCGTGAGTTTCACCGCCCAGGCGGTGAAACTGTCCCGCCTGCAACCGCCGACGCGTCAGCGTTTGGTGGCGATGAGCGCCGAGGCGTCGGAGGCGACCATCACCTCGACGGCCGTGAACCGCTCGTCGGTGAGCCACTGCTCGCGCAGCCAGTCGACCCGGCCGTAGGAGATCGGCGGCCACATCTCGCACGGCGTGAAGTCGTCGAGCACCACGATCCCGCCCTCCTCGACCAGGTCCGCGATCGAGTCGACGCCGACCGCGCTGGGCTCGCCGGAGTCGAGGAACAGCAGCGAGAACGGGCCCTTGTCGAGCAGCGTCGACCAGTCCGCGGCCAGCACCTCCACCTGCGGGTCGTCGACGAAGATCTCGGCGGCCGCGGTGGCGAGCTTGGCGTCGAGCTCCGCGGTCACGATCCGGGCGTCACCGCGGACGCCGGAGCGCAGCCAGGCCGTCCCGACGCCGCAACCGGTGCCGAACTCGGCCATCGTGCCGCCCCGCGTCGCGGCCAGCGTGGCGAGCAGGCGTCCGGTCTCGTTGCGGCAGAACGAGACGTATCCGGCCTTGCGTGAGACGGCGAACGCACGGGACACGACATCGGGCAGATCGGGCGGGGCGCTCATGCGCGCAGTCTCTCATCCTGGGCCGGTTGTCTCACGGAATGAACAGATCTGCGCGACTCCACCGCGCCCGGCAGCGGGCGGCGTACGGTGTGCGGACCATGCGGAGCGTCTTCGTACTTATCGTGCGCCGCGGCGAGGCCCAGCAGTAATCCACTGCGAGTGAGGCCACCTCGCCGCGGTGTTCGGCGTTGACTGGCCTCACGCCCCCGGCTCAGCCGGGAGATCACGAGACCTCCGCGGCGGGTTCGCCCCAGCAGCACGCGCGACCCGCACCTCTGTGGTTCTTCCACTCACGCGATCCGTGAGTCGATCCGTCCCGTCGTGGGGCTCCTCGTGATCTCGCCCATCCGATCCGACTCATCCCGACTCATCCAGCCGCGTTTCCCAGAGGAGAACCCCGATGTACGACATGTATCCCGAGTGGGGCCCCGCCAACCACCACCCCGAGAACCCGCGCAGCCACGAGGCCGTGCAGCAGTCGCTTGACCTGCGAGACAACGGCGGCCAGCGCCCCGACGACAACTAACGTTCCGTCCCATGAGCCACGACCCCCACACCGGCACCCTCAAGCTCGCCGTCATCCCCGGCGA
>Ga0307415_100001565_pt1 | contig 11017 bp, 10 predicted proteins | sample DK1Cmetagenome_FD_204524 | JGI IMG/M metagenome (GOLD analysis project Ga0307415, IMG submission 204524) | Maize rhizosphere microbial communities from greenhouse at UC Davis, California, United States - DK15-C-2 | ecosystem: Host-associated > Plants > Roots > Rhizosphere > Soil | place: USA...
TCCGGGCATGATCGCGCGAACGGGTGGTTTCTGATCTTCAAGCAATCTTATCTGGACCCCGGAAGTGTGCGTGCGCAACAGCACATCGCCTCCCTCTTTTTTGGATTTCTCAATAAAGAAGGTGTCCTGCATCTCTCGCGCCGGATGGTCCGGCGGAAAGTTCAGCGCTGAGAAATTATGCCAGTCGTCCTCTATCTCCGGGCCATCAGCGACGTTGAAGCCGAGGCGTTCGAAGATCTCGATGATGCGAAACTTTGTGAGAGAAAGCGGGTGGAGGTTGCCGATCTTGTTCGGAATGGGCGGCAGCGTCAGGTCGATCTGCGGTTTGGTTTCGCCTGCCGTTTCAAGTCGCTGCGACAGATCGGCAAACTTTGTTTCCGCTGCTCTTTTGAGGTCATTGAGGACTTTTCCCGACTGCTTTTTGGCTTCAGCCGGCAATTGTTTGAGCTCTTCAAACAGTTCGGCGATAGCGCCTTTCTTGCTGATGTACTTCAACCTGAAGGTCTCGAGGCTTTGTTTGTTATCGGCTACGAAGTCGTTGACTTCTTTGAGCAGTTCCTGTATACGGGTTTGCATGGCAGAAATTGTGAGGGACAAAAATACGGAATTTTGGAAGGCGACTTCTTCCTTTAAGGCTATGGCGTAATATTATATTTAATGGTGGTTAATTTAATATTTTTACGGCCCGAAATGAGGTAATTCATGGGAAAACGAATCGCGATCATTCAGTCGAATTATATCCCGTGGAAGGGATACTTCGACATCATTGGGTTGGTCGATGAATTCATTATATATGATGAGGTTCAGTATACAAAAAACGACTGGCGAAATCGCAACCGGATCAAGACACCAACCGGTATCCAGTGGATCACTATTCCTGTATTCCAAAAAAGCCTGAAGCAAAAGATTTCTGAGACGGAGGTGACTACGTCCAAATGGGGAGTAAAAAACTGGCAAACGATCAAAGGGAATTATAGTCGGGCCCCCCATTTTAAACCTCTGTCATCGGAACTTGAGGAGTTCTACTGTACATCAACACTGACGAGGTTAAGCGAAATAAACATTTCCCTGCTAACTAAAATATGCGGTATGATCGGGATTCGGACAAAAATAACGAATTCGGCTGATTACGAGTTAAAGGGGGATCCGACTGAAAAGCTGATCAATTTGTGTAAGCAGGCAGGAGCGGAGTGCTATCTTTCTGGACCCGCGGCGAAAAGTTATCTTCGCGAGAATATGTTTTCACAGGAGGGTATTCGAGTAGAATGGATGGATTACAGCGGCTACCCCGAGTATACCCAATTATATCCTCCCTTTACGCACCATGTGAGCATCATCGACTTGTTATTTAACACCGGCAAAGATTGTATCCATTATATGAAATGCGGCAAAATATGAGATTGAGTGTTGTAACAACAATGTATTATTCAAGGGATTACTTGTACGAGTTTTATGCCAGGACTCTTGCTGTCATTCATGATCTGAGCCTAAGCTATGAATTTATTTTCGTTGATGACGGTTCGCCGGATGATTCTCTCAAGGTAGCTCTTGAACTGCAGGACTCAGACCATAATGTTAAGGTCATTCAGCTTTCGAAGAACTTCGGGCACCAGCGTGCAATCATGACTGGGCTGCAGTACGCAGTCGGCGATTTTATATTTTTAATTGACTGCGACCTCGAGGAGGATCCAGGTTTATTAAAGGATTTTTGGAGAAAGATAACTGCCGAGCCGGGGTTTGACGTCGTATATGGTGTGCAGATAAAAAGGAAAGGACGTTGGTTTGAGCGCGCTAGTGGTCGGCTGTTTTATAAAATTCTTTCAGCGCTTTCGTCAATTGAATATCCTGCCGATACCTTAACATCAAGGGTCATGACGAGGGACTATGTAGATGCAATAAAAAAATTCGGAGAGAAAGAACTTGATCTATGGGGAGTTTTTGTTCTCGCGGGTTTCAATCAAGTGGGTATTCCTGTTACAAAAGGTCACAAGGGTATAACTACTTATACCTTCAGCAAAAAAATCCGTAGGGCGGTCGAGATTATAACTTCATTTAGTCACCGCCCATTATACATCACCTTTTTCTTTGGGATTTTTTCATTTCTTGTGGCTGCAGTCACCATTGCCGTGATCGTATATAAAAAAATTTTCTTGAATGTTGATGTGGAAGGATGGGCCAGTATTCTAGCCAGCATATGGTTGGTCGGGGGCATGATACTTTTGATGCTTGGCATTTTTGGTATTTATCTCTCGAAGATGTTTTTGGAAATTAAAAGCAGGCCTTTAACGATCATTAAGAATGTCTATGCCAAATAAACCGGTTCATATCAGTGCGGACATTTCAAGTTTCTATACTGGTAACTTGCAAGCACACGGCGATTCGCCAAAAGGTGTTGGCTGGAAAAATGACGAGGCGCAAGAGATCAGGTTCGCGCAACTTTTACGCGTGATTGACAAGAAGTCAGGTTTTTCCATAAACGATCTTGGCTGTGGCACAGGAAGACTTTATACTTATCTTGTTTCCGAAGGCTATACGCCGAAACTTTATCATGGCTATGATATTCTGGAGGAGATGATAGCCGCCTCCAAAGAGAGACTTCCGAATGATGGCGGAATTCAATTGACAAGGGTCGATTCTGCGAAGGAGATGCATATCCTGGATTACAGCGTAGCCAGCGGAATTTTTAATGTCAAATATGACGCCCCCGAGTACGAGTGGCTCAACTATGTACTTTCTACCATTGAGCATATGAATATAAACAGCAATCGTGGTTTTGCCTTCAATCTGCTTACCAAGTATTCGGACTCAGAGTATATGCAATCTTATCTTTACTACGCGGATCCACTTTTTCTGTTTGACTACTGCAAACGTAATTTTTCGAGGAACGTCGCATTGCTACATGATTATGATCAGTACGATTTCACGATTATTGTCAGAAAGAAGATATAGAGGATGGGTTCTATACATTTTCTTCTGGGTCTTTCGCATGGTCCACCTGCAGCAAGGTCAAATCGCCGAGTCAATAGACTCATGTATGCAGCGCTAGTGCAAGCGCATTCTTACTTCAATCAATTTGATAAACATCTTCAACTTTCATTGCGTTTTTTCTCACAAACCGATAAATGCGGATATTTAACCAGCGGGCGTTTCCATTATGATTTCGTCGTTCTTTTTGCGTTGACATACGGTTATGGCCTTTTTAACAGTATTGCTAATATGGAACAAGCTGTCGGTAGTCACGTTGTCAATAATCGGTATCTTTTGCTTTCGAAAACTCGCATGAAATGATTGGGTTCAACAAACCGTACATAACAGGCAAGGAGTTTGAATATATACAGGCTGCTATCAGGCTGGAAAAATTGTCGGGTAATGGATTTTTTACCAAGCGGTGCCAGGAATTCTTTCAGAAAAAATACGGATTTAAGAAAACATTACTCACCCACTCGGCTACTGCAGGCCTGGAGATGGCGGCCATCCTTGTTGATATACAACCAGGTGACGAGGTAATCATTCCATCCTACACATTTGTCTCGACTGCAAACGCCTTCATTTTGCGCGGCGCAAACGTCGTGTTCGCGGACAGTCAGGAGGCAAACCCCAACGTTGATGTTGATCACATCCGATCCCTTATTACGGACCGGACCAAAGCCATCGTGGTCGTTCATTATGCGGGCTTCGCTTGTGATATGGATCCTATTATGGACCTCGCATCCAGTAAAAATATTTTTGTGATAGAGGATGCAGCTCAGGCTATTGATTCATTTTATAAAGGAAAACCGCTCGGAAGCATCGGCCACCTTGCGGCTTTTTCGTTTCATGAAACAAAAAATATCATTTCAGGCGAGGGTGGCATGTTGGTGATTAATGATGATCGGTTCCTGGATCGATCAGAGATAATCTGGGAAAAGGGAACCAATCGCGCGGCTTTTTCGCGGCGCGAGGTCAGTAAATATAACTGGGTCGACATAGGGTCTTCATTCCTGCCTTCGGAACTTACCGCTGCATTCCTTTTGGCCCAGCTGGAAAATTTGGACAGCATTCAGAGGAAGAGGATCGAACATTGGAAGTATTATTGTCAAAAGCTGGAGGCTTTGCAGCGTTTTGGTAAGATAAAACTCCCCCAATTTCAGGACTTCGCTACGATTAATGGTCACATTTTTTATTTGACAGTAAATAACCTGGAAGTCCGCGATCGTCTCCTGGCCTTTCTTAAGTTTTACGGCATTCAGGCAATATTTCATTATCTGCCACTGCATAACAGTCCTTATTTCAAGGAAGCCGGGCAAGCGATTCCGATATTACCGAACGCGGAAAGATATGGCGAGACACTGGTGCGCCTTCCTCTGTACGTAGAGTTGTCAGAAAAGCAAATGGATTTTGTCATTGAAAAGATATCGGAGTTTTTTCAACAAAATCCTAAATAAGAATAGATAGTACATATGGAGACCCAGGCTCCCAAGGAAAAGATCAATGCAATTATCCTCGTCGCCATAACGTTGCTCGGTTTGGCTTTGCGGCTCTATCATCTGGATTTTCAAAGCCTTTGGTATGACGAGCTTCATTCCATCGTTCCGACCAATCCCGAAAATTCATTGGCTTCCATCATTGAGTATTGCAAGATCGATCAGCCACCAGCTTTTTTTATTTATTTATACTCCTTTTTTCATGTTTTCGGATACAATGAGATCATCGGTCGATTGGCATCGGTGATTCTTGGAGTGATCAGCATCCCTGTGATGTACTCATTGGGACGTGAAGTGCGCGGACACAAAGCAGGTCTTTTTGCCGCCCTGCTGACAAGTCTGAACTATATGCATATCTACTATTCTCAGGAATTGCGGTTTTATACCATGGCTTTCCTCTTTACGGCGCTGTCTTTCCTTTTTCTGATACGCGCCTTTAGAAGCAACAGGTTCCTTCATTTTGCGGCGTATGTTGTTTTTACATCGGCGCTGCTGTACACCCATTATTATGGGCTGGTCATCTACGGCGTGCAGGTACTCGTCTTTATTATGTTGAGCCTATACTCACGGCAAAGAAAGTTTATTGTGGCGGGACTTGTTTCGGGCATGCTTGTCATCGGGCTATTCCTACCATGGATACCTGTTGTCCTTAGTGATTTGCAGATTGCATCTTTCTGGATCCGTATGCCTGAGCCCACATTTATCGCTGATTATTTCTACTACTATTTTGGAAAAGATGCGATAGTCAGTGCAATCTTCATCGTCCTCATCTGGTTTTTCGTGAGAGGTCACACGACCAGGGATAATGCCTCAGTTGACAACAGGGCGGTCAGCATGGTCCTGATCTTTTGGCTTGTTTTCTCCTACCTTATCCCATACATAAAATCGCTGATTGGGCCGCCGATGCTGTATGTGAGATACACGATCGTTTCTCTTCCCGCATGGCTACTGATTATTGCAATAGGCTGGGATGACATCAAACACAAAAGATGGCGACTCAGCATTGTTGTAGTGGTGGCTTTGTCAATGCTCATCAACTTGTTCTTCATAAGAAAGCATTACCACAAGGTCGACAAGCAACAATTCAGAGAGGCCAGTGCATTCGTGGATCAGCATAATAATGACCAGTCACCGCTTTATTCACGCTTCTTCTGGCACTTCAATTTCTACTTCAGAGATAAGGATATGAAAGTAAGTGATGTGAATACCGCTGATTTTGCACAGATTCAAAAATTCTGGCTCTTGCAGGCTGAGTTCTTCTCTCCCGAGGAGAAGAACGAAGTGCTCCAACGTTTCACGGATCAGTTCGATATTGCCGAGAGACATAGCTTCCATAAAACCGAGGTGTTGCTGATGAAACGGAAGGCAGGCCTCTAGTCTTCATATGTGCTTACGGACTGAGACTTCAGTCTGCCATCGGCACGCGGGTAAAAATTTCTGACGATTCGGTCCAACACAAAACACAGGGTGACAGCGAGCGCGAACGTGGCGAGGAGTACATAATCCTGTCTGCTATTTATCAACAAGACCGCCAGCGAAATAAAGGAAACGTGGACGAGCGCCAGGATATATACAACCTGTCGGTGACTCAAACCGATTCTAACCAGCGCGTGATGGATATGCCGCTTGTCGGCCTTAAACGGTGATAACTTTTTGCTGAATCTTATAATAATGATTCGCGCTGTGTCAACAAGCGGGATTATAATGATAGCAATAGCCGAACCGATAGAGGAAGAAAATTTAGCTTCGTTTTGAGACGGAAGTTCAAAGTTGTCATTCATAAACTGGATGGTCACAATCGACAGCAGTGTTCCAATCACAAGTGAGCCTGTATCGCCCATAAAAATCTTCGACGGTTCCCAATTCTGAAACAGAAAGGCTAGTATTCCGCCGCCTAAACCGAAGCATACCATAGCGAATGGATAATTCTCCGTGAAAAAAAACCATGTACCAAATACAAGGATGGAAATGAGCGAAAGGACCCCTGCCAGGCCATCAATGCCGTCGATCAGATTTAGAGAATTCGTGATTACGATCACGGTTAGCAGAGTTGCGAGAAAACTGAAAAGTCCGGAGAAATGCTCACCTCCACTTAATTCATAGAGCGACGTCACCCTGATGTTTAAAGTGAAGAAAATGAGCGAAGCTGTAATTGTTTGGGCGGTAATCTTGGCAATAGGCTTGAGCGTCATCAAATCGTCCAGCAGACCGATCGTGAACGGGATGATCAGAATTGGCAGTAAGAGAATAACGCTTTGAAATCCGGCGCGATCAGCCCAGCAAACCAGGGCGAGCGTGAATCCACAAAAGATCGCCGCACCACCCAGCGAGGGAGTAACTCGTTTGTGAATACGCCTTCGCCCAGGCACAGAAACGAAATTTTTTTTTTAGAAAACTTTATGATCAAAGGCAGGAATGAGTATGAGATCACAAAGGATGTAAGACCCGCAAGAAACGATTGAAGCATATCGGAGATAACAGCGGCACCTGCCCTGACAATACTACTCTAAATTTACTTGAGAATCAATACGCTTGCTGGTCGTTCTTGAGAATAGACGCAAGAGTAGCGAAGACAATTTTAATATCGAGAAGGAATGACCAGTTTTCGATATAGAAACGATCTAATTTAACGCGACCCCTCATGGAATGGTCGGTCCTTGTTTCGCCCCGGTATCCTTTTGCCTGTGCTAAACCGGTAATACCGGGCTTGATATAATGCCGCGCCATGAATTTTTCAATCTTCGGCGAAAACTCCTCATTCAACTTGATCGGATGGGGCCTCGGGCCAATAATGGACATTTGTCCTTTCAGCACGTTAATGAACTGTGGAAACTCATCAAGGCTTGTTTTACGCAGGAATCTGCCGATGCGGGTCACCCGCGCGTCATTCTTTGTCGCCTGTTTAAATTCCGGACTATGAAGCACCATGGTTCTGAATTTTAGGCAATTGAATGGTTTGTTTCCTTTGCCTGCGCGCTTTTGTTTGAAAAACACCGGGCCTTTTGAATCCAGCTTGATCAGTATCGCGATGATAGGAATCATCCAGGAAAGGATCAGTATAATGACAAGACTTGAGAAAATAAGGTCAAAGATATGCTTGATGATCTGGTTGTTTCTCTCATCTAGCGGAACGGCTGCAACATTAAGAACGGGAATGTCATCGTACTTTTCCAGGTAGACACCACGTGAGAAAAAACCGCGATAGTCGGTAATGAGTTTGACCTTTATCAGGTTGGAGAGCCCATAATCGATCAGGCTCTTCACCATGTTGTTATCAGTGTATGGAAGGCAGCAATAGATCTCCTGGACGTTGTTCTCTTTGCAAAACAAATCCAGCTCGGCGAGGGGGCGAACCTCGCGATTCTGAATTTTCTGATCGAAGTAACTGAGAAATCTGAAGCCAAATTCAGGATGCAGCCTAAAAAACTTCCGCATCTCCCAGGCGAGATCGCCGAAGCCGACGATTACCACGTTCTTGAAGTTAAGCTTCTTGTTGATGATTATTTTGTTCAAGTAAAAGTAAAACACACGCCAGACAAAAAGCAGACCAACCGACAACGCAAAGTTCGCTAGCAGAATCGTAGTAGGGATGTTGTGCAGGTTGAAGAGAAACAACAGCGAGACAACAAATAAGAAGTGGAAGAAAATGAAAGAAAAATGGGTTCTTAGGATCTTCGCGAAACGCGCTACTCTTGAGAATTTATATGGGTTATAAAGTATCGATAGCGTGAGCCAGCAAAAATTTAAGGCAAGTATAACATAGGCATGTTCACGGGTGAACCACTGCTGCGATGGGGAGAAGATTGAAAATGCTATGACAGCCGCAGCATTTAGTATAAAGAGGTCCCCCAACAAAAAAATGAGGCGAAGATTAGCTGAGAGGGCTTTTCGCATGATCAACCATATTTGTTAGTTTAGCCACTGCTACCCTAAGACACAGTCAGTGGCTTTTAAGTTGGAATGCAAAACTAATTTTTTTTTGGCAATTAAAAAGCTCTAATATCTCCGGGTACTAACGCATGTACCGGCGTGCGGCTTGAGGGTTATTATGACGATCGTATCGATAAGATGCGTGGGCAGGCGATAAGCGCTGATGGAGTGGTCGGTCATCAGATCAGAATTCGCTCCCAGAACCCCTCACCCCTAGGGGCGACGTTGCTCGGGGGCAATTTAGCAGCTAACAAAGAGGTGAAGAAAAGGACTGGAACAATGCCCTTCTGGACATGGAGGGTGGATTCGGTCAGACTGAAGCAAGTAAAGAGAATCAGAAACAAAAGGAACAATGTTGAATGAGCGAAGGCCATTCTGAACGATAAACCGAGGATATATAGAAACAACAAAAGTCCGACAACACCAAAGATGAGATAAAACTGCATAAATTGGTTATGAGCGTTATAGTGCAAGAAGCCTTTTATGCCAAGCGCCTTATCTCCCGGGTATACATGTTTATCTTTATACGTCGCCGTCAATACATCCTGCGAGTCACCGGTGCCAAGCCCCAACAGCCAGGCTTTTCGCTCATTTATGATTTCGACTGACATTTTCCAAATAGCCAGACGAATAGCTCCGCCCGTAAAATGATAGAACTCATAATCATCCAGCAGCAGGGGGTTTGTCTGGTCGTATTCGTCAACGAGAACCTCCCTGAAGCGGTCTTTGATGTTTGGTACAGCAAAGATTACCAAGGCAGACACTGCGACAAAAAGGCACATTGCAACCATGCCTGTCAGAATACCCTTTTCCTGAACGATCGTTCGCCAAATGAAGATGCCACACAGTAAGAATACTGTGGGAATAAGCGTCTTTGACGAAAGTAGTACGAGGAACAAAAGGAAGAAAAAAACGAGGAGGACGTAAGATACCCTGGCAGCCACCGAGAGTGTCATCCATTTGGATTTTAAGAACGTAATGGTGATGAAAGTCGAGACGCCAATGTAGAAAGAGAAGTACACGGCGTGGTCAAAGTTTACTGCCGACCCAAGCTTGTGATAGAACAGATAACTTGAGTTATTTTGAAAAAAGTAGAAGTAGAGAGCGTGGATAACGCATATGAGTGCAGCCACGAAGCATGTTGCAGTAAAAAAACCAAGGATCTTCCCTACGGCCCTGCTATCTAAAAATTTTGTCGTAGACAATACGATGGGAAAAATAACAAAGGCAACCCTTTTCTCCAGTTCGGAAAGTCCCTGGCTAACATTGTCCGTGTAAACCAGACCCACGACATGCAGAAGATAGAATCCGATGAAGAGAAGAGCGATCTTGTTACTTAAAAGTTTTTTGTACTTATTCTTCCAGTTCCCTTCAAGGATCCAAACCACTGACAGCAGGATCATTGAGAGACCGTTGAGCGGGACAGAAAAGGGCAGGGTAACGACAACCGAAATGGCAAAAAACAAAAACAGTTTTCGGAGTGCATCTTCCTTGTTGGAAAATACGTTCATCAATGATTTGCTTTTTTGTGGTCTACTGAAATAAGTCCAAACTTTTGTGCAAAAACCAGAGGAATGAACCGTGGGGCCTCCACAAGATAACGCTTGAATAGGCGTCGTGGCTCTTGCATCAAGCGATACAGCCATTCGAGTCCGGCTTTCTGCATCCAAACAGGAGCTCTTTTTATTAACCCGGCAGTAACCTCGAATGCGCCACCTACGCCGATTGCAATATTGACATTGAGTTTCGCAAAGTGCTCATGAATCCAGTAATCCTGCTTGGGTGCAGTGAGACTTACCCAAAGCACGTGAGGCCGCGCTGCATTAATAAGTGAAACTATTTTTTCATTTTCATGATCCGAGAAACGATCCGCAAAAGGAGGCGAATAGTGTCCTACAATTTCCAGATGCGGGAACTGCAAGGAAAGTTTTTCGGCCAGGTATTCAGCCACTCCCTCTTTAGCGCCAAGAAAAAAGAAGCGGTACCTCTTTTCGTTGCCAGTTTTTGCGAATTCAGGCAGCAGGTCAAGGCCAGTAACGCGGCCCTTGATCGGCTTTCCTAAAAGCCGGGAAGCCCAGATGAGAGGTACTCCGTCCGGCAAATTCATTGCCGAGGTATTATAAAGTGACCTCAGATCTCCATTGTCGTAGGCCCACAGCACACAATTAGCCGGAGTGACGCACACTCTTTTTTTGTCGTTTTGGTCTATCCATGATTTAAATAGTTCGATCGTCTCCCTCAAGTCAAGGGTGGAGATATTCACCGAAAGGATATTAGTGATTGAATCAGGATCAGAGGGAACGACTGTCATTCTTGCGAATTAATTATTAACCCTGCGGCTTTGGATGACTTTTCGTTTAGCCATGACTAACTTGAAATTTCTAAACACGAACTGATAGGCTTTGAGGGAACTTCTTTCGAAGAGGAGAATATAAAACAGTATCATCCATTGCCTGAACAAAATGAAGATGCCGTCAATCATAAACGACGGAAGGCTTTTATTCTTCAGCAAAAGGATCAACTGATTCTTGACAGCATGGACTTTAATTTCCCTATTGATGTTCGTGCGCACCTTAATACTTTGCGGTTTGAAATGCCTTGGATGTATAGCTACACATGAGGGA
>Ga0307415_100001566_pt1 | contig 11014 bp, 11 predicted proteins | sample DK1Cmetagenome_FD_204524 | JGI IMG/M metagenome (GOLD analysis project Ga0307415, IMG submission 204524) | Maize rhizosphere microbial communities from greenhouse at UC Davis, California, United States - DK15-C-2 | ecosystem: Host-associated > Plants > Roots > Rhizosphere > Soil | place: USA...
TCGAGCGCCTTCTCCTCGCTGGCGCTGAGGCCCTGCCGGGCGGCCACGGTGGTGTGGAACATCACCGTGGCCGCGCTGGAGGCCCGGCCGGCCAGGGCGAGCTGCTCCAGCAGCTCGGCCCGCCGGTCGTTGGGGCTTGTCATGCGCCTCAGTATAGCCTATATTTAGTTTTATCGAACGAAATACTTGCGGAGGAGCGGGGCATGACCAAGGCACTGATCGCCGGAGGCGGCATCGCCGGCCCGGCGACCGCGATGGCGCTGCAGCGGGCCGGCATCGAGGCGGTGGTCTACGAGGCCCACCGTCCCAGCGCCGACGACGCCGGCTCCTATCTCACCGTCGCCACCAACGGCCTGGACGCCCTGCGGGCCATCGGGGCCGACCGGCCGGTGCTGGAGGCCGGCTTCCCCACCCCGACCAACGTGCTGCTGAGCGGCTCCGGCCGGCGGCTGGGGGCGGTCAGCAACGGCGGGCGGCTGGCCGACGGGACCGTCAGCCACACCATCAAGCGGGCCCGGCTGTACCGGGCCCTGCGCCAGGAGGCGGCCGCCCGCGGCATCACCCTGGAGGACGGCCGGCGCCTGGTCGGCGCCGAGGTGACCGCCGGCGGCGGAGTGGTGGCGACCTTCGACGACGGCACCCGGGCGACCGGGGACCTGCTGGTCGGGGCGGACGGGGTCCACTCGGTGACCCGCCGCCTGCTCGACCCGGCCGCGCGCGGCCCCCGCTACGTCGGCCTGGTCAACTTCGGCGGCTACACCCCCGGCGCCCCGGACGGCGGCGAGCCGGGCGCATGGCACATGATCTTCGGCCGGCGGGCCTTCTTCGGCTACGTCGCCGACCCGGCCGGCGGGACGGTCTGGTTCGCCAACGTCCCCCGGCCCGCGGTCAGCCCGGCCGAGCGGGCCGCCACCTCGGCCGAGCAGTGGCAGGCCCGGCTGGTGGAGCTGTTCGCCGGCGACGCCGGCCCGGCCAGCGACCTGATCGCCGCCGGCACCCTGGAGCTGGCCGGCGACAGCACCCACGACCTGCCGTCGGTGCCGACCTGGCACCGGGGCCCGATGGTGATCGTGGGCGACGCCGCCCACGCCCCCTCGCCGACCTCGGGCCAGGGCGCCTCCATGGCCGCCGAGGACGCCGTGGTCCTGGCCAAGTGCCTGCGCGACCTGCCCGACATCCCCCGGGCCCTGGCCGCCTACGAGGAGGCGCGCCGCTCCCGGGTCGAGCGGATCGTCGCCCAGGGGGCCCGCACCGGCAGCGCCAAGACCCCCGGCCCGGTCGGCCGGGTCCTGCGCGACCTCGCCCTCCCCCTGGTCTTCCGGTTCCTGGTCACCGAGCGCTCGATGGCCTGGACCTACGACCACCACATCGACTGGGACAGCCCCGTCGCCGCCTAGGCCCGCCGCTCGGCCGGGACCTCGGACGGGTCGACCCCCAGCGCCCACAAGGCGGTGGCGGCCTCGGCGGCGATCGCCTCGACGTCGGCGGGCTGGGCGGTGGCGCGGCGGGCGTCGTCGAGCACCAGGCGGATGTGGTGGACGCAGGCGTGCCGGCGGTCCTCGGTGGCCGAGCTGGTGCCGGCGTCGCGGAGCAGGACGATCAGGGCACGGGTGAGCCCCGGCTCGGCGGCCCCGAAACGGCGGATCTGGGCGGTGCCGAGCCGCAGGTAGTCGGGGAACTTGGGGCGGGGCACGGCCGCCCGCAGCTCCCCGTCGCCGTCGCGGATCATCCAGTCGCCCAGGCGGAGGCGGGCCAGGGCACACAGCAGCACCGAGAGGTGATGGACGGCCTGCACGCCGGTGTAGGGGTCGTTGATGGCCGGTGACAGGGCCTTGTTGGCGATGTCGACCAGCCGGCGGATGCCGAAGCCGACGTCCTGGACCATCGTCCGCTCGAAGCCGACCTGGACGCCCTCGGCGACCGGCCCACCCACGGCGTCGGCCCCGGGCGGCGGCCGCCCCGGCGACCGGCTCCAGGCCCAGGCGATCGGCGTCCCGGCCACCACGTGGTCGCCGACCTGCTTGGCCAGCACGATCATCAGGTCGTGGTCCACGGCCGCCCGGACCAGCGGCTCGGGGTGGACGGCCTGGACATAGCCGGAGCGGGCCGACGGCAGGCCGACCGCCTCCAGCGGCGGCTCGGGGCACAGCTCCTCCGGCTCCCGGTAGCGAGGCTGGCGCGGGTAGACCTCGGCGATGACCGAAAGGGCCTCGCGCTCGACCTGCTTCATGATGCTGTCGATCTGGATCGAGCGGGCCAGGTGGTGGATGAAGTAGATCAGCACCCCGACGCTGGCCACGGCCAGCGCCAGCGACCCCGACACGGCCAGCCGGGGCACGAACGCCTCCTGCCCGGCGCCCTGGACCCCGACGGTGTACAGCCCGGCCGTCGAGTAGGCGAAGGCGCCCACGAAGATGCTCAGCACCAGCTGGGTGCCTCGGTCGCGCATGAAGTTGCGCAGCAGCCGTGGCGAGTACTGGCCGGAGGCGATCTGCAGGGCGACGATGGTCAGGGCGAACACCAGGCCGGTGACCGTGATCATGGTCGACGACACCGCGATCAGCAGCGAGCGGGCGTCGTCGGCGGTGCCCTGGAAGGCCAGCTTCGCCAACGGCGAGCGCTCGTCCACCTCGACGTTGGACAGGGCCGCCCCGGCCAGCAGGAACACCACCACCGCCAGCGTCGGCAGCACCCACAGGGCCCCTGCCAGGTAGTCCTGGATCACACGTCGCCGACCGAGCAGGCTCACCGGGGTCCCTACCTGGGCGATCTGGTGGCGACCAGCAGCTCGTAGCTGCCCGGCTCCAGCTCCGAGTGCTCCACCGGGACCGCCCGGGCCGTGAAGCCGATCCCCTCCAGGAGCCGCAGCCAGGTGGCCCGGGGGAACAGCCCCTCGACGTGGCGGTCGTGCTCCACCCGGACCGAGCCGTCGGCCTCGCGCAGCAGGTAGGCGTAGTCGACGGTGTAGGTGGTGTCGAGCGGGTCGGGGTCCCAGGTCCACTCCAGGAAGCGGGCGGCGCGGCCGTCGCCGTCGTGGCCGCCGTAGTCGGTCCCGGTGCGGAAGTTCTCCCGCAGGTGGTCGGGGGCGAACAGGGCCACCCCGCCCGGCCGGCAATGCGCGAAGGCCGTCGCCATCACCTGCCGCAGGTCCTCCTCGCCCGTCATGTACATGACCGCGTCGTGGACGAACACGGCGTCGAAGACCCGGCCGAGGCGGACCGCGCGCATGTCCCCCTGGACGTGCTCGCACTCCGGGTTCAGCTCCCGGCTGACCGCCAGCATGCCCGGCGACCGGTCGACCAGGGTGAGCTGGAAGTGGGCCTTGAGGTGGGAGGCGTTGTTGCCGCCGCCCGAGCCCAGCTCGAGCACGGTCGCCGGCGGCCGGTCGGCCGCCTCGACCAGCAGCCGCCGGTAGATCTCCGCCTCCTCGGCGTACACCGCCGGCGCCGACAGCAGCGGCCACCACCCGGCCAGCTCGTCGTACATGCGCGGCTCCATGGCCGGAGTCTAGCGGTCGTCCAGCCGGTCCAGGGCGCGCTCGACCTCGGCCACGGCCCGGGCCTGGAAGGCGGCGACGCGGGCCGGGTCGAGGGGCCGAGCCTGGTCGCCGGCGCGGATGGCCAGGGCGGTGTCGACCGTGGCCGGATCGTCGGTGCGGACTCGGGACCAGGCGGCGGCGTCGGGCTTGGAGGACCACACGCCCTCGGCGGCGAAGCGCCAGCCGCGGCCGGCGTTGAGCACGCTCTGGGCCAGGCTCGGCTCGTCGGCCCGGTGCCAGGCCAGCGAGTCCCGCACCGCCTCCAGCAGCCAGCGGCGGGGGATCGGGCCGACCACCTCCCGGGGCGCGGGGCCGGCCAGGACGCGGCCGTGGTCGCGCAGGATCGACAGGTCGAGCAGGAACCAGTGGGCCGGCTCGTCGGCCGGGTCCAGCGAGAGGTGGAAGGGCATGCGGGGGCCGACGTCGAGGTTGACCTCGAACCGCGGCCGCCGGGCCGGGGCGGCGACCGCCTCCCGGGTGTAGAGGACGAACTCCAGGCCCCGCAGCGGCCAGGTCCCGGCGAGGGTGGCCAGGCCGTCGATCACGGCCCCCCGGCGCTCGTCGGTGGGCGTGGTGGCGCAGACGGCCACGATGTCGACGTCGCTGACGGCGGGCGCGACCCCGCCCAGCGCCCCCGAGCCGATCAGGTAGGCGGCCACCAGCTCGTCGCCGAGCAGACGGCGGAGCAGCCCGGCGGCCTCCCGGCCGCAGGCCGCGGGCAGCTCGTCGGGGAGCGGGTCGGTCCGGCCTGGCCTCACGTCCTCGCTCCCCTGGCGGCGTCCGGGGTCGGTTGTCCGGCCCATGGATACCATCCCTCCCATGACCGCGACCGGCGGGCCCGCCGCCCTGCACGTGACCAACGGCGACATCGTCGTCGACCTGCTGCGCCGGGCCGGCCTGGCCGACGCCGCCCTGGCCTGGGTCGACGTCCTGCACGAGGGGCCGGTCCCGGCCGGACTGGACGACGCCGGGCTGCGCCGGGTCCGGGCGGAGTTCCTGGCCGGCGCCGACGCGCCGGCGGCGCCGGCCCGGCTGGAGGCCCGCGACCGGGCCCTGGCCGCCAACCGGGACGGCGAGTACCTGCTGTGGTTCGAGGCCGACCTCTATGACCAGCTGCAGATCGCCCAGATCCTGGCCACCCTCGGCGACCTGGGGGTGGCGCCCGGCCGGGTCACCCTGGTCTGCATCGGCGAGTACCCCGGCATCGCCCACTTCGGCGGGCTGGGCGAGCTGGAGCCGGCGCAGCTGGGCGGCCTGCTCGGCGCGGCCACCGCGATGACCGCCGACGCCCTCGACCTGGGCGCCGCCGCCTGGGCGGCCCTGCGGGCCGACCACCCCGGCGGCCTGGGCGCGATCGCGGCCAGCCGCTCGCCGGAGCTGCGCTTCCTGGGGGAGGCCTTCGATCGGCTGCGCCGCGAGTACCCCTCGACCCGCGACGGCCTCTCCCTGACCGAGCGGCGCCTGCTGGCCGCCACGGACGACGACGGCGCGGCCGCCGAGGCGGTGTTCCAGCGGGTGGGGGAGCGGGAGACGCGGCCGTTCCTGGGCGACCTGTTCTTCTTCCGGACCGCGGCCCGCCTGGCCGGAGGGCCGGTCCCACTGATCGAGCTGGACCCGCCCGCCGACGAGGTCGCCGCCGCGACCCGCCTGCGCCTGACCGCGGCCGGCCGGCGGGCGCTGGCGGGCCAGGCCGACCACGTCGCCCTCAACGGCATCGACCGCTGGGTCGGCGGCGTCCACCTCCACGGGGCCGCCGCCCGCTGGCGCTGGGACGCGGGCACCGAGTCGATCGTCGGCACCGACGCCTGACCCGGCGGGATTCGCCGGGAAACTCCGCCAACGTCCCACACCTCCGCCGCGGGCTGCGGTAGCGTTCCGCGCCGCATCGCCGCATGAACGTGCCTTCCGTCTCCTTCCCCACGGAGGCCGCCTTGTTGACGCCTGCCCGTCGTCGCGCCGCCCGGCGGCGAACCACCGTGCTCGTGCTCGTGGCCGCCCTCGCCGCGCCCCTGCTGGTCGCGCCGGCCCAGGCCGGCCATCAGGACCGGGCCGAGCTCTCCCAGCTCCAGCGCAGGCTGGAGCGGGTCCGCAAGGTCCTGAAGAACGCCAAGTCCAACGTGGCCGACGTCGCCGCCGCCCTCGAGCAGGCCGACGCCGACGTGACCGTCGCTCAGGCCGCCCTGGCCGAGGCCGAGCGCCGCCTCCAGGCCGCCCAGGCCAAGCGCAAGCAGGCCCAGCTGGAGGCCGCCCGGGCCAAGCTGGAGGTGGAGGCCCAGCAGGCGGTGATCGACCGCCGGGCCTACGCCACGTACGTCAACAGCGGCGCCTCGACCATGCTCACCCTGGTCGTCGACGCCGAGAGCGTCGGCGACCTGCTCGACCGCTCCAAGCTGCTCGACAACGTGGCCAAGGCGGCCAACAGTGAGCTGACGGCGCTGGTCGACGCCAAGGTGGCCGCGGACGCGGCCCGCCGGCGGGCGGTCGCGGCCGAGCAGCAGGCCGCCGACGAGAAGACGCGGATGCGCGAGCGCGCCGCCGAGCTGGAGGCGGTCCGGGCCGCCCGGGCCGCGGCCAAGGAGGCGCTGGAGCAAAGGATCGACTCCCTGCGGTGGAGCCAGGGCACCCTGCGGACCCGGTCGACCCGGCTCATCCGTAGGATCAAGGCCGAGGAGGCGGCCCGCCGGCGGGCCGCCGAGCGGGCCCGCAAGGCCCGACTGGCCGCCCTGGCCAGGCAGCGGGCGGGGGCGGCGGCCTCGGACGCCAGCATCCGCGGCGACGACGACGGCGGGCACCTGGGCGGGCCCAACACGGCCAGCTACAACTACCTCACCCGGACCGCCAAACGGGTCTACGGGCTGGTGGAGCGCATCTTCGACGTCCACTCGATCGGCGGCTGGCGGGCGTACGGGTCGGTGCCGGGCAGCGACCATCCCTACGGCCGGGCTCTCGACGTGATGACCTGGTCCAACCGCGCCCTCGGGTGGCGGATCGCCAACTGGGCGGTGGCCAACGCCTGGGCCCTGGACGTCAAGTACGTGATCTTCAATGGGCGCATCTGGACCCGCAGCCGCGGCTGGCACGCCTACCGGCACCCCTCCGACCCGTGCAACTGCAACCCGACCCTGCGCCACGACGACCACGTGCACATCTCGGTCCTGTACTGACGGGAACCAGGCGGGCCCGGGCGGACCTCCGCCCGGGCCCGTGGGGTTGCCGGTGGCTAGATCCTGACCTGGACCGTCGTCCGCTGTGGGACGCTACGGCCGTGACGACCATCCGAGCTCCGTTGCCCCTCCGGGCGGGTGGCGGTGCGCCGCTGGCCGCCGCCGAGCTGGTCCTCCCCGCCCTCACGGTGGTGTCCGGCCTGCAGCTGCTGCGGCTGATGATGGCCACCGTGCTGGCCGTCTACCGCGACCGGCTGGGCGCGCCGCTGAGCAGCCTCGCCCTATTCGCCTTCCTGGTGGTCGGGCTCGGGTTCCTGGCCGCGCCGGTGGCCCGGCTGGTCGGCCGGCGGCGGGCGCTGCTGGTCGGCGCGGCCGGGGTCGCGCTGGTCCGGCTGGTCGTCCAGCTGGTCCCCGACCCGCTGGCCCGCTGGCTGCTGGCCCCGGTGGGGTGGTGCTGTTCCTGTGGTTCGTCCCCCTGTGGCTGGTCAGGGACGGCCGCGGGTTCGGGCTGGCCCTGCTGGTAGGGCTGGCCGTCGACACCGCCCTGGCCGGGCTGGGCGGCAGCTGGGACTACGCCTGGTCGATCACCCCCTGGACGGTCGCCCTGGCCGCTGGCCGGCATCGGGCCGGCGCTGTTCCTGTACGCCCTCAGCTGGCAGAACCTGGGCTGGCAGGCGACCCTGAGCGGCCGCTCCCAGGCGCTGGCCTTCGCCGTGGTGATGCTGGCCAACCTGGCCGCCGGGGGGGCCATCGCCCTGGCAAGGGAGATTCGCTGGCCGGTCGTGGGGCTGGCGGTCGCCGTGCTGGCCGTCGCCATCGCCCTGGCGGGCCCGGCCACCCTCGCCGCCTGCGTCCTCGGTCAGGCGGCCGCCGCCGTCCTGCTGGTCCTGATCGTCCGCCGCGCCACCGAGCCCGGCACCGGTGAGACGGCCCGGCTGGGCCCGCTGGCGGCCGCCTGGGCGGCCGGCATGGGCCTGTTCGTGCTGCTGGTGTTCGCCTACTACGCCGCCTACGACGTGGTCCTGCCGGTCGGCAACCGGGCGCTGCCGGCGCTGGCCGCCCTCCTCCTGGCCGCGGCCGCCGCCGTGGCCATGGGCGGCACCGGTCTGCTCCGGGGGGACCCGGGGGCTGCGAAGACCCGCCACCGCGCTCCGGGCTCCTCGGCCACCCTCCCAACCGCGGTTGGGGTGGTGCTGCTGCTGGCCCCGGCCCTGTTCTGGCTGACCGCGCCCGATCCGGTCGGAGCCGCCCCGGCGCCGGGGGTGCGGGTGCTCTCCTACAACCTGCACTTCGGCTTCGACACCCGCGGCTGGAGCGACCTGGAGGGGATCGCCAGGGCCATCGAGGCCGGCGGGGCCGAGGTCGTCGGGCTCCAGGAGGTGTCCCGCGGCTGGTACGTGAACGGCTCCACCGACATGCTGGCCTGGCTGCAGCGGCGGCTGCGTATGCCCCATGCCCGGTTCGCGGGCGCCTCCGACGAGATCTGGGGGAACGCCGTCCTCAGCCGCTACCCGATCGTGGCCAGCGAGGTGGCCTTCCTGCCGCGGGAGGGCGTCCCCCTGCGCCGCAACGCCCTGGCGGTCGAGCTCGACCTGGGCCCGGGGCGGCGCCTGGACGTGGTCGTCACCCACCTCCACCACGTGGAGGGCCCCGAGGGCGCCCGGGTCCGGCTGGCCCAGCTGCCGCCGCTGCTGGAGCGGGTGGCCGGGCGACCGGCCACCGTGCTGCTGGGCGACTTCAACGCCGAGCCCGGCTCGGCCGAGATCGCCCTGGTTCGTGGGGCCGGCCTGATCGACGCCTTCGTGGCCGGCGGCGGCCGGCCGGCCGACGAGCGCACCTGGCCGTCGGACCGGCCGGACCGGCGCATCGACTACATCTGGCTGTCGGGTGACCTGGCCGCCAGCGGGTTCGCGGCCACGGCGGGCACGGCCAGCGACCACCGCGGGGTCGCGGTCACCGTCCAGTGAGTGCGCGGTGTCGGCCTGCGGCCGACGTCAATCACCTTCTCCGACCGGCCCTTCGGGCGGGTCGGCCTCGGCCAGGATGGCGTACAGGCGGCGCCGGGCGTCGTTGAGGATCTCCAGCGCCCGGGCCTGCTGGGCCTCGGTGCCGGCGGACCCGACGCTCCAGGCGGCCTGGGCGGTCTGGGCGATGGCGTCGCGCAGGCTCCAGGCCGCCGGGGCCACCCCGGCGGTGACCGTCTCCCAGGGCGCCTGGCCCTGGCGCTCGGCCTCGGCCCGCCCGGCGTCGGTGAGCGTGAACCGGCGGCGGCCCTCGCCCTCCTCACCGGTGATCAGGTCCTCGTCCTCGAGCAGCTGGAGGGTCGGGTAGACCGACCCCGGGCTGGGGCGCCAGACGCCGCCGGTGCGCGCCTCCAGCTCCTGGATCATCTCGTAGCCGTGCATGGGCCGCTCGGCCAGCAGGGCCAGGATGGCCGCCCGAACGTCGCCGCGGCCGCGCCGGCCCCGGCCCCTTCCCCGGCCGCGCCCCCAGGGCCCCGGCGGGAAGGGCGGTCCCGGCGGCCCGAACAGGCCGAAGCCGCCGTGGTGACCCGCCCAGCCCTCGTGGGGGCCAACTCCGTGCATGAAGTGTCGTCGCATCGCCGCATCACCTCCAAGATCGTTGCAGCGACACTAACGATATATCTTTGACACTCGAAGATGCAACGTCTGTTGGATGGCGTCGATGCGCGACCGGGTCGGGGGATGGGAGCGGAGCAGGGCGGCCAGGCCCCGCTGGCGGGGGGCGGCCTGCTCGACCTGGAGGAACAGGGCCAGCACCTGGATCAGGCCGGGGCCGTAGCCGAGCTCGGTCGCGTGCCGGTCGGCGGCGTGCTCGCCGGCCCGCGACAGGGCCGCCGACAGCACCTTGGCCAGGCGGACCAGCAGGGCCAGGGGCAGCCAGAGCACCCCGAGGGCGACCACCAGCACGGTCCCGGCCACCACCAGGACGCCCAGGACGGTCAGCAGCACCAGCATGCCCAGGGCGCCGTCGGGGGCCCGCCCGCCGGCGACCCCGCCGGTGCGGTCGCTCAACCGGCCGAAGGTCCGAGCCAGCCAGCGGGTGATCCGGCGGATGGCCCGCAGCAGCCGCTCCCCGGCCTCGAACGGCAGCAGGTACCACCAGCCGAGGATGATCGCCAGCGGGTGGAGGTGGCGGTGGTGGCCGAGCTCGTGGGCCAGCACCGCCTCCAGCAGGTCGTCGGGCAGCTCCAGGGCCATGCGGGTCACGGCCAGCACGTGGCCGCCGAGCGCGAACGCGTTGACCTGGCGCTTCTCCTCGACCCGGAGCAGGTAGCGGCCGGGGTCGGCGCCGGCCCGGCGGCAGACGCGCTCCAGGGCCGGGGTGATCCGGGCCAGGTCGGCCGGCCGCGGCCGGCGCAGGTCGCGGTAGAGCAGCCGGGCCAGCCCGGCCTCCACCGGCCGGGCCACCACCAGGACGGCGCTGGCCGTCCAGGCGGCGCAGGCCACCAGCGCCACCGTGACCGGCTCCCAGCCGGCCAGGAGGGCCGCCCCGTAGGCGGGCAGGGCCACCACCACCAGCGACAGCAGCCAGATGAGGACCACGATGGCGAACATCCCGACCGAGGTTCCGCTGACCCGCTGCTGCGGCGGCATGGGGCAACGATACGTAGAGTGGGCCCGTAGGGCGACGACGGGAGGACCCATGCCCATCTTCCGGCTGAACCACGCCGTGCTGTACGTGCGTGACCTGGAGCGCAGCGTCGCCTTCTACCGCGACGTGCTCGGCTTCGAGACCGTCATGACCATGGGCGGGGCGGCGGCCTTCATCCAGGCGCCGGGCTCGACCAACGACCACGACCTGGGGCTGTTCCAGATCGGCGCCGCCGCCGGCCCCTCCGAGGCCGGGCGGCGCACCGTCGGCCTCTACCACCTGGCCTGGGAGGTGGACACCCTGGCCGAGCTGGAGCGGCTGGCCGGCCGGCTGGCCGACGCCGGCGCCCTGGTCGGCGCCTCCGACCACGGCACCACCAAGAGCCTGTACGCCAAGGACCCCGACGGCCTGGAGTTCGAGGTCGCCTGGGTGGTCCCGGCCGACCTGCTCGAAGACGCCGCCCTGGCCGCCCGCGAGCGCATCGGCCCCCTCGACCTGGACCGGGAGAAGGAGCGCTACGGCGCCGACACCAAGGGCGGCATCGGCATCTCGGTCCCGGCCGGGTCCTAGGTCAGCTGCCGACATAGGCCGCGAGGTGCTCGCCGGTGAGGGTGGAGCGGGCGGCGACGAGGTCGGCGGGGGTGCCCTCGAAGACGATCCGGCCGCCGTCGTGGCCGGCGCCGGGGCCGAGGTCGAT
>Ga0307415_100001568_pt1 | contig 11013 bp, 8 predicted proteins | sample DK1Cmetagenome_FD_204524 | JGI IMG/M metagenome (GOLD analysis project Ga0307415, IMG submission 204524) | Maize rhizosphere microbial communities from greenhouse at UC Davis, California, United States - DK15-C-2 | ecosystem: Host-associated > Plants > Roots > Rhizosphere > Soil | place: USA...
AATCATCGTGCGTCCCTCGTAAACCGCCACGTTGTTTTTCGAAAACTTCAGCTTACGCGTCAATGCGCGCGGGTAGGAAATTGGACCAACGTTCATGCCCGAGGGCGTTTCCACGTCCAGCTTCGTCGCAACGAGAAACTTGTCGAGTGGTTTGCTTGACTGCACGTGCAGTCCTGAAGGAATGTCCATTACCACGCTGGCGCGAACAGTTCGGCCTTTCTTCGTTTTGTCTGGAGCAATCGAGCCGCTGACGTTTACGTCAGATGACGATTGCGGCGTGGGCTTTGAAAACAGAGTCGCCGGCAACATAAGGATGATGGCGAGGGAGAATAAGCGAATCAGGGTCAAATGTCTGGTCATTAAGTATTGGCTCCGACTAAAGATTCGTTACTAAGTGATACTTGCCGCGCTGCCAGTTGCCCGCACGCAGCAAAAATGTCTCGCCCGCGCGGCCGCCGCACGTAGGTGTGAATCCCTTTCGACTCGAGAATCTTCCTGAAGCGCTCCACAGTTTCGTCTGTTGACGGTCGATAGGGCAGCGGATCCGCGGGATTGTGCGGAATCAGATTCACCTTGGCCTTGATGTTGTGACGGTTGAGCAGGTTCGCGAGTTGGCGCGCCTGCTCGTCTGAATCATTGACGCCGTCGAGCATTACGTACTCGAACGTAAGCCGCTCGTTTGGCTTTAGCGTCTTTTCGAAAACTCCACAGGCGCTCAGCAATTCTTCGATGGGCCATCGCTTATTGATCGGCATCAGTTCGTTGCGCAGTTCGTCTGTGGGCGCAGCGAGCGAGATTGCAAGGTGTGGTCGATCGGAGATCTTCGCGAGATCGAGAATGCGCGGGACCACGCCTGCAGTCGAAACTGTCACGCGATTCGGAACGATGTGCAGCCCTTGCGGGTCCGCCATTACGCGCAACGCTTTCAACAGCTCGTCGAGATTAAGTAGTGGTTCACCGGCGCCCATCGCCACGAGGTTTGTTCCACGTGGTGGTTTAACCCCTGTGCCGTAAGCATCGTTCAACGCGATCTGGATTTGTTCGACGATCTCTCCGGCGGTGAGTGAGCGTAGTAAGCCGAGTTGTGCTGTCAGGCAAAAGGTGCATTGCAGTGGACAGCCCGATTGCGATGAAAAACAGATCGTGTCGCGGCGTTCTTCGGGAATGAAGACTGTTTCGACGGGCAGGCCATCGTGAGTTTTCATTAAATACCGGCGCGTGCCGTCGTCTGAAATGTATCGCGACTCGATTTTGAGCGTCGTCGCCGTGGCGATCCCGCTCAGCCGCGTACGCAAATCCTTCGGGAGGTCGGTTATTTCGTCGAAACTGCGCAGCCGGCGATGCTGGAGCGCCGCAAAAAGCTGACGGCCGCGAAACGCCGGTTCGCCCAGCGTTTCGACGAAATTAACCAGTTCGGGCTGGCTTAGTCCGGTTAGCTGAACTGCTTTGTCCATGCGGGTTAATTCTAACATCTGAGAGCGCTTGACAACGACGGGCGGCCACGGAGTGCCGCCCCTACAAAAACGTCCGCTGAATTCTTGAACTCGCAGGGTGTTTACGTGCGTAGTACTGCCTATGAGACGCTTCACCCGCGAACGATTGGTCGGATTAACTGTGGCGCTGTTGTTGGGATGTGCCGCGTTTGTCTATGGTCTGCGATGGCTCGAATCAGCAATGACGTTCCGGCCCTCCCGCATGGCCGCTGCGCAGGAAATTGCCTCGGGAGCAGAAAATGTTTGGTTTAACTCGGCGGACGGTACACGTCTAAACGGCTGGTTTTTCGAAAGTCAGACAAAACCAGAACTCGCCACCATGATTTTCTTTCATGGCAACGGCGGTAATATTTCGAACGTAAGCTGGTTGGCCCAACGGTTTGCGAAGGATGGGTTCAATGTTCTGATTTTTGATTATCGCGGCTATGGTGCGAGTGATGGAATTGCGGCCAAAGAATCAGAGCTTTATGCCGACGGCGATGCCGCTGCGGACTTTGTGATGAAGAAGAAGGGAGTCCGTTCAGAACAGGTTGTTCTTTACGGACATTCGCTTGGAACAGCCATAGCCGCTGATGTTGCTTCGAGGAGAGCTTTCGGTGCAGTGGTGCTCGAGTCAGGATTTAGTTCGGCAAGTTCAGTGGCGACGAGGGCGTTGCCGTGGCTACCGCGTTTTCTGCATTTTCTCGGTAAGAACCGTTTCGAATCAGCGCGCAAGCTGAACAACGTTAAATGTCCGATTTTGATCGCTCATGGTGATCCCGATCTCACCATTCCCACAAGCGAGGCGCAACTGCTCTATGAGGCTGCAAACGAACCGAGGAAGTTATTAATAATTCCTGGCGCCGGCCATGTCGTTTTCGGTTCGGCAGGCGAGCAATACCTGGACCAGGTTGAGCAGTTTATGCGTGAATCGATCAAGGCTCCACGGTAAAGCTCGCTTCCGGCGTGATCGTTTGTCCGGAAACGTGATCGCGAATGCGGACCTGAATCTGGTACTTGCCGGGTTCGAGGTTGCGACTGTCGATTAGGCGCGTCAGTGTCAATCGCTGGCCGGCATCGTTAATCTGTCGCCAGTCTTCGATCTGCTTGCCGACTTCCTTTCCATCTTTCAGCAATACATATTCTGCATCTGCCGCAGGTCGCAAAGTCGTTTGATCGATAGCGGCGTTGTAAATCTGAAGATACACGCCGACGGGTTGCCCTCGGCGGTAAACACCGGAGAGGTTAGGAATCACTTTCGTTGTGCCGATTACGAATGGACCAATCGCGGCGCCCGCTTCCATGTTTTCGAGTTTCGCGGCCAGGATGATGCTCGACGCCGAAAGCGAATCAGTCGGAAACCTGGGAACGATAAATCCAACTTTCCTCACCCCGGCATTTCCCGTCTGGATGTCGCGGACGATGACGTCCACTCGATAGCGTCCGGGGTTGAGTACGAAGGCGCGCGCGTATGCTGATTTACGCGTGCGCGTGCTGCTAAGCTCCTGAGTAGTTGCAGTAGTCGTCACTGAGTCTTCGAACTTTGCGGCGGTAACATTCGCGATAGACGTCACCCTGCCGAAAATATTTAAGCGAGCGATCTGGAGTCCGCCACTATCTGAGAAGTGAAGCTGCTCGTTGTCCGTTTGAACCGTGAGCACTGCGAGCACGCGATTATCGGACTGACGGAAGTAGTTGATCTGCGTGTCGAAGTTGATTGAGCTGTCGTCAACGATGGGAGTGCTGACTGAATTGCCGAGGAAGTTTCGCTCGAAAGGCTGATCGCGTTTGAGATTGTTTAAGAGATCCATCACCTCAAAGGGTGAATCTTGAGCTCTAGTGTAATTCGCGCGACCGAAACCGCCGAGACCCGTAATTCGATCGGCGCGTTTTTCGAGGCCCGCGAGTTCAGCGAAAGTTGATCCAGCGCCGGGAACGTGAATCAGGGCATCCTTCTCGTCGGGATTTCGCGCGATGCGATACTCGCCGGAACCGGTTGGATCGACGAACTCGATTTCGACTCCGCTCCTTACATTTGGAAGATAACGATAGAACCACTTCTCGAACGGATAGGTCGAAGTCGATCCTCCGCCTTCGTATGAAGGCCGCTCATACGAACCGCCCGCAGGATGCGACTCAATCTCGTCAGGCTTTCCAAACTTGATGTAGATGCGTCCGCGATCTGTCATACGGCCGGGCTTGCCGGAAGAGAAGTGTTCGTTCGCATAAGCAACGCGCTCGAGGAACTCCAGCTTGAATTCGTTCTCTTCAGTGTCCGGATCAGGATCGCGACTGCGCCAGAAGTCTTCGATAAACTTTTCGCGTTCTTCCTCTGTGTCGAGTTTTGTCCAGGCATCGCGTTCGGCTTGCGTAAGAATTAGATCTACGTCATTGATCCATTCGACATAAGCCTTCTTGAGTTCGCGCTTGATCTTACGCGGCTTTTCGTCAGGACTGCGCTTTGTTTGTTGAGCTGGAACCGAAAGAGTTGCGAACGAAACGAGAAGGAGAGCTGTGACGGTTCGGAGCAACGAGACAGGCATGCGCGTCGTTTCCTTTCGAAGAAGTGACTACTTCGTAACGATGGCGGGCGGGAGACGACGTTTGGAAAATGTTGGGGCGGCCACGGCGTGCCGCCCCTGCGAAATAGCTATTGAGTAACGCTGAACTTCTGTGCCGGCGAGAGCGCCTGTCCGGTGACACGATCGCGAATTCGAATCGCGATTTCGTATTCGCCTGCGCCGAGTCGACTCGTGTCGATCAGGCGAGCGAGTGTCAGGCGTTGGCCCGAGTCGCTCATGCCCTTCCAGTCTTCGGCCTGTTTGCCGAGTTCCTTGCCGTTTTGACTCAACACATACTCAACATCGACTGAAGGTCGCAGCGTTGTTTGATCGATTCCGGCGTTGTAAACCTGGAGGTAGATACCGACAGGCTGACCGCGCTTGTAAACGCCTGAGACATTCGGAATGACCTTGGTGGTGCCGATCACGAATTGGCCCACCGCGGGTTGATCGACAAGACTCTGGAGCTTGGCTGCGAGAATCATTGTTGACGTCGAGAGTTTCTCGTGATCGTACTTTGGTACGTTGAAGCCGAGTTGCTTCAGACCCGTGGCGCCAGAAGTGACGTCGCGAACGATCACATCGACTTTGTAAGTGCCCGGAGCCAGCGGCACTGCTTTCTGATAGGCCGACTTTCTATCTCGGGCTTCGGTGAGTTCCTGGGCTGTGGCGGTGGTGATCACCGGATCTTCGAAGATACCCACGCGGCGACCAGCGACGGAAGTGATGCGGGCGAAGATGTTCATGCGCGCCTGTTGCAGTCCACCGCTATCCGAGAAGACGAGGTCTTTGTTGTCGGCCTGGATCGTGAAAGCTGTAATTACTCTTTCGTCTGACTGGCGGAAAAAGTCGATTCTCAAATCGAAGTTGAGTGGATTTTCTTCGACTACACCAGTGTTAACCGCGGTGGCAAGATCGTTGAATTTAATCTGTGGTGGCCGGTTCAGGTCAGCGAGCAACTGCAACCGAGAGAATGGACTATCCTGCTCACGCTGATACTGCGCGTTGCCGATGCCGCCGGAGCCAGAGATGCGGTCGGCTTTATCCGCTAATCCCATTTGTTCGGCTAACGTGAGGCCAGCGCCCGGTACCATCAGCATCGCGTCTTTCTCGTTCGGATTTCGCGCGATGCGGTACTCGCCACTGCCCGTCGGATCGACGAATTCGATTTCGATTCCCGAGCCCACGCCAGCTAAGTAACGATAAAACCAGATTTCAAAAGGATAAGTGGTCGTTGAACCGCCGCCTTCGTACGAAGGACGTTCGTAAGAACCGCCCATCGGGTGAGTTTCGCGCTCGTCCGGTTTACCGTACATGATCCAGATGCGGCCGCGGTCGGTTTTCCAACCCGGTATGCCGGAGCTGAAGTGCTCGTTGGAATAGGCGATGCGCTCGTAATATTCTTCTTTGAACTCGTTCTCGTCAGTATCCGGATCGGGATCGCGACGGCGCCAGAACTCTTCGATGAAGCGTTCGCGCTCGTCGTCAGTTGCCAGCTTTTTAAATGCCTTCCGTTCCTCGTCGGTGATGATGTAAGTGACGTCTTTATCGAGCCAGTCTTTGTAGGCCTTCTTCAGTTCGGGTTTTACGTTGCGGGGCTTGTTGCTCGGATCCTGCTGATCCTGTGCGAACACGCCTGCGCCGGTGCCGAGAAGGAACGTCATTACGACGGCCAGACGAAGAGCAAATTTCTGGAAAGACATAGAAACTCCTGATGAATACTGTACGAATTCGAGCGATACGGACTGCTGTCAGCTACCCGTTGGAGACCATGGATTCTAAGATCCTGTTAAGAACACAGTCAAGATGCGATGGCCGTCAGGCTAGTTGCCTTAAAAGGCGGCAAAAACCGTGTGATTTGAACGTTTAGCTCGTTGTCCGAGGTTTGTTGAAAATCCATGCGACGAAGATCGAAACAATGTAGAGAATGAGCATCGGTGCCGCAAAAAGCATCATGTTCGGAATATCGTTAGTTGGCGACAAGACGGCGGCCGCAATCAGAATCACGATCAGCGCAGTTTTCCATATTTTGACCATAAGTCCCGCGGTTACAAGGCCGATGCGGGCGAGCACGTAGGTGATCGCGGGCATCTGGAAAACGACTCCCATTCCCAGCATGACGAAAATAATGAAGTCGAAATAGTCGTCTGCCTTTAGCAGGAGGCGGAAATCGGATCCCAGGCCGAGTAGATACTTGGCGGCTGGCGGGAAGATTACGTAGTAGGCGAACGCCGCTCCCAGCACAAACGAGATGGACGATAAGAGTATGAACGGCGTCACGTAAGCGCGTTCGTGCGGGTAGAGACCTGGCGACACAAACCCCCAGATCTGAAACAGTAGAAACGGCACCGAGACGGCCACAGCCGCGTAGATCGAGACCTTTATGTAAAGCGAGAAAGGTTCAAGGGCGCTGGTGACAATAAGTTTGTCATTGATGCCGGTGTACGATTCAGTTGCATCACCGAGGTTAGCTGGTAAACGCACTCCCTTCGGTATGACTACGTTGCCGGCAATAAGTGGTTCGTCAGTGAATAACGCCAGCTTACCTTCGGCGTCTTTATAAACATGCGCATTCACCGAGGCGCCGGCAGGAATCAAACTGGTTCCCAGCTTCGTTTCTTCAGAAAAGACGAACCGTCCGGTATCGTTTTCCTTCAATGATGTTAGTCCCGAGATTATTTCCGTTCCGGTTTGACCGGCTATGGGTACCTGTCTTTGTTGCGCATCCGCGAGCGCTCGTTCCACAGGCTTGGCGAGAAAACCGTAAATCGGGCCGGAAAGGAACCAGCACGCGGTGGTAGCGAGAATGATAAAGACGAACGAACGGATCAGGCGGCGACGCAACTCGTCGAGATGTTCCAGAAAGGACATCTGGCCGAGTTCTTCTTCGCCCGCTCTGTTTGTCGCTAGTGATCTTAAAAGTGCAGACATCGTTCAATTAAAGCCATTCTTGTTTCCGCAGTGGTACTGGTTCGCCTTGTACAGGCGCAGGTTGGACCGTGGCGGTTTCGGCCTCAGGTTCCACCCATGGCGTCGGTGCTTCCGTAGCCGGAGAATCTTCGCGCGCCACTACCAGTTCAGAGTCTGGAGTTTGAACTAAAGGTTCGGTGGCGGGATGTGCAGGCTCGTAGGTCGACTGTGAGCTTGTGTCGAGTATTGCGTTGTCTTCGAATTTGGCGGTTTCTAAAGCTACCTCACGTTCCCATGTTCGTTTGAAATCATCTGAGGCTTTTCGAAACTCAGCTAGACCCTTGCCCATTGAACGAGCCAGTTGCGGAAGTTTTCGCGGACCGAAAAAAATCATTGCGATGACAAGTATGAAGAGTAACTCGGTAGTGCCGAGGCCTTCGAAAATGAATGCGAACACAGCTCTTTTACCTCTCTGTAAGATTGCGAACGCTGTAAACCTCACCGGAGTGGGACAACCGGAAAGAGTCGGGCTTTCGTTGGTGACAGCGAATTGTAGCGCGTCCTGTTTGAAAAACAGAATGCGCGAGGCCGCTAAGAGAACTTTGCAAGGATCACTTAAAATCATCAAATCTGCAAGTGTGAAGATGAACGACGAAACAAACAATCCAGCTATCAAATCTGGTGGAACGCTGCAGGCCTTTGCTGAATGCGCCGAAGCCGTTGCTGCGACGACCAGGAAACTCGAGAAGGCCGCCATAGTGGGTAGTTATCTCGAGGCACTTTCCGATCCTGATCTAACTCGCGCCGCACGTTACTTCGCGGGCCATCAGTTTGCATTAAACGACGCTCGGACGACCAACGTAGGCGGCAGCATTATCAGTGCTGCACTTAGCGAAGCCACCGGCTTTAGTCCGGAGGATCTTTATCCTCGTTATGTTCGTCTTGGTGATCCGGGTGATCTCGCTGCTGAGATCGTGAAAGAAGCGAAGCGATCGTTTCAGCCTACCATCACGCTTGCTGAAACTGAGTCGCTCATTGCGAGACTAAGTGAAACACGCGGCATAAAAAACAAGACTGCGTTGCTCACAGCGGTGCTGCACAACGCATCGCCATTGGAGGCGAAGTATTTAGTTAAGTTGCTGTCAGGTGATCTGCGGATTGGTCTAAGGGAAGGTTTAGTGGAGGATGCGATCGCGCGTGTGTTTGGAAGATCGCTGGCTGATGTGGCTTACGCGAACATGCTATTAGGCGACATCGGTGAGACGGCGACGCGCGCGCGAGTTGGTGATCTACGTGATGTCAACATGCGGCTCTTTCATCCGATCAAGTTCATGCTTGCGACACCCGCAGCGGATCTGACTGATGTGGCCCGGACCATGCCGGAGGAGTTTTTAGTTGAAGACAAGTTTGACGGGATCCGTGCGCAAGCGCATGTCGAATCGGGGAGAGTAGCTATCTATTCGCGCACGATGGATGAGATCACGCATCGTTTTCCGGAGTTGATTGAGCCGCTTCGCTCGTTGACGAGTGACGTGATCATTGACGGGGAGATTATTCCTGCGAATGGGGAAGTAATCCTTCCGTTTAGTGAGTTGCAGAAGAGGTTGGGCAGGAAGAACGTAGGCACTCAGTTGCTTGAAGCGGTGCCGGTAGCGCTTGTGGCTTACGATCTTCTTTATGCGGCCGGGAAAGTGCTGATCGACCAACCCTTGAGCGAACGAAGACATCTACTGGGCCAGTTGGTCCCGGATCAAGGGCCGTTGCGGATGTCCCGCGGGAAGCTGTTGCGGGAGGCCGCGCTGCTTGACGATGAATTTGAGCAGGCGCGTGCACGTGGAAATGAAGGACTGATGATTAAGAGTCCGGGCTCGGCTTACAAGCCGGGGCGCAGGGGTCGTGATTGGCTGAAGCTGAAGCGTGCTATCGCGACGCTCGATGTTGCTGTTACGGCGGTCGAAGTCGGTCATGGGAAAAGACGGCACCTGCTTTCGGATTACACGTTTGCTGTACGCCGGTCGGCTGACGACGATGAGTTGCTGAACATAGGAAAGGCCTATTCGGGTTTGACAGATCAGGAACTGATGGAGCTGACCGAATGGTTCAAAAATCACACGTTACAGGAGTTTGCTCATGGTCGGGTGCGGGTTGTCGAGCCGACGGTTGTGATTGAGGTAACTTTTGACAGAGTTCAACCATCGAAGCGCCACAAAAGCGGTTATGCGCTTCGTTTCCCTAGAATTCTACGGCTGAGGCCGGACAAGGCTACGACCGATATCGATACGCTTGAGACGGTGCGACGCTTAGTTGAGGCGAATGAGAGCCCTCAAGAGAGGAGGATTTGACGATTCCCCCAGCCGGTTTTTCTCATGTAACAGTTAAAGTTCCTATTGCCATAGAGGCCGGATGGGGGTACGATGCAGGCGCGTCACCGCCTCCCAAGCAAGCTTTTCAAACGTGATCGGTGAGCCCGGGCACACAAAACCACAAGCCGCTAGACGACTCCAGGGCAGAGAACTGCTGTGGTTTGTATTGGGTGTGCGCTTCTCAGTACACTGACAGAAGGGCTACCAACGCCTCGTAAAACAGGTAATCTGAAGGCTCGGAAGTAACGACTTCTGTATTTTGGATACCATCTGTTGTCGTCTCAGTGATTAACGGGTCTTCAGTGTACGTTAGTGGTTTTGGAGCGGGATTGCCTGGCGTTTCGACATCCCCGGCGAATGTGTTGAAAGCGAGAGTGCATGCAAGTAATGCAGCAAATAGGAAGTTTTTGACAAGTTTCATTGATCTTCTCCTCAAAGAGTGTAGTTAGAGCCTGTGAGTGGGTGCGCAACCAAGTGGTAACTGGCTGCTCGTGATAATATCCGTCAATTGCAAGGCTTGCAAGGCTTGCAAGGTTCCTTGCCTATATCTAAAACTGGAGTCCTGATATGGAGTTGCACACAACGGTGTATAAGAGTCCAACGGAAATCTCGGTTAGTGAAAACATAATTCCGTTATGTGAACTAGCTAAGAACCTGGAAGAAGCCGGGCAATTTGAGAGTGCCTGCGAAATCCTGCAGCCGTTTTGGGCGGGGCCTCTTCATCGTCCAGATACTTTGGGCTTGAGTAACGACACTAAAGCTGAACTTCTTTTGAGGGCTGGGACTTTAACCGGATGGTTGGGAAGTGCAAAACAGCTTGGTGGTGCTCAAGAGGTTGCAAAAGACCTCATAAGTGAGAGTGCGTCACTTTTCGAAACCCTGGGGAACTCGGAAAAGATTGCTGAATCGCGCGTTGACCTTGCGATTTGTTACTGGCGTGAAGGTGCACTGGATGAGGCTCGTATAACGTTACGACTCGTTCTGAATGATCTGGGAGAAACTAATAGTGAACAAAAGCTGCGAGCCCTTCTGAACAGCGCCATAGTCGAAAAAGTAGCCACCAGAGAGCAGGAAGCGTTGCGCATTTATCGAGAAGCGGTGCCTCAATTTGAGATGAGCTCGAATCATGCTCTTAAGGGAAAGTTTCACAACTCGTATGCCACATTACTAAAGAGCCTTGGCCTATCTGAAAAGAGAGAAGAATATGTGGACGCGGCTCTCGTTGAATTTGCCGCTGCTAGTTTTCATTTCGAGCAGGCAGGCCATCATCGTTTTCAAGCTCGTGTCGAAAATAACGTAGGATTTCTTTTCGCTAGCATTGGACGATTTCCGGAAGCTCATCAACACGTAAACAGTGCCCGCCGTTTGTGTGTTCAACTGGCAGATCATGGGCTTGCAGCATACGCGGATGACACTCTCGCACAAGTTTTCTTAATGGAAGGAAATAGCGAGCAAGCGGAAAAAGCTGCTCGTCGCGCGGTCCAAACTCTGAAGCAAGGCGGTGAGCAAACGGCATTGGCAGAAGCCCTCACGACTCACGCCAAAGCGTTGGCGCGGCTAAATCAGACTCGGATAGCCAGGGCCACGTTAGATCAGGCGGTCGAGATTTCTCAGACCGCAGGTAACCCGGATCGCGGCGGTATCGCAGCCGTTACAGCAATCGAGGAGTTAAGCGATTACCTCCCAGTAGACGCACTCCACAACTAC
>Ga0307415_100001570_pt1 | contig 11012 bp, 11 predicted proteins | sample DK1Cmetagenome_FD_204524 | JGI IMG/M metagenome (GOLD analysis project Ga0307415, IMG submission 204524) | Maize rhizosphere microbial communities from greenhouse at UC Davis, California, United States - DK15-C-2 | ecosystem: Host-associated > Plants > Roots > Rhizosphere > Soil | place: USA...
CTTAGCGGCTGCGGCTGCTCTTGCGTCCGCCGCCGTGGCTGGCCTTTCCGCCCTTGCTTGCGATTTCGCGCTGCTTGGCCGGATCCATCGCCGCAAAGCCCCGCTTCGAACCGCCGGATTTCGTCGTTGCCATGATGCATCTCCCGTTTGAGTTGCTGTTGAGTTGCGGCCCCGAAACGCTGCGATACGCACACAGGTTCACAATGCTGATCGAGGTTAGAAACGGCCGTAGGCGCGTCTGTTATGTTGCGGTTCAGCCAAGGCTTTGTTGCGTAGGCGGAACTTACCTCCGAGCGACGAATTGAGCCTTGGCTGCGCGGGTTTCCGGACCGGCGTTCGCAAGACTTGTCGTGACTGGCAGGGGGCGTGAATGGCGCGAGTAGGGCGTAGCTGGATTGCCGCTTGGTCCGCGTTTCTCCTCTGCTCGTCTCCCGCCGGCGCCCAGCCGCACGCGATCTCCGCGCCGCGGGCCGCTCCGCCCGACAACGGCAACTGGGAAATGCCGGGCAAGAATTACGCCTCGACGCGCTTTTCCGCGATGCGCCAGGTCACGCCCGCGAACGTTCGCAAGCTCGGCATCGCCTTTACCTTCTCCACGGGCACGAACCGCGGGTTCGAGGCTCCGCCGCTCGTCGTCGGCGGGACCATGTACCTCGTCACCCCGTTTCCGAATTATCTATACGCGCTCGATCTCACCAAGCCGGGCGCTCCGGCCAAGTGGACGTTCAAGCCCAAGCCGGCGGCTGCAGCGCAGGGCGTCGCCTGCTGCGACGTGGTCAACCGCGGCGCCGTCCACTCGAAGGGCAGGATCATCTTCAACACGCTCGACGGGCAAACCATCGCCGTCGACGCCAAGAGCGGCCGGCAGGTCTGGCGGACCAGGCTGGGCAACATCCAGAAGGGCGAGACCATCACCATGGCGCCGCTGGTCGCCAACGGCAAAGTCATTGTCGGCAATTCGGGCGGCGAGATGGGGGTGCGCGGGTGGATCGCCGCGCTCGACGAAGGCAGCGGCAGGCTCGCCTGGAAAGCCTTCCACACCGGGCCCGACAGGGACGTGCTGATCGGCTCGCGGTTCAAGCCTTTCTACGCGATGGACCGGGGCAAGGACCTTGGGGTCAAGAGCTGGCCGCCGGAGGCGTGGAAGATCGGCGGCGCGACCGCCTGGGGCTGGATCAGCTACGACCCCGCGCTCGGCCTCATCTATTACGGCACGTCGAATCCCGGCCCCTGGAACCCCGACCAGCGGCCCGGCGACAACAAATGGTCGACCGGCATCTTCGCGCGCGACGTGAACACCGGCCAGGCCGTGTGGTTCTACCAGTCGAGCCCGCACGACCTGTTCGATCACGACGACATCAACGAGAGCATTCTCGCCGACATCCCCTGGCGAGGGGGTCGACGGCCGGTGCTGCTCCGGCCGGGCCGCAACGGATTCTTCTACGTGATGGACCGGCGCACCGGTCAGGTGCTGAGCGCGACGCCGTATGGCTACATCAATTCCGCAAAGGGCGTGGACCTGAGGAGCGGGCGCCTGATCCCGGTCAAGGAGAAGGAGCCCAGGCAGGGACGCGTCACGCGCAACATTTGCCCAGCGGCGCCTGGGGCCAAGGACTGGAACCCGGCAGCCTTCTCGCCCGTCACCGGCCTGGTCTACATCCCGCACATCAACCTGTGCATGGACATGGGCGCGATGGAGGCGAATTACATCGCCGGAACGCCCTACGTCGGCGCCGACGTGAAGATGTACGCGGGGCCAGGCGGCAACCGCGGCGTGTTCACCGCCTGGGACCCGCTGCGGCGCCGCAAGGTGTTCGAGATCAAGGAGGACCTGCCGCTGTGGAGCCCGGCGCTCGCGACCGCCGGCGGCGTCGTTTTCTACGGAACGATGGACGGCTGGTTCAAAGCAATCGACGCCCGCAGCGGAAAGCTGCTGTGGCGGTTCAAGACGGGCAGCGGGATCATCGGCCAGCCGATCAGCTACCGCGGGCCTGACGGGCGCCAGTATATCGCGGTCGTGGCGGGGGTCGGCGGCTGGGCCGGCGCGATCGTCTCCGGAAAGCTCGACCCGCGCGACCCGACGGCGGCGCTCGGCTTCGTCAATGCCGTGAAGGACCTGCCCAGCAAGACCACTGCGGGAGGCATGCTCTATGTCTTCGCGCTTCCGCGCTAGCTGCCTCGCCGCCGCGGTTCTCGTGGCCGTCCTCGTTGCGTGCGACCGCGAAGAGCGCCGCAGCCGCTCGAAGCCGATCGGCGAGAATGTGCCCGCCGGCGCAACCCCGGACACGATCTATGCGGGCGGTGGGCCGGGGCCGGCGCTCGACCCCAGGGCCGCGCTGTACGACAATAATGCGCCGGCCATCGCCGATGGGCAGCAGCTCTACATGCGGATGAACTGCGTGGGCTGCCATTCGCATGGCGGCGGCGGGATGGGTCCGGCGCTGATGGACGACGAGTGGCGCTACGGCGGACGCATCGACCAGGTCGCCTCGACCATCGCCGAGGGCCGCCCGAACGGCATGCCGGCGTGGCGCGGCCGCCTGACCGACGATCAGATCTGGAAGCTCGCCGCCTATGTCCGAACGCTGTCCGGCCAGCCGAGCAAGGATTCGGTCGCGAGCCGCGCCGATGCGATGAGCGCAGGCGCGCCGCAGACGCTCACGCCGCGCGAGCCGGCGCATACGTCGGATTCGGCGCAGCAATGACTTCCAGGCGCGCAGCGGCCGCTTCGCTCCCGCTTCTGCTGTGCGCATGCCAGTACCAGACCTACCAGAGCGCGCTCGGCGATGCCGGCGTCGAGGACCGGCAGTTCCTGATCCTGTTCTGGATATTCTTCGCGATCTGCGCCGCGATGTACGCGCTGGTGATTGCGTTCCTTGTCGCCGCAATCGTTCGGCGTAGGCGCGCGGGCAACGCGAACGTCGTCGAAAGCGGGCGCCACCACGAATCCCATCCGCTGATGCGCACGGGCCTGGTCTGCTGGACCGTGCTGGTGAGCACCGGTCTTGCCGCGCTCGCGATCGCGAGCTTCATCGCCGACCGCTCGATGGCCAAGGCCGCAGCGCGGGAACAGCTGTCGATCACCGTGACCGCCAACCAATGGTGGTGGGACGTCAGGTACAATTCGTCCGACCCGTCGAAGACCCTTCGCACCGCCAACGAGCTGCACCTGCCGGTCGGAGTGCCCGTCAGGATCCAGCTGCGGTCGAACGACGTGATTCACAGTTTCTGGGTGCCGAGCCTCGCCGGCAAGCAGGACCTCATCCCCGGCCGCGACACCGACGTCACCATCGTTCCGAAACGGACCGGCATCTTTCGCGGCCAGTGCGCCGAGTTCTGTGGCGTCCAGCACGCGCACATGGCGCTGGTCGTGAACGTCGTCAGCTATGGCGATTTCGTCCGCTGGTGGGAGCACCAGCTGCAGCCGGCGGCAACGCCGCGCATGCCGCTGGCGCAGGCCGGTTATAATTACGTGACGCAGCGCGAATGCGCGATGTGCCATACGATCGCCGGCACGCCCGCGAGCGGCCGCGTCGGACCCGACCTTACCCATCTCGCCAGCCGCCGGAGCCTCGCCGCCGGGACGACGCCCATGGGCAAGGGCAATCTCTACGGCTGGGTCGCAGACCCGCAGTCGATGAAGCCGGGAAGCAAGATGCCGACGGTCGGGCTCGAGCCGGACGAGCTTCACGCGGTCGTCGCTTATCTCGAGACGCTCAAATGAGCGACGCCATTCGCCGCTCCGATCTCCTGGAAGGATGGCGCCGCCGGGCAGGCGCGAACGAAGCGGAGCGCAGGGCGCACGAGGAGGAAGAGCGCCGGCTCGCCGAGTTACGCAAGAAGATCGCCCGCGACGGGCCGAAGCTCAAGGGCGCGAAGCTAGAAGCGCGGCTGATGCGCAGCTGGGAACGCCCGCGCGGAATCGTCGGCTGGCTTGCGACGGTCGACCACAAGGAGATCGGCCGCCGCTACATCGTCACAGCGCTCGTTTTCCTCGCGCTCGGCGGCTTGCTCGCCGTGCTCATGCGCCTGCAGCTCTCGCGGCCCGACAACAACCTGATCGGCGCGGCGCGCTTCAACGAGCTGTTCACGATGCACGGCACGACGATGATGTTCCTGTTCGCCGTGCCGGTGATGGAAGGCGTCGCGGTTTACATCATCCCGCTGATGCTCGGCACGCGCTCGACCGCGTTCCCGCGCCTGAACGCCTTCAGCTACTTCATGTACCTGTTCGGCGGGCTGCTGCTGTGGGGAGCGTTCGCGCTCAACATCGCGCCCGACGTCGGCTGGTTCGCCTATACGCCGTTGTCGGGCCCACAATTCTCGCCCGGAAAGCGCTCCGACATTTGGGCGCAGATGGTCACGTTCACGGAGGTTTCGGCCCTCTCCGCGGCGGTCGTTCTCGTCACCACCATCCTGAAGTGCCGGGCTCCGGGGATGACGCTGGCGCGAATGCCGTTGTTCGCCTGGGCGATGCTGGTCGTCGGGGTGATGATCATCTTCTCGATGCCGTCGGTCGCGCTCGCCTCGTCGATGCTGATTTCCGACCGCCTCGTCGGCACCCACTTCTTCAATCAGTGGGAGCATGGCGACGCGCTGCTGTGGCAGCACCTGTTCTGGTTCTTCGGACATCCGGAAGTCTACATCATCTTCCTGCCCGCGACGGGGTTCGTCAGCGTCATCTGCGAGACCTTCTGCCGGCGGCCCGTGTTCGGCTATCCCGTCGTGGTCCTCGCGCTCGTCTCGACCGGGATCCTCGCCTTCGGGCTGTGGGTGCACCACATGTTCGCGACCGGCCTGCCGCGCGTCGGATACAGTTTCTACACCGCGGCGAGCATGACGGTCGCGATCCCGACCGGGCTGCAGATCTTCTGCTGGCTTGCGACAATGTGGGACGGGCGGCCGCGATTCCAGGTGCCGATGCTCTACGTCGTCGGCTTCATCGTCACGTTCGTCATCGGCGGCCTGACCGGCGTAATAATCGCATCCGTGCCGCTCGACCTCCAGCTTCACGACACTTACTTCATCGTCGCGCACTTCCATTACGTTCTGATTGGCGGCGCGGTGTTCCCGCTGCTGGGGATCCTGACATACTGGTTCCCGAAGATCACCGGCCGGATGATGAGCGAGGGGCTCGGCAAGATTACGTTCTGGATGATCTTCCTCGGCTTCCAGCTCGCTTTCTTCCCGATGCACATCGCCGGGCTCAGCGGCATGCCGCGGCGGGTCTATACGTACCCGGCCGGCCTGGGCCTCGAGCTTCCGAACCTGCTCTCGAGCATCGGCGGGCTGGTCGTCGCCACCGCAGTCCTGCTGTTCGTGATCAATGGGGTCGTGTCGCTTTATCGAGGTGCCGTCGCGCCCGACAATCCGTGGGATGCGGCGAGCCTCGAATGGGCGGCCAGGTCGCCGCCGCCACCCTATAATTTCGCGCACATCCCGGTGGTCGCGAGCCGGACGCCGCTGTGGGACGAGAAAGGCGAGCTCCCCGTCGTTACCGGCCTTCGAGTGGACGACAAGGAGATGCTGACCACGACGGTGGTGGCGGCGACGCCGGAGATGCGCGAGCCGCTGCCCGCGGCAAGCCTGTGGCCGCTCATCGCAGCCCTTGCGACGGCGGTGCTGTTCATCTCTTCGATCTTCTCGCCGTGGGCGGTGGCAGTCGGAGCAGTCCCGGTTGCAATCGCGCTGATCGCCTGGTTCTGGCCCAAGGAGATCAAGCGCGAGCCGGAGCCGGTGATCACATGATCCGCGAGCCCCGATTCACCGACGATCTCTCTGATCTCCCGACGCACAAGTTCGGGCCGAGCAGCCTCACCTGGTGGGGGATCATCGGGTTCATGCTCATCGAAGGTGCGGCGTTCGCGCTCGCCTTCGCGGCTTACTTCTTCCTGATGGGGCACGAGCAGGGCTGGCCTCCGGAAGGGCGGCAGGCGCCGAACGTGCTAGCCGGCACATTATTCACGCTCCTGATCCTGCTGAGCGAAATCCCAAACACGATCGTCAAGGAGGCGGCGAGGAAAGCCGACGTGCCGACGGTCCGCGCGGTCATGCCGATGATCGTCGCCATCGGGGCGGTGCTGCTGATCATCCGCGTCTTCGAGTTCAACAGCCTCAATGTCCGCTGGACCGACGACGCCTACGGTTCGATCATCTGGGCGCTGCTGGTGCTGCACACCACACACATCCTCACCGACTGGATCGACACCATCGTCTTGTGGCTGCTGATGCGCACGCGGCTCGCCTACGAAGGCCGCCGGCTGGTCGATGTCGACGAAAATGCGCTCTACTGGCGCTACGTCTGGCTGACGTGGATCCCCGTCTATCTGATGATCTACTGGGTGCCGCGGCTGTGAACCGGGCAAGCATCCGTGACCGGTTCATGCCGTGGGGCGGCCTTGCGCTGGGCACATTGGGCGCGGGAATCGCGCACCAGCTGGGATCGGACGCGACCTTCCAGGATTGCGCGGCCGGAAGCCCGTGGATCGTGGTAGTGGCGGCACTCGTCGGACTCGCGCTGATCGCGGCGGGCGCGCTCGCCTCGTGGCGTGTGTTCGCGGCGCGGGACGAGGCCCCGGCGCGGCGGATGATCGCCGCCGTGTCCCTCATGGCTGCAGCGCTGTTCGCGCTTGCGGTCGTCCTCCCGTTCATTTCCGCACTCGTCATCCCGCGATGCTGGGCCTGAGAATCGCCGCGCTCGCGCTCGTGCTCGCGGCCACGGCGGCCGAGGCCCATGCTGGCCATGAGCACAGGATCGGCTGGACCCTCGATCCCGTGCTGCTTGTCCCGCTCGGCCTCGTCCTGCTGGTGTATGTGGCGGGCTGGGCGCGGTTGTCGGAGCGCGCGTCGGCGCCCGTTCGGCCGTGGCTGTTCCTGTCCGGCTGGGCCGTGCTGACCCTGGCCCTCATCTCGCCGCTCCACGAAGCCGGAGAGCGCAGCTTCACCATGCACATGATCGAGCATGAGCTGATCATGCTGGTGGCGACTCTGCTGCTCGCTGCATCCGGCGCGGGCGGAGTGCTTGCATGGGGACTGCCGCGGCCGCTTCGCCTCGCGCTTGCCGCCAATTGGACATCGCCGTTGCAGGCAGTTTGGAAACGCCTCACCGAACCGGTCACGGCGACGATCGTCCAGGGAATCGCGATGTGGGCATGGCACGCGCCGCTCCTGTTCGACCGGGCGCTCGAGAGCTCCGGCTGGCACATTGCCCAGCATGCCTGCTTCTTCGTGAGCGCCTTGCTCTTCTGGTGGGCGATGCTCCATCCGCGGCGGGGAAGCGCCGGTTATGGGGTCTCGGCTGCTTGCCTGTTCGTGACTTCGCTCATCGGCGGAGCTCTCGGAGCTCTCATGAGCCTTTCGGAATCGCCGTGGTACGCCGATTACGCCGCGATGGGCTTGAGCGGAATCGGGCTCGACCCGGTCGCGGACCAGCAACTCGCGGGCCTGCTGATGTGGATCCCTGGCGGCCTGGTCCATGGCCTCGCCGCGCTCGCGCTCTTCTACCAATGGCTCAGGGCCTCGGAGGGAGGCAATGCGCTCCCCGTCCACTAAGCTCACCTTCGGCGTCCTTGCAGCGGTGCTGTTCGGAGCCGCGCTTGCCGGCATCGTCTGGGAATATGCGCGCGAGCGGACGCAGATGCGGGTTCACGCGGCGACGATCACCGGCGGCGACCCGCGCCGGGGCGAGGCGATGTTCATCCAGTACGGGTGCGGCAGCTGCCATGCGCTGAAGAACGTACGGACGGCCACAGGCACGGTCGGCCCGCCGCTCGACGGCATCGCTTTGCGCATGATCTTGGCGGGGCGCCTCAGCAACACGCCAACGAACATGGAACGGTGGGTCCGCGATCCGCAGCATGTGTCGCCCGGCACGGCGATGCCTGACCTCGACGTCGGAGCCGACGACGCGCGTGACATTACGGCATTCCTCTACACGCGCGCCAAATGACACGCTGGGCGGCTCTTGCGCTGTTGCTTGCGGCACCCGTCCATGCGGAGACGATCTTCGTGAGCGACGAAGCATCGGAGTGCGTCCAGGCGATTGACGGCGCGAGCCTCAGGCCGATCGAGTGCATCAAGGTCGGCAAGCGACCGCGCGGCCTCGTCGCATCGGCCGACGGCAAGCGGCTCTACGTCGCTGTAGGCGACGACAACCGTATCGCGATCGTGGATACCGCGACGCGCAAGGTCCTTCGCAGCTTTCCGACGGCCGACCCGGAGACGTTCGCTTTGTCGCCGAACGAGCGCGAGATTTTCATTGCCAACGAGGACAGCAGCCTGATGTCGCAGATCCGGGTCGCGGACGGCCACGTGGTGCGCGAAGTCCCCGTCGGCGCCGAGCCGGAGGGGACGGCCATCAGCCCCGACGGAACGCTGGTCGTGCAGACGTCGGAGACCGGCAGCATGGCGCACGCGATCGACGCCGTGACGGGCGATGTCAAAGCGAACCTGATCGTCGACACGCGGCCCCGCTATGTCGCTTTCACGCCCGACGGCTCGCGTTTCTGGGTGAGCTCCGAAGTGCGCGGCACGGTCACCGTGTTCGACACCCGCTCGCTGAAGCTGCTCGGCAAGGTCGACTTCGATGCCGCGGGGCTGACTGAGAAGCTCATCCAGGCTGTGGGTACGCGCTTCACCCGCGACGGCAAGCGCGCGTTTGTTGCGCTCGGCCGCGGCAGCCTGGTCGTCGAGGTGGACCCTGCCTCGCTGAGCATCGTGCGCACCTGGCCCGTCGGCCTGCGCGCATGGAACCTCGCTTTGTCGCCGGACGAGACGCGGCTCTACACCGCGGACGGCCTCGACGGCACGATGAGCGTCATTGATCTCAAGGCGAACGCCGTGCTCGCGCCGGTCAAGCTCGGGGGGAAGCCGTGGGGGGTCATCGCCGTCCCGTGAAGCAACTCGCGCTCGCCTTCCTCCTTCTAGCAGCGCCGGCGCAGGCGCGCGTGCTCAAAGTGTGTGCAGACCCCAACAACCTGCCGTTTTCAAACGCGAAGGAAGAAGGGTTCGAGAACCGCATCGTGCGCATCGTGGCGGAGGAGCTGCACGCGGAAGTCCACTGGGTGTGGTACGCGCAGCGCCGCGGCAACGTTCGCGAAACCCTGAACGCCGGCCAGTGCGACGTCATCCCGGGGGTTGCAAGCTCGCTCGAGATGCTCGCGACCACTCGGCCTTACTACCGGTCCACCTACGTCGCCGTCGTTCGCGATGGGCCGCTTGGCGATCTCTCGAGGTTCGATGACGCGCGGCTCCAAGGCCTGAGGATCGGCGTGCAGCTGATCGGCGACGACGGGTCGAACACGCCGCCGGCGCATGCGCTGACGATGCGCGGCATGGTCGACAACGTGCGCGGCTACACCGTCTACGGCGATTATGATTCACCGTCGCCGCAGTCGCCGATCGTCGATGCGGTTGCACGCGGCGATGTCGACGTCGCATTCGTCTGGGGCCCGACCGCGGGCTATTTCGCGGCGCGAGAACCGGTGAAGCTCAAGCTGACGCCGGTGCCGACGAGCGACGGCACGGCGCTGCCAATGGTCTATGACGTTTCGATGGGCGTTCGCCGCGAGGATTTAGCCCTCCGTCGCGAGCTCGACGCAGCATTGAGGAGGCGGGCCGCGGAAATCCGCGCCGTCCTGGCCAAATTCGCCGTGCCGCTCGTCGCCGACCGTTAACCTGTCGACAAGGAGCGCTCAGGCTGCTTTGCACGCAAACAGCAGTCACAAGCAAATCGCTGATCTACAATGCTTATCTCAGGCGCAAGCCGATCCACAGAGTGCGCGGGGTTGCGCGTTCGACTGACCCGTCGCCCGCGATTCCAGCCATGATGAGCGAGTCGAACAGGTTCTCTCCGCGCGCTACAAGCAGCAGCCGCGGGGCGATCGGCCAGGACGCGAATGCATCGAGGGTGGTGGCCCCCTTCAGCCTGCGCAGGTTGAGGTCGTCCTCATATTGCACGCCGATCCGGCGGACGACGAGCTGTGCGCCCTTGCCGTCCTGCTCCCATCCGCCGGCGAGCGTCGCCGCGAACTTGGGCGTTTGCGCGGGCCTGAGACCGTCGAGCTGCGCTGCCGCACCGCCGGCATAGACGCGCGCGTTCGAGAGGCTGGCTCCCGCCCGCAGCAGCCATGGGCCGCGCGACCATTGCGCAGATGCTTCGAGACCGCGCACCTGGACCGCGTGTAGGTTCTCGCGCTGCCGGAACGTTCCCCCCGAGCCGACAAAGCCGACGCCCGGGAAGGTGCCGGGCCCTTCCCCGAGGGTGACGTTGGCAATTGCGTCGTTGAGGCGATTGGCGAAGCCGGTGAGTGACAGGCGCAGCGGCCCGCATGCAAATTCGACTCCGGCCTCAGCTCCGGCGAGCCGCTCGGGATCGAGCTCCGCGTTTGCCGCGGTCGCGTCGGGCCCCGCCCGAAACGGACGGAACAGCTCGTTGAGAGTCGCCATGCGCCACCCGAGATAGGCGGCTGAACGGACGCTAAGGCCGCCGCCGAGCGCAGCAAGAATTCCACCCCGCGCCGTCGGAAGCCAGCCGCCGCGCTCGCTAGAATGTTCGTCGCGGAGCACGGCCTCGGTCGCGATCACTTTTTCGAACAGGTGACCGTGCGAGACTTGCCAGTGATCGAGCCGCGCACCGCCGGTTACGGTCACCGGCCCGAATTCCGCGGTGCCTTCTGCGAAAGCGCCCGCGGTCCACGTCCGGCCCCCGGCCCGGCGGCGGCGAGTCGCCGCTCCGCCGGAAAAAGCGAAAAGCTCGCGCGACTCGCCGTCGGTTCGGCGGGCGTCGGCGCCGAGGCGCAGCTCGACCGCGCGCGACGTCGGCGGCCGCACCTCGATGCTCCCGCCGAGACCGTGCGAAGGCACGGAGTCCTGCAGCGACACGCTGGTCGTCACGGCGCGGCCGGGGCTGACGCTGGCGAAGCTGCTCATGAGGTTGCGCCACTGCCAGTAGCCGAGCGCGCTGAATTGCCAGCGGCCGCGGCTCACGAGGCGGAGCGAAGCATCGGCGCCGT
>Ga0307415_100001571_pt1 | contig 11011 bp, 4 predicted proteins | sample DK1Cmetagenome_FD_204524 | JGI IMG/M metagenome (GOLD analysis project Ga0307415, IMG submission 204524) | Maize rhizosphere microbial communities from greenhouse at UC Davis, California, United States - DK15-C-2 | ecosystem: Host-associated > Plants > Roots > Rhizosphere > Soil | place: USA...
GACCAAACACAACCCGAAGCTTTACACGGCTGGCGAAAATGACTGGAAAAAAATGTGTGAGAGCAAGGACCTTGATCTCATATACATCGCCACACCATGGGACCTCCACGCACCCATGGCAGTATATGCCATGGAACAAGGAAAGCACGCCGCAAGTGAAGTACCTGCAGGCGTAACGTTGGATGAATGCTGGCAACTGGTAGAGACTTCGGAGAAAACGAAAAAGCATTGCATGATACTTGAGAACTGTTGTTATGATTTCTTCGAGCTGATGACGCTCAATATGGCGCGCCAGGGTTTCTTCGGAGAGCTCATGCATGCTGAAGGAGCTTACATCCATGATCTGCTGCACATGAACTTTGAAAAAGACTCCTATTATGATATGTGGCGCCTGAAAGAAAATTTCCGCGATGGAAATCTCTATCCCACCCATGGCCTTGGTCCCATAGCACAGGCCCTAAATATCAACCGCGGTGACAGGATGGATTACCTCGTGTCTGTTTCGACAAATGACTTCATGATGGGTGAGATGGCTAAAGACCTCGCCTCGAAGGACAGCTTTTACAAGCCGTTTGCAAACAAAAAATACCGCGGCAACATGAACACCACCACTATACGTACGGTCAACGGTAAAACGCTGATGGTGCAACATGATGTCACTTCTCCAAGGCCATATTCACGCATTCACCTTTTGAGTGGAACCAAAGGAACCGCCGTAAAGTATCCAGATCCCAAGATCTCGAAGAGTCATGAAGGATGGCTGAGCGATGAGGAATACAAAGCGCTTGAAGAGAAGTTTGCTCCTCCAATCGTGACGCGCGTAGGTGAGATGGCAAAGCAGATAGGCGGACATGGCGGTATGGACTTCCTCATGGACTGGAGACTTGTCGATTGCCTGCGGAATGGCATTCCTCTTGACATCGATGTCTATGATGCGGCATTATGGAGCGCGATTGCTCCGCTCAGCGAAAGTTCTGTCGCAAACCGCGGGAAGAGTATGGACATACCCGACTTCACGTCAGGTTCGTGGAAAACAAACAAACCCGTTGACGTGACACTCGCCCAGGGAGGCAACACAAAAGTGTTGCTCAGCTCGCGCTAGATCGCGGACAAACGCGTTAATACTGGCAGTGATTACTGCTTTCGATGGTAAATCTTTGTGCTGCCTGTCACTTCTGAATGAATGTGCCAGGCAGCATTTTTCATATCGAATGCTAGTTGAGGATATGACCGGATCGCAATGTTGATTCGCGTACTATTAGTCTGCCCGGCAGCACGACCTGTTTAGGCGAAAAATTCTTCTTCGTCATGTGCTGGATCAAAAGTTCACAGCTTTTCTTTCCGATCTCCAATGCAGGCTCTGCCACCGTGCTCAACCCGGGTGAAATAAGGCCGGATACGGGGTCATTGGTAAAACCGATCACGCCGACGTCAACACCGATCTTTAGCTGAAGCTTTTTTAATGCAAGCATAGCGCCTACGGCTTTTCTGTCATTCACTGCAAAAATTGCGTCCGGTTTTTCCGGAAGTCGAAAAAGCTTTTGGCCGTCCGCTTCACCGTCCTCCTGAGAGAAGCCCGAATGGATCGTCCATTCATCTTTGATTGCAAGACCGTATTTTTTAAGCGCGTCCCGATATCCGTGTGCGCGTTGCGCTGTCAGCGTTAATCCTGCAGGACCGGAAATGTGTGCGATCTTGCGGTATCCATTCTCAATAAGGTGTTCAACTGCTTCAAAGGCTCCGTTGTAATCATCTTGCGTCACCTTCGAAGTGTTAATGCTGCTTTGTATACGGTCAAAGAATACAACGGGAATGTCCTTCTCGATGATACGCTGAAAATATTCACACGAATCGGAATGAGAGGAAACACACGCCAGTACGCCATCCAGAGAACTGTAAGATAAATTGTTCAGGATCGATAGCTCCCTTTCAGGGCAATCATTCGTGACATACAGAATTATATTGTAGCCTTTGCTCCAGGCTATCTCCTGTATACCGGTGATCACCGTAGAAAAATAGTAGTTGGTAATGAAAGGCAATATGATCGCAATGTTATGGCTTTGATGGTTGACCAGGCCCCTTGCGTTGAGGTTAGGTTTGTAGTTTAACTGATCGGCGACGCTAAGCACCTTCTCCCGCGTTTCTTTGCTGACATCATGCGTATCACGCAGCGCCCGTGATACGGTGGATACGGAAATCCGCAGCGTCCGGGCGATATCTTTTATAGTAACAAACTGATGCATGAACAGGATCTTTAGGTAAAAATTAATGCGGAATTTACAAAATGGGCCGGATGAAAACACCGGTTTATTGACCGAAACGAATTCGACCAACTTTATCGCAACCGGAAACTCTTTTTTAGTCTGATTTACCGGTAACGTTATCGCTGCTTTTTCCAGGAGCGGTTTACGCGCCAGCACGTTTTATTTGTACGTTGTACGAATAATTTAAATAAAACAACGGCGGAACCTCTCTATGAGATCTCATTTGCAGTCCGTCGCGCAAATCACAATTGTCGGTATATACGAAAACTGCTACCAACAAACGCTATCACACATCAATGAATAAGAACATGCAAAACTTAAACAGAAGAAAATTTCTGCAGAGTACAGGCACGTTGGCTGCTGCCTCGATTTTGTCACCTTCGTTTCAATCATTCGGCGGCCCGATCGCGAAGAAAAAGCTCGCGATGGTAGGAACCGGTGGTAGAGGTATCGGTATGTGGGGTACACCGGTGCAGGAAGCGTACGGAGACATTATACAATTTGTAGGACTATGTGATATTAATCCTGGTAGAGTCGCGTATGCAAAGAAAGTCATGAAGGTTGATTGCCCGGTCTTCACGGACTTCGACAAAATGCTCAGGGAAACAAAGCCCGACATGTTGATTGTAACGACAACGGATGCGACACATGCCCAGTACATCATAAAAGGATTGGAAAAAGGGATAACTGTTATCACAGAGAAGCCATTTGTCATAGACGAAAAGCAATGTGAGGAAGTGCTTGCTGCGGAAAAAAGAACAGGGAATAAAGTGATCGTGACCTTCAATGCACGCTATGGCAGCACCGTCCAGAAGATATGGGAGCTTTTACGAAGTGGGGCTGTCGGCACCATTAAGTCCGCAGATCTCAACTGGTATCTCGACACAGATCACGGCGCGAGTTATTTCAGACGGTGGCATGGGATCCGCGATAAAAGCGGAACCTTACTGGTACATAAAGCAACACATCATTTTGATATGATGAACTACTGGATGGATTCAGAGCCCCAGGAAGTTTTTGCGTATGGAGCACTTGATTTTTATGGCAAAGCAAACAGCCCGATCAGCCACACCCATTGCCGTACATGCCCTCATCAGAATGAGTGTAACTTTTATTGGGATATCACAAAAGACAACAATTCAATGCGCCTTTATGTTGACCACGAAAACCACGATGGTTACCTGCGCGATGGATGTGTATTTCGCAAGGAGATAGATATCTATGATAAAATGACTGTCCAGTTCAAGTATGCGAACAATGTTCCGGTCAGTTATTCCTTGAATACGTTTTTACCTTATGAAGGCTATCGCGTAGCAATAAACGGTAGTAAGGGAAGACTTGAAGCCTGGGTTCAATCTTCCATGCCCACGGGCAAAGCGCCGTATGATGAAATTACCGTAATGAATCTTTTTGGTGGCGTTCAATCTTACAAAATATTTCCAATGGAAGGGGGACATGGTGGTTCGGATCCAAGATTGAAAGATAAGATCTTCCGCTTCCCGGATGCGCGCGATGACTACAAACAGTCGGCCGGCTCACGCGATGGCGCGATGTCTGCTCTCATAGGAATTGCAGCGCGAAAAAGTATCGAAAGCGGTCAGATAATTAAGATTGGAGATCTAACATCGTTGAAACCACAGGCACAAAAAGCGTGAGATATCCGCTTTCAAAAGTGGTGATAGTTCGCCTGTAAATATAAACCTATGAAAACACTATTGATCATATCGCTTGCGTGGCTTTCAGCGTTGTTAACGCCTCCGGCACCAAGGTCTTTAGACAATCAAGTATTTGAAAATCCTTTGATTGAAAAGCAGACCCGGGCAGACAGCTTGCCTCGTGTACTTAATAAAGGCCAAGCCGACTTAATTGCTGCAAACTTAAGGCATCAGGCCGTCTTGAAATTCGCGACACACCAGTTGCCGAGCCTTCCCGAAGAATGGAAAAAAGAACGTGTTAAAATTAAGAACGATATCATCAGGAAGGCGGGCATTATCATAGATCACAAACTGCCTTTGAATTATCAGGAAACGGGCGTTAGCAAGATGGAGGGCTTTACCATCAAGAACATTATATTTCAGACAAGGCCCGGTGTTTACGCAACTGCCAACTTGTATGTGCCCGACGGAAAAGGCCCTTTTCCCGGAATCGTAAACGTGCATGGACACTGGCCTAAAGGGCGGGTTCACGAAGTGCCACAGGCAAGGGGACCATCTTTAGCATTGAATGGCTATGTGTGTTTAAGTGTGGATGCGTTCGGTTCAGGCGAAAGGACGACAGCTCATGGTACAGATGAGTATCACGGAGCCAATCTCGGCGCTTCATTGATGAACGTCGGCGAATCTTTGCTGGGATTTCAGGTGTCAGACAATATGCGGGCCGTTGATCTGCTTACCTCTCTTCCTTACGTGGATGCGAACAACATCGGTGCAACGGGCGCCAGCGGAGGAGGAAACCAAACGATGTGGCTAAGCGCAATAGACGAGCGTGTCAAAGCATGTATGCCCGTAGTCAGTGTCGGCACATTTGAATCTGCTGTCATGGGATCCAATTGTATCTGCGAGCTGCTGATTGATGGTCTTACATTTACCGAAGCTTCTGGTGTTCTCGCCTTGATCGCGCCGCGCGCAATAAAAATGTGCAACCATCAGCGGGATTCGAACCCTACCTTTTACCCAGCTGAAATGCTACGCAGCTACCAAAACGCGAAGCCGATATTCAAAATGCTCGGCGCGGAAAATAAAATAGCTTACGAGCTTTTCAACCTCGAACATGGTTACTGGCCAGAGAACCGCGAAGCGATGCTGGGATGGTTTGACCTCCATCTGAAAGGCAAGGGAACAGGCGCAGCGAAAAAAGAAGTTCCTTTCAAAACGCTTCCGGAAAAACAACTTATGGTATATCCAGCCGGGAAACGTGATGTAAAAGTCGAAAACATCGCCGCGTATTGTAAAAGAAAAGGCAATGAACTGAGAAAGGAATTTTTGGAAGCTAAGTCGTTCGACGTCGAGAAAAAGAAAGCGGGACTGAAAAATATCTTGAGGATAAACGAAGCTTCAGTCGTTGAAGAAGTACGTCAGTATACTACGGTCGACGGTTGGGACAGGATAGCGCTAAAAACTTCTGATCATAAAGTCATACCGTTATTGCATAAATCGCCTCGCACCGGATTGGCCGAGTATGTCATTATTTTTGATCCCCGTGGTAAAGAAGCAGTTCCTGCCTCGATAATCGATGAGACTACACGAAAAGGAGCGGGTGTTATTTTAGTTGACCTGTCTGGAACAGGGGAAGCTTCGTCTTCTGGCGCCGCCGCGCAAGACCGGCTCGTTCAACTGCATACGCAGTCACGCGCGGAATTATGGCTCGGAAAAACTGTTTTGGGAGAATGGACACATGAGCTAAGGCTTGTAAGCGAATTCTTAAGTGATCGGTATCACGCAGGCAAGATCACGGTACATGGAATTAAAGAGGCGGGTCTCGCGGGTTTATATCTCGCTGCACTGCAGGACAATATCACCAACGTTGTGTTGCAAAACGCACCCGTGACTTATCTCTTTGACACCCGCGAGGGAGTAGACTTCTTTAGCATGGGTGTTCATGTTCCCGGGCTCCTCGTATGGGGCGATGTTTCCCTCGCCGCTGCCTTGACTGGAAAAAAGATAACATTTATCGATCCTGTCACGATGTCTGGCAATACTATTGATAAGGCCGATCTACAGAGATTTACCAGGGAGTTTCAACAGATGAGAACGGCGTACGGCCAACCCGGAGAAACCGTTTTCATTAATGTCGCAGCAAACCAATAAAGGACGGGACTACAGCACAAAAAAATTGGTTTCCGGTTCTCCACCCAGCGGCTCGAGGTATGCTGGGGTGAATAGATCGCTTATTATATATAGATGAAAAAGTTACTGGTGATAATCGCCCTATCACAATGGTGTACATTCAGCTGCCGCACTCCACCGCCAGAGAAACAGATCATCAAAGATGAACATACGGCTCAGTCCGAAACCCCGCTGTCCGGAAAAGAGCTCTCTCGCAAGCATTGCCAGTCGTGCCATTTGTATCCCGAGCCCTCACTACTGGACAAACAGACATGGGAGCGCTCGGTTTTACCGTTAATGGGAAGACTGTTCGGCATTTACGAGCGTGAAGTGCCGAGAAGTGAAATTCTGAAAGGCGCGATTGATCAACCTCTCGTAAAGCGGCTCAATATCTTTCCCGAAAAGCAAATCATCGATGACAAAACCTGGAAGATGATCAGGGATTATTACGTTACTGCGTCTCCAGAATCCCTCCCATCCATAAAGAGTCCTGATAATTTTCCCCCACTTGAAAGATTTGAAATTGCGATTGCTCACAAAGCGCAATCGGCTCCTGGCACGACACTGCTAAAAATAGACCCGTTGACATCCGCCATCTATGTTGGCGAATCTAAAGGAAAAGCTGGCGAGCTCACGATATTGAATAGCGAGTTTGAAGTTACACAAACCATTAAGCTGCCCGCTCCACCCGTTGATGTCAATCTTAATAGTGACCATCTTGACGTCACGCTCGTAGGGTCGCTGGTTTTGGCTCGTTCCAATAATTCGTTGGGAAGACTGCTGCGCATTCTGCGCAATCCGGGAGAAGAGAAATATTCTTCCTTCCGCAGTTTTATGGATGGATTGAAGCGCCCGCTTCAGACTGTTTTTGAAGATATCAACGGGGACGGGCATGACGATATTCTGATCGCAGAATTCGGATATTACACGGGGTCACTTACGTTGTATGAGTCTGTTGGCGGAAAAGGATCGTTCCGGAAAAAGGTTCTGAAAAATGTTCCTGGTGCAATAAAACTATCGGTTACCGACATGAATAGGGACGGACGTAAAGATATTGTTGCCCTGTTCGCGCAAGGTGATGAATCGATCTCCATCTTCTATAACAATGAACATGGAATGTTTCGGGAAGAACGCGTTTTGCGATTTAGTCCATCCAATGGCTCCGTCTATTTTGAGTTGGCAGACTTTAACAACGATGGCCATCCTGATATCCTCTATTGTAATGGAGATAATGGTGATTACCCCCCCGTCTTGAAGGATTATCATGGGATCCACATTTTTCAGAATCAAGGCAATAACAATTTCGAGCGTGTCTACTTCTTTGCGATGAATGGAGCATACAAATCTTCTGCAGCGGATTTTGATAATGATGGCGATCTCGACATCATCGGCATCTCACACTTCCCTGATTTCAATGCAAGCCCACGGCAGGATTTTGTCTACCTGGAAAACCTCGGTGACTATTCCTTTTCCACACAATATCTTGTGGGAGATCTGCCTGTGCGGTGGATTACTTTTGACATTCATGATATAGATCACGACGGATTTAAGGATGTTTTGCTCGGCGCGTTTGGAACATACAAAACAAGGCAGAACAAGACCAAGCCCGCAGCGTCAGTAGCGCGGCCATCTCTGCTATATCTGAAGAACATCGGCAGATAACAAGCCAAAGGTTTCAAGACGCGCGCTGGTTCGCAGGTAAGTGATTCACATAGGTGCAAGACCTTACCATCAATCGATTTCTTTGCCTCGGTCTCCGCTCATCACAACACGAGCCCTCATGTGAATTAAAAAAAGACAGTGATGCTCCTTATCGCGCGTCTTCACTTTGAGTCGGTGACCTTTGTTCCGGAAACGTTATCGCTGTTTTATTCCTGAACTGTTTATGAGGCTAGAAAATTTATTGCCTAATTAATTCATCAATCGATAAAGCAAGTGAGTTATGGCACGGAAAGATGTTAGGGTGCTTCGGGAATTATCCTCTGCGATAGGTCCTGAAAATCGTCAGCCCTGATTGAGCATCTGCAAGTGCAGGGTAGTAAGATGCAGGGCTTTGCTATCATCTGCCCGCTGTCTGTTGCACAGCTGTAAAGAGTGTGAGCAAATCTGCTCATACCTCGGGCCTGACTGGTTTGCTCCGAGCTGCTATCGAACCGAACAAATGTAGAAGTTCCCGAAGTATATAATGGTTAATCATCCACTCTTTTAATATTAGTCAAATGAAACAATTATTGGCCCATTCCTTTTTTAACAAATTCCGGCCCCTGCTTGTCGGAGCATTGATGTTAGTGTTCACATCACCACCGCTTGTGGCAGGCGCTTTGGAATCCGTGCAACAGACGATGCAGTCACGAACGATTACAGGCACGATAACGGCGGATAATGGTGAAACGTTACCTGGCGCGAGCATACTGTTAAAAGGGACCACTACCGGTACTGTTACAGATGCGGATGGACATTACAGCATTAGTTTATCCGGTGACGATGCCATCCTGGTATTCTCTTCCATTGGCTACATTAGCCAGGAAGTCGCGGTGAATGGAAGATCCGTCATCGATGTGACGATGGTCGAAGACGTGCAGCGTCTTAGCGAGGTAGTGGTTGTTGGGTACGGGACTCAACGCAAGGCGACATTAACGGGCTCGATCGCCAGCACCGACGAGAAGATGATAAAAAAAGCGCCAGTGGCAAGTCTCTCGAATTCTCTCTCCGGGCTACTTCCAGGTCTTACGACGTTAAACCGATCAGGCGAGCCAGGTGAAAACGTTTCCGAAATCTACATTCGCGGGCGAAGCACAACCGGCGACTCCAGCCCTCTGGTCGTGGTGGACGGCATCCCGGATGAGACAGGAGCTTGGCAGCGGATTAATCAAAACGACATTGCACAAATTTCTATTTTGAAAGATGCTTCCGCTTCCATTTATGGAGCGCGCGCAGCTAACGGGGTCATTCTTATAACGACGAAGCGAGGCGAAGTTGGCAAGCCGACCTTCAATTATACATTCAATCAGAGTTTTGTCCGACCGACGCGACTGCCTGAAATGGCCAATTCATGGGAGTTCGCCGACTATGTAAATCAGTACCGGCAAACCATGCAGAATCTTCCTGCATTATATACAGAGGAAGAGATACAGATCATGAAAGATGGTTCTGATCCTCTAAATTATCCTAACGCGGATTGGGTAGGTACTATCTTCAAAGATTACGCCACTCAAAACGCGCATAATTTGAACGTAAGAGGCGGCACTGAAAAAGCGCGGTATTCCATGTCAGGGTCCTATGTCAAGGAGAACAGCCTGGTCAAGAAAGGCATCCATGAGTTCAGTGCATATACTTTACGGTCGAATGTAGATGTTGATATCACGGATAACTTCAGAGTGGGACTGGATTTAAACGGACAAATCGATGACAAAATGCGCCCTGTGCTGGATGGCTTTGGAACACAAGGAAGCCCTTTGATCTCAGCATTTTTTCCCAATGGGCTACCCGCCTCATTACCCGGCGATGCAGGCGAAAACCCGGCGATCAATCTCGCCGGAGCAGGAGGATACACATCAGATAAAATATTCAGAACATTTCTAAAACCCTCCTTCGATCTTAACATCAAGAAGGTTGACGGGTTGGGCATCGACGGATATTTCTCTTTCCGGCAAGAGTTTACTGAAAATAAACGCTGGCGGGACACATGGATAGTCTATAACTATGACCGTCAGAATAATGAGTACCTCGAGAAAAAAGGTGGTCAGGTAAGTCAGCCTGACTTGCAGGAAATTTTTAACAAGCGGAAGGATTATTTGATCCACCTTAAGATCAAGTACGAGAAAGCGTTTGGCGATCATTCTCTGCAAAGTTTTGTGGCAGTTGAACAAGCAGAAGGTGAGTTCAGATCCTTAAATGCATACAGGAAAGATTTCATTTCTCCTGCGATACAGGAGTTATTTGCCGGAAGTGGAGAAAATATGGTTGCCAACGGAACCAGAAGAGAATGGGGACGGCAGAATTTATTTGGCAGGATCAGCTACAACTTCAAAGAGAAATATCTCTTCGAGACAAATCTGCGGTATGATGGATCGTATGCATTTCCCAAAGACAAACGCTGGGGATTCTTCCCGGGCTTTTCAGTTGGATGGCGCCTCTCTGAAGAGAGCTTCCTGCAAGATGTGGCTTTTGTTGACAACTTGAAATTGAGAGCCTCATACGGGGAAATGGGCAACGATCAGATCAGCCCCTTCCAGTACCTCTCAAAGTATAACCTTAGCCCTATTGGCACACACTTCGGCGGCGGTACCCAGGCGATATTGACAACCGGTGTCGCACCGAACGCAAATATAACGTGGGAGGTTGCCAAAAACTCCAACGTTGGTTTAGATGCAACGTTCCTGGAAGGAGCATTGGGGCTGACACTCGATGTATTTAAACAACGAAGATCAAATATCCTCACGGCAAGAAGCACTGAAGTGCCTATCTACACGGGTCTCGTCTTACCTGACGAAAATATTGGCATCATTGAAAACAAAGGTTTGGAGATCAGTTTGACTCATCGAAATAATGCAACATCAGCAAAGCCAATCGGCTACTCAGTTTCCGGAAATATCGGCTTTGCTAAAAACAAGATAATTGACATCAGCGAACCTCAGGACATGCCTGCATACCAAAAGTCAGAGGGTTCGATGATCGGAACGCCGCTCCTTTATGAGGCAATCGGCATTTTCAGAACGCAAGAACAAGTCGATTCAAATCCTATAATGGCGAGTACAAGGGTGGGCGATCTACAGTACAGGGATATCAACAACGATGGAACGATCAATTCCGCTGACAGAGTGAGACAGGACAAAGGAACTATCCCTGAAGTTACTTTTGGCTTTAATGCGACGGTCAGCTACAAGAGATTTTCCCTGTTCGCGAACTTTGCAGGTCAATCAA
>Ga0307415_100001572_pt1 | contig 11009 bp, 13 predicted proteins | sample DK1Cmetagenome_FD_204524 | JGI IMG/M metagenome (GOLD analysis project Ga0307415, IMG submission 204524) | Maize rhizosphere microbial communities from greenhouse at UC Davis, California, United States - DK15-C-2 | ecosystem: Host-associated > Plants > Roots > Rhizosphere > Soil | place: USA...
TCGACCGGCGGCTGGCTGCCGCCGGAGCCGCTGCGCTACCTCGGCGGCCGCCTAGTGCGCGAGGCGGTTGCCCGCAAGGAGCGCGCCGAGGACGCCGGTCGCCGCGCGTCGCGGCGCACGCTGGTGATCGCCCGGCTCGCCCCCGCGGGCCTGGTCCCGATCAACGAGTGACGACGGGGGGCGCTCCGAGGCGCACGACGCGGCGCTCGCGGGCGAGCTTGGCGCGACCGTCGGCGGCGATCTCGTCGCGCCCAACGTGGTGGCAAGCATCGTCGGCGCCGCGGTGGCGCCACGGGGCCCTGGACCCGCTGGTCACAACGCGGTGCTCGACCACACCGGGACACGACCGCTGCTGCTCCCGTGGAAAGGCACCAGCGCCACCGGCACTATCGGGTTCCATGCGGTAGGGCGCTCCGGGCGTCGATAGTCGCGCGGTCAGCGCGCTACTGCTTTTGCCCGGCGGCGCAAAGCGAGGTCGCTCCCGAGCAAAGTGTCGCCTTCTATGCGCGGCAGTGGCGCGGCGGGCGCACCGCACCGCCGAGTAGCAGCCTCGGGGCGGTATCCCGACGCCCGAGGAGGGGTCATGTCCGAGCTGCTGCTCGATGCCGCCGGCCGCCGTCGCTCGCCCGCCACACTGCCGGAGTTCCACGCCGGCCGGCCGCCGCGCAACAAGGGGCTGCGCTACCCCGCCGACCCACCGACGATCGAGGAGATCGTGACCGTCGTGCGCCGCGCCGGCGGCGGCGTCCACGGCCGCCGGCTGCGCGGCCTGATCGTCGTGCTGTGGCGCGCCGGCCTGCGCATCTGCGAGGCGCTCGCGCTCGCCGAGCGCGCGGCGGCGGCCGCCCATGGGCGCCCGCGTGTGGCGCCGTTGACGACGCAGAACAGCGGTCCGACCGGCAGCTCGACCCGCGCCTCGAGCCGTGGCTCAAGCTGTTCCCACGCCCAGTCGTCCATGCCGACCTCGCGGCGGCGGCCGCCCTTGCCGCGCAGTACCAGCAGCGATCCGCGACGCGCGTCGAGGTCGGCCTCCGAGCCGCGACGCGTCGCCCGCGAGGCCGGCGTGCGGCGATGCTTCGCGCCGCACCAACTTCGGCACGCGCACGCGGTCGAGATGGCGCGCGAGGGCGTGCCGCTGATCGTCATCCAACGCCAGCTCGGCCAACCCACCCACCTCGGCATCACCTCGATCTACCTCCAAGGCATCGACAACACCGAGATCATCGACACCGTCCACGCGCGTCGCGCGCCCATGGTCCCGGTAGACAGCTCGCTCCGGCTCTAACGCCGCAACGGCGGCGAGAAAGCTGCGACTTCCTCGCCGCCGGTCCTCGTCCGATGCGGACGTCTGCCGTGACGCTCGCGAGACGCTGCTGTCGTCGACCAGCTGGCGTCTGTCCGGGCTCCGCGCACTCACTGCCGAATCGGGTGCGAGCGCTCAGGCGGGTTCTAGGGCTGCGAGCACGGCGTCCAGGACGCGATCGGGGCCGAAGCGGATGATGTCGTCGGCGACCACGCCGCAGGCGTGTTCGGTCGCCGCGAGTTCGGCGCGGGCGGTGCCCTGGTCGAGCGCCAGGGTGTTGAGCGCGACCGCGGCCACGCGCGCCGGCCGGACGGGTCGGCAGACCGCCTCGTAGGCGCGCACAAGCTCCGGCAGCGAGGGCAACGCGACCTCGGGATAGTTGCGGATCGAGGTTGCCCGGGCCTGGTGCACGAGCACGAGGACATCGGGCGCCGCGCCGTGCAGCAGGCCCAGTGTGACGCCCGAGTAGGCGGGATGAAAGAGTGCGCCCTGCCCTTCGAGGAAGAGCAGGTCGCCGCGCTGCGCGCCCTGTTCGACGAGGCGCTCGGCGGCGCCTGCGACATAGTCGGAGATGACGTGGTCAACCGCGATCCCCCACCCTGCGATCGCGACGCCCGTCTGGCCGGTGGCTACGAACACCGAGCGGAGCCCGCGCGCGCGTGCGGCGCGGTCGAGCTCGAGCGTCACGACCTTCTTGCCGACCACGGTGTCGGAACCGACGCTGTGGACGACCTGCAGGTCGGCGCGGCGGGCGCCCGGACCGCGCGGCACGTCGAGGTCAGACGGGGCGCGCCGCAGGTCGCGAAGCCGCACGCCGCGGGGATTGCGCGGCGGCGCGGAGCTCGGGATCCTCGCTAAGCAGGTTGTGGAGACCGGCCTCGACGTCGAGGCCGGCGTCGATCGCCTCCAGCAGCATCGCGCGCCACGCCGGATCGAGCTTGCCCCCGGTTGGCGCCACGCCGATCAGCAGGCAAGCTGCGCCGCGGCCGATCGCCTCAGCGACGGACGCGACGATCGGCACCGGCCGCAGGCAGAACGGGACAACCTCGTCGGCGGTGCGGCCCGCACGCGTGGAATCCACGACCGCGACCACGTCGCGGCGGCCGTAGCGGATGACGCCATGGGCCGTCTTCGCGTGGAAGTCCGCGAAGAGGCCCTCGGCAAGGATCGCAAGCCGCTCATCGGTCATCGAATCGGCCGTACCCCTAAGCCCGGATGCGACGACGGCGTCACCCGTCCCGCGTCAAACCCAAGGCCGGCGAACGGCGGATCCGCGATCAGCAGGTGACCGTCTAGGTCCACATCGTCGGCAAGGCACGCGATCTGGGCGGCGGCGGCGATCCCGAGCTCGGACTCGATCATGCACCCGAGCATGACGCGCAGCCTCAACGCGCGCGCGGCGTGGATCATGCGGATCGCCTCGCGCAGCCCCCCAGCCTTGGCGAGCTTGACGTTGATGCCGTCGGCGTACCCGGCGATCGGCGCGACGCTGGCGAGATCCCGGCAGCCCTCGTCGACGAGCACGGGCAGCCGCGTCGACAGCTCGCGTAACGCGCGAAAGCTCCCCACATCCTCGGCCGGAAACGGCTGCTCGACAAGCTCAACACCGAGCTCGATCAAGGCGGGCATCAGCTCCCGCGCGCCCTCGAGCGTCCAGCCCTCGTTGCCATCCACGCGGATGCGAGCCGCAGACTCGCGTCGCACGGCCTCCAACCGGGCGACGTCATCTGGGCCGCCGACCTTGACCTTGAGAATCGCGAAGCCGCGCGCGCGGCGAGCCCTGTCCGCCGTGCCCGCGACCGTGTCGATCCCGATCGTGTACGACGTCGGCGGGCCGGTCGGCGCGAGCCCCAGTAGCCGCCACACCGGCTGGCCGAGGCGCTTGCCGATCCAGTCGTGCAGCGCGGCGTCAAGCGCGCACTTGGCGGCCTGCTCGCCCTGCCGGCCAGCCAGCCGCCGTCGGATCGCCTCAAGCGCGAACGGATCGTCGCCCAGCGCGGCCGACACCTCGGCGCCCAGGAAACCAAGCGCCGACTCGACCGTCTCGCCCCAGTAGTACACCGGCGTCGCCTCGCCGAGCCCGACGACGCCCTCGTGCTCGAGCTCGACGCGCACAACCTCCTGCACGCGCCGGGAGCTGCGCGCAATCGTGAACGGCTCGGCCAGCGCAAGCGTCGCCCCGTAAGCGCGAACGTCCACGCGCTCACCCTGCCAGAGCGACTCGCCCGGCGGCCTCCGGCGCCGCGCCGCGCTCACTCGCGGACACGCGCCCGATCGGCTGCCCGCCGCGAGCCGGCCATCGACGCGCGGTGGCACTCGGACGTGGCCGCCTCATCGGCGCAGTCTCGGACCGACAACGAGCGCGCGGCTGGCGGGGGCCGAGCGTTGCCCGTCCGCGCCACAGCTGACGGGCGAGCCCGGGTGGGGCGCCGACACCGGCGACCTGCTCGCGATTGAGACCGCCATCCAGGGACCGCGGCGGGTCGCTGACCGCGTGTGCCGCTGGTACGCGCCTCAGATCGTCGCGGCCCCAGATCGGAAGCAGCGCACGGCCCGGCTGTTGACAGCGGCCCGAGCTCCGACCATGCCTTGGCGGCCGGCTATCCGCCGATGTCGGACATCTCCACCTTCGGCAGCGCCGCGGTCTCGGCCGTGCGCAGCTCCGAGTAGCGGTCGCTCCGCGGCCGCCAGATGGCGCCGACGGCGGCGGAAATCTGGGCGTCGGAGGCGCCGCCGCGCAGCGGCGCCCGCAGGTCGTGGCCCTTGATGGCGAGCAGGTGAAGAGCTTGCCGTCGGCCGACAGCCGTGCGCGCGTGCAGCCGCCGCAGAACGGCCGCGTTACCGAGCCGATCACGCCGATCTCGCCGCTGCCGTCCCGGTAGCGCCAGCGCTCGACGACCTCCCCGGGGTAGTTCGGCGCGACCGGCTCGAGCGGCAGCTCGGCGCCAATCATCGCAACGATCTCCGCCGCCGGCACAACGTCGTCCATCCGCCAGCCGTTGCTGTGGCCGACGTCCATGTACTCGATGAAGCGCACGACCTGGCCGCTGCCGCGGAAGTGCCGTGCCATCGGCAAAACGCCGTCCTCGTTGACGCCGCGCTTGACGACCATGTTGATCTTGATCGGCCCGAGGCCGGCCGCGGCCGCGGCCTCGATCCCGGCCAGCACGGGGTCGACGGCGAAGCCGACGTCGTTGAGCGCGACGAACACCTCGTTGTCGAGGCCGTCGAGACTGACGGTGATCCGGCGCAGCCCGGCGTCCCGGAGCGCCCGCGCCCTGCGCGCCAGCGCCGAGCCGTTGGTCGTCATGGCCAGGTCCCCGAGACCCGGGATCCGCGCCAGCGTCTCGACGAGCCGCTCCAGCTCACGGCTCACGAGCGGCTCGCCGCCGGTCAGGCGGAGCTTCGTCACCCCATGGTCGCCGACAAGGATCCGCGCGAGCCGATCGATCTCCTGCGCGAGCCGCTCGATCTCCTCGAACGTGAGCAACTCCGCGCGCTCAAGGAACTCGTAGTCCCGCCCGAAGACCTCCCTGGGCATGCAGTGAACGCAGCGGAAGTTGCAGCGATCGGTGACCGAGATCCGCAGATCGCGCAACGGCCGGCCCAGCGTGTCGGTGACCGTCATCATGATCATTGTCGCTCGCGGTGGTGCCGGCCGAGCAGGCGGCGGGGAAAGACGCACGCGGCTTGACGCCGGCCGAGGCGCGGCTGGCCTGCAGGCGCGGCGCGGGCCGGCCGCGGTTTGCCGGTCGACGTCCACCGAGCTCCTCGACGGACGACGGTCGCTAGGGGCCCGCGCCCAGGCGGGCGGGCCGGTACGGCGGTTTTGGTGCCCTCGCCACCCACCGCTCGACGCTGCGCGCTGGCTGAGAGCCGACCGCCGGCGCGTGGGCCAGCCTTGCCGGTGCGCCGGGACTCGCTGGGTCCCCCCCGGGACGGCCGGACGCCGCCGCCCCAGCCTTGCCTGACATCGACGCGGCTGACCGCAGCGGTGCGCGGGGCCGGGGTGCGAGGCTCGCAAAGCCGTCGACGCCGCAGGGGGCCGAGACGCATCACCCGGCGTCACGCCGCCCGGCGCTGCGGGTGACCGGGCGGGACCTCCACGATGACGATCGCGAGTCCGTCGGGGTCGCGGGCCACCATCTCAAACAGACCCCAGGGCTTGCGCGTCGGCTCCTCCTCGATCACGACACCCGCGGCGGCCAGCCGTCGCCACGCCTGCTGCACGTCACGGACCTGAAGCAGCAGCCGGACGGCGCCGGATGGCGGCTCGCTCGAGGCTCCCGAGACCTCGAGCAGTCCCGCGCCAAGGAAGAACACCACGCCGCGGTCGGATCCGCTGCCCCACTCGCGGAAGACGGCGAGGCCGAGCGTCTCGCCGTAGAAGCGCAGCGAGCGCTCGAGGTCGCCGGGGTGGAGCAGGATTCGGCTGGCGAGGACGTCCACGCGGGTCGAGAATCGCGGCGGCCGAGATCCTACGTGCGCGAGCCCGGCGCGTCGCCCGAGTCAAGTCGCGCGAGTGTCCGCGCCGTCGGCCTCCTGACGTCATGCCGCCGGAGTGCAGCGCGGTCCAGGGTTCTCCGACGTCAACACGAAGCCGGGGTGAGGGCCAGCGGTCGCGTACCGACAGGGCCGCCCGTAGTCGCGCGGCGGCGCCCACACGCGCTCGATCGGGCATCGACGGTGCGCACCAGCCCACCGAGATTCGGCGCCCGCGCCCGGGTCCGGCGGCCGAGCGAGGCGAGCTGGGCCGGGCGGCACCTGCCATGAGTCTTCCCGCGGGGGATGCTCCCAGCGCTCAAAGCAGCAGCCGCGGCTGCGCATGCTCCGGCTCCTCGCCGCGCTGCCGCTGATCGTCCAACTTAGCAGCGAGCGGCCGCGCCAAGCGGTGCGCCAGGACTGCTCCTTTGCCAAGAAGCAGGAGTCTCCCCCTGCGCTCCTGGTCGTCGTCCTTCTCAGCAGCGAGCGAACGGCCGAACGGGTGCGGCAAGACTCCTCCTCTGCCAACGAAGGAGGAGTCTCGTCCTGCGCTCCTGCTCGTCGTCGAGGCTGTCGCGAAAATAGGTGAAATTACGTTGCACGAGCAACGGTGGGAGGAAGACGCCCGATTGTGAGCCCGTGACTGGCGTCGTCCCAAGAGAATCGTCGTTTGCCGCCGATCTGACCAGTGTTGTCCCGCGACTGATTGACGCACTGGTTTGCGGACCGGTTTGTGCGACAGCCTCCGCGCGAAGCAGCACTCCGCTGGCGCGTCGTTGCGGCATTTGCGATTTCGGTTCGGCTCACCTGGATGGGCTTGTGATCGAGCTCGGGCGGGACTCCCTCGCGCTCTCAGACTCCACGGCTGACTGCTTGAGCGCCTTGCCGGCGAACTGGCGCTGGGATCAGCGCCGCCCCCAGGAGGATCAGCGCGATGCCGCGAGGCGCACGCCTTGACAAGGGCGTTGTGGCCGAGTCGGTCTCCGAAGACCGCCAGCCCGGCGACGATCGTGCAGAGGTTCGCCGCGACCGAGGTGACGGCGATGACCGCCACGCCGTCGCCGATCTGGAGGCTGCGGGCGGAGGCGAAGAATGAGAAGACGGCCGCTGTGACGATGATCACGCTCCAAGGGCTGAGGAGGCCGATCGGTCCGCTGTCGAGGTCCCCGGAGAGCGCCTTGATCGCCACGTCTGAGATCCCGAACCCGAGCCCGGCGGCAATTCCGAGCAGCACGCCGGGCTGCGCCCGGATGCGCTCGATCAGATGGGAGAAGACCAAAACCAGGCCGACCGACGGCAATGCCCTCGAAGATGATCATCCCCGCGAGCGAGTAGTCAGCGTACGCTCCACCGCCTCCACCCCGCCGGTCAGCGTCAGCGACGTGAGCGAGACCGCCACCAGGCCGATCCCGATCCACTGGCGACGCCCCAGCTCGAAGCCGAAGAAGCGCTCGGCGAGCACCGCGAGGAACACGAGACCTCCCGCGAGCACCGCCTGGCCGATCGAGATCGGGGCAAGGCTGAGCGCGGCAACATGCAACGCGAACGCCACTGCCGCCACGCCCCAGCCGATGCTCCACCATCGGGAGCGAAAGAGCCCGGTCGCGCTGCGTAGCGGATGCCGCATGTCGACGTCTGGAGCAGCGACCGCGCCCCTGTGCTTGAACAGGAAGGCCAAATTCGTGCCGAACGCGGATAACAGCGCACAGACAAGGCCCAGGGCGACCGCCACCGAAACGTCGCTCATGGCGACCGCGCCGTCCGAAAATGCATCGGGCGCACGAGCGCTACCGCCGACCGCGGGGTCCGCTCATACGAAGCAAGGTACGCCTTGCGTTCGAAGCGGCCGCTGAACAGCGCCGGCTCGTCCCCCTCCTGGCAGCCGTTGGTCGTGCGAGCGCGCCGGCGCTCAAACCTCCGAAGCCGACAAGCCCACGCTGCCACGTGTCGCGCGAAGCAGTCGCGAGGCCGGGCAGGAGCGGCCTGGATCTCCGACCGGTCCTCGGTCGGCCGGATGGGCGCCGCGGAGTAGCGTGTGGCGGTTCCGGCCGCAGTCAGAAACAGGCGACTTGTCATAGTGCCCGAGCACACGCGCGAACTCGGAGGTTTCATGGACTTGAAGAGCCTGCAACGCAAGGCGAAGCAGCTGATCGACAGGCGCGGCGGCACCGGCAGCCTCAAGGCGGACGCCGAGGAGCTCAAGGACATCGCCAAGGGTCCCGGCAGCGTCGCTGACAGGGCGAAACGAGCCGGCGACGCCCTGAAGGATCCGGGCGCCAAGGATCCCGACACGTCCGCAAGTCCGCGCCCGCCCGCCACTGACACGCCGGCGCCGACCGCTGAGCCGGCCGCCCCGCCCGCGCCGGAGGCCGACGCGCCCGGGACACCGAAGCCCGGCCCTCCGCCCGGCGCCTAGCGTCGGCACCCGGCGAACGACGAGCCGGGCCCTCGCGTTGCAGTGCGCGATGCGCGAAGAGCGCCGCTCCGCGGAGCGGTAGTACTTGGTGGATGTGCTTGTCGCCGGAAGCGAGCTTCATCGCGGCGGGTGTTCTGGCGCCTGCGGGTGTTGCCACGCTTCGGTTGGTGCGGCGCCGCGACGAGTTGATCCTCGCGGCGCTGCCGCTGCTGTTTGCCGGACATCAGGCGGTCGAAGGCATCGTGTGGCTAGGGCTTGAGGGTCAGCTTTCGGATCGGCTGCTGGAGCTCGCGATCCGCGCCTACCTGGTATTCGCCCAGGTCGTGCTGCCGGTGCTCGTGCCCGTCGGGCTGCTGTGGTTTGAGCAGGACGCTGGCCGACGTCGTTGGCTGATCGCGCTCGTCGTGCTCGGCCTCGCGGTCGGCGCCCGACTGCTTTGCGTTATCAGCGCACATCCCGTGGGAGCGCGAGTGCTCGAGCACTCAATCGTCTATGACACCGACGTGCACTTCGGCTACGTCGTGGCGGCCGGCTACGTGGCGGCCACGTGTGGGCCGCCACTGCTATCCAGCAGCTCGCTTCTGTGGAGGTTCGGCGTCGCGAACCTCGCCGGCCTGACGCTCGCCGCGCTGATCAAATACAGCGCCGTCACCTCGGTCTGGTGCTTCTACGCGGCTCTCGTCAGCGCCCTGATCGCCGTCGCACTACGCCGCCGACCCGCGCAAACGCCGGTCGCAAGCGCGTCGTCATGACCGCTCATCGTCGTCCACCGCGGCAGTGCCGCGACGACGCGCCAGCGCTGCTCCTCGTGCCTGGCGATAGCGCAGCTACCCATCGTCCGGCTCATCGCCGCGCTGCCGGTGCTCGTCCAACTCGGCAGCGAGGTGGCCGTCGGCCGGGGGGCCCGCGACTGCTCCATTCGTCGCGGAGCTGAAGTCTTGACCTGCGCTCCCGCTCGTCGTCCCAAGCGACCGTCTCGTCGGCGTTGGTGGCGTCTCTTTGCTGCTGTAAATGCGCCGCGGCCTAGGTTCCCGGTGGTGGTTGAGTCTATGCGGCGGTCATCTCCTGGTCGGTCGTTGGTTCGCTTCCGGCGTGTCTGATTCGGCGCAGGCGTTGGCGTTCGAGTGGCTGAACCTGACGCCGTTCTTGGCGTGGGTGATGTAGAGATCGAGCACGGCCCAGACGAGCGTGAGGCAGCTGGTCTCGCCCGGGAAACGCCCGATCACCTTGGTGCGGCGTTTGACCTCGGCGAGCGACCGTTCGAGCAGGTTCGTGCTCCGCCACCGGCGGCGGTGTCTGGTCGGGTAGCGCAGGTGCACGAGCGCGTCGAGGTCGTCGGCGAGGCATTTGGCCGCGGCGGTGTAGCCGGCACCGTCGAGCTCATCGACCAGGCGCTGGAGTCGCTGCTTTCCGTCGCGCTCGTCGGTGGCGTCATCGAGCGCCTGCCAGTAGGCGGAGCGGACGCGCTCGCGTTCGCGCTCGGGCAGCTTGGCGAGCAGGTTGCGCACGCGGTGAACGGCGCAGTGCTGGCGGTCTGAGGCGGGCCAGCACTGCTCGACCGCCTTGATCAGCCCGGGCGCGCCGTCGGCCACGATCAAGAGCGGCGCGCCGAGCCCGCGGGCGATCAGATCGCGCCCGAGCTCAAGCCAGTCCTCGTGCGACTCGCGCATCCCGAGCATCACAGAGAGCAACACGCGCTCGCCTTCTTCGGTGAATCCCCACGCGACCAGCACGCCCTCCTTGGGCCCGTCGGGCCGGACCGAGAGAAAGACCGCGTCGAGGAACAGCGCCACCACCCTGAACGTCGTAGAGGTCGCGGCGCTTGAACGCCTCAAAGCGCTCCCTGAGCTCGCTGCAGATCCGCTGGGCGGTCGTCTTCGACAGCTTCCCGAGCCCGGCCTTCTCGCACAGCGACTCGATGTCGCGCATCGACAGCCCGCGCACGAACGCGCCGATCACCATCGCGCGCAGCGGCTCCGTGCGCAACACCTTCGTGCTGCACGGAAACAGCCTCGAGACGAACGGCTCGGCGGCCGCCCCTGATCTGCGGGATCTCGACCCGCAGCTCCCCCTCGAGCGTCTGCAGCCTGCGCGCGCGAAAGCCGTTGCGAAGTCCCGAGTCATAGTTGCGCAGCCCGCGCTGATAGTCGGGCCGGCGCTCATAGCGCGCGCGGTCAAGCCAGGCGTCGAATTCGTCCTCAACGGCGCGCTGGATGATCAGCCGCGCCCCGAGCTCGCCAGCTCAGACAGCGACTCGCGCGGGTTATCGCCGACCCCGACGGCAAGCAGCTCGTCGATCTGTTCCTCAATCTCCGCCGACGGCGGTACGGTGCGTCTCACGGCGTAGGTCCTCCTTCAATCGTCTGGTCAGGACTTGAGGGAACCTACGCCGTCGCCTTGACGGCGCCGAGGCTATTTACAGCACTTCTGAGACGCGACCTTCCTCAGTCGAACGCTCGGAGCTCGTCCGAGGCGGGCGTGTGCGCTGCGTGGACGTGACGCTCGCTTGTGGCGCGCAAAGCGGACGTACGCCGGAGCGAACTTCTCGCGCTCCTGGCGCCGGGCTGGTAGGCGCGCCGGCGCGGCATCCGGCGCGCCCCTATCTCCCGGTCGCCGGGCTCAATCCGAGGCGATCCGATGCGCGATCGCGGCCGCCTCGACGCGGGTGGGGATGTCGAGCTTGTCAACGGGAACCGAATAGTGCGCCGGTTTCGGGAATCGAATAGTGCGCCGGCCGTGGCTCGTTTGTGATCTTGATCGTGATCGTGTGCGAGCCGGCGAAGCCGCGAGGCTCGGTCGGGGAGGCCT
>Ga0307415_100001573_pt1 | contig 11001 bp, 9 predicted proteins | sample DK1Cmetagenome_FD_204524 | JGI IMG/M metagenome (GOLD analysis project Ga0307415, IMG submission 204524) | Maize rhizosphere microbial communities from greenhouse at UC Davis, California, United States - DK15-C-2 | ecosystem: Host-associated > Plants > Roots > Rhizosphere > Soil | place: USA...
AGTCACGATCATGACCAATATCGTGCCGACCCAGGCGGAGAGAATCCCCGCGCGTGAGGCAAAGCGCGAGGGAAAGGAAGTGAAGAATTGCCAATCAAGCCTGCCTACCCCATCTATGGCGAGGTCCAGCATGAGCGCAGCCAGAGTAAGCAGGCCGACGAAAGTGGCCAGTAGACCGAACACGACGAATAGACGATCGACCGTTTCGTTGCGGGCGATCCGCGCTTTGAGGTTCATGGCTGGTCGCATCAATAAATCTCCCGAAATCGTTTGCGCAGCAGATAGCCAGCGATATTGAAAATCAAAGTCATCAACATCAAGGTCAATCCGGCGGCGAAGATGCTCTGATAGGCGATGCTGCCATGCGGCAGATCGCCGAGACTGACTTGAACGATGTATGCGGTGATCGTTGCCGCTCCTTCCATGGGATTGAGCGTGAGGTTTGGCTGGGTGCCCGCAGCCACCGCAACGATCATCGTTTCACCGACGGCGCGAGAAAAGCCCAGCACATAGGCCGAAGCAATGCCCGAGAATGCGCCGGGAAAGAGCACTCTTAGAGCAGTTTGCAACCGAGTCGCGCCCATCGCGTAAGAGCCCTCACGGATATGCCCCGGCACGGCCCTTACGGCGTCTTCGCTGAGTGAGCTAACGTAAGGAATGATCATGATGCCGATGACAATGCCGGCGCTGAGCATATTGAAACCCGCTAAATTCGGTAAGACCCGCTGTAATAGCGGCGTTACAAACAGCAGAGCAAAATAGCCGAACACCACCGTCGGAACGGCACTCAGAAGCTCCAAAATCGGCTTGAGTATTTCTCTCGTCCGACTATCGGCATATTCGCTGAGGTAGATCGCGATGATGGTTCCGAGCGGCAGTGAGACCAATAGAGCAATAACCGACGTAACCAAAGTCCCCGTGACCAGCGGCATAATCCCGTAGTGCGCATCGGCGAATAATACCGTCCACTGGGTATCGGTAAGAAATTCGAAGATCGAAACATACTTGAAGAACTGAAGCGATTCAAAAACAAGAACACTGACGATTCCAGCGGTGATCAGGACCGAAGAAAGCGCCGCCAGAAACAGAAAAAATTCAATGACTCGTTCGCGTGCTCGTTGCAAACCGCGAATCATCAGGGCGCTTTGAGCTCGGTTTCTTAAGATCGCAGGATGCGCCTGTCCGGTAGTTGCCATAGTCGATTTACGTGACCCAGCAGCACGGCACCGATTTGGCTCGGTGCTTGCTGCTGCTTAATTATAAGTTTTCAACTAAAATTTGGCTTCTCGCTTCAGTAGATCTTCGATTTTGACGCCTACCTCGGCTTGGCCTCCGAACACGGTGCCGGTTCGACCTTTTTGGATATGCTCCAAGCCGAGAGTGTAGGCTTTGGCTGGCAGCGCAACATATTTAATTTCTTTTACCAGGGCAGCCGCATTCTTGAGATAGAATTCGACAAACTCCTTGACCTCCGCTTTGGCAATCGCTTTTTTGCTGACATAGATGAAAATCGGCCGAGACAGCGGTTGATAGGTACCGTCCTCGACTGTCTTCGCTGACGGCGCTACCGGGCCTTTACCGCCGTCAACCGCAACCGCTTTCAGCTTCTTTTGATTTTCTATGTAGTAGGCGAAGCCGAAGAAGCCTAATGCGTTACGATCATTAGCCACTCCTTGAACCAGGACGTTATCATCTTCGCTGGCGGTGAAATCACCACGGCTCGACTTGGCCTTGCCTACGATCGCTTCGGTAAAATAATCAAATGTGCCTGAGTCAGCGCCGGCGCCGAAAAGTTTGAGCGGCGCATTGGGCCAGTTGGGCCGGACCTGATTCCAATTTGTCACCTTGTTTTGCGCGGCCGGCTCCCAGATTCTTTTCAATTCGGCGACGGTCATCGATGGCGCCCAATCGTTTTTTGGATTAACTATCACGGTTAACGCGTCATAGGCGACGGGGAGTTCAAAAAACTCCACGCCGGATCCTTTGCAAGCTTCGATCTCTTGTTTAAGAATCGGGCGAGAGGCGTCGCTAATATCGGTTTCACCGCGGCAGAATTTTTTGAAGCCGCCGCCGGTCCCTGAAATGCCGACTGTGACTTTGACTTTTCCTCTTTTTGCTTTTTGGAACTCTTCTGCGACTGCTTCGGTCACAGGAAAGACAGTGCTTGAGCCGTCAATCTGTATGACCTGAGCCTGTGCGACCTGCGACTGCCGAGCCAGTGAAGCGGCTAACATAAACAACACTAATACCTTGCTCATCATTTTCTCCTTGTGTAACTTTTCTTAAACAATCAATGTTACGAGTTTGTTACAGACGTCTTAAGCTTAGGTAAAACGCCACACGGCTTCGGCAACCGCAGTCCCCATTTTGCTCCAGCTTCGGCCAAAAAAGCTAACATCCCGATGAGAGTAACCGTGGAAGCTAGGTTCATCGTTCTTTCTGCCGCTGGGCACGACCGCTGTTCGCAAATATTTGCGACGGTGTTTACGATTCGATCCCTCTCGGCTCCCGGGCCACTACGTGGCGCCGGGATGTGCGGAGAGAGTGTTGCCCTCCTTGTAAAAAATTGCGCTTTTTCATTTCGCTTCATTTAACCGAGCCCTGCTATTACAATGTCCGGACAAACAGACGGGACAGTGATGAAAAAGATTGGACCGGGATTGCTCTTAATCTAGAACGGACATGCGGGAATTGATGTGGAAATGCCTCGGCGTAAGTCGGGCGGCGCCAGAAACCAAGAACAAGCTGGGTGTTATCGCGCTGCTTTATTTTATCCAGGGCGCGCCCGCAGCAATTCTCTGGGAAGTACTGCCGGTCTATTTTCGCCTGAACGGGGTCTCCCTGCGCGCCATTGGCGGCTTGCGGCTGCTCGAATTGCCCTATTCTTTAAAAGTAATCTGGTCGCCGCTGGTGCATCGCCATGGCGATCGCCGCATGTGGATACTGGGTTGTATGCTTGGCATCGCAGCAATCTTGTTTGCGCTGCCGTGGGTAGATGTCGGCGGTGTCGGGTTGATCGTGCTCGTTCTTGTGCTCGCTTTTACCACCTTGTCGGCGACGCAAGACGTTGCCATTGATTCTTATTCGGTGGGGATGATTGCCCGGGAGGAGGAGGGGCCCGCCAATGGCGTGCGCGCTTCCGCCTATCGCGTTGCTTTAGTCTTTGTTGGCGGAGGTCTGGTGTTTCTCGCGGCAGCGCTGCGCTGGAGCCTATTATTTAGCCTCGCCGGAGCGCTATTTATCGCTCTGGGTTTGTGTGCACTCCTAATTCCCCGGCTTCATCTACCCGAGGAAGCGCGCCAGCACTGGTGGCAAGGTTTTATCGGTTGGGCCGGAACTTGGCGAGTAGTGCCTCTTGTGGCTTTCGTGTTGACGTACAAGCTGGGCGAATTTGCCATTGGCCCGATGGTCAAACCGTTCTGGGTGGATTACGGTAAGTCAATTTGGCCGGTGCAGGAAGATCTGATGTTTCAGATCGGACTGTTTCCGACTACTTTTGGCATCGTTCTCAGCATTGCTGGAGCATTAGCTGGGGGAGCATTCATTACGCATTACGGAATCTTCCATGCAGTATGGTTTTTGGGCTTGCTCCAAGCGGCCTCCAATATGGGTTATTCGGCGGTCGACTGGTTGAGCCTTGGAAGATATGGTCTCTACGGCGCATCCATGTTCGAGTCTTTCAGTGGCGGCTTGGGAACGGCGGCATTTTTGGCGTTTCTGATGAACATCTGTCAAAAAGAGCACGCAACCGTGCAGTATGCCTTTCTCTCGTCGATCTTCTCGCTCACCGGACGCCTGATCGGCGGCATCAGCGGCCTCGGCGCGGAGCATTATGGCTATGGCAACTATTTCGCCCTAACGTTCTTATTGTCTCTGCCCGCTTATCTGCTCTTGCCCTGGGTGAAACCGTGGATACGCGAGGAGTCTCCGCAACCCTAGCACGCTGCTGAAAAAGCTCATATGCTGCGTTGCGCTCGTTCGCCTCGCTTCAACGTACTGCCGACGTACGTCTCAGCTCATCGATACTTCGCACGTCTTGCCTATGAGTCTTTTGAGCAGCCTGCAAACACAGTCTTAACCGCCAGCCTTTGTGCTACCGTCGAATTTCATGTAGAAGTTTCTTCCAGGCGGCCACTTCACGCTTGGGCGATACCAGGGGCGACAAGCTTTTGCAGATCGATTTCAACAAGCGGTAAAACTTCCGATCGGTTTCGGCTCGTAGTAACATCTCGCTCAGCGCAGTCGTGTCCCCGGCGGCAAAGTAGCCGGGGTAATCGGTTCCTAAGGTTCCCATCAGTCCCGGTATTCTCGACGCGATGACCGGCACGGCGCAGGCGAGCGCTTCCGATAATACATTGGAGCTACCTTCCATCCACGAGGTGATAACCGTAATATCGCTTTGCGCTAGAATCTGCCGGGTCTTTTGATGCGGCAACTCTCCGAGCCATTGATAGCGCGAGTTTCTGACCATTTCGGCTCGCGCGCGGCGCTCGAGGCCTTGATTCAAAGGTCGGCCGATGTGCTGTACCATAATCCTCGATTTATCCGGTAAACGGCGGGTCGCTAACGCGGTTCGCAGCGGGTCTTTCTCCTTCCTTAGATGTCCGATAACTGAAACTTTGAATCCATCTCCAATGTCGCTGGAATAACTGCTGAAACAGCACTCGGCGGACTGATAGATCACCCGAGTTTTTGAATGCAAGGATTCGGACAACTCGGCCAACGCCATCTTCTGGAGCGCGACAATCCGAGTCGCTAGGTCGAGTGACTGCTGAGCACTGCGGTGGCTGCGGATATCGCGGTAAAGGTCGGTGCCGGTTAGAACAACGATCAAAGGTCGTTCGGAGTAAAGTTTGCTAAAACGGCGAATCGAGTCGTAACTGCGTCTGGCATGGAGCGCGATCAGCACATCGCAAGGCTTGCCGTCGTACCGCTGCGATATCTTTACACGGTGTCCAAGAGCTCTAAAGATTCCGGCCCAGCGTAGGGCGGTAATCTTGTTGCCATTGTTAAAGCGCAACGGCGCCGGGGTGACGAGTTCGAGCTTCACCGGGGACGATCACTTTGCGCAGGTTCGAAAGCCGGCCCAAACATCGCGGCGATCGGGAGTATAAAAGTTTCTCCAGGTGTTACGGATAAGCCGCGAGGATGTCGCCCAGGAGCCGCCGCGCAGGACCTTGTGGGTGCCGAACCAAGGCTTGGAGTATTCCTTGTAAGGACCCGGAATAAATCCTGGATAAGGCATGAAGTTATCGGCGGTCCACTCCCAGATGTTACCGATCATCTGGCGACAACCAAACGCGCTGTCGCCCGCTCGATAGGCGCTGATTGTAACGACGCCATTCTGCCAATCGAGATTCGCCTCATGAACGGTCGGCGCGGTATCTCCCCAGGGAAACAGCCGCCGAATATTGCTTAACCTGGAGCCATCCACGGTTGGTTCTGCCGAAGCAGCGGTTTCCCATTCTACTTCACTCGGCAAACGCCGTGCGGCCCAAGCGCAAAACGCCTCCGCCTCGTACCAACTGACATGCACAACCGGCAGGTTGTCCTGCAGCGGAACGTAGCGATCAAAAACCCGCTGCTGCCAATGACCATCAGGGTCACGACGCCAGTATAGCGGATGTTCCAGTTTCTCTTTAGCAACCTGTACTTGGCTTGACGGATTGATAGGCTTGTTGAAAAATATTGCGAACGAATTCTCGAGTTGCGGCGCGCCGCCCGTTTCCAACCAGCGCCAACCTTCTTCACTCCACCACTTTGGCTCGCAATAAGCGCCGTTCTCGACGAATTCTCGAAATTCTCTATTGCTGACCGGCGTGCGCGCGATCCGGAACGGCCGAACGATTACCTCGTGGGCCCACTTTTCGTTGTCGAAAACGAACGGCAGCTCAGCCGTGGCACCGATCAAGATTGCGCCGCCCGCAATTTCCGCATCTCCTTGCAAGAAATCTTCAGATCGATCCTCATCGATGGTGCGGGCCGGCATGAAGCTTGGCCTGGGGTAAGCGAAGCTTTGCCTGGTGCACGCCAGCGCTTCGGCGTGCATCGCTTCGTGAAATGCTGTTAGAGAATAAAAGTAGAGCTCCTCCTTGGATAAATCATGCTTATCTTCGATGCCTTCGATGACTTGATTCAAGACTTCGTCTAAATATCGCCAGGTATCATTCCGCGAAGGCAGCGCGAGGTCCCAGCGCACATCATGAGCCACATCGGTGGAATTGTAGAGTTGATCACCGTTCTCAAGCAGAGGCATTTGCCGCCGTAATTGCCGCAGTAGCCAGAACTCCTGAAACCAGCCAACATGTCCGATCTCCCATAACGGCGGGTTGACCGTTGCTAAACGAGGTCCGATCAGTTGTCGCTCATCAAGATCTGCAACCAGCTCCCGGGTACGGCAACGGTACTCTCGCAACAGCGCAATCATTTCAGCGCCATTGATCGCGGCAAATGGGCTGGGCGCGGACGCGGCAACTTGGGGATTGACCATGTTAGAAAATTTACGCTAGTCGAGGCGGGCGATCAAGATTCGGACGAACTGTAGTTATACGCATCTACTTCTGTGCTTTGAGCGCTCGTTCCATCTGTTCTCTCCATGGTGTGATTTCAACGGCCCATTTCTCTCGACGATGTGCATTTAAATAATTCCATGCGTCTTGCAACGCTTTCGCTTCTCTGCTCTGGATCCGCACGGGATGCTCGGACCGTTTAGCTCGCTGAGCTCTTTCGCAGAAAGTCCGAATAGCGCGCCAATGCGCAGTTCCGCCAGGACCGAAAGCGCGCGTGACGATCTCAATCCAACTATCTTCCGGGTTATAAGCCATAGGGTTTGCTGCGTAATCAAAACAGGTGGCAAGCGGGATAAAGCTCAGCTCTTCTTGAACCAACGGATTGTTGAGGTAGGCGTAAACGGCTTGCCCTAGATGCGGATCACGCTTTTGCAAAGGACCTATGTGGAGCTCGTCGGTCATTGAAAGATCGTTCACTGGATAGTTGTCCCAGAGAATCAACGGCCGGCCGACAAGCTTGGCGATTTTTCTGACGTGCGCCAGGGTTATTTGTTTTGATACCACCGAAGGTCCGGTCCAGCAGCACGGGACATTGGGCGGAAGGCAGTTTGCGAGATTTTCCAAAAAATGGGGCTCAAAGGCGCCAAACGCGCGCGCCAGCAATGGGTCGGGGGTGTAAAACGAGGGACAGATCCACCACTGCACGTCTGTCCATGCAGGCGGCTGGCGAGCGATGATTTCTGCCAGCCAATTCCCTTCGGCTCGCGCTAGGCTGTTGTTGAAGTGGCTGCGGTCGGCGCTATGCTCCAATTGAGAAGGAATATCATCAAACAATACTGCGAAGGTACGCACGCCAGCATCATAGAAGCGCTGCGCCTTCGACAGCAGAACACGAACCGGTTCCTCGGCGGTAAATAAGAGCGCTTTGCCTGGATGAAAGCCGTAAACGAAATCGATGTGGCGCTTTTGTGCTGCGCGAATTAGCGTCAAAAGCGCGCGCCATTGCTTCTGCGGATAAGGTTCCATCCAGCGTTCGCGATGATAGGGATCGTCCTTAGGCGCATACAGATAAGTGTTCATGCCCCGCGCCGCGCCAAAATCGAACAGCCGGCGGCGATGGGCCATGCTCCACAGCGGACCAAAGAATCCTTCGACAACACCGCGGCGGCGAAATGATTGCGAATTACGCATTGCCGGGACTGTCGCATAGGTTTAAACCTCTGACAAGTTTCGCTCGACCGTTTCGCGGTATTTCCTAGAATTTTCAAAAGCTGTATGTTGCAAGCATGAGCCGTTCTTTTCTCGGGCACATGGGATTGCTCGCGATTGTATTTTTGATCGAAGGTATCGCGCAAACGGGCCGCACCGGGGCAAACGATGCCGATGAAATGATGAGAATCCCTGGCGGTTCATTTCTGATGGGCAGAGACGACGGCCCCGCTGACGAGCGACCACAACACCGGATTGATCTGCCGGAATTTTTCATCGATCGGTTACCGGTGACAAACTCGCAGTTTGCCCGATTCCTCGACGTCAAAGGAGCTCAAGGTTCCGCTGCCACCCAGTGGTACGATCGCAACGATAACGACGCGCGTATTCACATTCGTGTCGGTAAATGGCAAGCCGATTTCGGCTTTGAAACCCACCCGGTTATCGAGACCTCATGGTTCGGCGCGGTTGCATACTGCGACTGGGCTGGTAAGCGATTGCCGACCGAAGCAGAGTGGGAAAAAGCGGCGCGCGGCACAGACGGGCGAAAATATTCCTGGGGCAATGATCCGCCCGATCGCACCCGGGCGCATTTCAGCGCAGGATGGGACGATTTCCGTCCTGTGGGAAGTTTTCCCAAAGGAGCAAGCCCTTATGGCGTGCTCGATCTTGCCGGGAACGGCTGGGAATGGGTGAGCAGCGGGTATCTCCCTTATCCGTATGATGCGGCGGACGGCCGTGAAGACTTGAGGCGCGAACTCGTACGCGTCACCAGAGGAGGGGGTCAGGATTCGGCGGCCGAAGAGTTGACCACAACCCATCGAGGCGGTCATGTTTCGCGAAACTTTCGTTCAGGTCATCATAACATCGGCTTTCGCTGCGCGCGCTGACGGAAACTAAGACCGCCGATACCGAATGGCAATTCATCTTCTCATCAAAGGCGCCATAATGGGATTTGTCGTGGCGGTACCCGTCGGCCCGCTTGGTCTATTGTGCATCAATCGAGCGCTCTCGATGGGCCCATGGTATGGGCTTTATTCCGGCCTGGGTATCGCCACCGCTGATGCGTTGGCTGGAGGCATTGCCGCCTTGAGTATTACTCTGGTGTCGCAGTTTTTAGTCGATCATCAGTTCGCTTTCCGACTCATCGGCGGACTCTTTCTTTGTTATCTCGGCTACGAGATTTACTACACGCTTCCGGGGCAACCGCCGCCCCAAACGAGGAGAATCAATGGGCTTCTCGGAACGTACGTAGCAACGTTTCTTCTGACCTTGTCGAGTCCCGTGACCATCCTGTCTTTCGCTGCCATTTATGCCGCATGGCATGCCCAGAGCATGATCGGCCACTATGGCGGCGCGGCGGTATTCGCAGTCGGCGTCTTTATCGGTTCGGCATCGTGGTGGGTGGCTTTGTTTCTCGGTCTAACGCTGTTCCGCGAGAGATTTAACTTGCGTCTTTTATGGTGGATCCATCGCATCTCGGGGGGCGGCATTGCGGTTTTCGGCGTCGTTTTATTGCTGAGCATTTCACCCCTGAGTTCGATATTGGGTATGCCGTGATCTAACGGGCAGCCTACTTCGACGGCGTGCGACCGCAGCCATGAAATCTCGGCAGGTTTTTCGACGCCAAGAGATCAGCCCTGCTTTCGGAAAAGCAGAACGGAAAACCATGCATTGGGATCGGTGAAGTGCCCGATCGGCAGGAGATCGAAAAACCTTAGCTGCTCCTGTAACCGCTGTGGGTCGAATTTCCGGCTGATCTCGACAAGAATCTTTTCGTTTTTCTGCCACTCGAAAGATGTTTCCACTGTAGGAAAGCTTACCCGATGATCTTGCGCGGCTATGGCGTACATTTCGATTTGCTGCCATTCCGAATTGAAGCGCGCTTGATAGTCTGTTTTCGCCAGGTCAAAATCGCTCCCCAACAGCTCGTTGATATGGCAAAACACGTTCAGGATGAACTGCGCGGTAAGACCTTGTGAATCGTTGTACGCCTGCTCGAGAAGAGCAGGGTCTTTGATACGGTCCGCGCCGAGCAGGAGATAATCCTTCGGTCCCATCGCCTCCGATAATGCCCGAAAGAAACGTGGAAAATCGGAGTGGTTGAAGTTACCGACAGTGCTGCCGAGAAACACAAACAGCGTTGGGACGGCTTGTTCGATACTGCTAAAGCCGTCCTCATACCGAGCGTGAAGTCCATGAAATTCTAATCCTGGAAAATCCCGGGTGACGGCTTCGCGCGAGGCCAGCAGCCCTGATTCGCTGACGTCAATGGGCGCGAAGATGCCCTTGTCCCTTTGCCGCAGCTGCTCCGTCAGCAAGTGAATCGTTTTCTTGCTATAGCCGGCACCTAGTTCGACGATGCATTCTACCGGCGCGGCGGCGATGATTGCGGCGGCTTGCGCTTCGAGAATGCTATTTTCTGTACGAGTCAGATAATATTCCGGCAGCTGGCATATTTGTTCGAAAAGCTCGGAGCCTCGTTGATCGTATAAGTGATAGGCCTCCAACCAGCGGGGCTGATCCCATAAGGTTGTTAGAATCGAACGGGCCGGGATTTCGTCTACGCGTGAACCGTCCAGGGTCCAGATCCCATCCTGATTGATTTTCCAGCGGGCCTTCTGATGCGCTGCAAGGATCGACGGCAACGGCTCTGTTTCCATACCAAAATAGAATATAAGAAACTGAAATCAGATGCGACACGGAGGAACGATAGATCGATGACTGGCAATGGACCCGCTATCGAATTCGACAACGTCAGCTTTGAGATCGCCGAAGGGAAAAAACTTTTGCTCGATCTCAACCTCACGATCGATCATGGGGAAACGGTGGTGCTTCTCGGTCGTAGCGGCTCGGGCAAAACAACCACCATGAAGATGATCAATCGTCTACTGAATCCGACCTCCGGTGAAGTGCGGGTTGAGGGAATCTCAACCGGGGCATGGAATCCTATCAAGCTGCGGCGACGAATCGGCTACGTTATTCAAGATATTGGCTTATTTCCTCATCTAACGATTGAAGAGAATATCGGGCTCGTACCCAGGCTTGAAAGCTGGCCGGCCGAGAGAATCAGAAACCGCGCTCGGGAGTTGCTGGCGATGGTGAGCCTGGAGCCTGACAGCTTCGCTGCGCGTTATCCGGTGGAACTTTCCGGTGGACAGCGGCAAAGGGTCGGAGTAGCGCGTGCATTGGCGGCAGACCCGCCGATGATCCTCCTGGATGAACCCTTCGGTGCTTTGGACCCGATTACCCGACGAGAAATCCAACAAGAGTTTCGCTCACT
>Ga0307415_100001576_pt1 | contig 10987 bp, 9 predicted proteins | sample DK1Cmetagenome_FD_204524 | JGI IMG/M metagenome (GOLD analysis project Ga0307415, IMG submission 204524) | Maize rhizosphere microbial communities from greenhouse at UC Davis, California, United States - DK15-C-2 | ecosystem: Host-associated > Plants > Roots > Rhizosphere > Soil | place: USA...
CCACAGCGGCCTGGTCCTCGGCCGGAGCAGGAACGTCGTCGCCGCCCTTCGACGGATCACGGCCTTCCCCACCGGGCTCGCCCTGGACACGGTCGTCCTGGCCCGCGACATCCACGCCCAGGCCGCCGGCCGGCGCTTGCATGCGGCAACCACCAACCGTCGCGCCGCGGCCACGGCGCAGCGGGAGGACGAGGCCGCCGCCCAGTACGAGAGCGAGGCCGCTGCCCTGCGGGAAGGCACCGCGGCGGCGGAGCGGCACCACGCGCTGCAGCAGGCCAGGATCGAGCGACGCTATCTGCCCAGCTTCGACGAGGGCGACGTCCTGCGCCTCGGGGTCGCCACCCCGGCCGCCGCGACGCGATGGCTGGACGCCTACGGGTCGACGAGCTCCGAGACCGAGGTGCACTACCGGCTGGAGGCCGCCTTCTGGCTGACGCCGCTTCCCGTCGACGGCCTGCTGACCCTGGTCTGTGCCTGGCCGGAGATCGGCCTGCCCGAGACCCAGACCGACATCGTCCTTCCGGACCTGGCCGTCCGCGCCGCTGCGACCTTCTCCCTGTGGGACGTCGCAGAGGATCCTGAGGCGTAGCCTCCCGGCTAGTCGGCGGCGGGTGCTGGTCGCAGCGGTGCGCCGACGGCGTGGAGATGGCGGACCGCTTCGGCGTAGGAGCCGAACACGCTGGCCTCGGTATAGGGCAGATCGTGCTGCTGGCAGAAGGCCCGGATGAGCGGCTGGGCGCGGCGCAGGTTCGGCCGGGGCATGTTGGGGAACAGGTGGTGCTCGATCTGGTAGTTCAGGCCGCCCAGCACGAAGTCCACCAGCCGGCTGCCGGCCACGTTGCGGGAGGTCAGCACCTGGCGCCGCAGGAAGTCCAGCTGATCGGCCTCGGTGAGGGTGGGCATGCCCTTGTGGTTGGGGGCGAACGCACAGCCCAGGTACAGGCCGAACAGGCCCTGCTGGACGATGACGAAGGTCACCGCCTGCAGCGGCGACAGCACCAGCACCAGCGCCGCGACGTAGCCGGCGACATGGGCCACCAGCAGCAGCCCCTCGACGAGGTTGGCCCGGCTGAGGCCGCCGCGGACGACGGCCTTTGCGCTGGCCAGGTGCAGGTGGGCCGCCTCCAGCAGGAGCAGGGGGAAGAACAGCCAGGCCTGGTGGCGGGCGATCATCCGGACCAGCCCGTGCTTGGCGCCGGCCTGGTCGGCGGTGAAGGCCAGCGCCGCGATGCTGATGTCGGGGTCCAGGTCCTCGTGGTTGGGGTTGCTGTGGTGGGCGTTGTGCTTGGGGACCCACCAGCCGAAGCTGATCCCGGTCAGCAGGTTGGCATGCAGGAAGCCGGCCAGGTCGTTGGCCCGCCGGGAGCGGAAGAGCTGCCGGTGGCCGGCGTCGTGGCCGATGAAGGCGACCTGGGTGAACACAAGCGCCAGATACGCGGCGGTCACAAGCTGCCACCACGACTCCCCGAGCATGGCGAAGGCCGCCCCGCCGCCGGCCAGCAGGGCCAGGTTGAGACCGATCCTGGCCGCGTACCAGCCCCGCCGGCGGTCCAGCAGGCCGGCCTGCTTGATCTGCCGCGACAGCTGGGTGTACTCACGCCAGCGGCCGGCGGGGGCCGGCACCCGTACGGCCGTTGCTTCCTGCTCCGGGCTCATGCGGCTCCTGTTCGTCGCTGGCCGGACGCGAGCACCCGGCGGCGGCGGTTGCCGCTCGGGCGCCGCCGGTCGGCGGCCTGATGGCGCTGCGGGCCCGTGGGCAGGGGCGAGGTGGTCACCTGGGCGCGCCGGTGCAGCTGGGCGACCTCGCTGGTCTGCTCGGGCAGGACCAGGGTGATCACGGTGCCGGCGGCGCCGGCGCGGGCGGTGCGTCCCGAGCGGTGGAGGTAGGCCTTGGGCTCGGCCGGCGGGTCGAAGTGCACCACCAGGTCGATCCCGTCCACGTGGATACCGCGGGCGGCGATGTCGGTGGCCACCAGCACCGGGACCGTGCCGGCGGCGAAGGCGGCCAGGGCACGGGCTCTGGCCGGCTGGGCCAGGTTGCCGTGCAGGGCGCCGGCCCGGACCCCGGCGCGCTCCAGCTGCCACGCCAGCCGGGCGGCGCGGTGCTTGGTGCGCACGAACACCAGGGTCCGGCCGGGGCGGCCCGCGAGCTCGGCCGCGACCGCGACCTTGTCGGTCGCCTCGACCGTGCGGACCTGGTGGTCCATCCGGGCGGCCGACGCCGCCGTCGGGGCGACGGTGTGCCGCACCGGGTCGGTGAGATAGCGGCGGACCAGGGTGTCGACCTGCCCGTCGAGGGTGGCCGAGAACAGCAGCCGCTGCCCGCCGGGCGGCACGCGGTCCAGCAGCGAGGTGACCGCGGGCAGGAAGCCCATGTCGGCCATGTGGTCGGCCTCGTCGACGACGGCGACGGCGACCGCGTCCAGCGAGCAGGCACCCTGGCCCAGCAGGTCCAGCAGCCGCCCAGGGGTGGCCACGATGATGTCGACGCCGCGCCGCAGCCGCTCGACCTGCCGGCCGAGCGACACCCCGCCGTAGACGGCCAGCAGCCGCACGCCCAGGATGGCGGCCAGCGGGACGAGCTCGTCATGGACCTGGTCGGCCAGCTCCCGGGTCGGGACCAGCACCAGGCCGCGGGGCCGGCGCGCCTGGCGCCTGCCGCTCCCGGTCGCGGTCCGGACCAGCAGGGGCAGCCCGAAGGCGAGGGTCTTGCCCGAGCCGGTCTCGGCCCGGCCGAGCACGTCACGGCCGGCGAGGGCGTCGGGCACGGTGCGGGCCTGGATCGGGCGCGGGCTGGTGATGCCTCGGGCCGCCAGGGCCGCGGTCAGGGTCGTGGGCACGCCGAGCTCGGCAAAGGAGCTTCCCGGCGCGGTGGATGAAGGAGTCGGGGTGGTAGGGGTTGCAGGCAAGTGCGAACGACACTCCGTTCGGGATAGGTAGAGTCTTGTCAGCCCCTGCGGGGGGGCGCTGCCCGCCGTGGGGTCGCGGGCGACGAGATGGTGGAGGCCGACCCGGGCAGACGGCGCCTGACGTTGAGGCGACGCAGGTTGGCGGCCTGCTGGAGCTGCTCGGCGAGGTTGTCGAGCAGGCTGGTGGCGGGCACCGCGGGCTCGGCCGCCAACCGTTCGATCAAGCCGTCCACCATCACGTGGGCGAGCCGTTCGATCTCAGGGTCGACGGTCGCGACCGGCTGGTCGGGCAACATCCTGGGGGTGCCACCGAGACGGGCCATGCTCGGATCAACTCCTCGCTGGTGGTGGCCGGTCGCCGGCCGTGGAGGGGTGGTGCCGGTGGGCCTCGGTCCGGCTGGCCAGCTCCAGCTGCTCGGCGAGGGCCGGGCTCACCGACCGCAGCACCAGCTCGCCACCCTTGCGGCGGGACCAGGCCGACACCCGGGCCAGGACCTCGACCCCCGCGGAGTCGATCAGGATCATCCCGCGCAGGTCGAGCACGATGTGATGGTGCCCGTGGCCGATCAGATAGCTGAGGTACTCCCAGAGCTGACTGGCGGTCCGGGAGTCGATGTCGCCGCGCACGGTGACGATCGCGTTGCTCTCCGACAGGGTGGTGGCGGACTGCAGCAGTGGGGCCATCGCGGCCTCCTCTACGAGGTGGCGACCGCCCGCACGTTGGTCGCCTGGGGGCCCTTCTGGCCCTGGGTGATGTCGAACTCGACGGCCTGGCCTTCCTGCAGCGAGCCACCATCCTGGATGGCGCTGGCGTGGACGAAGACGTCGTTGCCGGACTCGGGCTGGATGAAGCCGTAGCCCTTGTTGGCGTTGAACCACTTCACGGTTCCAACAGTCATGCTGGTTGTCCCTCCCTCCGTTGCCTCGGAGGTATCGATCATGCCGGCGCCCGGTGGGCGCGAGCGGCAGAGGGACAAGCTCGACCGTGAACGACCAGGTCAACCGTGAACCTGTGCTCCCTTGAGGGTAGCGGCTACGGCCATCGACCGCTACCAGGCGGGTGGAGCGAGCCGTACATGTCTTGAAGTGGGGCATTCCGCCAACTAGATTCGCAGGCCGGGGTCGGGAGCGGGTCAAGGGAGGCAGCGGTGAGCTCGGTGCGCTTGCGAGGTGCCGCGGGTCGGCTTGGTGCGGTGGTGCTGGCGGTGGCGGTCCTGGCGGTGGCCGCCCCGGCCGGGGCGGCGGACCGGTTCACCCCGGGGTCGGCTGGGCTGGGCGATCCCTTCTTCCCGCTGGCCGGCAACGGCGGCTACGACGTGGCCCACTACTCGCTCCGGCTCCGCTACGACCCCGCGACCCGGCACCTGGACGGCGCGGCGACCATCCGGGCCACCGCCACCCAGAACCTGTCGCGGTTCGACCTGGATCTCCGTGGCTTCAAGATCACCCGGCTGCTGGTCAACGGGCGGAGGGCGTCGTTCACCCGGCGAGGGCAGGAGCTGGTGATCACGCCGGCGGCGGGGCTGCCGGCCGGGAAGGCGTTCACGGTCGCGGTCGGCTACGCCGGCACGCCGACCGTGGTCACCGACCCCGACGAGTCGATCGAGGGCTGGGTCCCCACCGACGACGGGGCCTTCGTGGTCAACGAGCCGCAGGGGTCGCCGGGGTGGTACCCGGTCAACGACAACCCGCAGGACAAGGCGACCTACACCTTCCGGGTCACCGTGCCCAAGGGGCTCACCGTGATGGCCAACGGCGTGCTGGTGTCGCGGACCTCGGCCGGCGGCCGGACAACCTTCCTGTGGCGCGAACGCCTGCCGATGGCGCCGCACCTGGCGACCTCGACCCTCGGCCGCTTCGACCTCACCCGGTACCGGCTGCCGAACGGGCTGCCGGTGTACATCGCCGTGGACCCGACCCTGCCGCCGATGCCGGTGCTGAGGAAGCTGCCGGCGATCGTCCGCTTCTACAGCTCGATCTACGGGCCGTACCCGTTCGACGCGGTCGGCGCCGTGGTCGACGACGCCGAGAACGTCGGCTACTCGCTGGAGACCCAGACCAAGCCGATGTTCGACCAGCCGCCGGACGAGGCGACCCTGGCCCACGAGCTGTCGCACATGTGGTACGGCGACTCGGTCACCCTGCGAAGGTGGCCGGACATCTGGCTGCACGAGGGGTTCGCCACCTGGTCGGAGTGGATCTGGAGCGAGCACCAGGGCCGCGAGTCGGCCCACCAGATCTTCCGCGACCTCTATGCCACCCCGGCGGCGGACACCGACTTCTGGTCGCCGGCCCCCGGCAACCCGGGAGCGCCGGCCAACCTGTTCGACGGGACCGTCTACGACCGGGGCGGCATGACCCTCCAGGCCCTGCGCGAGAAGGTGGGCGACAAGAAGTTCTTCCACATCCTGCGCGCCTGGGCGGCCCGGCACCGCTACGGGAACGTGACCACGGCCCAGTTCATCGCCCTCGCCGAGCGGGTCAGCGGCCGGGACCTGGACCACTTCTTCCAGGTCTGGCTCTACCGGCCGGGGAAGCCGACCTCCTGGTGAGCTAGGCGGGCAGGACGCCCGCGAAGCGGAGCAGGTCGGCCAGCTCGAACCTGCCGGGGGTGGCGGCGGGGAGGGTCGGGGTCCAGCCAGGGGTGCGCAGGATGGAGTCGTCGCTGCGGCGGACCAGGCCGACGAGGACCTCGGCGACGATCGTGCTGCCGACCGGGCCGAGGCGCTGGCCGCCGTGGTGCCTGGCCTCGGCCAGCAGGTAGTACCAGAGCGGGGTGCGAGTGAGGAACCCGGTGCTCTGGAGGACGCCTGCCTGGGTGGTGCTGGCCGCCGCGGCCTTGAGCTCGGCGGCGGTGAGGGGGGTGAGGCCGAGGTGGTGGGCCATGGCCTGGCCGGTGGGCATGCGCAGCCCGTAGCCGCGCAGCAGGTTGCGGACGGCCAGGTTGGCGGCGTCGGCCGGGGTCTCCTCCTGGCCCTTGGCCGACTGGAGGTGGAACAGGCCGGTGGAGACCTTGGTGTCGAACCTGCGGGCCCGGTTGGTGGCGCCGGCGCCGACGAAGCGCTCCCACTCGATGATCCAGTTGTCGGGCAGGGTGTCGAACTCGCCCACCTGGCCGCTGAGGGCGGTGAAGGTGAACAGCAGCCCCAGGTCGGCCGGGAAGGTGCCAGGGTCGCCGCTGCGGTTGAAGTTGAGGTTGAAGTCGTAGTCGTCGCGGATCATGGTGTGGCCGAACCGGTAGGCGGCCACGGTGAACTCCAGCGGCAGGAAGAACGGCTCGGCCAGGGCGTCGTAGAACTGGTTGCCGTTGGTCAGGACGTTGTCGGCGATCGCCGGGTCGGCGATCCGCGGCAGGAAGTCCCGGATGACGATGTGCTGGTAGTGCTGGCGGAGCACGCGCCGGGCCAGGGCGAAGGTGCGGCCCTGGTCGACCAGCCGGTTGTGGGCCTTGAGGAAGGCCAGGTGCAGCTGGGCGACGATCAGGTTCTCGTCGTTGCGCGGGTCACCGATCCTGGCGGCCCGGTCGTGGGCGAAGTCGGGGCTGCGGGGCTCGCGTGGCAGGTCGTTGTCGTCGCCCTTGCCGATCGGCCGCAGCGACGGCGCCTCGGTCCCTCCAAGGGAGACGACCCGGCCGATCAGCATCTTGTTGAGGTTCGGGAAGGCCCGGGGGGCCGGAGGACCGTACAGGCTGTCCAGCTCCAGGGTGGCGGCGCGCAGGTTCTTCAGGTCGTTCCGGATCCTGGCCAGGGGCAGCGGCGCCATGGTCGACGACACCAGCTGGGCGGTGGTGAACGAGCCGGACTCAAGGGTGATGTCGTGGTCCACGAACTGGCCGAAGTAGGTGTAGATCGCCGGGATGCCGCTGTCGCCGGTGGCCGCGCCGGGGTCGACCATGGCCCGGCCGAGCTCCTTGAGCCGGGCCGGGGTGGCGGCGGCCTCGGGCAGCAGGTTGGCCGGGTTGCTCTGCAGGGTCGGGAACAGGAAGTCGAAGTCCTGGAGCACGGCCGGGCCGGCGACCGCGAACCCGAGGTGGATGCCGGCGGTGCGGCTGGTCAGGGCGCTCTGCGCCTCGCGGACCTGCTCGGGGGTTGGAACTGCTCCATGGGCCAGACGCGGCATGGCCGTTCCCCTTCCTGGTGAGCGGACCATTCATCGCTCTGCGGGCGAATGGCCAGATGATCGCCGCTTGTCGTCTCCGCGTCGAGGATGCAAAGTTTCCTTCTTGCACCATCGACCGAGTCCGCCGTCGGCGCCCTCACCTGGGGCGCGGGGGTGATGAGCGTGCGCCGAACTCTGACCAGCCTGGCGGTCGTGGCCACCCTGGCCTGCTGGCCGGTGGTCGCCCATGCGGCCCCGTCCGACCCGCAACGACGGTCCGCGACCGGCCACTCCCCCGCCGCCACCGCGGCGGCGGCGGTGTCGGTGGAGGCCGACTTCGACAACGACGGCTTCGCCGACCTGGCCGTCGGGGTTCCGCGAGAGGGCGTCGGCGGGGCCGCCCTGGCCGGCGCCGTCAACGTCCTGCCCGGGTCGCCGACCGGGCCGACCGGTGCCGGCAGCCAGCAGTTCTTCCAGGGCGGCGCCGGCGTCCCCGACGCGGCCGAGGCCTTCGACTTCTTCGCCAACGCCCTGGCCGCCGGGGACTTCAACAACGACGGCTTCGGGGACCTGGTCGTCGGGGTCCCCGGCGAGGACGTCGGGACCATCGCCGATGCCGGCGCCGTCACCGTCCTGGCCGGGTCGGCCGGCGGGCTGTCGGCCACCGGCAGCCGGTTCTTCTCCCAGGACAGCGGCGGGGTGCTCGGCGCCGCCGAGACCGGGGACGGCTTCGGGTCGGCCCTGGGGGTCGGCGACTTCGACAACGACGGGTTCGCGGACCTGGCCGTCGGCGTCCCCTCCGAAGGCCGCGGAGGGACCTCCCAGACCGGAGCGGTCAACGTCCTGTACGGCTCGGCCGGCGGGCTCACCGCCGACGGGAACCAGCAGTTCCTGCAGGGCGTCGGCGGCGTGCTCGGCACCGCCGAGCTCGGCGACCAGTTCGGCTTCGCCCTGGGCGGCGGGGACTTCAACAACGACGGCTTCGCCGATCTGGCGGTCGGGGCGCCGTTCGAGGACGTCGGCACCGTCTTCGACGCCGGCGCCGTCAACGTCCTCTACGGCTCGGCGGCCGACCTGTCGGTCACCGGCGACCAGGTCTTCTTCCAGGGCGGCGGCGGGATCGCCGGCGTCGCCGAGCCGAGCGACTTCTTCGGGGCCGCCCTGGCCGGTGGCGACTTCAACAACGACGGTCCGGTCGACCTGGCGGTCGGGGCTCCCTTCGAGGACGTCGGATCGGCGCTGGACGCCGGCGCCGTCAACGTCCTGTACGGCTCCGCCGCCAAGTTGTCCGCCACCGGCAACCAGCAGTTCTTCCAGGGCGGTGGTGGCGTGGTCGGGGTCGCCGAGGACGGCGACAGCTTCGGTGTCGCCCTCGGCGTCGGGGACTTCAGCAGCAACGGCACCGACGACCTGGCCGTCGGGGCGGTCGGCGAGGACGTCGGCGCCATCCAGGACGCCGGTGCCGTCAACGTCCTCTACGGCTCGCCGGCACGACTCACCACCACCGGCAACCAGCAGTTCTTCCAGGGCAGCGGCGGCCTGGTCGGCACCGCCGAGGAGGGCGACTTCGCCGGCGCCGCCCTCGCCACCGGCGACTATGACAACGACAGCTTCGCCGACCTCGCCATCGGTGCCCCCTTCGAGGACATCGGCGGCATCCTCGACGCCGGCGCCGTCGACACCCTCAACGGCTCGGCCGGCACGCTCACCAGCACCGGCGGCCAGCAGTTCTTCCAGGGCAACGGCGGCGTCCCCGGCACGCCAGAGGACGGCGACAGCTTCGGCAGCAGCCTGGCCTGACGCCGCCGGCCGTCGTCAGTCGTCTGGAACCCGGTCGGTAACGGGCCGCGGCGCAGGGGCCGGTTCCGGGGCCGGGGGTTCTGCTTCTCCCTCGATGTCGACGTGTGGGAGCAGGTTCGACAGCCAGCGCGGGAGCCACCAGACGGCGCGCCCGAACAGGGTCAGCATGGCCGGCGCGAGCGACAGGACCATGGCGCTGGCGAGCAGCACCGCGACCGACAGCCCCGCGCCGAACTGCTTGATCGTCGGGTCGCCGTTGAGGACGCCGAAGGCGGCGCCCACGCACAGCAGGTTGGTGACGGCGGCCTGCACGGGATCAGCAACGACCGGAAGGCGATCAGCAGCAGCACGATGCTCAGCGCCAGCACGACCAGGATCAGCTCGGCGAGCTTGGCGGAGATCCTGCTCGCCAGGTCGACGTTGGCGGCGGTCACCCCGCCGACGTAGGCGGTGATGCCGCCCTCGCCGGTGGCGGACGGGACGACCGAGGTCCGCACCTCGGTGACCAGGTCGGCCGTCTTCGGGTCGGCCGGCCTGGTCCTGGAGATCACGGTGAAGGTGGCCGCGTCCCCGCGCTTGTTGATGGAGGGGGCGAGACCAGCTGGACGTTCGCCGGTGTGGCCATGGCGTCCTGGAGCTTCACGAGCCGGGGGTCGGTGCCACGGTCGTCACCGCCGGCCTTGGTCACCATGTCGGTGAGCTCCTGCTTCAGCTTCGGTCTGCCTCTTCTCCTCCTCCGCCTGCTGCTGCTGCTTCTTGAGGGAGTCGGCCTGCTTCTTGAGGGTGTCGGCCTGCCGCTGCAGGGAGGCGCTTGAGGTCCGGGTACCAAGGCAAGCGGACCATCCGTACGTCCCGGCCGTCAATGTACCGACGGGGCAGGTCACCTCTTGACGCGAATGCTGGCATCCCTCATCGTTGGAACGGTCCCACTTGGAACGTTCCAAGTGGGTCGGCGGCGCGAGGGAGGAACGGGCGATGGCGCGGACGGAGATGCTGATCGGCGGGCGGTGGCGGCCGGCCGCCGGCTCGGGACGGACCGAGGAGGTGACCTCGCCCTATGACGGGTCGGTGGTGGGCACCGTGCCGCTGGCCGGGGCCGACGACGTCGGGGCGGCCCTGGGCGCCGCCGAGCACGGCGCCCGGACCTGGCGCCACACCCCGGCGCACGAGCGGATGCGGATCCTGCTGCGGGCGGCCGACCTGGCCGATCAGCGGGCGGCCGGGATCGCCAGGACGATCAGCGCCGAGACCGGCAAGACCATCACCGAGGCCGCAGGCGAGGCCGGCCGCTCCGGTGCGCTCATCCGGCTCGCCGCCTTCGAGGGCACCCAGCTGTACGGCGAGACCCTGCCGCTGGACGCCAACCCCGGCACCGGCCAGGACAAGATCGGCTTCACCCTGCGCCAGCCCTGCGGGATCGTGGTGGCCATCACCCCCTTCAACTACCCGGCCCTGCTGGTGCTGCACAAGCTCGCCCCCGCCCTGGCCGCCGGCAACGCCGTCGTGCTCAAGCCGGCCCGCACGACCCCGCTGACCGCCCTGGAGCTGGCCGCCTGCTTCGTCGACGCCGGCCTGTCCGATGGCGTCCTGTCGGTCCTCACCGGACCGGGCGGCACCCTGGGCGACGCGCTGGTCAGCGACCCGCGGGTGCGCAAGATCTCCTTCACCGGCTCGACCGCCACCGGCGAGCGCATCACCCGCATGGCCGGGGTGAAGAAGCTGTCGCTGGAGCTGGGCGCGTCCTGCCCGGTGATCGTGCTGCCCGACGCCGACCTGGAGCAGGCGGCCAGCGCCGTCGCCACCGGCGGCTACGTCAACGCCGGCCAGGTCTGCATCTCGGTCCAGCGGGTGATCACCCACCCCAGGGTCACCGCCGACTTCCTGGACGCGCTCGTGCCCAAGGTCGAGGCCATCCGCACCGGCGACCCCGCCTCGCCCGGCACCACCATGGGCTCGCTGATCACCACGGCCGAGGCCGAGCGGGTCGAGCGGGCCATCGCCGACGCCGCCGCCGGCGGGGCCCGGGTGCTGACCGGCGGCCAGCGCGACGGCGCCACGGTGGCGCCGACGGTGGTGGCCGACGTCGACCCGGCCTCGCCGTTCAGCCAGAACGAGCTGTTCGGCCCGGCCGTCGCCGTCAGCACGGCCGAGGACTGGGAGACGGCCATCGCCCAGGCCAA
>Ga0307415_100001577_pt1 | contig 10985 bp, 9 predicted proteins | sample DK1Cmetagenome_FD_204524 | JGI IMG/M metagenome (GOLD analysis project Ga0307415, IMG submission 204524) | Maize rhizosphere microbial communities from greenhouse at UC Davis, California, United States - DK15-C-2 | ecosystem: Host-associated > Plants > Roots > Rhizosphere > Soil | place: USA...
GTCAGGGTGGCCGGCACATCGAGATTCAGCACGTCGCCGAACTCGTATTTCTTGCTCACGCCCTCCGCTTCCACGCCGGTGGCCAGATAGGGCGTGTCGTGCGCCCCGAAGCTCGATTTGCCGACACTGCCCAGCAGGTTTTTCAGAGTTTTGTAGCCGAGGAAGTCGATCCCTTTCTCGGTCAGATTGAACTGGACCTGCTGTGCCGCAGAGTGGGCCTGGCCACCGGGGCCGAACATCGACTGGTATCCCTGAGGGACCTGGGGAGCCTGGCTGACATTCAGGTAGCCCTCGTTCATCAGCCGCTCTACGATCTGGTCCAGCAGCTGACTCAGCTCGGCCTCCACCTCTCGGTCCCGCTCCTCGTTGCCGGTGGACTCGCCTCGCAACACCTTCAGCATCTCCGGCGTGAGCTGTCCTGACTCCATCAGGGCCTGCAGGATCGCTTGCCGCAAAGCATCGAGAGACCGCTCGCCCTCGCCCATGTCGTCCTGCCAGAAGGAGGGCGAGTTGCCGGCAAACCCAGACTGCAGCAGAAAGTCGCTGAGCTGATCGAGCAGCCCCTGGAGGTTGACCGCATCGGCCATCTCGGGGTGGTACTTGGAGTAGGTGGTGAAGCGCACGGTCGGTCTGATCCCGGTTGATGACTTGGCGAACAAAGCGTGAACAGTTAAGGGTAAACAGGAAGCGGGGGGTGGACGGTGATCGGGTTCACGGTTCACCCTCACTGTTTACGCCTGGCTTCTCCTACCCGAAGCTTATCCCGCCCTTGCCGTAGCCAGGCTCCCGCCGCTCGGGTTTGGCCCGGGTGTAGCCCAGTTCCTCGCTTCGGCTGATCCGTTTTTGCGCCGCCAGGCCCTCGAGCACCAGCTCGCAGGCGGCCACCTGCCGGGCGGAGTCTTTGGCTTCGGCGAGGCCGAACTCGGTGACGATCTCCACCAGCCCGGGGACAACACTGAAACCCTTGAGGCAGATGTCGGACCGCTGGTCTCCGGAAACCTTGAGCGCACCACCCTGATCGAACCAGGCCACGACCTTGCTCAGATCGGCGCCGCCCATGCGCTCCTCGAGAACTCTACCGGCGGCCCTTCGGATCAGATCTCGAGCGATGGTGTCGCCACCCTGCAGCTCGCCCTCGTACTCCAGCTCCAGCTTGCCGGTGATGGAGGGAACGGCGGCGTAGACGTCGCTCACCCGAGGCACCACCTTGTCTTCCCCCAGCGCGGCGGCTCTGCGCTCGGCATTGGAGATGGCATTCTCCAGGGTGCTGATCGGGAGTCGCTGACTGACGCCCGACCTCTTGTCCACCCGCTTGTCTTCCCGGGCCTCGAAGGCCACCCGCTCGATGATCTCCAGCACGAAGTCGGGAATGTCGAGCGTTAAACCGCCGCGGCGGGTCCAGGCTTCCTGCACGGTGATCTCCATGCCCAACTGAACGGTGCGCGGGTAGTGGGTGATGACCTCCGAGCCGATCCGGTCCTTGAGCGGAGTGATGATCTTGCCCCTCGCCGTGTAGTCCTCCGGGTTGGCGGTGAAGGCGAGCAGCACGTCGAGCGGGAGACGGACCGGATAGCCTTTGATCTGAACGTCACCCTCCTGCATGATGTTGAACAGACCTACCTGGACTTTACCGCTCAGGTCGGGCAATTCATTGATCGCGAAGATCCCACGGTTGGCCCGGGGGAGTAGTCCGAAGTGCATGGTGAGCTCATCCGAGAGCAGGTGCCCACCCCGGGCGGCCTTGATCGGGTCTACGTCTCCGATGAGGTCTGCGATGGTTACGTCGGGAGTCGCGAGTTTCTCGACGTATCGTTGCTCCCGCCGCAGCCAGGCGATGGGTGTGGCCTCGCCACACTCATCCAGGAGGTCTCGGGCGTACTTGGAGATTGGCGAAAAGGGATCGTCGTTGACTTCGCTGCCCGCAATGATGGGGATCCGCTCATCGAGAAGTGTCGTAAGGTCCCGGAGAATGCGGCTCTTGGCCTGGCCGCGCAGCCCCAGCAAGATGAAATGGTGACGTGCGAGTAAGGCATTGATGATCTGCGGAACAATGGTATCCTCGTAGCCCACAATCCCGGGGAACAGAGGCCCCCCTGATTCCAGACGCTTGAGGAGGTTGGTCCGTATTTCCTCCCGGACGGTGCGCCCCCGCAGCGGAGCCTCCGCCCACCGGCTGTTCTTGAGTTCACCTATGGTGCGTGGCTCGATCATGACTGGATTCGCTCACTAACGGGAAACAAGTGGTCAAAGAGAAGAATATCAGCGTTCATCGACGGTTCGATTCAGGTATAGTGACTTGACAATGCAGTGCTGACACGTACCTTCGCCCTCGCGTCTCTGTCCGGCGACAGCGACGGCCGTGGACCCGGTTCATTCACCGACCGACCTCACAGGGAGTGACGATGAAGACGATCCTGGCGTTAACCGCGGTTCTGCTGATCGCAGGCTGTCAAAAGAGGGCTGCCACCCCGGCGTCTGATACTTCAGCCATGGCATCCGATACCGGTATGGGCATGACCCATTCCGATTCAACCATGGCCCGGGACACGGCCCGGAAGTAGAGTTACCCGTCCAGATCGTCCGGCCCAAAAGGAAGAGCTACCACGGTGGCTGGCTGACCCCCAGCCACCAACTCCTCTCCCACGCCAACTTCCCGCCGGATCAAACCCAGCCCGATAGCACGATCTTCCAGGCTGAGCGTGGATCGCACGCTCCCCACTTCCCGGTCCCCCTTCTGAATCAAGCGGCTGTCCAGCGGTTGAGGTCTGCGCCACCGCAGGCCCCGGAGCTCCCGGTTGGTGTGTCCCCGGAAGTGCAATCGCGCGACGGTCTCCTGGCCGGTGTAGCAGCCCTTGGTATAGGAGACTCCGCCGATCTGGTCGTATCGCACCTCCTGCGGCAGCGTACGCTCGTCGATTTCGGCCCCGAGTGCCGGCCAGCCACAGAGAATGCGGGCTGCGTGAAGGTCGCGCTCCTCTCCCCGCAAGGCACCCGCAGCCACCAGCTTGGCGCTAAGGGCAGCAAGGGCCGGCTCGGCTCCGACAGCGAGCGCCACAAAGGGCGCGGACTCCGGCGCCAGAGCCAGCGCGACAGGGCTGACCTCGCCACCTACGGAGGCAACCCGGCCAGTTGCCTCAGGCATTCCGACGCCTGAGAGCGCCAGGGTCTGAAATCCATGGGCGCCGAGCAGCCAGGCCACCCGGGAGCGACCGGTTAAGTCGGTGACCTTGGCCAGCCGGGGAGGAAGCTGCCGGCGAAACAGATCGAGCGAGGCCTCGTGGCCCGAGCGCGGCGCTACCAGCGTAATGGCGTCCGGTTGCCGGAGCACCCAGTAATCGACAACCACCGCGCCCTTCGGCGTGAGCAGTGCACCATAGACCAGACTGTTGTCGCCGGGCTTCACCAGGTCGTTGGTGAGCAGTCCCTGAAGGCAGGTCAGGGCTCCGGGTCCCTGGACCCGGAAGATTGCTGCCTCGGTGGTTACCAGAACCGCACCGTGACGCACTTCGGTGAGTCGTTTCCGGTCCAGCGTCAAATCGAACTCAGACATGGGCCCAGGGGAGCTCGGTAGGGCCGTGCCCGACAAAGTCGCGCCAGACCAGATCGGCCGCAGCGCAGGCAGCCTCTGGATGGGACGTTGCCAGCATGACACAGGGAATTCCTGCGGCCCGAGCGGCTCGGAGGCCCGGGATTGAATCTTCCAGCACGACGCAGCGCTGCGGACTCAGCTCGAGCATTGCGCGGGCCCGATTGTACCCGGTTGGATCGGGCTTGCACACGGCTACGTCCTCTGCGGCCACAATTTCGGCAAAGTGAGACCTCAATCCACACTGGTTCAAGATCAAATCGATCTCGCTTCGGAGCGCGCCCGAGACGATAGCCAGCTGAAATCCATCCAGCGCAGCGTCCTCAATGAAATCCGCAACGCCGGGCACCAGCTGCATCGACTGGGTCACCATCTGCTGATACAGGGCGTGCTTCCGGGCCACAGCCTCGCACACGATCCGGTCGTCCTGCGGGAGACCCATGCGTTGGAAGGTGAAGCGGAAGCACTCTCGATCATCCAAGCCGAGATATTCGCGATAGTAGTCCTCACGATTGACGCTGCAGCCGTGCTCGGCCAGCGTGGCGAGCAGGGCTTCGCAGTGCTGCGCTTCGTCGTCGACAATGACACCGTTGAAATCGAAGAGAATACCGGAGGTCATTGAGTAAGGTATAACGGGGTCAGAGGTGAGAAGTAAGAAGCGACACGTGCTTCTTCTCAGCTCTCGTGAGATCTCTTACCCGTAAAACCCGGCAGTGCTATAGGACAGATCCAGCAGCTCCACAGGATGCGCCACTCGGACCGGCAGGTCCGCCGCCCGAAGTCCCGCGCCGATCTGCATGATACAGCCCGGATTTCCGGTGACGACCAGCTCTGGCCGCGGGCTGGCGGCTTCCACTGCGGCGATCTTGCTGTCGAGAACCATGCGGGCCATGTGCGGACGGAGCACGGAGTAGATCCCGGCGCTGCCACAGCAACGATCCGAGTCGGGCAGGAGCCGCAGGCGCAACCCGGGAATCGCACGCAGCAGCGCCAACGGCGCGTCGTGGATCCGTTGTGCGTGTTGGAGGTGACACGGCGCATCATAGGCCACGTCCACATTCAGGGCCGCCCCACTTCGGGGCCCCCGTTCGGCCAGGAGCTCCGAGACGTCCCGAATGCGCGTGGCCAAGCGCGCGGCCGGCTCGGCGCCAAGAAGATGGCCGTAGTCTTTGAGGAGTGCGCCGCAGCCCGCGCTGTTCACCACGATAAAGTCGGCCTGGTCCGCCAATGCCTCGACATTGACGGCGGCAAGCGCCCGGGCACCTTCCCGGTCGCCGGCGTGCTCGTGCAACGCTCCACAGCAGACCTGCCCTGGTACGTCGAGCACCCGGTAGCCGTTGGCTTCGAGCGTCCGCCGGGTGGCCGCATTGACATGCCCAAAGAGGGTATCCATGACACAGCCGCGGAACAGCGCGACGGTCGGTGCGGCCGGATCCCGTCCGGGAGGGACCGATGGGGCTGGCGCCGGCTGCCGCTCAGTCCACTCCACTCGCTCCCGCATCTCGGCACTGGAGGCGAGCATACCCATTCCAAACCTGAATCGCCCTCTCCCTGACAGGAAACTGGGGAGACGGGTGGCCCGAAGCGCGCGCGCAGCCGCGAAGAGCGGACGCCACACTGCCCGATACCGGAAGACACCGAGAACCCCGCGAGCCAGGCGAGGCAGGCCGCGCTGGGCGAACAGCTGCTCCCGTGCTGTCTCGAGGCCTCGGCCGTAGCCCACGCCCGACGGGCAGGCCGGCTCACAGCCGCGGCAGCCCAGACATCCATCGAGGTGATCGAGGAGCGCGACATCGTTGCCGGTCAGCTCACCCCGCTCGAGTGCCCGCATCAGCACGATGCGTCCTCGGGGGCTGTGGCCTTCGTCCCCGGTAGCGAGATAGGTCGGACAGGCAGGTAGACAGAAGCCGCAGTGCACGCACGGATCCAGGGCGGAATAGTCATGCATTGTCGGCCCCCTCCAGCGCCACATTCAGGCACTGACCGGGATCGAACGTGCCGCGCAGCCGCCCTACAATCTGGCCGACGCCCTCGCGATAGGCGCCGAAGTGTCCCAGCGCGCGTCGGACGGCCCAGGGAGCCCGCTCCAGTGTCATCGGGATCTCCCGCGATGCGGCGGCTCGCCGCAGACCGCGAAGCCGCTCGAGCGGAGCATCGCCGGTCCAGCGGATCATCCCCTGGCCAGCACCGGCCGACACCAAACCCTCATCCAGGTCGTGGGCCAGAAGATCGATGGCCTCGTCTACCCCGTCTCCCAGCACCCCGAGGCGCAACGTCACGGGGCCGCCCAGGGTGCCGCGAGCCACCACGCTCCAGAATGCCGCCGTCCGGTCGGCCGGGAGCGGTTGCCAGTTGAGATCTCCAGAGGAGCCCAGCCGGCGAACATCTGCCTGCACTGCCGCTTCAGTGCCGACGAAGCGGCAGGCCAATACCCAGTCAGCTTCGGCCGCCAAAGCGGGGGAGAAGATCTCCAGCGCCGCGGGAAGGAGATTGGCCGCAACCACATCCCGAGCTCCCGACGTCAGTGCATCCCGTGCTCCGCGCGCCAGCAGCGTGACATCGGCGCGGGGCAGCGCTCGCAGCCGGAGATGCACTTCGGCAATGATGCCAAACCCCCCGAACCCTCCGACCTGTAGTTTGGTCAGATCGTACCCGGCCACATTCTTCACCACCTTGCCGCCGGCGTTCACCAGGCGGCCATCACCCGTGGCCACGCTGCAGCCCAGGACATGGTCTCGTACCGGACCGAATCCATGCCGGAGTGGGCCGGCGGTGGCGGTCGCGATGATCGACCCGATGCTCCGCTCCGGGCGTCCCGGTGGGTCCAGCGCAAGCCACATCCCGTAATCCGCCAGCCTCCGGCGCAGCGCCTCGAGTGGAGTCCCGGCTTGAACGGTCGCGACCAGGTCGGCCGGACTCACCGAGACCACCTCCTCCATGCCCCGAGTACTCACGACCAGATCCGCCGGGGCGTCGGAGGCGAGCCAGGTGCCACGACCCTCAACCCGAATCTTCCAGCCTTCTTCGTGCGCAAGGCGGCATACGAGTGAGAGCGCGTCGGAAGAATCCGGTGTGGCCCGGGGCACGCCATGGGGGTCCCGCTCCACCCCGGTGGTGCCGAGAAGCGCCCGGAGCCGGCCGAAAATCACGTCACTCACCGGCGGGCGCTCCGGACCGCTGTCCATTCCCGGCAAGCGTGCACCGGGACGACCTTGCCTGGGTTGGCCAACTCACCCGGATCGAAGGCCCGACGCACCGCCCGCATGGCGGCCAGGGTGTCAGGATCGAAGATCCAGGGCATGTAGTCGAGCTTGTCGTTGCCCACGCCATGCTCGCCCGTGATGCTGCCTCCGACAGCTACGCATGCGGCCATGATATCGCGGCAGGCCGCCTGGACTCTGGCAGCCACGGCCGGATCTCGCCGGTCGAAGCTGATGTTGGGGTGCAGGTTTCCGTCGCCGGCATGAAATACATTGCTGATCGTGAGATCATACTGCCGGCGGATGCCCTCGATCTGATCCATGATGGCCGGAAGGACCGAGCGGGGGACCACGGCGTCCTGAACCGCGAGGTCTGGTGCAATCCGACCCATGGCGCCGAAGGCCTTCTTTCGGCCTTGCCACAGCCGGGCCCGATCGGCCGGAGTGGACGCGCTACGCACCTCCCGCGCACCGCGTTCCCGGAGGATTTCGAGCACCAGGGACGCTTCCGCGTCGACCGCATCCACCTGCCCGTCCAGCTCGACCAGCAAGACCGCCGCCGCGTCGGTAGGATAGCCGGCCGCGTAGATCGAGGCTTCCACGGCGGCCACGCAGGCGCGGTCCATCATCTCCAGCGCAGCCGGGACAATGCCGCCGGCAATGATGGCGGAGACGGCCTCGCTCGCGCTCCGAACCGTTGAGAAGTCAGCCAGCATGGTGCGGACGCTCTCGGGGATCCGCTCCAGCCGGACCGTGATCTCCGTGGCGATCCCGAACATGCCCTCGCTGCCCACAAACAGCCCGACCAGGTCCGGACCCCAGGCGTCGCCCTGAACCGACCCCAGTCGGGTGGTCGATCCGTCCGGCAAAACCACCTCCAGCGCGACAATGTGGTTGGTGGTCACACCGTACTTGAGACAGTGCGGCCCGCCGGCATTCTCGGCGACATTCCCGCCCACCGTGCATGCCGCCTGACTGGAGGGGTCTGGCACATAGTAGAGGCCGTGAGGGAGCACGGCCTCGGAAAGGCGGGCATTCACCACGCCGGGTTGAAGGACCGCGCGCCGCCGGATCGGGTCGATTTCGAGAATCCGGTTCATTCGGGTCAAGGCAATCAGCACCGCGTCAGGACTGGCCAGCGCGCCACCGGAAAGTCCGGTTCCGGCGCCGCGGGCCACAAATGGCACGTCCACCAGGTGGAGGAGGCGGACAATCTCCCGCACCTGTCCCGGATTCGCGGGCATGACAACAACGCCGGGTACTGATTCGTGGGTCGGGAGTCCATCCATGGCATAGGTCACCAGCTCGGCTCGCCGGTGGCGGACCCACTGGCGACCTACAATCCGACTGAGACCAGCGAGCAGAGACTGATTCATTGGCTGGTGAACGCGTCCGGAACGGTTCCGCCCTTTCCATTGGTGTGAGAGCGGCGATGAACCTTGATGCCGTTCTCCACCCCGGTGGTCAAGAGCGGCAGCAGCAGAATCAGCGCCCTGACCCGCCGCGCGGTGGAACGTTCGGCCAGCAGCTGCTGCTTGATGCCGAGGTCGCAATCGATGCTGCCCGCAAGGTGAAACGAGAGACTCGCGGCATCGTCGGGCAGCGTTGGCTCCTCTGGCGGCTCATCGTTGAGCTCGCGAAGACCGTTCAGATACAGGGTCGCCAGACGGCGCACGGATGCGATCTCGTCGGCCGATGGGTCGGTGCCCGCCTCGTCAGCAAACTCCTCCACCATGGCCACCAGATATGGAGCCGATTCATCGAGAAGATGTCCGACGACGAAGCGGGTCCCGCCCACTACGACGATGTTGGAACGGCCATCGGGCAGCTCCTGGTTGAGCCGGACTTCCGCCACGCAGCCGATGCTGCCCGGCCCTGGCGGCTGTGATTCAGTGGGTGCCGGCGTGATCCCGAAGCGCCGATCGCCAGCAAGGCAGTCGGTCAGCATCCTCCGGTACCGGGCCTCGAAGATGTGGAGCGGTAACGGATTCCCGGGAAACAGCACCAGTGACAATGGAAACAGGGGCAGCCGGAAAGGCATCGAAGAAAGGTAAGCGGTGAGAGGTGAGAAGTGAGCGGGGGGCTCCGGTCAACCCGAAGCCCCCCGCTGGTACATACCCGCCCACTCGATCGCTACATCATGCGGCGCCCCAGAATCCACGGAGAGCCCTGACATCCGGCGAGTCCCGGAGCTTCTCGAACGCCCGCTCCCGGATCTGGCGAATGCGCTCGCGGGTTACCCCCAGCAGCGCACCGATCTTCTCCAGGGTGAGTGCCTCGGAGCCTTCTTCCAGGCCGTAGTAGAGCGAGAGGATCTTGCGTTCGCGTGGAGTGAGATGACGCTGGAAGATGCGATCGATGAATTCGCGTTGCAGCCGCACGTCCGTCATTTCCTCGATTTCGACTCCGCCGGTTCCGGCGACCCGCTCTCCGAAGGTGCTTGCTCCCCGGTCCTGGCGCTCGATCGGGGCGTCGAGGGACACCTCGGTCGAGCTCATGCGATGAGCCGACCGTATGTTGTCCACTGAATCGTTGAGTGCAATGGCGATCTCTTCGTCGGTGGGCTCCCGGCCCAGCTCCTGAGCCAGAAAACCCTTGGCCCGGGACATTCGGACCAGCGCAGAGTTCTGGTTCAGCGGAATGCGGACGCTGCGGGTCTGTTCGGCGAGCGCTTTCAGCACCGCCTGGCGCACCCACCACACGGCGTAGGAAATGAACTTCACCCCGTGGTCGGGATCGAACTTCTTCACCGCCTTGAGCAAGCCTTCATTGCCGATTGCCACCAGCTCCGAGAGGTCCAGCCCGTGGCCCTGATACTTCTTGACGTAAGAGATCACGAACCGGAGGTTGGCCGTGACCAGGCGCTCCGCTGCGGTTTCGTCTCCGGCCACAGCCTTGCGCGCCAGCCTTTTTTCCTCGTCTGGGTCGGAGATCATGGGGAGCTTCTGGATGTCGAGGAGGTACTGGTCGAAGGCGCCGGAAGGAGCGGAGCGGGCAAACGGACGAGCTTTCCCGGTGCGGACATGCGTCATAAACAATCCCGGCAGAGGGAGCGGCGACAATTTGTGACTCGGTGATCCAGACATCGGAGAGGGCTGACCAGCGAATATAGGAAGTTCGCGGCAGGCGGTCAAGCAAAACTTTGTTTCCACATCACAAAATGTTTGTACACAACTGCTTCGTTGGTTTATCCACTTCTGGCTCTTGGCGCGGTGGATAACCGTCCTAGAAAATTGCCTGCAACCTCTTGCACTTGCGCGGCTTAGAGCAGCCGATCTGGAGTTACGGTGTCCGAGTCGGTTCTTCTCAGACGATAGTCTCCAATGCCGCCCGCATGTCCTGTAAGGAAACTGCTGTGGTCCAGCCATCCCTCTGGTGCATGGCTCCGAAAGTGGTGATGAGCGCACAATGAATTTGCCCCTTTCGGTTCTTCTTGTCCGCTCCCATCGGGCCGATCACCGCCGCCAGATCGAGGGAGGATGGCAAACGTACCGGTAGGCCGAGGCGGGCCAGCAGCCTCGTCAGCCGCTCCCTGACTTGGGGGTCAGTGACATGCAGCCGAACACCCAGCTCGCACTCCGCGACGAGACCCAGGGCCACGGCTTCCCCATGAGAAAGCTGATAGCTGGAGGCGGCCTCCAGTGCGTGCGCAACCGTATGGCCCGCATTGAGAATGGCTCGCCGGCCGGCCTCCCGTTCATCCTGGCCTACCACGTCCGCCTTGATCTGCACACTACGCCGTACCAGCTGCGCTACGACTTGCGGATCTCGCTGGAGAATCGGCTCGGCTTGAGCCTCGATCCACTCGAAATAGCTGCCATCGGCGATCAGGCCGTGCTTTACCGCTTCGGCCAGCCCGCCCCGGTACTCCGGGGCCGGCAACGAGACGAGGGCCAGTGGGTCGGCTGCTACTGCCGCGGGAGGATGAAATGCACCGATCAGGTTTTTCCCGTGACTGGTGTTTACCCCGGTTTTGCCTCCGACCGACGCGTCAACCATGGCCAGAAGCGTGGTGGGAGCGAGCACATAGGGCAGACCTCGCATGTACGTGGCGGCCACGAACCCGGTGAGATCCCCCACCATACCTCCCCCCAGACCGATGAGACCGCTATCCCGGCCGAAGCCCCTTTCGAAAAGAGCGTCGCTGAGGTGAGCCCAGCTCTCCCGGGTCTTGGACGCCTCGCCGGCTGGAACCCTCA
>Ga0307415_100001581_pt1 | contig 10977 bp, 7 predicted proteins | sample DK1Cmetagenome_FD_204524 | JGI IMG/M metagenome (GOLD analysis project Ga0307415, IMG submission 204524) | Maize rhizosphere microbial communities from greenhouse at UC Davis, California, United States - DK15-C-2 | ecosystem: Host-associated > Plants > Roots > Rhizosphere > Soil | place: USA...
TCGCTCTCGCCGGCGCGGATCGGCGAGACGCGGGTGACGATCAGCGAGGACTCCTACGGCAACGGGCCGGTGGAGCGGACGATCGTGGCGATGAGCGGGACCGTCCGCAGCGGCAACTCCGGTGGGCCGCTCGTCGATCCCGCGGGCAGAGTCGTCGGGACCGTGTTCGCGGCCACCACCAGCGGCCCGGCCGGCGGCTTCGCGATCCCGGCCGAGGAGGTGGGGGAGGCGCTGCAGCGCGCCGGCGACGAGGAGGTCGACACCGGCCCCTGTACCGCCTGACCCCAAGGCACACCGATCAAAAAGCCGGTCACTTACGTTCGGTAAGCTCGACAGGCGATGGAGCAGGTCAGCTCGACCAAGGTCCAGGGGGAGGCGAACGGTGCGGTTTGTCCGCACTTTCACCGTGCGATCGAGTTGATCGGTAAGCGGTGGACGGGCGCCATCGTTTGCGCCCTGACCGAGCGGCCGATGCGTTACGCGGAGCTCGGCAAGGCGGTGCCGGGGCTCTCGGACCGGCTGCTCTCGCAGCGGTTGCGGGAGCTGGAGGAGGAGGGGCTGGTCGAGCGGCAGGTCGAAGCGGGGACGCCGGTGCGGGTCACCTATTCGCTGACCGTGGTGGGGCAGGAGCTCGATCCCGTCCTCAGCGAGCTGAAGTCTTGGGCGAGACGGTGGAAGAAAGCCAGCTGAGCCCGAGCAAGGCGGGGACGGGGCTTCCCGGGCCGTTCGCCGTCGGCCGCTACGCGCGCAAGCTGCAGGGCTGGATGCGCGAGCGCAAGCGGGTGCAGCTGATCGGCGAGGTGACGGGGGTCGGCCGCAGCAAGGTCCAGGCCTACTTCGAGCTGCGCGACGGCGAGGGGGCGATTCCCTGCGCGATCTGGCTCAACGACCTGGAGAAGGCGGGGCTGGGCGAGGGAAGCCTGCGGGACGGCGCCGAAGTGGTGATCTCCGGCGGGCTCGACTACTACCCCGGCGGCGGCCAGGCCTCGCCGAACTTCTGCTTCCGCGCGACGCACGTCCGCCTGGCCGGCGAGGGGGACCTGATCGCGCGGCTGGAGGCGCTGCGCAAGCAACTGCGGGCGGAGGGCCTGTTCGAGCTGCAGAAGCAGCTCGCGCGGCCGCTGCTGCCGAAGACGATCGGGGTCGTGACGGCGGAGACGGGGGCCGCGCGGCGCGACCTCTGCGCCGGGCTGGAGCGGCGCGGCTGGGGCGGGTCGGTGATCTGGGCCTTCGCCCCGGTGCAGGACCGCCACGCCGCCCCGGCGATCGGGCGGGCGCTGCAGGACCTGGCGGCGCGGCCGGAGGTGGAGGCGATCGTCGTCACCCGCGGCGGCGGCAGCCTCGCCGACCTCTGGGCCTTCTGCGACGAGACGCTCTGCCGGACGGTGGCGATGCTGCGGGTGCCGGTGGTCAGCGCCGTCGGCCACGAGCGCGACAGCACCCTGATCGACGACGTCGCCGCGGTCGCCTGCTCGACTCCCACCCACGCGGCGGAGGCGGCGGTGCCGCTCGACTGCCTGGCGGCTCGGACCCACCTCGAGCGCTGCGCGCTGGCGCTGCGGCGGGCGGGGGAGGGGGCGATCGGCACCCGCTCCCGTCACCTCAGCGCCCTGGCGCGGGGACCGGCGCGGGCGCTGCAGCGCGAGCGCAGCGCGCTGAACCAGAAGATCCGCGAGATCCGCGCCGCCTCCGAACGCGGCCTGGCCGAGCGGGCCGCCTCCCAGCGGCGGATCGGGACGGTGGTGCTGGAGCGGGCGCGCCGGCGAGCGATCGGCGCCGACATGGACAAACGACGGGAGGCCCTTCGCCAGGCGGCGGTGACGCTGCGAGCCCACGAACCCGAGCGCACGCTGGAGCGGGGATACGCCCTGGTCGAGGACCCGGCCGGGGAGCCGCTGACGAGCGCCGCCGAGGCCGGCGCCGCGGAGCGCATTAGCCTTCGGTTCAGCGATGGACGAGTCCGAGCAAAACCAGAGCACCTGGACGAAGCCTGACTCCTACGAGGCCGCCGTCGAGCGGCTGGAGGAGATCATCGACCGGCTCGACTCCGGTCAGGCCGGCCTGCGCGAGACGCTCGACCTCTGCAAGGAGGGCCGCGAACTGGTCACCTACTGCGCGGCCGAGCTGGACGAGGTCGGCGAGGGATTGAAAGAGCTGCGCTTGGACGACCTCGCCGCGAAGCTGGAGGCGCCCGAGGTCAGCTGACCTCGGGGCCGCTGCAAAGACCCCCCAGCGCCGGGCATCCCCGGCAGAGGGACCAGTCGCGTCGCTCTTGCGGGGCGACCGGGAACTCCCGCTCGGCGATCTTGGCGATCGTGGTCTCCAGCTCGGCGCGGGCGCTCGCCATCTTGGCGGGGTCTAGCGTGGAGATCGCCGGCTCCTCCGGTCGCTCGAGGAAGACATAAGCGACCTCGACCTCCTCGGCGCCCAGCGCCTCGGCGACGGCCAGCGCATAGATCGACCGCTGCACCTCGTAGTGAGCGGCGCGTTCAGCCGGATCGGCGCCGTCGAGGCGGTCGGTCTTGTAGTCGACCACCAGCGGCGGCGCACCCTCGCGCTCGACCAGCAAATCGATCGAGCCGCGCAACACCGTGCCGCCGATCCCCAGCAGCAGCGGCACCTCGGCCCGCACCCGCGTTGCCTCCGCCGCAATCCGTTCCCGCAGCGGCGATCCGAGCCACTGCCGGACCGGCGCGAGCATCTCCTCTGCTAGCCGTGAGGGCGGGGACGCCCTCACCCCAGCCGCCGCAGCGTGACGAAGGGCCAGTTCCTCGGAGGGCTCCGCCCACCCGTTCGCCTGGCTCCACTCGAGCAGGGCGTGGACTGCCGCCCCTCGCGCCGTCCGCTCCTCCCGCGCCGAGGGCGCCCCCTCCGCCGAGTTGCCGTTTTGTTGCGCTCCGGGAGACAAACCGGCAACTCGGCCGGGGAGCCCCAGCACGCGCTCCATGTAGAAGCGGTAGGGGCACTCCTTGTAGGCGGAGATGGCGGTGTAGGAGAGGGGGCGGCTGGGGACGATCGGCGGGCGGCGCTCGACCAGGGGCGGGGGGCCTTCGCCCAGTGCTCGCGCGGCAGCGCCCTCGCGGCGCAGGGCGCGCAGCTCGGCGGCCCGCTCCGGGGAGGGGAGGTTCGCCCGCACGGCGATCTCCGATGGTGGGAACTCGGCCTCGAGGCCGGGGCGAGGGGCCGGCGGCGCCACCGGCACGGTCGCGTCCTCGTCGCGCGGCAGCCCGAGCGAGTCGACGAGCCGCTCGACCACCGGCTTGCCCTTCGTCTCCTTTCCCTCTTTCGGGTTGACGACGCCGCTGAGGATCAGGCGCTCCTTCGCCCGCGTGGCGGCGACGTGGAAGAGCCGCAGCTCCTCTTCGGCTTCGCGCTCCTGCGACTCCTCGCAGAGCGCGCCGTAGTCGAAGAGGTCGATCTTGGGGCTGCCGAGACGGAGCAGCCGCAGGCCCACCCGCGGCTGCTCCTCGTGGCCGATCACGAGCGACGGCGAGCGGCCGCCGTTGAGGAGGCGACGGGAGAGGTCGGGGACGGCGACGACGCCGAACTCCAGTCCCTTGGCGTTGTGGACGGTCATGATCCGCACCCCGTCGTGGCCCTCGGCGGCGGTGGCGGCCTGGGCCTCGGCGTCGCTCTCGGCGCGGGCGGCGAGGAAGTCGAGGAAGCCGCGCAGGTCCCGCCCCTCGCGCGACTCGAACTCGGCCGCCAGCCGCGCCATCTTGCGGACGTTGGCGAAGCGGGCCTCGCCGGCGGGCCGGGTCAGGACCGCGAGGTCGTAGCCGGTCTCCGTCACCGCGGCGTCAACCAGGGCCGGCAGCGAGAGGCGCGGGCCGCGCTCGCGCAGGGAGGCGATCCTGGCGACGAACCGGCTCAGCAGCGCCCGCTCCGGCTCCGGGATCCCCTCCAGCCGCTCCGGCTCGACCAGCTCCGCCTCGCCGGCACCGGCGGCGCGCTCCACCGCCGGCCAGACGTGCCGCCGCTTGCCGGCCGCCCGGCGCAGCAGCCACAGCGTGTCGGGCGCGACGCCGCAGGCGGGCGAGGCGAGGGCGCCGAAGAGGGCGTGGTCGTCGAGCGGGTTGGCGATCGCCGCCAGCAGCGCGCAGACGTCGGCCACCTGCTGCTGGGACCAGTAGCCGCGGCCGCCGACCACATAGGGGCGGAGGCCGGCGCGTTCGAGCGAGTCCTCGTAGGCGTCGAGGTGGGTGAAGGCGCGCAGCAGCACCACCATCTCGCTCCGCGGCACGCCTTGGTCGGCCAGCTCGCGCAGCCGCTCGGCGACGAAGCGGGCCTCGGCGAGGCAGTTGAGGGGGGTGGCGCCGTCGATCGCCGGCTCCAGCTCGATCCCGTCGGCGTCCCAGTCGTCGCGGGAGGTGAGGAGGAGCTCGACCGCGGGCTCGTCGGCGACCTCTCGCGTGTGAAGCGAGCGCTCGCTCGTCCCCACCCGCAGCGGCGCGTACGCCTCGCCCAGCAGCACCTCGCCGAGCAGGTTGACCGCCCCGACCACCTCCGGCCGCGAGCGGAAGTTGCCGCTGAGGCGCATCAGCTCGGCGTCGGCGCGGCGCTCGACCTCCTCGCGCCGGCGGCGGAAGACGTCGAGGTCGGCGTGGCGGAAGCCGTAGATCGACTGCAGCTCGTCGCCGACCACGACCAGCTCCGCCCGCGGCCCGCGCAGCGCCTCGATCAGCCGCAGCTGCAGGCGGTTGGTGTCCTGGAACTCGTCGACGAGGATCTGGCGGAAGCGGGAGCGGTAGTGCTCGCCGATCTCCGCCCGCTCCAGCAGCCGCGCGGCGAGGATCTGCAGGTCCTCGAAGTCGATCCCGGCGCGCCGCTCCTTCGCCGCCTCGAAGCGGGAAGCGAACAGCTCCAGCAGCTCGGCGAGGTGGCCGTAGACGACGCCGCCCTCGCCCGCCTCCGCGACGCGCGCGATCGCGGCCTCGATCGCCTCCTTGTAGGGGGCCATCGCCTTGGCTTTGCTGGTGGTCGCGAGCGCCCGCAGCTCGTCCAGGCCGGGAGCAGGCCCCGGGGCGGAGAGCCGCACCAGCGCCCGCTCCAGCAGCTCGCGTTTGCCGTCGCCCTCCTTCAGCTCTGCCAGGCACTCGGCCGCCGCCTCGGCGGCGCGGCGGATCGCCGCCTCGGGGTCCGGCCGGGGCGGCTCGGGCAGCTTCGCGTCGGCGACGCCGCGGCTGCGCAGCTCGTCGTGGACGGCGGCGATCATCGTCCGCAGCCCCTCCAGGTCGTAGGCGGCGACGGTCTCCTCGCGGGCGGGATCGCCGGCGGCGAGGAACTCGACCAGGGCGTCGTCGAAGGCCTCCCGTGCGGCCCGGGCGGTCTCCGGCGCGTCGAGCACGCGGAAGCCCGGATCGACCCCGGCGGCCACCGGGTGGGCGGCGAGGACCCGGTTGCAGAAGCCGTGGATCGTCGTCACCCAGGCGCTGCCGATCCCGGCCAGCGCCGCCGCCGCGCGCTCCGAGCCCTTCTCGGCCCGCCGCGCCAGCTCGGTCCGGATCCGCTGCCGCAGCTCCGCCGCCGCCTTGTCGGTGAAGGTGAAGGCGAGGATCGCGTCGGGGGAGAGGCCGGCGTCGCAGACGAGGCGGCAGTAGCGGTCGACCATCACCCCGGTCTTGCCGGTGCCGGCTCCCGCCTCCAGCAGCACGTCGCGGCCGCGGACGGCGATCGCGGCGGCCTGCTCGGGGGTCGGCTCGCGCGGCGGCGCGGCGAGCAGCTGCTCGGGGTTCACCGCTCGTCCCCTTCCTCGTCGTCCTGGTAGGCCGGGGCGCGGTCGCGGCGGCAGATCGGCGCGAAGGTGCAGTAGGAGGGGCAGACGTCGTGGCCGCGCAGGCCCGGCCGCGGGCCCGGGTCGCGGCGGATCTCGCCGCTACGCATCCGGGAGACGATCTCGCCCGCCCGCCGGCGCGAGTCGGCGAGCAGCTCCTCCAGCCCCTCGGGCTCGACCACGTCGCCGCGGTAGAGGCCGTAGCCGGCGAGGTCCTCGGCGACCTCGGCCGAGACGACCCCCCGCGGCCGCCGAGAGGAGGTGCCGCGCAGCGGGTGGTAGAGGGCGCTGGCCGGCTCCGCCCCCCAGTGCTCCGCCACCGCGAGCAGGTACAGCGGCAGCTGCAGCTTCGCCCGCTCCTCGAACTTCTCGCGCGGCGTCACCTGGGCGGCGAGCTTGTAGTCGATGACGACGGCGCGGCCGTCGCTGGAGCGGTCGACGCGGTCGACGGCACCGTGCAGCCCCCAGCCGTCCAGCTCCAGCACCGGGCGCTCGGCGTCGGGGTGCTCGCCGAAGCTCGCCTCCAGCAGCCACGGCTCGAAGCCGCCGGTCTCGCGCTCGGCCTCCTCGGCGAGGAAGCGCTCCAGCAGGCGCTCGACCCGGCGGACGATCGCCCGCTCGGCCGGGTGGTCGCCCAGCTCGCGCTCGGCGACGATCTCGGCCACCAGCTCGCGGCCGCGCTCGGTCCAGGCCGGGAGCGAGCCCGGCCGCGGCAGCGGGTCGTCCCCGGGCCGCTCGCGGTAGAGGCGGTCGAGCGCCGCGTGCATCAGCCCGCCCTGGACGAGCGGGTCGGGGGCCGGGTCCAGGAGCTGCGGGTCGAGCTCGTGGCCGGCGAACCAGCGGTAGGAGCAGACGTCGAATTCCTCCAGGGTGGTGCCGCCGTATGCGGCGACCGCCCCCAGGGAGTCCAGCGCCGCCGGGTTCGTCAGCGGGCCGGGCGCGCGCGAGGCCGCCTCCGCCCGCCGGGCGTCGGTCACCCGCACGGCCAGCCGCTCCGCCAGCTCCCCCTCGACCCCGGCCTGTGCCAGCAGCGCCAGCGCGTCGGCGGTCGGGCCGTGGGCGGCGAGCGCCCGCGCCAGCTCGTCCTCCGACGGCGCCTCGGCCAGCGGCGCCACCACCTGCGCCAGGTCGCGGGTGACGGTGATCTCCTCCTCGACCGGGTCGGCCGCGGCGCCGTCGGGCGCAGGCGCCAGCAGGGCCCTCACGTCGTCGATCAGCGGCGAGCGCGCGGCCGCGGCGCCGCTCTCGTCGCTGTCGCGGTAGGAGAGGACGAGGCTGCGGCGGGGGAGGGCGAGGCAGGCATGGAAGAGGTAGCGCTCCTCGGCCTCGCTGTCGCGGCGGGGGTCGAGGCCGAGCGTCTCCCGCTGGGCGTCGGAGAGGAAGGGGTCGGCGCCGCGGTCGCGGCGCGGGAACTCGCCGTCCTGCAGCGAGCCGACGACGACGTGGTCGAAGCGTGCAGCTCGCAGCTGGTGGGGGCTGGCGATGCGGACGCGCCCCTCGACCGGGCCGGACCAGACGCGGAAGTCGAGCTCCTCGATCACCGCCGCCAGCTCCTCGGCGCGGGGGGCGAGGTCTCCCAGGCCGGCGAGGTCCGCCAGCGCGCCGGCGATCGCCCCGGCGGCGCGCAGCTCGAGCCCGTCGTGGCGCCGCAGCGCCGGCCCGTCCTCCTCGTCGCGCAGCGGCCGTGAGGCCATCGTCCCCGCCAGCGCCGCGACCTCCGCCGCCAGCTCGGCCGGTGAGCGCTCGGCGGCGGCGCGCAGCCGCAACAGGTCGCGCGGCGGCTCGCCGTCCTCGCCCTGCCAGAGCAGCAGCGCCGTCTCCGCGTCGCGCACCCGGCCGCGCCGCAGCCGCCGCTCGAACCAGTCGACGCGGCCGGGGGAGAAGCCGGAGGGGCCGCGCAGGTAGCGGAGGAAATCGGTGGCGCGGCGGACGCCGAACTCGGCTTCGAGCAGGGCGACGAGGGCGCCGCCGACGCTCGTCTGCGCCACCGGCAGCTCGGCCTCCAGGGCGACGGCGATCCCGTTCGTCTCCAGCGCCGCGGCGATCTCGCCGCCGCGGCGGGAGGGGTCGCGGAGGGCGATCGCGATCTCGTCCGGCCTGGCGCCGCCGTGGACGAGGCGGGAGACGTGGGCGGCGATCGCCTCGGCCTCGGCCCGGGTGCCGGCGGAGCGCAGCAGGGTGAGGCTGCCGTCGGCTTCGGCCCGCTTCGGCCGGGGGGCGCCGAAGGAGATCGCGAGGTTGAAGAGCAGCGGGCTGAGGGTGTTGCCGGGGTCCGCCTCCAGCGCCAGCTCGTCGGCCGCTCCGATCCGCTCCCGCAGCCGGCCCAGCAGGCGCCCGCGGGCCGCCAGTGCCGCGCTCCCCTCCTCATAAGGGAGGGCGACCGTCACCTCGGTCCGCCCGGCGAGCGCGGCGACCCGCCCGAACTGGTTCTCGGTCAGGTCGTCGAAGCCGTAGAGGAGGACCGGGCGCCCGCCCCAGAAGGAGCCGTCGCGGCGCAGCTCGGCGATCGCCTCGCGGGCGATGCCGTGGGCGTCGAGGCGGCCGCTGCGGCGGCGCAGCTCCTCGTAGCCGCCGTAGAGGGCGGCGATGTCGCTGAGGTAGGCCGAGCCCTCCAGGGTCGCCGCGCTCGCCTCGACCTCCTCCGGCTCGACCCCGCCCGCCTGCAGCTCGTCGAGCAGCCGCTCCAGCGCCCGCCCGAAGCGCGGCCGGCCGGCGGAGCGGCGCAACGGCCCGAGCCGGCCGCGGCGCGAGGCGATCGCCGCCGCGACCAGTCGCAGCCGCTGCGCGGGCGAGAGCTCGGCGCCGGGGGGCGATCCCGCCGCGGTGGCGACGGTGCGGAAGAGGGCGCCGAAGGTCATCGCCGCGCCGCCGAGCAGGGCGCCGCCGCCGGCCAGCTCGCGCTCGAAGTCGAAGACGTCGTCGGTGGTCGGGACGACGAGGACGGGATCGCGGTCGAGGGCGTCCCCGAAGGCGCGCAGGACCTCGCCCCGCTTGCCCGAGTTGGGCGGCCCGTGGATCAGTTTCAGCGGCACGAGCCCGAGCCTAGGGACGGCTCCGGCGCCTTCCGGGGAGCGCCTCCCACGACCCCGCAAACTGGGGGATTAGCAGGCACCTTTTGGCGTCTTCGGCCGCTTCTAAATTCCTCGCAACCGATGTCACTCTGCTTCGTAGACCCAGCCGACGCCATCCGCGCCATCGCCGACTCCGTCGGCCGTGAGGCGCGCCGCCAGCTCCTCGGGGAGGCGGTGCGGGCGTGGGTGGACGAGATCCCCGACTCCGAGCTCGAGCTCCACTACGCGAAGGCGATCGCCGAGCTCGACGAGCACGACCTCTCGATGCTCGCCGCCTGGCACGGCTCCCTGGAGTCCGGCCAGCCGGTCCCCAACCGCGACTTCCTCATGGCCGCCTTCAACTCCCTCGGCGAGAACCGCCGCGAGGCTCTAAAGCTAGCCGCCGGCTTCCGCGGCGAGGAGGCCGTCGACTCCGGCGTCACCGAGGAAGACGCCCTCGAGCTCGTCCTCAGCCTCCTCGGCCCCCCCCGCCTGATGCAGCTCGCCACCGAGGCGCTAGAGCTGTACGTGTGGGATCGGGCGGGTTCTGATAATTAGACGCGTCTGATCGTTACTAGACATTTCTAGGCATTTTGTCTAGTTTATGTCTAATACTGATCATGTTCCTTAATCCAAGGGAGGACAACGCACAGCGTCAGGCCGAGCGCGCAGAGCAAGCCCAAATCCGGGAGGAACGTAGGGCGCGCCTCGATCAGGAATTGCGTGAGCGGCATATCCGCCTGGAACTAGAGAGGAAGGAAAGGGAGACTCACCTGAGCAATGACTCGTGGCGGGACAGGATCCTCATGGGGATGACGCTGATCTGTTTCCTCTGTGCGATGGCTATGTTGATCGCTGGGGTCAAGGAGGGTGAGCCCTATGCCCTGGGCGGCTCTGGAGCTTTCGGGATCTTGTCGAGCATTCTCCTCCGCCTCTTGCGGGCGGGCTAAGCTCGGTTCCTTGGAGGTTCCTCCACACGCGATAGTCATCTTCGGTGCCACCGGCGACTTGGCGCGGCGGAAGCTGCTGCCGGGGCTGCTGCGGCTGTTTCAGGCGGAGTTGATGCCGAAGTTCCGGATCATCGGCGTCGCGAGGGGGGAGATCAACGATGCGCGCTTCCGGGCGATCGCCGAATCGGCCTGTCGGGAGTTCGCCCGCCACGCCTTCGGCGGCGAGGAGTGGCACGAGTTCTCCCGCCGGCTCTCCTACGTTCCCCTCTCGGCCGCGCCGGACGGGCTGCGGGACGCGGTGCGCGAGGCCGAAGGCGAGCTGGGTTCGGAGATGCGGTTGCTCCACTACCTGAGCGTGCCGCCCACGGCCGCCCCCGAGGTGATCCAGATGCTCAGCACCTGCGGCATCTCCGAGCGCTCACGGGTGGTGATGGAGAAGCCGTTCGGGACCGACCTCGCCAGCGCCCGCAAGCTCAACGAGATGGTCCACGAGGTGCTGCGCGAGGACCAGGTCTTCCGCATCGACCACTTCCTCGGCAAGGAGGCGGCGCAGAACATCCTCGCCCTGCGCTTCGCCAACGGCCTCTTCGAGCCGATCTGGAACCGCAACCACATCGACCACATCCAGATCGACGTGCCGGAGACGCTGGGGATCGAGGGCCGCGGCGGCTTCTACGAGAAGACGGGCGCCTTCCGCGACATGGTCGTGACGCACCTGTTCCAGATCCTCGCCTTCGTCGCGATGGAGCCGCCGACGGCGCTCGCCCCGGAGCCGATCACCGACGAGAAGAACAAGGTCTTCCGCAGCCTCCAGCCGCTGGACCCGGCGAACGTGGTGCGGGGGCAGTACGAGGGCTACGCCGCGGAGGAAGAAGTCGATCCCAGCTCCAGCACCGAGACCTTCGTCGCCCTGCGCTGCGAGGTCGACAACTGGCGCTGGAGCGGGGTGCCCTTCTTCCTGCGCACGGGCAAGCGGATGGAGGAAGGGGCGCGGATCATCTCGGTCGCCTTCCGCGAGCCGCCGCACGCGATGTTCCCCGAGCACTCCCGGGTCGGCCGCTACGGCCCCGACCACCTCACCTTCGACCTCGACGAGTCCTCCCGCGTCTCGCTCTCCTTCTACGGCAAGCGGCCGGGGATGGGGATGGTGCTCGACAAGGCGAGCATGCAGTTCTCGCTCGACGAAACCGCCTACCGCGGCGAG
>Ga0307415_100001582_pt1 | contig 10975 bp, 9 predicted proteins | sample DK1Cmetagenome_FD_204524 | JGI IMG/M metagenome (GOLD analysis project Ga0307415, IMG submission 204524) | Maize rhizosphere microbial communities from greenhouse at UC Davis, California, United States - DK15-C-2 | ecosystem: Host-associated > Plants > Roots > Rhizosphere > Soil | place: USA...
GCCCTCCGGGTGGTCGACCAGGCCGTGGCCGACTCCGTCACCAACGCACGCCTGGGAGCCGCCGCTTGAAACTTGTCACAACGTCCCATCTCCCGCGCCCCAAGAAGATCTAGCCATCCGGAGTGGCACTGGCCGCGATGACCTCGGGCGGCGCAGGCCCGATCCTCGTCCGGATGAAGATGACGCGCCGGTGCCTCCGGCTGGTCGCGCTCCTGCTGGCGGCCAGCCTGCTGTTGAGCGGACTGGCCCTGGCCGGGCTGGTGCCGGCGGCGCTCGCGGCCACCGCGGCCGCCCGGGAGCTGGGCGGCAAGGCCGACCCCCCGGCCGGCTGCTGGCTCGGCCACCGACCCGCTCGGTGCTCCGCGCCGCCGACGGCTCGGTCCTGGCCGTGCTGCATGGCGACCAGGACCGGGTCGCGGTCGGCCAGCAAGGACTCGATCCTGGCCGCCTACCTCAACCAGGTCTACGTCGGGGAGGGTGTGTACGGCATCGCCACCGCCGCCGAGCACTACTTTGCCGTCCCGGTCGGGCGGCTGTCCCTGGCCCAGGCGGCCGCCCTGGCCGGCGCCATCGCCAGCCCGGAGCGGTTCCGGCCCACCGCCGGCCGTACCGCCCGGCCCGCCGCGACCTGGTCCTGGACCGGATGGCGGCGGTCGGCGTCGCCAGCCCGGCCCGGGTCGCGCGGCCAGGCTGGATGCCACCCTCGGCCCGGCCGGGTCGGCGGCCCGGCGGCGAGCGGTGCTCGAGGGCGGCCTCCGGGTCACCGATACAGTCGACCGGTCAGGCAGCACCCAAGCGGTAGATCCGGTGGGCGTTCGCTCGGCCGAGAAGCTCGGCGATGCGGTCTGCGTCGGCCGCCGCGCACTCCTCACGGCGGACCCAGTCCTCGAGGATCGCCGCCAGGCTGCGGCGAAACGCCACGGCGCCGAGGTAGTGGAACTCGGCCAGCGCGTAGGCGTCGGAGGAGTAGAGCTGTTTGGTGAACGGCGCGAGCTCCATGGCCTCGGTCAGGATCCGGACGGCGCTCGGCCCCGTGTAGTGGAGGGCCAGCCCCACGTCGAAGTACACGTGGGAGAAGACCGCCGCGAGATAGGCGGCTTCGCGGTGGTAGGGGTAGCAGTGCAGGAAGACGACGGTGACGCCGAGCTCCCCGAGGGCTCGGACCAGGTCGGTGAGCAGCGAGGGGTTGACCAGGTGCAGGGTGAGATCAGGATCGCCATATCCGGCGTGGATCTGCAGGGGCAGGCGCCGGCGCCGGGCCAGGTCGGCCCCGGTCCAGATGCCATGGCGAAGCAGGATGGGGTCATCGAGGCGTGGGGCGCCGCGCTTCGACAGCCACCGGCCCGCCGCGCCCATAACCTCGCCGGTCGAGGGGCGCGTGGGGTCCAGCCCGAACCCGCCGCGGTAGGCGATCACGGTCTTCAGCCCGACGGCGCCGGCCGCCGCCTCGTCCAGGGCTTGGGCGAAGGCGCCGGGGTAGGCGGCGGCGTCAACGCCCTGGCGGGCCACCGCCTCGGCCACCGTCTCCAGCCGCGTGACCCGATGGGCCGGCGCGGCCGCCAACGACCCCATGGCCGCCGGCTCCAGGAGCTCGGCCGTCAGGTGGCCGGTCTCCACCAGCAGGGCCTCCAGCCCGGCCGCCCGCAGGAACCGCCGGTTGGCCTCCTCGGCGCCCAGCTCCGCCCGCCGGGTCAGGTACTCGCCGGGAGACGCCAGCGGCGGCAGCTCCAGCACGGGCGCGCACCAGCGCCGGATGGCCAAGCCCACCGGCGAGTCGAAGTGGCTCCCCCCCTCGGGCGCAGGGTCGAATCCCTCGCTGATGAACCCCTCGAAGGACCGACGGTCGAGGTCGCCGGGGACCACCCCATGGCAGTGATGGTCGACCAGCGGCATCGCGTCGAGGTCCGGCATCGGCCTAGTACTTGAGGAAGTGCGCGCGGAAGCGCTCGTCGTCGGGCATCGCCGAGTAGGCTTCCCACTCGGACCGCCGTACGGCCAGGTACGAGCGGGCCAGCAGGTCGCCCAACGCCTCGACGAGGACCTCGTCACGCTCGAGGGCCTCGATGGACTCCTCGAGCGTGGTCGGATACCGGCGGGCCCCTGCCACTTCGCGCTCCCGGTCCGGCAGCGTGGCCGGATCGACCGACATGGGCTCGGGGGCTTCCAGCTCCCGCTCGATCCCGTCCAGACCCGCGGCGATCAGCGCGCCGAAGGCCAGATAGGGGTTGCAGGAGGCGTCGGTCGGCTTGAACTCCAGGTTGGTGGAGGCCTGCTCCATCCCCCAGAAGGTCGACGGCACCCGCACCGTGGCCTCCCGGTTGTCCGGGCCCCAGCACACGAACGCCGAGCTCCAGTGCTGGGGCAGCAGCCGGTGGTAGGAGTTGACCGAAGGCGCCGTGAGGCCCAGCAGCCCGGGAGCATGCGCCAGCACGCCGGCGACGAACTGCTCCGCCGTCCTCGACAGCCCGAACCTCCCCGTGGGGTCGTGGAACAGGTTCCGCTGGCCGTCGCCGCCCCACAGGCTGAGGTGGATGTGCGCCCCGTTGCCGGCCTGGTCCGGCCATGGCTTGGGGGCGAGGGACGCCACCAGGCCGGCCTGGGCCGCCACACCCCGGATGGTCTCGCGCACCAGCACTTGGGTGTCGGCGGCCTGGACGGCCGGCCGGGGCGCCACCGACAGCTCCTGCTGCCCGTGCCCCAGCTCGGCGTAGTACTGCTCCACCTGGATGCCCTGCTCGGCCAGGGCCGTCACGGTCGCGTCGGTGACGTCGGCCGAGGCGGCCATCCCGACCGTGGAGAAGCACAGGCTCTCGTCGACCGGGACATAGCCGCCGTCCCGTCGTGTGGCCAGGCTCCACTCGTTCTCCACGGCACACGACAGGACCATGCCCCGCTCGGCCAGTCGGGCGGTCATCCGCTTGAGGAAGCTCCGCGGCCCGGCCTCGTACGGCTGCCCGTCCAGCCGCACATGGTCGACGAGCATCGCCGCGGTGTGCGGCGCGTACGGCAGGACCGTGAAGGTATCGGGGTCGGGCACCAGGCGGATCTCCCCCACCGGCCCCATCCCCTCGACCGACTGGAGCTGGTCCAGTGAGTTCATGGCCTGCATGGCCACGGTGAGGCCGATCCCGGTGCGGATCCGGTCGCGCAGCCGCTCCACGTGGGTGGCCTTGCCGCGGACGACGCCGCCGTTGTCGCAGTACAGGAACCGGACCAGCCGGACGGCCTGCGCCCGGCAGGCATCGAGGATCTCCTCGGGCGTCATCGCTGTCTCACCTCACACCCGCTGCCAGATGCGGACCGGCCCCGAGAATACCCGGGGGCCGGTCCGCCTGTTCGGTTCCCGCCTATGTCGGCGAGAGCAGATGGCGCATGGCGCGGCCCATGACCTCGTTCCGGTCGGCGGCATCGGTGATGCCCTCGAAGCCGAACCCGAAGTAGATCGTGTCCTCGGTGGTGGTGACGGGCCCTTCCGGGAATCCAGCCGGGGTTGTCCGGGTGAAGTCGTTCGAGTTGGGCGCGCTCCCCGGAGGCGCGCCCGGGGTGGTCCACCCGTCCATTCCCGTCAAGGACGTGGTCCCCTCCCCGGTGGAGACCCTGCTGGGTCTGATAGTGGTCCAGCTGCGGGTGCAGGGTCCGCCAGCCTCCCGAGTTCTCCTGCTTGCAGCTCTCCCCGGTCTCCTGGGTGGTGTGCCCGTTGAGGTCGGGAAGGGTGGTCCAGTTGTCCTGCCCGACGGTGTGGGCCCCGACGAGCAGGTGGTCCCAGGCGGGCTCGGTGTCGTAGGAGGTCCAGAACGACATGGTGGCCCCGCCGGCCGGCACGTTGATCGTCCGTGCCAGCCGCTTGTAGGTGATGTCGGCGATCTGGGAGTAGACGTAGAACTCGCCGGTGTGCGGGGCGAACGGGCCGCCGGGCCGGTCCCACTTGGCCGAGATCCAGCTCTCGAACTGCGGGTAGGTCTTCGGGTCCAGGATCCCGCTGGTGGCCAGGAACGAGGCGTTGTGGATCTGGTTGTCGGCGCCGGTGCCACCGCCGAGCGTCCATGCCGACGGGGGCGGCCCGTCGAACGGCTCGTCCGATCCGACGATCGGGAACGGGTTCCCGTCGGCGTCGAGACCGGCGTCGGAGACGTAGAGGTAGGCCCCGAGGTAGTACTGGAGGAAGTCGTTCTTGTCCCCCCAGTTCAGGCACCGCGCCGTGACCTCCGACGCCGGGGCGCACTGCTGGTTGGCGACGGGGTCGTAGAGCTGGTTCCCGCCGACGCCGTTCTCGGTCCCCCCGGCCCACTGACCGGTGTACAGGAGCTTGCCGCCCTCGTTCAGGTATTGGCGGACCTCCAGGGTCTCGTCGACCGCCAGGCGGGAGACGTTCCCGCCCGGCCAGCCGGGCTCCCGCACGTGGACGTCGTTGCCCCGGTACCAGATGACCGCGTCGTAGTGGCCCAGCACGCCGAGGTGATCGGGCGCCTTTCGCCCCCTGGCGTCGACGTCGTACACGTCGTAGTCGATCCCGTTCGCGGTGAGGGCGTCCTCGTAGAACGAGAGGTAGTTGGGGGTCTCGGGAGTCGTGCTGGCATAGGCGGGGGCGGCCGATGCGCCGGTGCGGTCCTCGGCGGCGAGGATCAGCACGTCGGCGTCGTCGGAGCCCTCCACCACATCGAAGGCGACGCGCTCGGTGGTCTCGCCGCCGCCGCTGAACCAGGACTGGACGGAGTCGCCCTGCTCGAGTCCTGGGATCTGGCCCCGCAGGTAGTGGTAGTAGGTGTTGTAGGCGTTGTTGCCCCCGTACCGCTCGCCGTCGGGCGACTCGCTGGTCGGGGCGGTCTGCTCCGCGGCGCCGTTGACCGAGTAGTGGAGGGTCACGGCTCCCGCCGCCCGCTTGGCCAGCACCTCGACGGGCTGGGAGGAGCCGCCGGCGTAGGAGACGTCCACGCGCAGGTCCGAGGTCGGCCAGTTCGTCTTCCAGGGGTCGATCTCGGAGGTGTCCACGTACAGGCTCGCGGTGTCGAGGTCGATGTGGGAGACGGGGTCGTCCGGGTCCTGGGCCGACTTGGCCACGCGCACGGCGAAGTCCAGGTTCTTCTGGAACTCGGACTGGACCAGCGCCTCGTCGTCGGGGAAGACGAAGCCGCAGCCCTCGCAGCCCTCCTCCAGCTCCGGTGTCCAGCCCAGGGTTCCCTTGTCGGCGAGCGCCCAGTCGGTGAACTCGCCGTTGGTGGTGTACAGGTCGGCCGAGACCCCCGGGTTGAATCCGGGCACCGCCGGGTCGGTGTCCCTCCCGGTCAGGGCGACGTAGATGGGGTCGTCGGCCGAGGGCGTGAGCGTCTGCCATCCCTGCGGGTACAGCAACAGCGGGCCGAAGGAGTGGTAGCTGATCGCGAACCGGAACGGCACCCTGTCGAACAGGCGCACCATGGCCTGGGTCTCGGGCTCGGACTCCGGCGCCGGACCGCGGTAGGTCAGGCTGGGGAACAGCGACGAGGACCCCCTCCTCGTCGTAGTTCCAGTGCTCGTTGTAGTTGCGGTTCGGGTCGACGCCGTCGTTGGCGGTGGTGGTGCCGCTGCCGTCGTTGTCGCGGAGGTTCTTGCGCCAGAGGCGCTCGACATCGAAGGTGTACTGGTAGCCGTCGGGATTGTGGACGAGCACGAACCACAGCTCGTTGTCCTTGAGCAGCCGCCTGACGTCCCGGTCGTTGGCCCGCCAGCGGTCGATGTACCAGTTGAGCAGGCGGCGGTCGACCTCGGTGCTGATCCACTCGCGAGCGTGGTGGGTGGCGGCGTACAGCAGCGCCGGGCGGGACCCATCGGGAACCTCGTGGGCGCCCTGGGTGAGCTTCAGGGCGATGTACTCCCGCCCCTGGTGCGTCCTGCCCAGGACCACCAGCTTGACGAGCTGCGGGTTGCGGCGGGCGAGCTGGTACATCTGGTCGCGGATGCCCCCCGCCTCGTCGTAGGACCGCCACACCGTGAACCCCGCCGGGCCTGGACCTCGGCGCGCTGGCGCTGCGTGCGGCCCTGCTTGTCGCGGTAGACCTCCAGACGGACACCCTGGCCGCGGAGCCGCTCCCGCTCCGCGCCCGTGAGGACCAGGGCCACCTCGTTGCCCCCGGCCGTCTCACGCACCGATGCCACGTCGTAGCCGCCGCGCTGCAGGGTCTGCAGCGTCGTCGCGTTCACCGTGGCCCGGTACATCTCGAGCTCGTCGGCGCTACCGGCAGGGGCTCCGGAGGCACCCGCCGTCATCGCCGCCATCGAGATCAACATGGACAGGACGACCGCCATGGAAGCGCGCCTTGGCCGCTTGTCGGCGAGAACCACCCAACGCCCACGCATCGAGACCCCTCCCCGAGCGGCCCCAGGACCGCACACCGCAGGCTTCCCGCATCTCAGAACGGGAGCCACATCGCCGCGTTACACGCGGACCGGCGTGGATTGACACCCGGCGCGCGAGCGAGCACAGTCCGGTCGGCCCAGTGCCGCACAGGGTGTGACGTCGACTGAGGAGGCCGCCACATGCTCATTCTCGGATTGATCCTGGTCCTGATCGGGTGGCTCACCAACATCGGGATCCTGACGACGATCGGGGTCGTCCTGCTGGTGATCGGCGCCGTCCTGTGGATCCTGGGTTCGACGGGGCGCCCGGTCGGCGGCCGCCGGTACTGGTGGTGACCTACTGCTCGGACTGGGAACGCTGAGCCCTGGCGTCCAACTTATGGGTTGAGCCCATGGCACCGCCCCTTCTAGGGTGACGTTGGCGTACGCCTACGCGAGGGGGGCGATGGACGGCCCGGACGGCGCCGCGGCCTGGCTGCTGACCGCGGACGAGCGCGGCAACTCGGCGACGGCCATCGACCTCGAGCGCGGAGACGGGCAGGCCTGGTCGGCCGGCAACCGGGTCACCGTCCACGTCGACGGGGCCGCCTACTTCGGGCGCCTGCACCAGCTGCTGTCCGCCCTCGCGGCCGGGGACTGGGTCTATCTGACCGACTGGCGCATCGACGCCACCCGCCAGCTGGCCGGTCCCGGGAGCGAGCTGGGCCCGCTGCTGGCCAGGCTGGCCCGGCGCGGGGTGGCCGTCCGCGGGCTCCTGTGGCGCTCCCACCCGGCCCTCGTCCACTTCAACCAGGACGCCAACCGGGTGCTGAGCACGCTGGTCAACCGGGCCGGGGGGCAGCTCGTGGCCGACCAGCGGGTGCGCCGCTTCGGCAGCCACCACCAGAAGCTGCTGGTCGTCCACCGCCCCGACGACCCCGACCGCTGCATCGCCTTCGTCGTGGCATCGACCTGGCCCGCGGCCGTCGTGACGACCCCCGGCATCTCGGCGACGCCGACCCGGTGCGGATCGATCCCCGCTACGGCCGGCGGCCGCCCTGGCACGACCTCCAGCTGGAGCTCCTCGGCCCGGCCGTGCTGGACGTCGACCACACCTTCCGGGAGCGCTGGGAGGACCGCACCCCCGCGACCATCGCAACCCGCTGCGGGCCGTGTGGCGGCGGGTCAGCCACGAGCCCCGGCGCCTGGAGCTGCTGCTGCGCCGCCGGCCGCCCGCACAGGCCGGCTCCCATGCCGTGCAGGTGCTGCGCACCTACCCGGCCCGGTACCGGAGGATCCCGTTCGCGCCCGACGGCGAGCGCAGCATCGCCCGGGCGTACCTCAAGGCCCTGGGACGGGCGCGGTCGCTGGTCTACATCGAGGACCAGTACCTGTGGGGGACGCTGGTCGCCGACGCCCTCGCAGCCGCCCTGCGCCGCGCTCCCGAGCTGCGCATGATCATCGTGGTGCCGCGGCACCCGGACCGCGACGGGCGGATCTCCGGCCGGGCCGCCCGCGCCGCCCAATGGCGGGCCTTCGACAGCCTGGTCGGCGCCGGGGGGCCGCGGGTGGCCGTCTACGACCTCGAGAACGAGCTCGGCACGCCGATCTATGTCCACGCCAAGGCGGTGGTCGTCGACGACGTGTGGGCGATGGTCGGCTCGGCCAACCTCAACCGCCGCTCCTGGACCCACGACTCCGAGGTCGCCTGCGCGGTCCTCGACCAGGAGCGCGACCCTCGCCACCCGGTCGACCCGGGTGGCCTGAGCGACGGGGCCCGGGTGTTCGCCCGCCAGCTCCGGCTGCGCCTGTGGCGCGAGCACCTGGGGCTGGGGGACGCCGACGACGACGCCCGGCTGCTGGACCCGGTGGCCGGCTTCGAGGCCTGGTCGGCGTCCGCGGCCAGGCTCCAGGCCTGGCACGACGGCGGCAACCGGGGCCCCCGGCCGCCCGGACGGGTCCGGCCGCATCAGGTCGAGCTGGCCCGGGCCCTCAAGGCCCGCTGGGCCCAGGCGCTGTACCGGGTCGCCATCGACCCCGACGGCCGCCCCCTGCCGTTGCGACGCGACACCTCGATCTAGCGGCGCCTCAGACGGTGACGACGAGCTTCCCTCGGGCGTGGCCCTCGCCCAGGTAGCGGAAGGCGTGGGCGGCCTCGCGAAGGGGGTAGGTCCGCTCGACCACCGGCGTCACCGTCCCGGCCTCGAGCAGCTCCCGCAGGGCGGTCAGGTCCTCGCGGGTCGACTCGGAGATGAAGAAGACCACCTTCTGGCCGGCCCGCAGCGAGGCCAGGCTGACCTTGGCGATGTGACCCAGCGGGCCCAGGAGCCGGCTGCCCTTGGGGGCGCCCACCAGGACCAGGGTCGCCCGCGGCTCGAGGACCCGCTGGCACGCCGACCACGGCCTGCTCCCGGCGACGTCCAGCAGCAGGTCGTAGCGCCGGCCGGTGCGGGTGAAGTCCTCCCGGGTGTAGTCGACGACCCGGTCGGCGCCGAGCGAGCGGGCCGTCTCGACGTTCCTGGTGCTGCACACGGCGGTGACCTCCGCGCCCAACGCCTTGGCGAGCTGGACGGCGAACGTGCCGACACCGCCCGACGCCCCGTTGATCAGCACCTGGTGCCCCGGCTGGATCCGGCCCTTGTCGCGGAGGCCCTGGAGGGCGGTGAGCCCGGCCACGGGGACGGCCGCCGCCTGCTCGAACGACAGGTTGGCCGGCTTGCCCACCAGGGCGTCCTCGGCGGCCGTGGCGCACTCGGCCAGGGTCCCGGCGCCGGTCCCGAACACCTCGTCGCCCGGCTTGAAGCGGGTGACCTCGCCGCCGACGGCCGCCACCACGCCGGCCAGGTCGAGGCCCGGCCGGTTGATCTTCGGCTTGCGCAGCCCCATCGTCGGGCGCGCCACCCAGGGCATGCCCGTCATGGCGTACCAGTCCGCCGGGTTCACCGACGCCGCCCGGACCCGCACCAGGACCTCGTCGCCGCCGGCCCGCGGCTCGTCGATCTCCCGGAGCTCGAGCACGTCCGGCGGGCCGAAGCGGTCCTGGACGATCGCCTGCATGGCCGGCTCCTACAGCTCTGCCGGGGCGCCGTCGTCCAGCGACCGCAGCGTCGTGCCGCCCTTCGCGCCCAGCTGCTCGAGCTGCCGGTAGTGGATCGACCTGCCGGCCTCCGAGAGCACCTGGTCGTGCACGGGCACGGCCACCTTGGGACGGACCGCGCGCAGGTAGTCGATCGGCTCCGAGAGCTTCAGCCACGGCGCCCCGGCCGGCACCGCCAGCACCTCGACCGGCTGCCCCGGCTCGGTGAACGCGTCGCCGGGATGGAACAGCCGCCCCCCGACCAGGTACCCGACGTTGGGCACGACCGGGATGTCGGGGTGGATGACGGCGTGGTCGCGCCCGGCGACGCGGACGCCGACCCCGCCGACGTCCAGCTCCTGGCCGTCGGCCACCACCTCGACCTCCACCCCGGCCTTGCCCAGGGGCTCGGCGCTGCCCTGGTCGCTGATGACCCTGGCCCGGGGGTTGCGGTCCAGCAGCCCCCGCAGCCGCGCCTGGTCGAGGTGGTCGGCGTGCTGGTGGGTGAACAGCACCGCGGTCAGCCCCTCCAGCTCCTCGAACCCGCCGGAGAGGGTGCCGGGGTCCAGCAGCAGCCTGGCGCCGCCCTCCTCCACCAGCAGGCACGAATGCCCCAGCTTGGTCAGCCGCATGACACCTCCTTATCGGGAGGGAAGGGCCCATCAGTATCAGATCCGCGGCAGGGTTGCGCGCCCCGGCGGGCGGGCAGGAATCGGTACGGCGTCGACGTTCACATGTCCGGGCCGGGCCAGGACGGGCAACGGAGCCCGACCCCTGAGGAAGGGCTCTCCATGGGCACCTCGCCGGCAGGCCCGCAGCGCGGCTTCGCGTCCTCGTCCTGACCGTCATCTCCGCCGTCCTGGCCGCGCTCGTGGCCGCGGCTGCGGATCCCGGCGACCCGCTTCGGCGGCCAGAACCCCAAGCTCGCGGAGCTGGCCGTGAGCGGCTGAGCCTCGGGGCGGCGGCGAAGGGGGCGTGGTCCGACCCACCGCCCAGGCTGGTCGTTCCCACGGCCAGGCCCTGGCCGCGCAGGTGGTCGGGTGAGCACCTGCTGGATGACCCGCGACCCGGGCGGGGGGCCGCGGGCGTTGCCGTCGTAGACGAGCCGCCGGGCGCTCCGCGACCCCACCATGTCGAGGTTGAGGTAGAGGGCGATCCGGTCGCGCTGGGCCCGGCCGAGCCGCTCGAGGTAGTGGCGCGAGCCCAGCAGGCCCAGCTCCTCGCTCCCCCACCAGGCGAAGGGGACGCTCGGGGTCCGGGCATCAAGACAAGCGAACACCGTTCCGTCGTCGGCGTCAATGTGCGGGCGGTATGGGTGGATAATGACGGTCCGCGCCGGAGCGCCGGCCAGCCTGGGAAGGAGCGACCATGGCGTCTGACCCCGAGAACGTCAGGGACGAGGAGATCGAGACCACCGACCAGGCCGAGGCCGCCCTCAGCGGCGCCGGGGACACCGGCGTGATGATGGACGCCGCCGACTCCGGCGCCCTCGACCAGAGCGACGTGCCCGCCCCCAGCGGGGCCAGCGACACCGGCGTCATGATGGACTCCCGCGACACCGGCACCCTCGACCGGACCGACGTCGGG
>Ga0307415_100001583_pt1 | contig 10975 bp, 8 predicted proteins | sample DK1Cmetagenome_FD_204524 | JGI IMG/M metagenome (GOLD analysis project Ga0307415, IMG submission 204524) | Maize rhizosphere microbial communities from greenhouse at UC Davis, California, United States - DK15-C-2 | ecosystem: Host-associated > Plants > Roots > Rhizosphere > Soil | place: USA...
GCTCGACGTGCGCCGCGACCGGCTCTTCGGTCGCCTGCGCGAGCGCAAGTCCGCGCGCGACGTGCTCGGCTTCCTGCAGACGGTGCGGATGCGCTACCGACCGCCCCAACGGATCTACCTCGTCATCGACAACCTCTCGACCCACTGGACCAACGACATCCGCGTGGGGGCCGCCAACGGCCGCGTCGAGCTGGTTCCCACCCCAACCTACGCGAGCTATCTCAACCGGATCGAGTGTCACTTCGCCGCGATCGCCGAGTTCATGATCAAGAACGCCGACTACTCCGACTCGCCCACGCCCCAGAAGGCCATGGCCGACTACATCCACCTGCGCAACCGCACCCACGGCGGCGGACCGATCGCCACCATCGAAGCCCGCCGTCGCGTCGCCTGACCCATCTCCTTTCGCGGTGCGACCTGATCGCGAGCCGCACTAGCTATGTCGCCGCAGTAGCTCGTGCGAGCGTTCTGTCAAGGCCGGTCGAAACCGGGGCCGGTGGCGCCGGTCGAAACGCGGCCACTCTGTGCTCGATTGCTGAGACTGTGCCCGGGCCGGCGAAGCCGGTCCGGATGCGGGACTCCGGTGATCGCCGCCTCCATCGCTGGCCGCCGGTCACGAGCGAGCCGAACGTGACGACGGGGGCTCGCGTGCGCCGGCCCCCGCCGCCCGGTCCGGCGCTGTCAGCAGCCGACGTTGAGCAGGAGGCGGAGCGTCCGCGCGCTTCCCGCGTGCGGCGTGAGAGTCGCCCTGACGGTGTGCCGCCCCGGCCGCAGCGAGCGGAGCCGGACAGTCCGGGTGAGCAGGCGCGACGTTCCGGCCTTCAGTCTGCGGCCATCGAGCTTGAGGTTCACCCGCGCGAGCGAGCGCGTCACGGCGTTGAGCCGGACCCGGATCCGTCGGCGCGAGATGCGGGCGACGCTGAACGTCACCCGGCCCACGCCTGCGACGTGCGCCTTGCGCGCGCGGGGGACGCGCAGCAGCCGCGCCCGACAGACGGGGACGGTCACGCCGGTGGCGGGGGTCGTCCCCGGGGCGGTCACGCCGGTGGGAGCGGTCGTCCCGGTGCCGGTCGTGGCGCCGTTGCGCGCGTCGGGCAGCGGCACTTCGCTTCCGTACGCTATTTCGCAGTCGGATGCCATCTCGTCGAGCTGGTCGGTCCAAACGCTGTCGACGCCGGCGCCGCAGCTGATGAGGTCGAGATAGTTGCCCCCGCTGACGATCTGATCATCGCCGCCACGCCCGGAGAGCAAGTCGGCGCCGCGTCCGCCGGAGATGAGGTCCGGGCCGTCCCCGCCGGTCACCGAGTCGTCGCCATCGCCGCCGTAGAGCGATGACGTCGTCGCGGTGTCGTTGACGAGCTTGTCGTTGCCGTCATTGCCCCACACGACGAAGCTACGGATCGTCAGCGCACGACATTCGACCGCGCTTGGCGGCATCGCTCGGCACTGCTGGCTCGAGTCGGGGTCCAGGGTGATCGGCGCGCCGGCGTCGGCGAGCCTGAAGGCGGGCCCGTCGCTCGTGAATACCGCGCTGATCGTCACGTCGTTGGCCTCGCCGGCGAGCGCGCGGAACGTCAGAGTGTCGCCGCTGACATCCGCACTCGACGCCAGCGATGCCGCGGGCAGCGCGAGGCTCGAGATCGCGGCACCCGCCACAACGGCTACGCATAGCCGTCCCTGCTCCCAACGATTACGCATCCATGCCAACCTTCGATCGGTCCGCGGCAAATATGCCCCGCTACTCGAATAACGTTCGATGGACCGCTTTCTTTGCGCGACACGCGTGCGGCTGTCTCGACGCGGTGGAGCGGGGCCGGCCCGCCCTCACACGATCTTCGATCGCCTCGCTTCGGACAGGTCGCCCGCGTTAGCGCGCAACTTCACCCGGCGTCCTCGTCGGAGCGCTGGGAGCGCTTCGCACCCCTCAGCCTCCAAGGGAAGCCCCGATCAACAACCCCGCGACCGAGCTAGCGCTGGCGGAGACGGCGGCCGACCGAGACGACGCCGGTGAGGTCCGTCGTTTCGTGGGCCTCCTCCTCCTCCTCTTCTTCGGGCAGCAGCCCCCAGCCCGTCAGGGCCTGGTTGCCCGTCCAGGTCAGCCCGCCGAACTGCACGCAGGTTCCGTGGCGTGAGCCGACGAGCCGGAGCAGACGTGCCGACGACGATATCGTCGTAGAGCGTCGGCCGCGGCTGACTGCGACGAGACCTGAGCGGCAGCCGCGGCTGCTCAACACGAACCAGCGGTCGTCCTCGAAGCCCACGAGCGGGGCGGGCGGATTTGCGCGAAACGAAGTCCGCGAGGGCTTGGCTCGTCCGAAGTCCCAGCGGTACCACCCGCGGCCGAGCACGTAGTAGAGCGCTCCGGCCGACGAAGGCAGCAGCTCGGGCTGGGGGTCGCCGGAGATCCGGACCTGGCTCGGCGCGGACTCGGTGAACGCTCGCCGCATGACGGTCGACGCGTCGGGGTTGCTGGCGACGCGCGTAAAGACGACGCCGTCGTCGGCAAGGGTCACGGCATCGATGCGCCAGCAGCGCGTACCCTCGCAGCGCGGCATGCTCGCCGCCACCCACGTTCGGCCGGCGGCCATGTCGCGCACGACCACGCGCTGGCGGGCGCGATCATGCTCGGCCCAGGCGATTAGCTCTCCGCGTGCGGCGATCGGGGCCACCAGCTCCGGCGAGAGCTCGATGCGGCCCGAACCGTCGTGCCGAACAGCCATGAGCTGGGTACCGCGCGACGTCACGCCGTAGACGACCCAGTTCGATGTCGAGCCGAGGCCATAGCCTGGATCGATGCCCTTCGCCAGCATGACCCGCCTGCCGGAGCCGAGCTCGCGCTGTTGGACCGTCGTCGGCAGCGACTCCTCCTCCACGGGGCCCGTCATCCAGACCAGGTGACGCGCGTCCGCTGCGACGCGAAAGACGAACCCGCGCTTGGTGGTCGAGAGTCCTTCCGGGATCGAGAACGGCCTTGACCGGGTCGGCGAGAAAGTGCCCGGGGACCGGCCGCCGGTGTCGTGCATTGCGGAGGTCGCGCGCCGGTCGTCGCCACATCCGGCACAGCCCGCGGTGAGCGCTGCGGCGACCAGGCCGCAGCAGAGGGTGACGCGCAGGCCGGCGCTCGCCTTCCGGGATCGAGCCGCCGGGGCACCCGCCATATGTCCGGAAATCGTCCGGTCAGTCACGCGAGGCCGCCATCACGCCCGGCGCCGGCATGAGACCCGTACCCGGCGCTGCGACGGAAGACACGCGCAGTGGCCGACCGCTGCGGACCACGCGCCCGAGCCACGAGCCCGCGAGCAGCGATGTCACGATCGCGAGCATCACCAACGACGTATAGAAGTCCTCGCCGACGATGCCCGCGTCATACGCGACCGACGCCAGGACGATGCCCGGCCCGCCGCGCGCGTTCATCGCCACGGCGATGTTCTTGGCCGTGCTCGGCGCCTCGCCGGCGAGCCGTGCACCCGCGTAGACGCTGAGCGCCTTGAAAAGGCATGCCAGGATGAGGAAGCCCATGAAGAACAGCAGGTCGAAATGCTGGATCAGGTCCAGCTTGAGCCCGACGATCGCGAAGTAGACCGGGATGAAGAACGCGAACGAGAAGCTTCGGATCGCCGCTCGCGCGCCGGCCGGGTCTTCGCTGGCGCTGCTCGCTGCCATGCCGGCGACGAACGCGCCGAACATCGGCGTGATGCCGATGAAGATGCACGTCGCCGTGGAGAGAAGCATGAATACGAGCTGGAACGCGATGGGGTTGGCCGAGTTGAGGCCGTTGAACCTGGCGCGGGACACGGCACGGAACAGGCGCGGGCCGCACGCGAGCGCGAAAGCGAAGAAGATGAGCGTCGCGGCGACGTGGTAGATGACGGCGAGCTGGCCACCGTGCTCGAGGCCGAGCATCGCCGGGATTCCTGACGCGCCGCCTTGGTCGGTTTGCGCGAGGCCAAGCGCGATCGCGAGGATGACGTAGAGCGGAATGTCTTCGAGCACAGCCGCTGCGAGCACTATGCGGGCGAAAGGCGTAGACGCGACTCCGAGGTCCAGCATGATGCGCGAGATCACCGGAATGCTCGTGACGGCCATGGCGGCGGCGAACACGAGCAGGAACGCGGTTGGACCGCCGTTCGGGCCACGGTACTGCGCCAGGTCGACGACTTGCAGAAGGCCGAGTCCGAATCCGAAGGGGAGCAGCGTGCCGGCGAAGGTCACGAACGTGGCCGTCCGGCGCTCGCCGCGCCGGAAGACGCTGCGGATCTCGGCCCCGGCCGCGAACATCAGGAGCAGCAGCCCGAGCTGGTACACCGCTCCGAGCACGACCGGCGTCGCGCCGTCCTTCGGGAAGAGCGCGTGTTGGACTTCGGGCAGCAGCGCTCCGAGCAGCGTGGGCCCGAGCATCAGGCCGCCGACGATCTCGCCGATCACCGGTGGTTGCCGCATGCGAGCGAAGAGCCGTCCCATGAGATGCGCTGCACAGAGGAGTGCCACGAGGGCGAGGACGACCTTGCCGAGCTCCGCATCCGTCAGCGACATGCGTCCCACTCCCTGTCCGTGTAGAACGACGCTGCGACCTCGCCGCAAAGTTGCCAGACGCGCGCGACCTGGTCGCTGTCGAGCTCTGACTGCCAGCGATTGACGTTCGCGCGGCTGTCGAGCGGACGGAAGGCAGTCCGCGAGGGTGCGCCGCCCGAGCGCGACCAAGCGACGCGCCGCTCCCCACCGTCCCCGCTGGTGGCACGCTCGACTCGCCGTGCCGCCTCGTCCCCGAAACGCAGCCCGACGCGTCCGAAGAGCTCGTCGAAGCCTCGCAACGGCTCGAGCGACAGGTCCTCGTGACGCACGACATGCAGGTCCAGGTCACGCCGGCGGAGCTCGTCGACCGTGCGGTAGATGATTCGCCACAACAAGGCGCCCTCGGCCAGCGGGTCGCCGGCCTGCACGAGGGCCTCCATGTCGGCGCGGTCGGGCTCCAGCCATTGCTCCATGAGCGACGGCTGCGCCAGTAGCTCCGAGAAGTCGGTGCGCCACCCGAGCCGCAGGCGGCTCGCGACGATCGCCGCCGGGTGGCGGACGACCACGACCACCTGGCACCCGAGCCGCCGCGCGAACCATTCAGCCGACAGCACGGCGTAGGGATCGTCAAGCAGCGGCCGATGCCCGCGGACGCGGCCATATCCGAAGCTGCCGGAGTGCTGCACGAGGCGCAGCAGGTCGGGCAGTGACCGGTTGCGCCGCAGCTCGGCTCCGAAGCGATACCGGAATGCGAGCGTGTCCCTGAACGGTTGCAGGTACAGGTCCTCGTTGGCCTCGCTGATGTACTGGAAGCGATGGCGCACGGGTGCGTTCAGTACACCGGGCGACTGGCCCGGCGGATGGCGCGGGTTGAGCGGCTCGTTGATGTAGACGAACCGCCCGCCGGCCTCGAGCATCTTGCCGACCCAGCTCGTGCCCGCACGCGGCATGCCGGTCACGAGCACGGGACGATCCCGGCGAGCGCTCACCCGGCGAGCGTCCGCCCCGCGGTGGACGAGCTCAACCCCCACGATTGGCGCGCAGACGGTGCCTGTGGCGGTGAAGCGAGCCGTTGCCGGGAGATGCGAGCCGAGACGTGCGCCTACCACCCGAGCGGCGGGCGAGCAAGTCGTCGACCAGATCCTCGAAGCGCTTCACGGCCTCGGCGACGTGGGGTGCGTCCTGCGACGGAGCAGGGTTGCCTGCATTCATCACGGCTCGGTCGAGCAACTCGACGAAACGCTCCTCTGTCTCGGCGAGATCGATCCGCCCGTCGGCCGCCAGGCGCCGGCTGAAGACCACCTGGTGGTCGTCGACGTGCTCGCGGCGCGCGCTTTCGCGCGGCACGACGATCGGCTTCTTGCCGAGGTAGCGGCAGAGCATGATGCTGGCTGGGCCACCGTGGGTCACGACGGCCGTCGCGGACGCCGCCGCGTCCTGCATCTCGGCGTGCCCGAGGTAGTCCGCGCAATCGGCGCACGCGGAGCGCGCCGACCTCCCGGTCTGGACCAGGGCCGTGACGCCGTGCGGTGCATTGTCGGCCAGCCAGCGATCAGTCCATTCCACGAGCCGGTCGAATGGATGGTGATCGGTCCCGACCGTGACGAACACGGTCGGTCCCCGGGATCCGGCGGGTGTCACAACAGCCCTCCGATGAGCCGGCCACGTGGGTAGAAGCGCTGCTGCTCGCGCCACTGCAGCAGGAACAGACTCGTGATCGGGTAGCACAGGCGCCCCGTCATCGTCGGTAGCTCGATCCGGTCGTAGACCTCCACGTAAACGGTCCTGATCCCGAGGACGCGCGCCGCGAGGAAGAACGGGAAGGCCACGGCGGCGCCGCACGACACCACGACGTCCGGGCGCTCGCGCCGCAGCAGGCGCCACGCCAGGCGCAGGTTGCGCAGTAGGTTCGGAACATTGCGAGTCGTTGGGTGGTGGGCCCAGGCCGTGGCCTCGTTCGCGAGCAGCGACGAAGCGTCGGTCGTATCGAACGTGACCCAGACCCGTTCGTGCTTCTCCCACCACGGCCGCAGCTGGTGGAGCTGCATCAGGTGACCTCCGGAGGAGCCCACGAGCGCCACCTTCACGCCGAGACGCCCCGCTCGTGGAGGAGCGCCTCTAGGGCACCCAGGTACTTGGGATCGACCGTGTCGACGCCGGCGACGCGGGCCTCGTCGAACCGGAGCGCCATCTCGAGCAGGTGCAGGGCGAGCAGCAGCCGCGCGCGGCTCCCCGGCATGTTGAGCTCGGGGAGGAGCGACTCCATGCGATGCAGGGTGGCCTCGAGGGCCGGCACCGGTGAGGTACCGCGCAGTCCAAGCTCCGCTTGGTAGTCGAAGTGCACGCCGTCCAGTCCTCGGGGCGCGCACTCGCCTCCGCGCTCCCAGTCCCAGACGTAGAGCCGGCCGTTGCGGTGTCCCATGTTCCACGGCACCCAGTCGCCGTGCCACGACCCGAACTCGAGCATGGTGCTGCCGAACCGCTCCTCGATCTCCTGCATCACGGGCGACAGCCGCGGTACGCCGGCTGTGCCCGGCAGGACGGCGGTGGCACGGACGCGCTCGCGCGTCGAAGCCCACCACGGACTGGCCGCCAGGGCGATGCGGCTCGAGGCCGACAGCTCGCCCACCTCGTCGGTCGCCGCGAGCGGAAGGCGGCCCAGGAAGCGGCGGCGCGCGCCGAAGGACACCGGAGCCACGATCAGGATCTCGAGGTCGCGCCAGCGTCCGGCGTGGATCAGGTCCGGGACGTCGAACTCGCGCGGCGGACGTCGCCGCTTGAGCCGCTGCAGGACCTCGGCCTCGTTCACGACCAACGGCCGTGTGACGTCGTTCCATCCGACCTTGGCGAAGCCCAAGGGTGACCCGTGCCGGCTCAGGATCTGAAGCGTCGGCTTGCAGTGCGGCCGTGGCGCGTCGAATTTCACCGCGATCTCGAGGTCCCGCCTCCCGAAGACCTCCTGAAGGTGCTCCTTGAGCAGCACGCGGCGCAGGTCTGCGAGCTCCATGCCGTCGGCGACGGAAACGTGGACCCGGTCGCGCAGCAGCGGCTGGGCGAGCCCCCAGCGGACGCCTACCGTCAAGAAACCCTTCGCGAGCCGAATGCCGGCCTTGCCCGGGGTGTATTCGCGGAGTGCGTGCGAAGCGGCCCGTCGCGAACCTAGCGGGACCAGGAGGCGCGGGTTGGCGGCGCTCGGGAGCACGGCAAACGAGTCGCGGGTGTCGCGGCGGCGGCGTGCCCGCCCGGGGGCACCGCTGGCCGGCAAGCCCCACAACGTCTCCACGACCCAGTCTAGAGCGGGTGTGGCGACGCTCGCGGAGGAGCTGCCGGCGACCTGGACGAGGGTCGTCATCGGCCCACCACCCGCCAGACCGCGGTGGCGATCTCGTCGCTGATGTCGGTGCGCGGTCGCTCGCCGTCGAGCCGGCGGACGCCGAGGCCCGCCAGCTCCTCGCGGTAGAGGCTCGTCTGCTCCCGCACCTCGTCGATCGTGTACTGCAGCTCCTTGCGCCTCATGAGCGTCTCTGGAGGCACGTCGAGCAAGTAGCAGATCCGCGGCGTGGGCGAGATCGCCTTGATCAGCCACTTCTGGATCGGGAAGCGATGCCGGGACCCGTAGAAGAAGCGCAGCTGCGCCACCGAGTCGAGCGCGTAGCGGTCGAAGATCACGATCCGTCCGGTACCGCGATGGCGGCGGACCGCGCGGCGGTGCTGCGTCGCCTGCATGAGCGCGACGATCGTCGCCCAGCTCTGGGTGACGAGCTCGCTACGCTGCCGCAGGCTCCGCGCCGGATTGGACTGCGCCGGCACCACTTCACCGTCGCGCGACGGGCGCCTGCCGCCCCGGCCTACGTTGCGGGCCAGTACGAGGGCGCCGTTGGCGGATCGGCGGATGCGATGCAGCGTTGGGTTGCGGGGCGAGTGCCCGAGCGGCATCCATTCGATCACGCAGTCGACGCCGAGCTTGTCGAGCGTCTCTTTGAGCGCCGTCGCCTGAGAGCTCTTGCCGGCTCCGTCGAGTCCAGAGAGCGCCACGACCGACGGACGTCGACGGACCGCGGCCTTCGCGTGACGCGTCACCCACTTGGCGCGCCAGCGGATGCCGCCCGCCGCGACCATCTCTGTCTGGGCACGCGCACGTTCGCGCCGGTCCGGAGCCGTCCCGTTGTTGAGTGCCGCCTGCAACAGGCTGAGCGCCGCGGCCAGCCCCCAACGCTCCGCATGGGCGCGTGCCGTCGTCCATGCCGCGGGGTCCTCGGCCAGTGCCTGCTCGATGCGCGCGCGGTGCTTGGGCGCGAGCTCGCCGTGCCGGCGCACGTGTCGCCGCGCCGCGAGCAGGAGCACGTGGTGGGGCGCGCAGCGCACGAGATGGCTCATCCCCTCGATGGGGAGCGCATCCGCGAACAGCGCCGCGACCTCGCCGCCGGGGATACCCCAGCGATCCGCCGCGTGGATGTCGACCGCGAACGCCGTGCCCTGACCGAACCGGACCCACTGCCCCACCCACCGCCGCGGAGGCGAGAGCTGCGGTCCTCGCGGAACGAAGCCCTCGCGCTCGAGTGCCGCAACGATGGTGCTCCGGCTGCGCGCCCGGGTCACGAGGTCGAGGTCACGGCCCTCGGGCGGGAAGGGGCCCAGGACCAGGACGCGTTCGTTGAGAGCTGTGTCGACGAGCCGGGCCGTCGACACCGCTTCCGGCGTCGTGGCGGCGCTGTATGAGAGAAGAACAGACATTCAGCGAAGTAACGGAGCTTGCGAGGGTGAACTTCCGCCGCTCCGCCGCCACCTGGCGGTCAGGCCGGCGGGCCGGCGGCGACGACGTCGTCGAAGAGCATCGTGTACGTCTTGCCGCCGGTGTCGTCGCCGATCTGCAGCCGGCCGACCGGCGTCGTGCCGAGCGCCTGCGGCTGGCTGAGCGCGTCTATCTTGACGCCGTCGAGGAAGACCTCGACCTGGCTGTCGAGCGTTCCGATGACGACGTGCACCTGCAGCTGGTGCCACGCCCCGGCGGTCACGAGCGTGGAGCTCGTCGTTGCGACGCCCGTCGCGTCGTTGCGCAGCGCCAGCTTGCCGGTGCTGCCGGTGTAGATCCGCAGCAGCGACGTGTCGTTCGCACGGCGGAGCTTGAGCAGCGACACGGTCGTGCCGCCGCCGTTGACGATCTTCACCCGCGTGCTCATGACGAGGTCGGGCTGCGCCGTGGCGAGCGTCTTCGAGGCGTACGCGGCCTGACCCGTGCTCGCCGCCCGTACCGCCCAGGCGCCGGCGAACGTGTCGGACTGCTGCGCGGTGAGGCCGCTGGCGGTCGTCCACTGCGACAGGTCACCGCTCTCGAATCCGTCCTGGAAGAGCGCGGCAGCCGGCGTGGTGGCCGACGCGGCAACGCTCTCGCCGGACGCGTTCCCCGAGCTGTCCAGTGCACGGACGGTGTACGAGTACGTGGTCGAGGCAGCCACGGAGGCGTCGGAGTAGCGCGTCGTCGCCGCGCCGACGCTCGTCAGCAGCGTGCCGTCGCGGAAGACGCGATACGACGCCACCGCGGTATCGTCGCTGGAGGCTTTCCAAGCGACGTCGACGCGGTTGGACGAGATCGCCGTGGCCGTGACGCCGCCGGGCACGGTCGGCGCCGTCGTGTCGCGGCCGGGCGTCGTCACCGACGCTGGAGCGCTCATGGGGGACGCGTTGCCCGCGCCGTCGAGAGCGCGCACCGTGTAGCTGTACGCCGTCGCAGCGGCGGCCGTGGTGTCCGCGTAGGTCGTGACGCTCCCGGTCGTCGCGAGCAGGGCCCCGTCGCGGTAGACCTGGTACTGGGTCACCTGGAAGTTGTCCTGCGCCGCCTGCCACGAGAGGTTGACCTGGCCGCTGTAGGGGGCCGGCGCCGAAGCCGTGAGTCCGGTCGGTGCCGTGGGCGCCGTCGTGTCGGAGGCGCTCGCGACGAGCGAGAAATCATCCAAGCCGACGTCGAACGTCTTGCCGGCGGAGTCGTCACCCAGCTGCACGCCGGTGATCGGCGCGGTGCCGAGACCGTCCGTGATCGTCAGGGCGTTCAACTGCTTCCCGTCCAGCCAGACGTCGATCCGGCTCGTGGCACCGGCGACCACGACGTGCGCCTGTGCCGTGTGCCACGTGTCGAGCGGGATCGTCGTCGTGTCGGTGCCGGTCTTGTCCGACACGTCGTTGCGCACCACGAGCTTCCCGGTGGCGCTCACGGACAACCGCATGAGCGACGCCCCGCTGGCGAGCCTCAGCCTTTGCAGGATGGTGCTGTCGGCGCTCCGCGCGATCTGCTTGAAGGCGATCGATGTCCAGACGTCGGTCTCCGACGAGCGCAGGTCGTTCCGCACGTACTGCGGCTCCCCGTTGCTCGTCGCGCGCACGCTCCACGCGCCAGACGCCGCGTCGCCGTGCCGGATCGCCATGCCGTTGCGCTCCGTCCAGCGCGACAGGTCGCCGCTCTCGAACC
>Ga0307415_100001586_pt1 | contig 10961 bp, 12 predicted proteins | sample DK1Cmetagenome_FD_204524 | JGI IMG/M metagenome (GOLD analysis project Ga0307415, IMG submission 204524) | Maize rhizosphere microbial communities from greenhouse at UC Davis, California, United States - DK15-C-2 | ecosystem: Host-associated > Plants > Roots > Rhizosphere > Soil | place: USA...
CGCTTCCTCGGCCAGTACCTGGCCGACATGGTCCGGGTCGCCGCCGTTCCCGCCCCCGCCCTGGCCAAGTCGTTGCTGGACGACGCCGACGCCACCGCCACCCGCTACCGCCTCGCCGCCACCACCGCCCAGGCCGTCCTGGCCGAGTCCACCGGCGACCCCGAGCGCGCCGCCACCCTCTACACCGAGGCCGCGGCCGGCTGGAGCGCCTACGGCCAGGTCCTCGAGCACGTCCTGGCCCTCCTCGGCCAGGGCCGCTGCCTGGCCGAGCTGGGCCGGCCCGACGCCGGGCCCGTCCTGCGGGTCGCCCACCAGCGCCTCATCGCCCTCGGCGCCCGCCCCACCGCCGCCGAGGCCAAGGACCTGCTCGACCGCCTGCCCGCGGGCCCTCGCCCCTGACACCACGACGGTGCGCCGGCCAGTGTGTCGCTGTGGCTTCGTCCCGCACAGCCGGGCACGGCAGCATAAAGGATGCCAAACTGGCCGGGCGCCCAAGGCCCGTACCTCGGGCGCCGCCAGCTCAGGAGGGGGCATCGTGCGTCCACGGACCGGTCCGATCGTCATCCTCGCTGTCCTCGTGCTCGCGGCCGCGGCCGCCTGCGACTCCCAGACCACCAGGCAGTCCAGCTCACCTTCCTCGACCCAGGCCCAGGCGGGCGGTGACCACGAGGAGCACCACAGCGTCGCCGCGGCCACGACCCCCAAGCAGCTGGCGGCGCAGCTGGAGCAGTACTTCGCCGTGCACACCCTGCTCGCCCTGCGCCGGACCCGCAGCGTGCTGACGGCCAACGCCTCCTACCGCGAGGCCGCCGACCACGAGCTGGAGGAGTACACCGAGGAGCTCAGCGAGGTCGTTGGCGGCGCCTACGGCGACACCAAGGGCGACCGCTTCAAGCAGGTCTGGGAACGGACCACCGCCGACGTCGGCGCCTACGCGGACGCCGTCGCCGCGAAGGACGCCTCGGCGAAGGAGCAGGCCCGCGCGGCCCTTGAGGCCGACGCCAACGCCTACGGGTCCTGGCTGGCCGAGGCGAGCAAGGGCCGGGCCAAGGCGGGCGACGGGGCGGCGGAGCTGAACACCCACGTCCAGCAGGTCATGGACCACGCCGACGCCTACGCCGGCCACGACTTCGACCGGGCCTACCGGATCGAACGGGACGCCTACGAGCACATGTTCGCCGCCGGCACCTCGCTGGCCAAGGCCGGTGCGACCTCCAGGGCGGCAGCCACCCTCGACGCGCCGGCCGAGAAGCTGCGGGCGGCCTTCGCCATGCTGCTCGGCGAGCACATGCAGCTGATCATCGACGCCCAGCGGGCCACCTTCGCCGGAGCGGCCGAGTTCAACGCGGCCGCGGCCCAGGTCAACGCCAACACCGCGGCGCTGACCAAGGGGATGGGCGCGATCGTCGGCCCCAAGAAGGCCGTGGAGTTCCAGTCGGCATGGGCAGAGCACGTCGAGGGGCTCTTGGACTACTCCACCGCGGTGGCCAGCAACGACCAGGCCGAGCAGGCGCTGGTCAGGGAGAAGATGCGCGGCTACGGCGCCCGGCTGGCGCTGTACCTGAGCGACGTCGTCCGCAACGAGCTGCCGCTGGAGCCCATCACCCAGGCCCTCGGTGCCCACGACCAGCACCTGGTCGACCAGATCAACGCCTATGCCGCGAAGCGGTACGACCAGGCGCAGCAGATGGAGGTCGACGGCTACGGCCAGATGCTGGACGTGGCCAACACCCTGGTGGCGGCGATCCAGCGGACCGTGAAGCCGCAGCTGCCGGTCGGGGGCTCCCAGACCGGTGGCGGAGGGACCGCACACTGGCGGCGATGACGACCTGGCGGGGCCGGCTGGTCGCCGGCCTGGCCACGGGGGCGCTGGTGGCCGGGTGCTCGGCGGCCGGCGCCGGGCGCGTCACCGACCCGCTCCCGACGGCCGCCTCCAGGGCGCCGGCAACGACCGCCAACGGCATCGACGCCGCTCGCGGCTTCCACTCGACCCGCGGCTACCAGGCCACTCCGGCCCCGGTCCGGATCGAGATCCCGAGGATCCACGTCGCCAGCGACCTGGACCGGCTCGGCCGGGCGTCAGACAAGACCGTCCAGGTCCCGAGCCGATGGGAGGTGGCGGGCTGGTACGCCCGCGGGACCCGCCCAGGCGACCCGGGGTCGGCGGTCATCCTCGGCCATGTCGACTCCAAGCGTGGCCCAGCGGTGTTCTTCCGGCTCCGCGAGCTGCGCCGTGGTGACGCCATCGACGTCATCCGGGCCGACGGCTCGTCAGTGCGGTTCGCGGTCGAGCGGACCGAGCAGTACGACAAGCGACGGTTCCCGACCGACGCCGTCTACTACCCGACACTGACGCCGGCACTGCGACTGGTGACCTGCGGCGGCGAGTTCGACGCCACCGCCGGCCACTACCGCTCCAACGTCATCGTGTTCGCCACGCTCATGCGGTAGGTCTCCGCCGGCTCAGGGAGCCCGCAGGTCGCACTGGTCGACCACCTGCCGGTAGGCGTCCAGCGCCCGGTCGAACCGGGCCGACTCACTGGCCCCGACCTTCTGGGACGCCGCCAGCCTCTCGAGCACCTCGGCGACCGTCAGCGCACGGCTCGCCGGGTCGTTCAGGACCTTGTCCTGTTCGCCCAGCGCCCCCCGCAGCCTGACAGCGCTGGCCAGCATGGCGTTCGCCCGGTCAACCGCCGTCTTACACGCCGCCGTCGCCACCGGGGCGGCCGACGCACTGGTGGGCCCGGGGTTCTGGCCCGAGGACACGGTCGCCGGAGCCTTTGTGTCGCCGCCGGCCGCCCGGTCATCGGACCAGGCCGACGCGCCGACAACCACGCCGCCGACCAGCGCCACGGCGATCAGCAGCCCGGTGACCAGCAGCCAGGGCATCGAGGGCCGCCACCGCCCACCAGACCGCGTCGCGGGATCCAGCGGCTCCCGCAGGAACCCGAGCTCAGTGGGAGGTTCCCACTGACTGTCGGGCCGGACCATGTGACGTCGCAGAGCCTCGAGCTGCTGGTCACGAGTGTCGTCCTGCTCTGAAGCCATGCCCATCTCCCGGATCCCGATGCGCCTGACGGTGCGACGGGAACCGCCGCCAAGCGTAACCGAACATCGTAACCGAATAACCAGAACATGGCAGGATCCCTAACCCAGGAACCTCGTCGAGGTGGGCAGGCCGAACCGACGGTCGGTGTGGACGAGGGATCGCGGATCGGCCGACCACAGGGGGGTGAGGAGTCCGAGGTGCCTGCGACAGGACGATCTCTGGCCGGCCGCGGTCGTGGTGATCTCTTGCTGTGGCTGCTGCTTGGCGGCTGGGGAGCGGTGCTGTCGACGATGCTGGCGGCGGGCAGCCTCGTGGTTCCCTATTTCCTCGCTCCGGGCGCTGGTGTGGTCGTGTTGGCGGTCTCGGCAGCCGTGGCGCGCGCCCGACGTGAGCTGCGGCTCGCGCGGAGCAGCTCACCCGGTCCCGGCTGATGGTGCAGCGGCGGTCGTCGCGACGGAATCGGACCGGCCGTCACCTGGTCTGCGCGACGCAGAACTCGTTCCCTTCGGGGTCCTGCAGGACGGTCCACTCGTAGCCCCACTCGTTCATGTCCGCCACCCGCGTCGCTCCCAGGCCAACGAGCCGGGCCACCTCCGTGTCCCGATCCGCCGTCGCCATGTCGACATGCATGCGGTTCTTCGCGGTCTTTCGTTCGGGCACGCGCTGGAACAGCCAGGTCGGTTCGCCGTCGAGGCGCCAACCCTCCGGCTCGCGATGTCCCACCATCCCGATGGAGGCGAAGCCGCTCGACGACCTCGGATCGAGGGGTCGATCGAGGGCGGCTGCCCAGAACCGCGCGACGATCAGCGCGTCCTCGCAGTCGACGGTCACCGCGGCGACCCTCAGCGTCACCGCCAGTCCTCCTCTCACGTGGACGGTCGGGCTTCATCCTGCCAGGGCGGGTCGAATCCTGTCCCAGGCTATGCTGCGGAGGTTGTGAGCGAGTACTCAAGGCAGGAGGTCACCCAGCGGGCTGGGGTCGACCCCGACTACGTCGACCGGCTGGTCGAGCTGGGGATCCTGACGCCGGGTGCAGGAGAGGCGTTCGCCCCGGGTGACGTGCTCCGGGCGCGTTGGGTGCAGAGTCTGGAGCGCGCCGGCGTGCCGTTGGAGGGACTGGCCGCCGCTGTTCGCGATGGAGTGCTCTCGTTCTCCTTCCTGGATGTGGGCGCATACGATCGGTTCGCCGGGCTCAGCGGTACGACCTTCCAGCAGCTGAGCGCACAGACCGGGATCCCGCTGGAGTTGCTGATGGTGGTCCGAGAGGTTTTCGGCTTCGCCGAACCACATCCGGAGGACACCCTCCACCACAACGAGTTGTCGGTCGTGCCGCTGCTCCAGCTGCAGCTTTCCAAGGGGTTCCACCCTGTGGTCATCGAGCGGTGGCTTCGGGTCTACGGGGACAGCCTGCGCCGGATCGCCGAGGCGGAGGCTGCCTGGTGGAACAGCGAGGTCGAGATGGCGCTGCTGGCCTCGGGCATGACCGAGGGCGAGATGCTGCAGGCCCAGGCCGACCTCGGGTCCCAGATGACCCCGCTTATCGAGCAGGTCCTCCTGGCCATCTACCACGGCCAGCAGGAACACACCTGGAGCCAGGTGTTCGTCGAGCACGTCGAGAGCGCGCTCGAGCAGGCGGGCCTGTACCGCCGGTTGGACCGGCCCCCGGCAATGTGCTTTCTCGACATCACCGGGTACACGCGCCTGACTGAGGAGCGGGGCGACGAGGCGGCCGCGGAGCTGGCGGCGCGGCTGGCTGGGCTGGTCCGGCGGTCCTCGCTGGAGCATGGGGGGACGCCGGTGAAGTGGCTCGGCGACGGCGTGATGTTCTACTTCCGGGAGCCAGGGGCTGCCGTGCTGGCCGCCCTTGAGATGGCAGAGGTGGTCGGGAGCCACGGCCTGCCACCAGCGCATGTCGGGATCCACGCTGGGCCGGTGGTGTTCCAGGATGGTGACTACTTCGGCCGCACCGTGAACCTGGCGGCGAGGATCGCCGACTACGCCAGACCCGGCGAGGTGCTGGTCAGCCAGGAGGTCGTCGACGCGGCCGACCGAGGCCCCGTGGCGTTCACCGAGATCGGCCCCGTGGAGCTGAAGGGCGTCCCAGGGACGCTTCGGCTCCACATCGCCCACCGCTCCCCCTGAAGGGCACCGGAGGAAGGATTCACCTGGGCAGGGCTTCGGCGACCACCTGCTCGGTGGGAAGTTGTATGCCGGCGGCACGGGCCGCCTGGAAGGCCTCGCCGCCCAGCCGTTGCCAGGTGGGGAGGTGGCCGCAGTAGAGGAAGCGCATCCAGGGTGGGGCGGATCTGGTCGCCTGGTGGAGCCGTTCGGTGGCGCCCCAGAGGCGCGCGGCCCGGAGCAGGTCTGACCGTTCGGCGGCCACGGCGGCCAGCCCGCCGAGGCAATCAGCGATGGTGGTCTGGTCGCGCAGATGGCCTGCCGATCAGTCGCTTGGTCACTGGCCATGTCCGCTCCTTCAAGCCGCGACATGACACCGCCACGCCGGCGAGGGGGGTCGACCTCGCAACCTTGCGGTTCGGTGAGTTTGCCAGCCGAGGCGTTGTCCACTGAAGGCATCCGTATCAGCAGGTCAGGTTTGGTGGCCTTCCGCCATGGGAACTCCTAAAACCAAATCTCGCTTCCTTTACGGGGAGGACCAGGGTGGCAGGGCGACAGCTCCTCCGCACCGCGATCGTCACAACAGTGGCGATCCTGTCCCTCTCGGTGGCCAGTACCACCGCGCTGGCCGCCGCCGACACGACCCCGCCCAGCGCGCCGCGCATCGTCTACCTCCAGGGCTACTACTGCCTGACCCTCATCGTTGGCGTCGACCGGTCGACCGACAACCAGACCCCGCAGTCCCAGCTCACCTACGACGTGTTCGCCGACGGCCGTCGTATCGGCTCGATGGCCGACCTCGGCAGCGTCTCCGGGGTGTGGAGCATCCAGCACCTCACCCACACCGGCCCCAACACCATCACCGTCAAGGCGGTCGACGCAGCCGGCAACCGGTCCGCACCCAGCACCGGCCCCAGCACGACCAACGTCGTGCCCGGCTACCCCTGCTGACCATCAGCGGCACCTCCCGACGGCAGCTCAGCCCAGCCACTCGGCGGTCGGCATCCAGCACCTGGGAGCACGAGGCTCCCACCACGAGGGCCGCTCGTCGGCCCGCCCAGACTGCTTGCGATGGGTCTTGCTCCGCCTTCGGCCTACTGGAGCGACACGCGCTCGCTGCGGTCGACCCCTGAGCCACGGTCGGGATTACGGCCCGGGAGCCGGTGGGAGGGCATCGTCTATCCGGGCCTTCCGCAGCTCGCGCCGATCCATAAATGGCGCGCTGAGCAGCTGTGGTGGTGGCCTAGATCCTAGGGCTGGAGAACCACGCTCTTGTCACTGGACGACACTTGGCGCGGGGCGTGAACGGGCGGCGCGGCCACTGGCATGGTGGTGCCGGTGGCCGCGCTGGGTTGGGTGGTGTGGGTGGTCAGCTGTTGGGGAGGAGGACCTGGTCGATGAGGTAGACGGTGGCGTTGGCGGTCTGGATGTTGCCGCAGACCACGCTGGAGTTGCCGTTGACGGTGAAGTCCTGGCCGCTGCCGGTGACCTCCAGGGTGCTGCCCTGGAGGGTCTTGTGGCTGCCGGCGAGCTGGTCTGGGGTGAGCTGGCCGGGGACCACGTGGTAGGTGAGCACGGTGGTCAGCAGCCCGTTGGGGTCGCCCAGGGCCTTGTCCAGGGTGGGCTTGGGCACCGCGGCGAAGGCGTCGTTGGTGGGCGCGAACACGGTGATGCCCTGGGCGCTGTTCAGGGTGTTGACCAGGTCGGCTTTCTTGACCGCGGTGACCAGGGTGGACAGCTCGGGGGTGTTGGAGGCGGCGGTGGCCACCGGCTCCTGCGCCAGGGCGTCCAGGCTGCCGGCGCCGCTGGCCGGGACGGCCGCGCAGGCGGCCCCGAACGGGCCTGACGCGGTCATCGGTACGGCGGTCGTGGGCGAGGCGGCCGGCGTCTGGGTCCCGGTGGTGCCGGCATCGTTACTGCTGCAGGCGGCGGCCAAGAGCGCGATGCCGAGCACCCCGGCGACGGCGGCGCGGCGAGGGTTGAGGAGACGGAGCATTGCGTGATCCTTTCGGAGGTTCGTTCAGGCGGTGACGGAGGTGGCCGGGGTTGGCTCGGAGGTGCTGATGAGCGTCCGGAGCTGGGTGGCCAGGTAGGCCGCGGACAGCCCGACGAGGGTGTAGAGGATGCGGCTGGCGATGTTCACCTCGCCGAACTGCATTCCGCCGAAGATGGCGGCGACCAGGTCGAACTTGAACAGGCCGACCAGGCCCCAGTTGAGCCCGCCGACGATCGTGAGGATCGCGGCCAAGGCGTTGAGCTTCTTCAAGGACTTCCTCCTTCTGTTGAGCTTTTGTCTAGCTTCTGTAGAGAGAGTGCAGCACCGGCCGTCCATTGTCAAGAGTCTGTACAGTGATCGTTGATTGCTTGTACAGTACGGCTGTGAACGAACAGCAGCGCCACCAGGCCATGCCCGATCCCGGACCGGGCTTCCTTCGCATCGGTGAGCTGGCCAAACGGACCGGAGTCAGCCCCGAGCTGCTCCGGGCCTGGGAGCAGCGCTACGGACTCCTCGAGCCAGCACGAACCGCGGGAGGCTTCCGGCTGTACAGCGCTGCCGACGAAGCCAGGGTCCAGCGCATGCAGCGCCTGGTCTCCGGCGGCCTCGCCGCCGCCCAGGCGGCCCACCTCATCCTCAGCCGCGAACCAGTACCCGGCACGGCCTCGGCGTCGGCCACCATCCTGGAGGATGCGGCCGGCAACCTCGTTGCGTCACTGGACCGGCTGGATGAGCAGGCCGCCAACACCGCCCTCGACCGGCTCTTTGCTGCCTACACCGTCGAGACGGTCCTGCGGGTGGTCCTCATTCCGTACCTGCACCGGCTCGGGGAACGATGGGAGACCGGCGAGATCTCAGTCGCCCAGGAGCACTTCGCCTCCAACCTGCTCCGAGGGCGCCTCCTCGGCCTGGCCCAAGGCTGGGGCCAGGGCCAAGGCCCAGGCGCCATCCTCGCCTGCCTGCCAGGCGAACACCACGAACTCGGCCTGCTGGTCTTCGGGGTGGCCTTGCGCCGCCGCGGCTGGCGGATCACCTACCTCGGCACCAACAGCCCGATCAGCGCCGTCGCCGACACCGCACGATCCCTGCGGCCCGCAGTCGTGGTCCTCCTGAGCATCAACCCAGACAACTTCCTGGACCATGCGCAGCAGATCGAGCAGCTCGCCAACCAGGTCCCGGTCGTGATCGCAGGTCCGGGCGCCACCGTAGCGGCCGCCCGCCAGACGCAGACCCGCCTGCTGGATCAAGACCCGGTGAGCGCCGCCGAAACCATCGACCGTGACCATTCGACCCCGCGGTAAAGTGCAGCGACGACCATGAGGAACGGTAGACGAACGCGCGTAGCGTCAAGCGAACCGTCGCCTCGCTCGCGGAAGGGAAGGGCGATGGTTGCGCAATGCCGACCGCGGCTTGCGTATCCACCGTCTTTGCCGGGTCCAGGCTGTGGTACAGAGCAGCATGCCCGGTGGGGTCTATCAGGGGTCGCGGGCCGACGGTGCCGGGTGCATCCTGGGAGAGTGAGAGCTTCAGCGGACGGTGCGGCCGCCCTGCCGGAGTCGTCCACAACGGCCGCGTAGCCATGCCTGGTTCGTCGTTTCGCAGCAACGTCGCCAACGTCCTGGTGATCGGGACTGGCGCGGCCGGGTTGCGGGCCGCCATCGCCGCCCACCAAGCCGGCAGCGAGGTCGTCGTCATCGGCAAGCGTCGCCGCGATGACGCCCACACGGTGCTGGCGGCCGGCGGGATCAACGCCGCCCTTGGCACCGTCGACCCCCAGGACTCCTGGCAGCAGCACTTCGCCGACACCCTGCGCGAGGGCTACTTCCTGGCCGATCCCCGGGTGGTCGAGCTCATGGCCACCGAGGCGCCAGCGGCGGTACAGGAGTTGGCGGACTGGGGCGCCCCATTCGCCCGCTTGCCTGATGGCCGGCTGGATCAGCGGTTCTTCGGCGCCCACCGGTGGCGGCGGACCTGCTATGCCGGCGACTGGACCGGCCGCGCCGTCCTACGCACCTTGGCCGCCAAGGTCGCCGAACTGGGCCTGGCCGTGGTCGACGACCAGTACGTGTCCCAGTTACTGGTCGCCGACGGGACCTGTTTTGGGGCGCTGGCCTTTGATCTGGAGACCGGCGAGCGGACCGTGTTCCTGGCCGATGCGGTGGTGCTGGCCACCGGTGGCCACACCCGGATCTGGCGGCGGTCGTCCTCCCGGCGGGATGAGAACACCGGCGACGGCATGTACCTGGCGTTGCGGGCTGGCTGCCGGCTCCAGGACATGGAGCTGGTCCAGTTCCACCCGACCGGGATGGTCGCCCCTGAGGAGGCGGCCGGCATCCTGGTCACCGAGGCCGTCCGTGGCGAAGGCGGCCAGCTGACAAACGCCCTGGGGGAGCGGTTCATGGGCCGCTACGACCCCGAACGGATGGAGCTGTCGGCCCGGGACCGGGTGGCGCTGGCCAACTACACCGAGATCACCCAGGGCCGCGGCGGCCCCAACGGCGGGGTCTTCCTGGACATCACCCACCTTGGCAAGGACGCCATCCTCGAGAAGCTGCCCCGCATGTACCGCCAGTTCCTGGAGTACCAGATGCTGGACATCTCCCAGCAGCCCATGGAGGTCGCCCCCACCGCCCACTACTCAATGGGCGGGGTGGTCGTCGACCCCGACACCCACGCCACCGACGTGGCCGGCCTGTACGCCGCCGGGGAGGTGACGGCCGGTCTGCACGGCGCCAACCGCCTGGGCGGCAACTCCCTGGCCGAAACGGTCGTCTTCGGCCGCCGGGCCGGCGAGGCCGCCGCCAGCTACTCGGTCAGCCGCGACCTCCAGTTGCGCGCCCGCGACGTGATCCTGGCCGCGGACGAGGAGCTGTCCAGCTTCATCCGCCACGGACGGCAGTTCGCCCGCCCCCTGCAACGGGCCCTCCGCGACACCATGTGGGAGACCTGCGGCGTGCTCCGTGAGCAAGTCGGCCTCCAGGACGGCCTTGCTCGTGTGGCCGAGTTGCGGGAGCTGGTCGGCGACGTTGATGTCCGGCCCACCTCCGAAGGCTACGCCGACCTCGCTCACGCCTTGGACCTCCGTGGCTCTCTCGCCGCCGCCGAGGCCACCCTACTAGGAGCGCTGGCCCGCACCGAGAGTCGCGGCGCCCACCAGCGCCGCGACCACCCCGAGCTCTCCCCCGAGCTGCAGGTCAACTTCCAGACCCGCCTGGACACCCACGGCCGCCTCAGCACTGCCACCGAGCCGGTGCCGCCCATTCCGCCCGAACTCCAAGCGCTGGCCGACACAACTCAGGACGTCAGCATCGCTGGTCGGCTGCTCGAGTAGCCAAGCTGCACCCTCGCCTGGGGCGGCTGCGTCGAGCCTGAGCGCTCAGCGCACGCAGCACCGCGTCGCGGTGACGGCCAAGCTGCGCCCGGTCGCCATGCAACAGACACTCGAGCTCATCGACCAGGCCCGCGGCACGCTGGGCCAGGACGACCCGCTGCAGGTCCTGGGCTACGGGAGGGTGACGTACTGGCCGAGGAACGCCTGCGCCGAGGGGGTGTCCAGGCGGTAGTCGACGTTGGTGGCGCGGCACATGGCGTCGCCGGTGATGGTGATCGCGGCCACGAGGTTGGTTTCGGTGGCCCCGGCACCGAGGAAGTTCGGACCGCCCGAGTCGCCATAGCAGGTGCCGCCGTCGCCGCGGGCCGGGTTCATCGAGATCCGCAGCCAGCTCGGGTTGACCGCCAGCAGCCCGCCGGTGGCGACATAGCGGACGTCGGCGTAGTGGAAGCTGGGGCCGTGGTCGA
>Ga0307415_100001588_pt1 | contig 10961 bp, 10 predicted proteins | sample DK1Cmetagenome_FD_204524 | JGI IMG/M metagenome (GOLD analysis project Ga0307415, IMG submission 204524) | Maize rhizosphere microbial communities from greenhouse at UC Davis, California, United States - DK15-C-2 | ecosystem: Host-associated > Plants > Roots > Rhizosphere > Soil | place: USA...
ACCGCCAAAATGATCAGCGACGCACCGGCCTCGTAGATTTGCGTTGGATGCAGCGGGATGCCGAGAGGCGTGCCGACGTTCGCCGCCGCCAGCGGGTTGGTGAACACGATCGCCCACGGCACATCGGTCGGTTTGCCGTAGCAGCATCCCGCGGCGAGGCATCCGAGTCGTCCAGTCACGTGGCCGAGCGCGATGCCGGGGGCGAACATGTCGCACGTCGTCCAGAAGGGCATGCGGTGGCGATGGATGTACCAGAAGGCGACACCAACGGCGAGCAGCAGCCCGCCGTAAAACACTCCGCCGAGACGGGCCAGATTCAGCAGTTCACGCGGGTTGCTGAACTGATCGAAGTCGACGACGAGGAGGAGCAGCTTGGCTCCGACGAGCGCCGCAATGATGATGTAGATCCCGAGGTCGAGCACCCGGTTCGGGTCCAGCCCCCACTTTTTCGCTCGCCACATCGCCAGGCGGAGTCCCAGCAGGTACGACGCCGCCAGCAGGACACCGTAGGTGTAGACGGTAAACGGTCCGACCTTAAACAGCTCTGGATGCACGTGTCCGTCCGAGGCCAAGCAGCTCGAGAATCATCAGGGCGACGCCGATTGTGATCGCCGAGTCTGCGACGTTGAATGCCCAGAAGTGCCAGTCACCGCGGTACAGATCAACGAAGTCGAGGACGTAGCCGGCGGCCACGCGGTCGATCAGGTTGCCGGCTGCGCCGCCGATGATCAGCGTCAGGCCCGCGCGTGTCAGCAGCTGACTGCGATCGAGCTTCAGCGCGTAGAGTGTGAGGCCGATCAGTGCGGCTGTCGCCACGCAGGCGAGCAGCGCCGTTTTGAACGGGAAGTCGACGCCGTTGAGAAATCCATATGCCGCCCCTGTATTGTGCACTCGCGTCAGATCGAAGAATCCAGGGATGACAGTGACGCTCTCGTGCAGCATCAGGCGGCTTCGCACCATCGCCTTGACGATCTGGTCGAGCACCACGACCGCCACCGCCACGAATAGTTGCACGCGGGTGGACATCAGGCGGCGCTCAGGGCGTCACGGCAGCGATCGCAGATGCCTTCCCACTCCGGTTCGGTGCGAACACCCGGGACGAACCGCCAGCACCTGGCGCACTTCACCCCCGGCGCCTTCTCGACGACCACGTGCACATCGTCGCCCTCGCCGGCCGGCCCGAGATGCAGCCCGACGTCGGAGACGTTGAACAGCATCGGCAGGTGCTGCTGATGCGTCTCGAGAAGCTGGCCGAGCGGTCCCCGGGCCGTGATCACGACCCGCGCGCTCAGCGAGTTTCCGATTATCTTGCCCTTCCGCTTCTCCTCGAGCGCCGCGTTCACCGTCTCCCGAACCGCGAGCAGGCGTTCCCAGGTGCCAACCAGCTCCGCGTCGATCAGATGGTCGACGGCCGGGAAGTCTTCCAGGTGGACTGACTCGCCGCGGTCGCCAGGCAGGTGGCGCCACAAGTCGTCGGCGGTGACCGGCAGGATTGGCGCCAGCAGCCTCGCCAGTCCGTCGCAGATGATGAACATCGCCGTCTGCGTCGATCGGCGCTCGTGTGACCGCGGATTCAGCGTGTACATCCGGTCCTTCGTGACGTCCACGTAGAACGCGCTCAGGTCCACGGTCATCAGCATGTTCAGGCTCTGCGTCACCGTCGAGAAGTCGTACTCATCGTACGCGCGCAGCATCCGCTGAGCCGTTTCGGCGTACCGTGCGAGCGCGAAGCGATCGACTGCGTCGAGGCGCTCGAGCGGCAGCGCGTCGGCCGCCGGATTGAAGTCATAGAGGTTTGCGGCGAGGATCCGGCACGTGTTTCGCCATTTGCGGTAGACGTCCACGACGCGGGTGAGGATTTCCTTGCTCACGCGCAGTTCTTCCGTGAACTCGCTCATCGCCACCCACAGTCGGACAATCTCGGCGCCGCTTTCCTTGATCACATCCTGCGGCGAGATGACGTTTCCGACCGACTTTGACATCTTCCGGCCTTCGAGATCGATCAGGAAACCGTGCGTCAGGACCTCGCGGTACGCCGGCCGACCGCGCGTCGCCAGCGCGACGAGGAGCGAGCTTTGAAACCATCCGCGATGCTGGTCGCTGCCCTCGAGATACATCTCCGCCGGCCACGTCAGCTCCGCGTACCGGGGCAGCACCGCCTCGTGGCTCGATCCCGAATCGAACCAGACGTCGAGAATGTCACGTTCGCGCTCGAACGACGTCCCCCCGCAGGACGGACAGGTCAGTCCCGCCGGCAGGAACTCGTCGATCGGACGTTCGTACCAGGCATCGGCGCTGTATTGCTCGAAGACCCCGGCGGCTTTCTCGATCAAGGCGGGGGTGAGCACCGCCTCGCCGCATGCCGTGCAGTCCACGGCGGGGATGGGGACGCCCCACGCGCGCTGTCGAGAGATGCACCAGTCCGGCCGGTTGGTCACCATGTTGAAGATGCGATCACGTCCCCAGCGTGGGATCCACTTCACTTGATGGTCGATGGCGTGGCGCGCCGCTTCGCGCAGCGTCCGCGTCTGGCCGTCCTCGCACGCGATCACCGGATCGCCGTCGAGCCGGACGAACCATTGCGACGTCGCCAGGAAGATGACCGGATTGTGGCAGCGCCAGCAGTGCGGGTACTGGTGCGACAACGTTTCACGGTGCCAGAGGCGGCTGCGTTCGTGCAGCGCCTGCTCGACATTCGGGTTTGCGTCGAACACGCGCTGACCGGCAAACAGCTCGACCGTGTCGAGGAACTGGCCGCCGGGCCCGACGGGCGCGTAGACCTCCAGTCCGTACTTCACGCCGGTCAGGAAATCGTCCGCGCCGTGGCCTGGGGCCGTATGCACGGCGCCGGTGCCCTGCTCGAGCGTGACGTAGTCTGCCAGCACGGCCACCGAATCGCGTTCGTACAGCGGATGCCGGAAACGGAGCCCTTCAAGAGCTTTCCCCTTCATCCGCCCCAGCGGCCGGTCGAACGGCCGGTTGACGTTGTGACCGACGGTCGCTGCCAGGCCCTCGGCGACGATCACCGCGCGCCCTTCCGCCTCATACGCGGCGTAATCGAAATCCGGGTGAAACGCGATCGCGAGATTCGACGGAATCGTCCACGGAGTGGTCGTCCAGATCAGGACCGACACCTGCCTGCCGGCAAGCTCGGGCACGCGTCGTCCAAGTTCCGGCGCGCTCTCGACGGAGAGCGGAAACTCCACGTAGATCGACGGCGAGGAGTGATCCTCGTACTCGACCTCCGCTTCGGCGAGCGCCGTGCGGCAATGGATGCACCAGTGAACGGGCTTCTTGCCTTTGTAGACCACGCCACGCTCGACGAACTTGCCGAGCGCCCGCGCGATGTCTGCCTGGTACTGATAGCTCATCGTGACGTACGGGTGCTCCCAGTCGCCGAAGACGAGCAGCCGCTGGAACTCGCCGGTCATGATGTCGATGAACCGGTCCGCGGACGCCCTGCACGCACGGCGGACGTCGGCGATGGTCATGTCTCGCTTTTTGGATCCGAGCTCCCGGTCGACCTTCAATTCAATTGGCAGCCCGTGGCAGTCGTAGCCCGGCACGAACGGGCTGTCGAACCCGGCCATCGTTCGCGATTTGACGACGAGGTCTTTCAACGTCTTGTTGAGCGCATGCCCGAGATGGATGTGCCCGTTCGCGTACGGCGGTCCGTCGTGCAGCACGAACTTCGGCGCGCCGCGGCGCTTGTCACGGATTCGTCCGTACAGGTCCATGGCCTCCCACCGGGCGATCGCCTCGGGCTCAGCGGTCTGGAGGTTGGCCTTCATCGGAAAACCTGTTCGCGGCAGGTTTACCGTCTCTTTCCACTCGGGCATAAACCTCAATGGTATCGCGCCGTGCCTATAATTCGCTGATGGACGTACGGGAGGAACTCCTCGACAACGGCCTGCGCGTCCTGATCCAGGAGGTGCACACCGCACCGCTTGCCTCTGTCTGGTGCTGGTATCGCGTCGGCTCCAAGGACGAGCGTCCCGGCTTGACCGGCGTCTCGCACTGGGTCGAGCACATGAACTTCAAGGGGACGACGAACATCCCGCGCGAGAAGGTCAAGGGCATCATCGAGCAGTACGGCGGCTACTGGAACGGCTACACCTGGATCGACCAGACCACCTACACGGAAACAGCGACCCACGACGCTCTCGACCACATGCTGTTCATCGAGGCGGAACGCATGGCGAACTGCCTCTACGACCCCGCGGATGTCGATTCCGAACGGACGGTGATCATCTCGGAGCTTCAGGGTGGTGAAAACGATCCCGAACAGCTGCTCGAGCAGGAGTTGACGGCGGCGGCTTTTCACGCGCACCCGTACCGTCATCCGACGATTGGATGGCTCGGCGACCTGCAGACGATGACGCGGGACGATCTGTACGGCTATTACCGTCAGCATTACGTGCCCAACAACGCGACACTTGTCATCGTCGGCGCCGTCGACGCAGACGAGGCATTGCGCGGCGCCCTGAAGCAGTTCGGAAAGATCCCCGCGGGCCAGTTATCGAAGTCCCGCTATACCCCCGAGCCCGCGCAGCTCGGAGAGCGGCGGCTGACGATTGCCAAAGAGGGCACGACCGCGTACCTCAAGATTGCGTACCACGCCCCTGCCGCCACGGAAGCGGACTTCTTTGCGGTGCTGGTCCTTGACAGTGTCCTCACAGGCGCCAAGGGCCTGAACCTCTGGGCGAGTTTCCGGACGCCGCCGCCGCAGCGGAGCGCCAGGCTCTATCAGGCGCTGGTCAACAGCGGGCTTGCGTCGGCGGTGAGCGGCGGCATCGTGCCCACGGAGGACCCGTTTCTCTACACGATTTCCCTGACGGCCACGGCAGGAACGGCGCTCGACGCCCTGGAGGAGCGGGCGCTGCAGATGATCGACGCCGTGCGCACACAGGGCGTGACGCCGCAGGAGCTTGCGAAAGCGAAGACGCAGCTCCGGGCGCGGCTCGTGTTCGAGCAGGACAGCATCTCGAACATCGCGCACCAGCTCGGCTTCTTCGAGACCATCGCAGGCTGGCGCTACTTCCCATCGATTCCAGCCAGCATTGACGCGGTAACGCTCGAGGACGTCTCCAGGGTCGCCGCCGCGCGTCTCACGCCTGTCAACCGGATCATCGGCCGGTTCGAACCGCATGCCGGCTGATCATCAGCCGAACACGCGTTCGGCGCTTGCCGGCTCGCCGCTCGCAGGCCGCAGGGAACGGGGCCTGTCGCCGACGCGACATGTGCTGGCGAACGGCTTGACGGTCCTTGCCAAGGAAACACGGACGACACCGGCGGTCACCATTCATGCAGGTTTCCACGGCGGTACGGCGTACGACCCGCCGGGCCTTGCCGGCCTCGCGCATTTCGTGTCCAAGACCATCGATCGAGGCACCGAATCGCGCACGGCAGATCAAATCGCCGAGGCGCTGGACGGCCGGGGAGTTTCACTGACGGTCGCCGTGAACCGTCACGCGATGTGGCTGGTCTGCACGTGTCTGTCGGAAGACTTCGAGCGGATTCTCGCGCTGGTGGGCGACATCGCGATCCGTCCGGTTTTTCCTGCGGCTGAAGTCGAGACGCGGCGGGGCGAGATCATCACGCTGCTGCGCCAGGATCAGGACAATCCGGCCACCGTCGCCATGGAAACGATGATGCGGGCGTTGTACGGAGATGCTCACGCGTACGGCCGGCCAATGCGCGGCACGCTCGAGACGGTCGAGCGGATCACGACCGACGATCTACGGCGGTTCCATCGCGCTCGCTTCGCTCCTCAGTCGCTGTCGCTGGCGCTCGTCGGCGACGTCGACGTTGACCGGGCAGTGGCGGCGACCGCGTCAGTGTTCGGGGAATGGCAGGCCGACGCACCGGCGGCGATGAATTTCGTGGACGTCGACGCTGCCCGCGGGCGCCGTGCGACGGTTCTGCCGATGATGAACAAGGCCCAGGCGGACGTCGCCTACGGGTTCGTGACGATCCGCCGCGGCGATCCGCGTTACTACGCGTACTGGGTCATGAACAACATCCTCGGTCAGTACGCGCTTGGCGGCCGTCTCGGCGACAGCATCCGGGAGCGTCAAGGCATGGCGTACTACACGTTCAGCTCGTTCGATGCGAGCGTTGCGGCTGGGCCGCTGGTGGTCCGGGCCGGAGTCAGCCCCGCCAACGTCGAGCGCGCGGTTGCGTCAATCGATCTCGAATTGTCCAGATTTGCCGCCGATGGCCCGGCCGACAGGGAACTGACCGAATCCAAGCAGTACTTGATCGGATCGATGCCGAGGACGCTCGAAACGAACGTCGGAATCGCGACGTTCCTCCAGACGGCGGAACTGTTCGGTCTCGGTCTTGACTACGATCTGCGGTTGCCTGCTCTGCTGGCAGAGGTCAGCCGCGATCAGGTGCACGAGGCGGCGCGCGCCGCGCTCGATCCGGCGCGGGCGACGGTTGTCGTTGCCGGTCCGTACTCCGGCGCGTTGCAGTGACCGCCCACGTGCGATCGGCAGGTTCCCTGGCCGCCGTGTTCTTCGACGTCGACTTCACCCTCATTTATCCGGGGCCGACGTTTCAGGGCGAGGGCTATCAGCGCTTCTGCGCCAGCCACGGCATCGCCGTGGAGCCGGCGCGCTTTGCTCATGCCGTTCGTGCGGCCTCCGTCATCCTTGACGCGCAGCAGGAGCACGTCTACGACCGCGAAATCTTCGTGCGGTATACACGGCGCATCATCGAGGAGATGGGCGGGGCCGGGCCAGCGCTGGACGCGTGTGCGCGCCAGATATACGACGAATGGGCGGCGTGTCATCACTTTCACCTCTACGACGACGTCGCGCCGGTGCTGCGCGAGCTGGCGCGGCGCGGCATCAAGATCGGACTGATCTCCAATTCCCACCGCTCGCTGGCGGCCTTCGAAGAGCATTTCGAATTGGAGGGATTGATCAGCGCGGCGATCTCTTCATCCGAGCATGGCTATCTGAAGCCTCATCCGAGCATCTTTCAGTCGGCGCTTCAGCTTGCGGGAGTCCGGCCGGAAGAAGCGGTGATGGTGGGCGACAGCCTGCCACACGACATCGAGGGGGCTCTTGGTGTCGGAATGCGAGGAGTACTCGTCCATCGCGGCGACGGTCTGCCGGATATGGTGGCCGGCGTGCCGGTCATTCGCACATTGGCGGAACTCCCGTCGTTGATTTTCTAGAGCATCTTCAGATGCGTGTAGCGCGAATTTGTGGGGCGAGCCTTGCAGGCTGCCTCGCGAACCCGAAGGGTTCGCGCCACGGAAACGAGATGCACGCTGGCGTTCAGCCGGGTGGCCAGCCAAACCCGCGTCCGGCCAGCAAGTGAAGATGGATGTGGAACACCGTCTGGCCCGCGTCCCTGTTGCAGTTCAGGACGGTCCGGTAACCGCGGTCGGCGTAGCCGTTCTGTTTCGCGAGTGCCGCCGCTCGTCTGAACATCGTCCCGATTAACCCATCGTCACCAGGCGCCAGGTCGTTCACCGTGGCGATGTGCCGCCGCGGCACGATCAGCAAATGAAGAGGCGCCTGCGGATTGATGTCCTTGAAGGCGACGACGTCGCTATCGTCATGGACGAGGTGGCCGGGGATTTCGCCCGAGATGATCTTGCAGAAGAGGCAGTCGCTCATCGGCGTTGAATGATAGCGGTACGCGCCAGGCCTTGCAGATCCGCTCGCGTGTGGTCCACGAACAGGTTCGGCCGTTTGGACACCAGCTCGCGCACCTCGTCTTCCTGCCCGAAGCCGAATTCCATGACCAGCCAGCCGCCTGGGCGGAGCGTCTGTGACGCCGCCGCCAGCACCGCGTCGATGTGCTCCAGACCCGAATCGCCGCCGAACAGCGCGACGTGTGGCTCCTGCAGCACGTCGGGCGAGAGTCCGCGCTTGTCGATCGTCCGCACGTAGGGTGGATTCGCGGTGATGACATCGAACGTACCCGAGACGCCGTCGAGGTACGACGTGCAGACGACGCGGACGCGGGCATCAACCCCGTGGCGCTCCGAGTTCCGGCGTGCCACGGCCAGCGCCTCGCTCGAGACGTCGGTCGCAACGACGGTGCAGCGCGGAACCTCGTGCGCGACGGAGACCGCGATGCAGCCGCTTCCGGTGCCGATATCCGCGATGCGGAGGTTCCGCCCGTCTGATTCGCCAGCGATCGCAGCGGCTTCCTCGACGACGAGCTCGGTTTCCGGGCGCGGGACCAGCACTGCGGGCGTCACGTAAAGATCGAGTCCCCAGAATTCGCGCTCGCCAACAATGTAGGCCGATGGTTCGAAGCGTTCGCGGCGGGCGAGCCAGGCCGAGAATTGCGGCTCGAGGGTGTCCGGAACGGCGGATTGGTGATGGAGAAGCAGGCGCGCGCGGTCCCATTTCAGGATGGTTCGGGCGTAGAGGTCGACGTCGATGGACGCCTCGGATGGCTGAATTCCCGCGCGCACCAGTTGTTCGCGCGCCGCGGCGAGCCGTTCGTATAGCCTCACGGTCTCGTCAGGATACCGACGTCGTGACCTGCTTCAGTTTCTCGGCGTTGTAGTACGAGGTGACCTGATCAATCAACTCGCCAAGCTCGCCGGCGAGCACATCGTGCAGTTGATGGGTGGTGAAGTTGATTCGATGGTCGGTGATCCGGCTCTGGGGAAAGTTGTAGGTCCGGATCTTTTCCGATCGTTCTCCAGTACCGACCTGACCGCGCCGCTCTTTGGCGATCGCGTCCTGCTGCTTCTGCAGCTCCATTTCGTAGAGACGCGCGCGCAGCACTTTCATCGCCTTCGCGCGGTTCTTGATCTGCGACTTTTCGTCCTGCTGCGAAACGACCACACCCGTTGGAATGTGCGTCAGCCGGACAGCGGAGTAGGTCGTGTTCACGCTCTGACCACCGGGACCGCTGGAGCAGAACGTGTCGATGCGCAGATCCTTGTCGTTGATCTGGATGTCCACGTCCTCGGCTTCCGGCAGGACGGCCACGGTTGCCGTGGACGTGTGGATTCGCCCGGACGCTTCGGTTGCCGGCACACGCTGCACGCGGTGGACGCCGCTCTCGTATTTCAGACGGCTGTAGACCCCGCGGCCCTCGATCGACACGATCGCTTCTTTCAGGCCGCCCGTATCGCTCTCGCTGAGAGACATGACGTCGAGCTTCCATCCCTGACGCTCGGCGTAGCGGTGATACATACGGTACAGCTCGGCCGCGAACAGCGCCGCTTCCTCGCCACCGGTTCCGGCGCGGATCTCGAGCAGGACGTTCTTCTCGTCGTTGGGATCCTTCGGGATCAGCAGGATCTTGATTTCCTCGAGCAGCGCGTCGCGTTTGACGTACAGCGTTTTGAGTTCTTCCTCGGCCAGCTCGCGCATCTCCGGATCGGACCCGCGGACGAGCTCTTCGGAACCTGTGATGTCCTGATCGACCGCCTTGTACTCGCGATATTTCTGGACGAGCGGCTCCATGTCGGACAGCGCCTTCGCGGCTTTCCGGAATTCGACCGGATCCGCCTGCACTTCGCTGGTGCCGAGCCGGTGCATCAGCTCGTCGTAGCGCGATTCGACTGTGGACAGCTTGTCGAACATCAAATGGCCGTACCCCTTTCAAGGGCGCCGCTCCGCTTAATTATCCCCCGGAGACCGGCGGCAGGAACGCCACCTCATCACCGTCGGAGACTTTGGCCGACATCTTCGCGTAATCGGCGTTCACTGCCACGGACATCGTCCGCTCGTAGTCGCGTAACCGGGGCATTTCGTCGACCAGGGATCGCCACACTGTTTCGACGGTTGCCGGCATCTCGACGTCTCGTACGAGCTCGCCGGATCCCGCCAGGTCGCGCAGGCGTGCGAACAGGCGCACCGTTATGCGCATGCAATCCGGCGCGCCGCTTCACGCGCCGCCTCATCGTCAGGATCGGCGGTGGCGCCTTCGAGCCATACGTCGCCGCCTTCGAAATGTTCGTGCTTCCAGATCGGCACGATCTGCTTCACCCGCTCGATGGTGTACCGGCACGCGGCGAAGGCGTGTGCCCGGTGCGGCGAGGCGGCGACGATGATGATGCTCGCTTCGCCGAGCTCGAGCCGTCCGATCCGGTGGTGGACGCCAATCCGCGTGTCGTCCCAGCTGGCCCGGGCCTCTTCCGTAATCAACTGCAGCGCACGCACGGCCAGCGGCTCGTACGCCTCGTACTCCAGAAACGAAACGCGTCGTCCCTGATTCTCCTCGCGTACCAACCCGATGAATGACGCCACCGCCCCATCGGCGGTGCTCGCTCCGCCGACTTCGTCGATCAGCGCCTGCAGGTCGAGAGGCGCGGAGGTGACCGCAACAGCCGCCATACCGCCAGTTTAGCCCCTTCGACTCGCTCTGCTCGCTCACCCCTCGACTTCTGCTCGGGGTGACCCTGAGCTGCGTCGAAGGGTCAAGGCAGGCCGGAGCGCTTCCAGAAGTGATTCATCGGCCCGTTGCCCTCGCCAATCTCCGGTGCGCTGCGGATCGCGCCGGCGATGTACTCCTGAATCAGCGGAATCGCCTCACGGACCGATCGCCCGCAGGCCAGGTGGGCCGTAACCGCGGCGGCAAACGTGCACCCTGTCCCGTGGGTGTGACGGCTCGGGACCCGTGGATGCCGGAATTCAATGAAGTCGCGGCCGTCGTACAGCAGGTCGACGATGTCGTCGCTGGAAAAATGCCCGCCTTTGATGACGACGAGCGACGGCCCGAGCGTCCGGATACGCCTCGCCGCCTCGCGCCGGTCTTCATCCGCCATGATGGTGATGCCTGCCAGCGCCTCGGCTTCCGGGATGTTTGGCGTGACGACGAAAGCTTTCGGGAGGAGCGACGTCTTCATCGCCTCGACCGCGTCGTTGGCGGCCAGGCTGTCTCCGCTTTTCGCCATCATTACGGGATCGACGACGACGAATGGAATGTCGAAGTCCGCGATCGCCCGCGCTACAGTTTCGACGGCCGCGGCCGAT